>Ga0256404_1000020_pt1 | contig 326548 bp, 254 predicted proteins | sample RumenRJG_01DNA_FD_185990 | JGI IMG/M metagenome (GOLD analysis project Ga0256404, IMG submission 185990) | Bovine rumen microbial communities from Lethbridge, Alberta, Canada - RJG_01 | ecosystem: Host-associated > Mammals > Digestive system > Stomach > Rumen | place: Canada: Alberta... | reverse complement strand
GCCAGGATCAAACTCTTCATTGTAAGAATTGCTTTTTACCTTTTTGACTCGTCTTCGTGTCCTCCCGTATATCATATTATATATGGGACTGACACACGCTATCTCTTTCTTCTCATCCGTTTCAAATTTCTCTTGTCTTCCCTCCCGCCGTACCGACTGGCGGAAAACGGATGCAAAAGTACAACCTTTTTCCAAACCGGCAAAATATTTTTTCACTTTCCGCTCAAAGTTTTTTGCAACACGCTGGTTTACAATATTCATTGTTGTGAAAAAATTTTCAAGGCAGGGGGTTTTCCGGGGGGAAAAACGGGGGGCGCGGGGCGGATTTCTCCCGTTTTCGGGGGCGGAAACGGGGAAAACGGCGGTTGTTACGCTTTTACATCTTCATTTAATTGTATTTCAATTAGTTGAACAATAAAAAGCAAGTTGAAGGATGCCGTCCCGATTCCTGCCCGTCGCGTGGGCGGAGAGGGGCAGGAGTCTCCTGGGGATCGGTAGGGGAATGGTAGGGGAACGGTAGGGGAATACAAAGGCTCTGGTAGCTTATGGAAGGATATGGTACATGTCCCCGAAACTGCATGACAGTTTTTCTCAAACGGTATCAAAAAAAATTATATCTTTGCAGGCTATTATGAGTTATGAGTTATGAGTTGTGAGTTATGAGTTATGAGTTATGAGTTATGAGTTGTGAGTTATGTGTTTTGTGTAGGGGCGAATCGTTATTCGCCCAGCATTCGTGTATGGGGCGAATCATTATTCGCCCGACATTCGTGTATGGGGCGAATGATGATTCGCCCCTACGAGGGGTCCGGGACACACGCCCCCGGCCGCCTGACGGCGGACACCCCCTCTAACTTAGAGGGGGAGTTATGAGTTGTGAGTTATTTGTATTGTGTAGGGGCGAATCATTATTCGCCCGACATTCGTGTATGGGGGCGAATGATGATTCGCCCCTACGCAGCATTCTGGGACACACGCCCCCGGCCGCCTGACGGCGGCCACCCCCTCTAGCTTAGAGGGGGAGCTACGGGATGCCTCCATTTGTATTCCTCCCCTAAGCTAGGGGAGGTGCCCGAAGGGCGGAGGAGTGTGTTGCGTGCGGATATAGGACACACGCCCCCGGCCGCCTGACGGCGGCCACCCCCTCTAGCTTAGAGGGGGAGTTGTGAGTTTGGAGTTATGTGTTTTGTGTAGGGGCGAATCATTATTCGCCCGAAAATAAGGCTGCGGCCTCCGTTGCCTAAAGAAAAGCTGCGGCCCCGAGCGAGAGCTCGGGGCCGCAGCCGGTAGTTCTTGTTCTCTAATTCCCAATCACTTCACCACCACGATGCGGCGCGCCGGGGCGTCGCCCACCCTGACCAGGTAGACGCCCGAGGCAGGCACGTCGAAGAGCAAGGCCTCGCCCTCGTCGCGGCGCGTGTCCAGCTGGCGCCCCACGGCGTCGTAGAGCACCACGCCGCACCCCTCGGCGCCCTCCACCACGATGTTGCCGCCGCGCTGGTAGATCTTCGCGTTGATCAGCACCACATCTTCGATGCCCACCGAGGGGCTGTAGACCGTGTCGTGGATGTAGACGGTGTCGTGGATGTAGCGGTAGAGGTAGATGGTGTCGTAGATGTAGTTGTTCACCAACACCGTGTCGTGGTAGTAGTGCGAGATGATGACCGTGTCGTAGTAATAGTTGTTCACTGTGTCGTAGTAGTGCATCCGCACCGTGTCGTAGTAATAGTTGTTCACCGTGTCGTACTGGTAGTTGTTGATTATCACCGTGTCGTACACATAGTTGTTCACAATAATGGTGTCGTACTGGTAGAGGTTCGAGATGGTGGTGTCGTAGATATTGACGATGGTGGTGTCGTACACGCTGACCAGCGTCGTGTCGTATTGGTACACATTGACAATCGTGGTGTCGTACTGGTTGTAGATGCTGGTGTCGAAGTTGTAGACGTTGTAGACATTGACAATCATCGTGTCAAAGACCAGCGTGGTGTCGAAGCGGAACGAGTTGTAGACCGTGGTGTCGAACGTGTAGTTGTTGACCATCGTGGTGTCATACTGGTATACATTGCGGATGACGGTGTCGTACACGTTGACCAGGGTCGTGTCGTAATGGTACACGTTGACAAACGTGGTGTCGAACTGGTAGCGGTTATAGATGGAGGTGTCGAAATTGTAGACATTGACAATCATCGTGTCAAAGACCAGCGTGGTGTCGAAGCGGAACGAGCTGTAGACCGTGGTGTCGAACGTGTAGTTGTTGACTATCGTGGTGTCGTACTGGTAGACGTTGCGGATGATGGTGTCATACTGATATACATTGACCAGCGTCGTGTCGTAATAATAGATATTGTTGATGGTGGTGTCGTACACGCTGACCAGCGTCGTGTCGTAATGGTACACGTTGACAATCGTGGTGTCGAACTGGTAGCGGTTGTATATCGATGTGTCGAAATTGTAGACATTGACAATCATCGTGTCAAAGACCAGCGTGGTGTCGAAGCGGAACGAGTTGTAGACCATGGTGTCGAACTGGTAGTTGTTGACGATGGTCGTGTCGTACTGGTAGACGTTGCGGATGACGGTGTCAAACTGATATACATTGACCAGCGTGGTGTCGTAGTGGTAGACGTTGTTGATGGTGGTGTCAAACACGCTGACCAGCGTCGTGTCGTAGTGGTAGACATTGACAATCGTGGTGTCGAACTGGTAGTTGTTGACGATGGTCGTGTCATACTGGTAAACATTGCGGATGACGGTGTCGAAGATGCTGACCAGCGTCGTGTCATATTGGTACACATTGACAATCGTGGTGTCGTGGACATAGATGGTATCGCGTACAACTACAAAAACTGTATCTGTAGGACACCCCTCCTCCTGAATGTTTGTGAAATAGCTCCAACATATATCGCTTTGATAGGCATCTATGCTGCCGCAGGGTACATAAAGCGGAATGGATGTGGATACGTTATAGAATGTAGAGTAATATATGGATGGAGGTGTGATGGCCTGCGAATGGATTTCAGCTAGACCGGAGCAGCCATAGAAGGCACTCTCTTCGATGGTAGTGACGGAGTTAGGAATGGTGATGGAGGTGAGGCTGGAGCAGTCAGCGAAGACATGAAAATCGATGTAGGTGACGGAGTTGGGGATGTCGATGGAAGTGAGGCCACTGCAGCCATGGAAGGCATCATCCTCGATGTTGGTGACGGAGTTGGGGATGACGATGGAAGTGAGGCCACTGCAGCCAGTGAAGGCCCCAAAGCCGATGTCGGTGACGGAGTTGGGGATGACGGTATTTTGGCATCCGGCAATAAGGGTGTTTGTCGCCGTTTCGATAATGGCATTACAGTTGTTGCGACTGTCATAGTTAGTGTTTCCACTGGCGACAGTTATGGAGGTGAGGCTGGAGCAGCATTCGATGGGGGATGTTTCGATGTAGGTGACGGAGTTAGGGATGACGATGGAGGTGAGGCCGCTGCAGCCATAGAAGGCACCATGGCCGATGCTGGTGACGGAGTTGGGGATGGTTATTGAGGTGAGGCCTGTGCAACCGCCGAAGGCATAGCCTCCGATTCTAGTTACGGCATAGGTAATCCCATTATAAAACACACTTTCGGGAATAACGAGCGCACCGGTTGGCTTGTTCGAGGAATAGAAAAAGGAATGCTCCTGGTACGTCACATGCGCCTTGCCATTTACGATATTGTAGTAGAGCGTCTGCCCGGAGGGGGCGACGGCGGAGAAATCATAGGCCAGCGAACGCAGGGGCAGGGCGGCCAGCAGGAGGGCGAAAAAGAGTAATCTTCCTTTCATATTGAATGTTGTTTTTGTTTCTGCCCCCAAGCCTCCAACGGGACGGTGATTTTTTTTTTACAAAATAAGAAAGGCATGAGACTTCTGTGCTCATGTCCGTTTGATATCGAGGCTTCGGCAAACCTATGAAGGAACGGTTAATGGAACTTTATCTCACACCTGCAGATATGCTGACATATACAGCATACACAACAAGTGAAAGCATATAATGCTCCGTCCTCCTTCATTGAAATTTTGCCGAATTTCGATATCGGGACAATAAAAGCAATGCTTTTCTTGCATATTCCGGCATAAAAGCTCGCGCCAGAAATCGGTTGCAAAATTACATAAATTTTTGGATTCAGACACAACGGCATAAAAAAAACAAATATATAACACTGATTACCATCGATTTAATGCAAGTTAATTTATAGGTAAATCGTGGACATTCGTGTTTTTTTTGGAGGAAAGATACGGGTTTTTCGGATTTTTTTTGGGGGGACGGCAGGGTGTCCGCTTGGGGAGGGCGAATGATGATTCGCCCCTACGGGGAGTTCTGGGACACACGCCCCCGACCGCCTTACGGCGGCCACCCCCTCTAGCTTAGAGGGGGAGCTACGGGATGCCTTCATTTGTATTCCTCCCCTAAGCTAGGGGAGGTGCCCGAAGGGCGGAGGAGTGTGTTGCGTGCGGATATAGGACACACGCCCCCGGCCGCCTGACGGCGGCCACCCCCTCTAGCTTAGAGGGGGAGCTACGGGATGCCTTCATTTGTATTCCTCCCCTAAGCTAGGGGAGGTGCCCGAAGGGCGGAGGAGTGTGTTGCGTGCGGACATGGGACACACGCCCCCGGCCGCCTGGCGGCGGCCACCCCCTCTAGCTTAGAGGGGGAGCTACGGGATGCCTTCATTTGTATTCCTCCCCTAAGCTAGGGGAGGTGCCCGAAGGGCGGAGGAGTGTGTTGCGTGCGGACATGGGACACACGCCCCCGGCCGCCTGACGGCGGCCACCCCCTCTAACTTAGAGGGGGAGCTACGGGATGTCGCCCGAGGTATCCCCCTCTATTGCAAAGGGCGAATGATGATTCGCCCCTACGGGAAGCTTTGTTCGCACAGTAAAAAAAGCATCGCCAGCGTGAATGGAGAATAGCATACAATATGGATGGAGAATATTACATGATATTAAATACCAATTAGTTATTCAATCAAGATGAAGACTTGCGGATGAAAATGAAGAAATTGTTTTTGCAAATCGGAAAATTGTGTGTATCTTTGCAGTCGCAATATTGCATATTAATCTAACAAACGAGACCCATGAAATATCACGAGCAAGAAGAGAAGTTGTTCCGGCGGTGGAGCACGCGCGCACGCAAGCTCCACGATGCGGACATGATAGCGAAAGACGGGCTGCTGTACCGCGGCGAGTTGCGCTTCGACGGCCTCAACCAGGTGCACCGTCCGGGCGACGAGGAGCAGCTGTGGGAGGATGCCGGCATGCGGCTGCTCGTGCTCACGAAGGAGCTGGACGACGAGGACTGCTGGGACCTGCGGAGCGAGACCGGGCGTGTGCCCACGCCGCACCTCACGAACCGCACGGCACAGCGTTTTTTCCCCAATCTGGAGTTGTGGGTATACGGTTTGCTGACCATCCCAGAGCGGAAGGTGATGCCGTTCGGAAAGGCCGACAATCCGACGCGGCTGCAGGGTTTCTACGAGAATGCGCCGATAGCGCGTGTGAACTGCAAGAAGCAGCCCGACGGGAAGGCCGCCAGCAATGCTGTCCTGCAACGCTACATGAAGGAATATGCGGACCTGCTGGCCGAACAGATCAGACTCTACGCGGCCGATATCATCCTGTGCTGCGGCGGTCAGGGCATCATGGTCGACTACCTGCGCGAGAATGTCTACCGCGACCTGGAGCAGGTGAACGGACACTGCTGGTACTCGGCGGAGAACAATGTGCTAGTAATCAAGCAATACCACCCGAACTACAACGTGTACTCGCGCAAAGAGATGTACTCGTCGCTGATGCGCGACTACCAATCGTTCCTCAAAGCCACGCCGCAGTTTCCCTCGGCCCGATAAAGTATAATATATATAGAATCCATAAATAGATGAACAACCATATCGTTATCATGGCCGGTGGCATCGGCAGCCGTTTCTGGCCGTTGAGCACGCCGGAATACCCCAAGCAATTCATTGACATACTGGGCTGCGGGCGCACGCTGATACAGCTGACGGTGGACCGGTTCGAGGGCCTGTGCCCGAAAGAGAACTTCTGGGTGGTTACCAACGCCGCATATGTGGACATCGTGAAGGAGCAGCTGCCCGACATGCCGGCGAGCCATATCCTGGCCGAGCCAGCAGCGCGCAACACGGCGCCCTGCATCGCATGGGCCTGCTGGCGTATCCGACAGGAAGATGCTATGGCCAATGTGGTGGTAACGCCCGCCGACGCAGTGGTGATGAACCCTGTGGAGTTCCGGCGAGTGCTGGGCAACGCCCTGGCGTTCACTGAGAAGAGCGATGCCATCGTTACCGTCGGCATCAAGCCCTCGCGCCCGGAGACGGGGTATGGATATGTGGAAGTGGAAAGTGGGAAGCGGGACGCGGGAAGCGGGGAGATACGACGTGTGGCCTCCTTCAAGGAGAAACCCTCGCGCGAGGTGGCCGAGCAGTACCTACAAGCGGGCAACTACCTGTGGAACGCCGGCATCTTTGTATGGAACGTGAACACCATCACGGCGGCACTGTCCACCTACAAGCCCAACATCGCCGCCGACATGGACCGCATGAAGACGGACAGTGATGTGCAGGAGGTGTTCCCACAGGTGGAGAAAATCAGCATCGACTACGCGGTAATGGAGCCTGCGGCGGCCGACGGCAAGGTGTACACGCACCCTGCCGACTTCGGGTGGAGCGACCTGGGCAACTGGGCCTCGCTACACGACAAACTGCAGAAAGACGGCGCCGGCAACGGAGCTGTGGGGAATGTGCACATGTACGAATGCAGGGACTGCGTGGTGCATGCCGAGGAGACGGAAAAGGTTGTCTTGCAGGGGCTTGACGGCTATATCGTCTCGGCCAAAGGCGGTCGCATACTGGTGTGCAAACGCAGCGAGGAGCAGCGCATCAAAGAATTCAGCGCCTAGCCTTCCGCTTGCAGGTACAGTTGGCGCAGCGGCCCGTCTTGGGGTCGGCGTTGGCGCAGGGACGCTTGAATTCCTTCTCCCTACCGAGAAGCATCTTCAGCCCCAGGGCGACCATCAGCAGCGCCACCGCACCGATGGCAACAAAGAGGACTATGAGCAATGTTTTTCCCATCATGGCACAATAACGTGCCATGTGATGTATTATTGTGCGAAGGGCGGAATTATCCTGGGTATCCCCCACCCTTTTTTTTCGTGGATGCGATTTTTTTCGCTGCCGATTCCGAAAAAAGTTGTACTTTTGCAGTTTGAACGGAAATGCCAACCATGCAACACGAAGAGATTACAGAGCGCCATGTAGACGTGGCCAAGATACTGGGTGCCAAAGGAGTAACCCTGCCGAGGATTGTACTGCGGTGGGTGGAGCGCCTGTTGCATGTGGACGAGATAAACGAGACCATTTACAAGGACCGCCACCTGTTCGGGCTCGATTTCGTGTATGCATTCACCGAGGGCAAGGAGCCGTGGAACTTGGGCATGACCATCGAGGCGCGCGGCCAGGAGCACATCCCCGCCGAGGGCAGCCCAATGATAGTGGGCAACCATCCGCTGGGCGGCCCCGACGGGCTGGCGCTGATGGGAGCCGTGGGCAAGGTGCGCCAGGACCTGCAATTCCCCGTTACCGACTTCCTGCTCTACCTTCCCGGCCTGAAGGAGCTGTTCGTCCCCATCGACAAGGTGAACAAGAATCACGCCATCGAGGCGCTGGAGAAGGCATTCGCCGGCCCCAACACGCTGATGTACTACCCCTCCGGTGCCGCCTCGCGCCGCCAGAAGGGCGAGATAAAAGACCTGGAGTGGAAGCCGACGTTCATCAAAAAAGCCGTCAAGTACCAGCGCGACATAGTGCCCGTGTACACCGACGCGCGCAACCGCAACGTGTTCTACACGGTGGCCAACCTGCGCAAGCGGCTGGGAATCAAGTTCAGCTACGAGATGGCCATGCTGCCGGCCGAGATGTTTGCCCAGCGCGGCAAGCGCATCGGCATCACCTTCGGGCACCCCATCCCGTGGCAGACCTTCGACCGCCGCCACAGCGCCGCCGAGTGGGCCGCCCTGCTGCGCGAGCACGTCTACAAACTGAAGGAAAACCCCGAAACGGAATTCGAGTATTGATATGGACCTTTCGTACATAGCCCCCCCGGTCGACCGCGAGCTCATCAAGAAAGAGCTTAAGCAGAAGCACTTCCTGCGCAAGAGCAACTATGGGAACAAGGAAATATATGTTACCACAGCGCGCCTCTCGCCCAACATCATGCAGGAGATAGGCCGCCTGCGCGAATTGAGCTTTGCCACCGACGGCGGCGGCACGGGCAAGCCGGTCGACATCGATGAGTACGACACGATGGAGGATCCCTACTGCTGCAAGCAGCTCTTCGTATGGAGTCCTGAAGACGAGGAGATTATAGGGGCCTACCGATTTATCCACGGCAGCAACATGATGCGGCGCGAGGACGGTTCCATCGTTACCCCCACGGCCGACCAGTTCCAGTTCAGCGAGGAATTCATCAACAACTACCTACCCTACACGGTCGAGCTGGGACGAGCCTTCGTACAGCCGGCCTACCAGCCCGGCAACAACCTGCGCAAGGGCCTATACAGCCTGGACAACCTGTGGGACGGCCTCGGCTGCCTCATGCTGGAGATACCCGAGACGCGCTACTTCTTCGGCAAAATTACCATGTACGCCGACCTCGACCAGCTGGCGCGCGACATGATACTGTTCTTCTACCGCAAGTACTTCCCCGACCGCGACGGCCTCGTGTGGCCTTACGAGCAGCTGGAGATTGAAAGCGACTACAACAAGCTGGTGCGCCACTTCAATGGACGCAACTACAAGGAGGACTACCAGATACTGCTGCGCTCGGTGCGCGAGCGAGGCTGCACGGTGCCGCCGCTGATCAACGCCTACATGAACCTCAGCAGCACCATGCGCACCTTCGGCACCTGCCCCAACCACCACCTGGCCGGCACCACCGACACCGGCATCCTCATCACCCTAGGCGACATATTCCCCGAGAAGCGCCAACGCTACCTGGAGAGCTACCAAAACAAGAACCCCAAGCTGGACCGCCGGCTGTTCGGCATCAATATGAAGCTGCTGCCGTGGTGGAAGAATGTCAGCGACGAGGAGATGGTGGCCATGAAGGAGCTCAAGGACCTGAAAAAGAAGCAGCGGGAAATCAAGCAGGAGCTGCGCAAAATCAAACGTTCACGCAAATAAGCCATGATAATCAAGAGCGCCGAATTCTGCATCAGTAGCCCCGACTACAAGAAATGCCCGCAGGACGGGCTTCCGGAATATGCCTTCATCGGCCGTAGCAATGTCGGCAAGTCGTCGCTTATCAATATGCTCACCTCCAAGAAGGGTCTCGCCAAGACCAGCGGCCGTCCGGGCAAGACGCAGCTGATCAACCATTTCCTAATCAATAAGGAATGGTACCTGGTCGACCTGCCAGGCTACGGCTATGCCAAGACCTCAAAGAGCTCGCGCGAGAAGTGGGGTCGCATGATGCGCGACTATTTCCTGCACCGCGAGGCACTGACCAACGTCTTCGTTCTCATCGACAGTCGCATACCGCCGCAGCGTATCGACCTGGAGTTCATAGAATTCCTTGGCACCAACGGTGTGCCGATGTCCATCGTCTACACCAAGACCGACAAGGAGAAGCAGCGCGAGGTGATGGCCAACATCAAGGCCATGAAAGCGGCCTTGAAGGAGCAGTGGGAGGAACTGCCGCCGATGTTCCTCACCTCGTCGCTCACCGGCTACGGCAGAGACGCCGTGCTGGACTGTATAGATAGTATCAACCAATCATTACTGCACTAACCTCATGAAAAGAACGATTGCCATAGTGGCTATGTTGCTGACCGCGCTGAATGCGATGGCACAGGCGTCGGAATTGGAACGCCTGGTGAAAGCCGTACAGAAGGAGAGCGGTATGCAGCATGCCACCTTCTCGGTGTGTGTCTATAATACGACCAAGGGCAAGTCCGTATATTCGCATAATGCGCAGACCGCGCTAACACCGGCGTCGGTGCAGAAGCTGATTACCACCGGTGTCGGCTTCGCCCGCCTGGGGAGCGACTTCCGCTTCACCACTCGCCTGGCCACCAGCGGCAGGATTGACCGCGAGGGTGTGCTGCACGGCAACGTCTACATCATCGGCGGCGGCGACCCCCTATTAGGATCCTATCGGTACCGCCAGACCGCCCCCGACTCGCTCTTTGAAGGATGGCACCACGCCCTGAAGAAGAAGGGTATCAGGAATATCAACGGCAAGATATGCTACATCACCAACGTGTTCGACGACCAGCCACTGCACGACACATGGCAGTGGGGCGATGTGGGCAACTACTACGGAGCCGGCGTAAGCGGGCTGAATTTCCACGAGAACATGTATTTCGTCTACTTCAACCCCGGCGCCAAACTGGGCTATCCGGCATCGGTGGCGCGCACGCGGCCGCTGAACGCAGGGGTGCAGGAACGCTGCGAGGTTACGACAGGTCCCGAGAACTCGGGCGACAATGTGGTGATTTACGGTGCCCCGAACAGTCCCGACCGCCTCTACCGCGGCACGGTGCCACTGGGCAAGGCCGACTTTGCGGTGCGAGGAGCGATGCCCAATCCGGCACAGCGCTGCGCCGACATGTTCGCTGCACACCTGCGCAGCCACGGTATGCAGGTGGCCCCTTCGGCCATGCATGTGTTTTCGCAGCCCGACACGCTGCAACCCGTGCTCGACTACTACAGCAGCGACTACTACACCATTGCCCAATACACCAACCTCACCAGCAACAACATCTATGCCGAGTCGATATTCAAGTACTTGGGTTATGCCCAATACGGGCGCGGCAGCTATGCCAATGGATCAAGGGCGGTGATGCAGTACCTGCGGGAGCGCAAACTGGAGACCGGTGGTCTGCACGTGGTGGACGGAAGCGGCCTGTCGCGCCGCAACCAGGTAACCACCGATTTTCTCTGCCGCTACCTGTGCGACATGGCCAACGAGCCGTTCTTCTACGACTTCCAGCGCGCACTGGCCGTGGCCGGCGAGAACGGCACCGCGAAGAACCTGCTGCCCAACCTGCCGGTAGGTGTCCGCGTGCACATCAAGACCGGCTCGATGGAGGGCGTGCGTTCCTATGCCGGCTACGTTACCGCCGCCAACGGCGAGAAGCTGGCCTTCGCCATCATCAGCAACGGGCACGAGTGCAGCTCCTCGGCGGTGGCCGAGAAGATGAACCGCGTGCTGCAGAAGATTGTCTCCCTCTTTTAGCATCCCTTTCCCCTGCTACGCCAATTGCAAGGGGAGCCGCAGGGTATTATCAACACAACAAACTCAATTTCGGCGCGGTGCGCAAAACCGGCCTCCATGTAACGCAATGAACCCCGAAAGCCTTGCTCGACTTTCGGGGTTCGCTGCAGGGGACATCCGCCCAGGCGAAGGGAATAACGCTAGCGGATGAGGAAGGAGAATTTGTCGAAATTCTTCAGCGCGATGCCAGTGCCGCGTGCCACTGCACGAAGGGGGTCCTCGGCGATGTGGACGGGCAGCTTGGTCTTGCTGCTGATACGCTGGTCGAGGCCGCGCAGCAGGGCGCCGCCACCGGCCAAGTAGATGCCGGTCTGGTAGATGTCGGCAGCCAGCTCGGGCGGGGTGGAGGCCAGGGTGTCGAGGATGGCGGTCTCGATATTGGCGATGGATTTGTCGAGGGCGTGGGCGATTTCCTTGTAGTTGACGGAGACCTCCTTGGGCAGGCCGGTGAGCTGGTCGCGGCCGTGTGTACGGTAGTCCTCGGGCGGGTCGGACAACTCGCTGACCGCGGAGCCAACGGCAATCTTGATGTTTTCGGCCATGCGGATGCCGATGAACATGTTGTGATGCTTGCGCATATAGTCGACGATGTTCTCGTTGAATACATCGCCGGCCACCTTGATGGAGGTGTTGCAGACGATGCCGCCGAGGGAGATGACGGCGATTTCCGCGGTGCCGCCTCCGATGTCGACCACCATGTGTCCCTGGGGCTGCAGCACGTCGATACCGATACCGATGGCGGCGGCCATAGGTTCGTGAATCATGCGTATTTCCTTGGCGCCAGCCTGTTCGGCGCTTTCGCGCACGGCACGTTCCTCGACGTTGGTGATGCCGCTGGGGATGCAGATGACCATACGCAGCGAGGGCGGCAGGATGGAGCGGTTGATGTTGGCCATGCCGATGAGCTCGCGAATGAGGTACTGGGCCATCTCGAAGTCGGCGATGACGCCACCGCGCAGCGGGCGCACCACATCGATGTGGTTGTTCTGCGTCTTGCCCTCCCATGCCTTGGCTTCCTTGCCGACAGCCATGATTTTGTTGTTCTTACGGTCGATGGCCACCACCGAGGGCTCGTCGATGACCACCTGGTCGTTGTATATCACGATGGAGTTGGCGGTGCCAAGGTCCATTGCAATCTCGCGGTTGAAGAATGATAAAAGTCCCATGTTCCTAATATGTTAGTGTTTAAAGTGGCGTTTGCCGGTGATGGCCATGCCCATGTGGTTCTTCTCGCAGTAGTCGATGCTGTCCTGGTCGTGGATGCTGCCGCCGGGGTGAGCCACGGCGACGATGCCGGCCTGGTGGGCTATCTCCACGCAATCGGGGAAGGGGAAGAAGGCATCGGAGGCCATGACGGCGCCCTGCAGGTCGAAATTGAACGACTGCGCCTTGGCGATGGCCTGGCGCAGGGCGTCGACGCGGCTGGTCTGGCCGGTGCCGCTGGCCAGCAGCTGGCCGTCCTTGGCCAGCACGATGGCGTTGCTCTTGGTGTGCTTGACGAGGATGGTGGCGAAGGCCAGGTCCGCGGCCTGCTGTTTGGTAATCTTGGTGCTGGTAACGCTCTTTTCCATCTCCTCGGCGGTGGGCACCACGGTGTCGCGGTCCTGTACCAGCACGCCGTTGAGCACGGTGCGCATCATCGGGTCGGCCATGCGGAACGCCTTGCGACGCAGGATGATGCGGTTCTTCTTGCCACGGAGGATTTCGAGGGCGGCCTCGTCGTAGTCGGGCGCGATGCAGACCTCGAAGAAGATTTTGTGCATCTCCTCGGCCACCTCCTTGGTTACCTTCTGGTTGCAGATGAGCACGCCGCCGAAGGCGCTGACGGGGTCGCCGGCCAGGGCGTCCTTCCACGCCTCGAGCAGGGTCTTGCGCACGGCCATGCCGCAGGCGTTGTTGTGCTTGAGAATGGCGAAGGCGGTCTGGCCCTCGAAGTCGTCGATCAGGGCGCAGGCGGCATCGATGTCGCCCAGGTTGTTGTAGCTGATTTCCTTGCCGTTAAGCTTGTCGAAGCAGCCGTCGAGGTCGCCGTAGAAGACACCCTTCTGATGCGGGTTCTCGCCGTAGCGGAGCGTGTAGGTGCCGTTGAAATAGTTGTGGATGGCGGTGTCGTAGTGGCTGCTGACACCGAAAGCGTAGGTGGCGAAGCGGCGGCGCTGCTCCAGGGTGGTGCAGCCCTGCTGCGCGGTGTAGATGTCGAGGAATTCCTTGTAGTAGTTCACCGCCGGCACGATGACCACGTCGGCGAAGTTCTTGGCAGCGGCGCGGATGAGGCTGATGCCGCCGATGTCGATTTTTTCGATGATGTCCTGCTCGGCTGCCCCGCTGGCCACGGTCTGCTCGAAGGGATAAAGGTCGACGATAACCAGATCAATCTCGGGGATTTCATATTCGGCCAGCTGCTCGCCGTCGCTGTACATATCGCGGCGCGAGAGGATGCCGCCGAACACCTTGGGGTGCAGCGTCTTGACGCGGCCGCCCAGGATGGAGGGGTAGCCCGTGAGGCTCTCCACGGCGACGGGCTCGATGCCGAGCTCCTGGATGAATTTCTGCGTGCCGCCCGTGCTGTAGATGGTTACCCCCCGGGCGGCGAGGGCGCGAACGATGTCCTCCAGTCCGTCTTTGTAGAAGACCGACACGAGGGCTGATTTTATACGTTTAGGTTCCATTATTATTATGTTTACTATATTCTATAATCTAGCATAAAATGTTGACTGCATGCAGTTTGAACCACATGCAGCAACTTGGTTGCCAGCTGCAAATATACATTTTTTTGCCTTTCTGGCAAAACTTTTTTTTGCACCTGGGTGTTGATATCTCTCCGCCTAGTCGCCGAACTCGATGCCGACGCCCTTGGCAGTGTGCACCAGGCGGCTGTCGGGGCAGACGAGGTTCTGTTCGCGGACGGCCTCCTCGAGCGGGATGCCGACGACATCGGGGTGGTGGTAGGCCACCATCTGGCCGAAGCGGCCCTCCATGACGAACTCCATGGCGCGCACGCCGAACTCGGTGGCCAGCACGCGGTCGAAGGCAATGGGTGTGCCGCCGCGCTGCAGGTGGCCGAGGATGGTGTAGCGTATGTCGTGCTCCACGCCGGCGGCCTTGAGGTCTTCGGCCAGCTGCTCGCCCACGCCGCCCAGCTTGACGTGCTGGTAGCCCACCTCGCCGGTTACGGTGCCGGTTACACTGCCGCCCTTCGGCATGGCGCCCTCGGCAACCACGATGATGCAGTAGCCGCGGCGCTTGTTGTAGCGCTGGTTGATTTTCTCTTTGACCTTCTCGATGTCGTAGGGTATCTCGGGGATGAGGCACACGTCGGCGCCGCCGGCGATGGCGCTGTGGAGCGCTATCCAGCCCGCATCGCGACCCATCACCTCGAGGATGAAGACGCGGTTGTGCGAGGCGGCGGTGGTAACCAGCTTGTCGATGGCGTCGGTGCAGATTTGCACAGCGGTCTGGAAACCGAAGGTGTAGTCGGTGAGCGACAGGTCGTTGTCGATGGTCTTGGGAACACCCACGACGTTGAGTCCTTTCTTACTGAGGCCGAGGCTAATGCGCTGGCTGCCGTCGCCGCCGATGTTGATGACGGCGTCGACGCCCATGTACTGCAGCTTGCGCAGCATCTCGTCGCTACGGTCGACGGTGGACCAGGAGCCGTCGTTGTTCTTCACCGGCCAGGCGAAGGGGCCGCCCTTGTTGGTGGTGCCCAGTATGGTACCGCCCTGGATTTGAAGTCCCTCGACGGTCTTCTCGTCGAGCATCACTATCTCGGTGGGTTCGCGCAGCACGCCGTTGAACGACTCCACGCAGCCGATGACCTCCCAGTCGCCGGCCTGCGCGGCGCGCTTCACCACGCCACGGATCACGGCGTTCAGGCCCGGGCAGTCGCCCCCACCGGTCAAAACCATAACTCTTTTCAGTGCCATAGATATATGTTATTTGTTTATTATCATGCAATTGCAACGCTTGGTCGCTACCATTGAAGACTACAAATGTATGACTTTTTTTTCAATTTTCGTGAAAAAGTTTTGGCGGATGAAAAAAAAGTTGTAATTTTGCATCCGATTTGAATGGCACAGGAAACGATTGTGATGCTCTTTCTTTTCTGACATTCAACCAGTTACGAAATAAGAAAACAAATATAGTCATGGCAAAGAAATCTAAAGACGCACGAGTTCAGGTCATCCTGGAGTGCACCGAGCAGAAGACCAGCGGTGTCGCCGGCATGAGCCGCTACGTTACCACCAAGAACAAGAAGAACACTCCTGAGCGCCTCGAGCTCAAGAAGTACAACCCCTTCTTGAAGAAAATGACCGTTCACAAAGAAATCAAGTAAAATAGGAGAATGTAGATTATGGCAAAGAAAGTTGTTGCTACCCTCAAGACCCAGACCGGCAAGAGTTTTGCCAAGGTGATCCGCATGGTCCGTTCCGAAAAGACCGGTGCCTACTGCTTCAAAGAGGAGATTGTCCCCTCTGACGATGTGCAGGAATACCTCAAGAAAAAATAAGAAACACCAACAGAATTTTTTTCATACGCTTTTGTTTTGGCCTCCGTTGCATGCGTGCTCCGGAGGTTTTTTATACCCCTGTTTTTTTTGTTAAAATTTAGAAAAATTTGGTCGGTTTGAAAAATGGTTGTATCTTTGCATTTTGAAAGTAACACATTTTATTCACAAAAACACACAATCAAAATGAAGAAAACACTTTCTTTCGCCCTCGTTGCGGCCGCCATGCTCATCGCTGGCAAAGCCAACGCCCAGCTCAACGTCCACGTGGGTTACGCCCCGCAGACCTACACCACCACCGCCACTGTGCTTAACGTGGAGTCCGAAACCTCCGTGAGCATGAACGGTTTCTTCGTCGGTGCCGACTTCAACCTGCCTATTTCGGGCGACCTCAAAGTCGACCTTGGTGCCAATCTTCGCTACAACACCAAGAGTGAAGAAAATGCTGGAGTTAAATCGACCTCGACCCAAATGCTCGTCGATGTCCCCGTGCTGTTCAACTACGGCCTGGAGCTCAAGCGTGATGTCCGCATCTCCGCCTTCGTGGGTCCCACCATCACCTACGCCCTCTCTGGCAACACCAAGACCGAAGTCCTCAGCACCAGCACTGACCTCGATTGGTACGGCGACAATAGCGGCCAAAAACGTTTCGACCTCGCCGCCACCTTCGGCCTGAGTGTCGACTTCCGCGACTTCCGCCTCTTCGGTGGCTACAACCTCGGCCTGCTCGACCTCGCCGAAGGGGACAACGTCACCATCAAGGGCAGAAACTGGTTCATCGGCTTCGGCTACAACCTCTAAACCTCGATGAAATTCACTGGTGCGCTGGGCGGCCTTTCGGCCGCCCAGCGCATCTCTTTTTCCACCTTCCCGAACTCATCGTTTCCACCCCTTTCGGCGGACATTGGCTCATAAGCTTCCATATCCTTCCAGAGCCTTTGTATTCCCCTACCGTTCCCCTACCATTCCCCTACCATTCCCCCCGGGCCGCCCGGTGAAAAATCTTTGGCACAATTTGCAAAAAAGTTGTATATTTGTACCACGCCACGCGGGTTCCACATCCGTGCAACGTGTTGTATATAAGAATGATACTATTATAATAATATGAGTTACAAGGAATATAAGCAGCTTAATTTGACCCAAATCGGCACCGACATCCGCCGCTACTGGGAGGAAAACGAGACATTCGAGAAGGGCCAGCGCCTGGCCGAGGGGCATGCCCCGTTCGTCTTCTACGACGGCCCGCCGTCGGCCAACGGCAAGCCCGGCATCCACCACGTCATGGCTCGCACCATCAAGGATGTCTTCTGCCGCTACAAGGCGCAGAAGGGCTTCTACGTGGACCGCAAGGCCGGCTGGGACACCCACGGCCTCCCCGTCGAGCTCGGCGTCGAAAAGAACCTCGGCATCACCAAGGAGGACATCGGCACCAAGATTTCGGTCGACGAATACAACCAGGCCTGCCGCACCGAAGTGCTCAAGTACAAGGACCTGTGGGACGAGCTGACCCTCCAGATGGGCTACTGGGTCGACCTCAAGAACCCCTACATCACCTTCGACAACGACTACATCGAGACCCTCTGGTTCCTGCTCAAGAAGCTCTACGACAAGGGGCTCCTCTACAAAGGCTACACCATCCAGCCCTACAGCCCCGCCGCCGGCACCGGCCTCTCCAGCCACGAGCTGAACATGCCCGGCTGCTACCGCGACGTGAAGGACACCACCTGCGTGGCCATGTTCAAGATTTGCGACCAGGACAATACCTACGCTGTTGCGTGGACGACTACGCCGTGGACACTCCCCTCGAACACCGCCCTCTGCGTGGGGCCAAATATCGACTACGTTACCATCGAGACCACCCACCCCATCAAGGAGACCCCCTGCCGCATCATCATGGCCAAGGCGCTGGTGGGCTCGATGTTCCCCGAAGGCAAGTCGCCTGAATACACCATCGTGGCCGAGTGCAAGGGCACCGCGCTGGAGGGGCTGCGTTACGAGCAGCTCATCCCCTGGGTGAAGCCTACGGGCGACGACGCCTTCCGCATCATCCTGGGCGACTACGTTACCACCGAAGACGGCACCGGCATCGTCCACATCGCCCCCACCTTCGGCGCCGACGACGCCCGCGTGGCCAAGAAAGCAGGCATCGGCGAGCTGCTGCTCTTCGACCGCGACGGCAAGCGTATGCCCATGGTCGACAAGCAGGGCCGCTTCGCCCCCATCGAAGACCTCGACCCCGAGTGGGTCCGCGCCAACGTCAACACCGACCTCTACAGCCAGTACGCCGGCAAGTACGTCAAGAACGCCTACGACGCCACCAAGACCGAGAAGGACATGAGCCTCGACGTGGAGCTGGTCATCATGCTCAAGGGCGAGGGCAAGCTCTTCAAGAGCGAGAAGCACACCCACAGCTACCCCCACTGCTGGCGCACCGACAAGCCCGTGCTCTACTATCCGCTCGACAGCTGGTTCATCCGCACCACCGCCCTCAAGGAGCGCATGATAGAGCTGAACAAGACCATCAACTGGAAACCCGAGGCCACCGGCAGCGGCCGCTTCGGCAACTGGCTGGAGAACATCGTCGACTGGAACCTCTCGCGCTCGCGCTACTGGGGCACCCCGCTGCCCATCTGGCGCACCGAGGACGGCCGCGAGGAGAAGTGCATCGGCAGCGTCGAGGAGCTCCGCAAGGAGATAGACAAGGCAGTGGCCGCCGGCCTCATGCAGGAGAACCCCTATGCCGGCGACTACAACAGCTTCGACCTCCACCGCCCCTATATCGACAACGTGGTCCTCGTCTCCGACAGCGGCAAGCCCATGCGCCGCGAGACCGACCTCATCGACGTGTGGTTCGACAGCGGCGCCATGCCCTACGCCCAAATCCACTACATGGGCGAGGAGCTGCGCCCCGACCAGTTCCCGGCCGACTTCATCGCCGAGGGCGTCGACCAGACCCGCGGCTGGTTCTACACCCTCCACGCCATCGCCACCATGTGCTTCGACAGCGTGGCCTTCCGCAACGTGGTCTCCAACGGCCTGGTGCTCGACAAGGCCGGCAACAAGATGTCCAAGCGCCTCGGCAACGCCATCGACCCCTTCGAGACCCTCGCCAAGTACGGCCCCGACGCCACGCGCTGGTACATGATCACCAACTCGCAGCCGTGGGACAACCTCAAGTTCGACGTCGAGGGCGTCGACGAGGTGCGCCGCAAACTCTTCGGCACCCTCTACAACACCTACTCTTTCTTCGCCCTCTACGCCAACCTCGACGGCTTCGACTACTCGCAGGCCGACCTGCCCGTCGCCGAGCGCCCCGAGATTGACCGCTGGATACTCTCCGAGCTCAACACGCTGGTGCGCACCGTGGGCGACGCCTACGAGGACTACGAGCCCACCCGCGCCGGCCGCGCCATCGGCACCTTCGTCGACGCCTACCTCTCCAACTGGTACGTCCGCCTCTGCCGACGCCGCTTCTGGAAGGGCGAGATGACCGCCGACAAGGTCTCCGCCTACCAGACCCTCTACACCTGCCTCGAGACCCTCAGCCGCCTCATGGCCCCCATCGCACCCTTCTTCTCCGAGCGCATGTTCCTCGACCTCAACGGTGGTCGAGTGGAAAGCGGACGGCTGAATGTGGAAAGTGTGCACCATCTGTCGTTCCCCGAATACCACGCCGAGATAGTCGACAAGGCCCTTGAAGAGCGCATGCAGCTGGCCCAGAAGGTCTGCTCCATGGTGCTCGGCCTGCGCAAGAAGAGCAATATCCGTGTGCGCCAGCCGCTGCAGAAGATTGTCATACCCGTCCGCGACGAGGCTATGAAGGCGCAAATCGAGCGTGTGCAGCACCTCATCTGCTCCGAGCTCAACGTCAAGCAGGTGGAGTTCCTTGCCGCCGACAACACCCTGTTGGTCAAAAAGATAAAAGCCAACTTCAAGACCCTCGGCCCGCGCTACGGCAAGGTGATGAAGTCCCTCGGCAACGCCATCCTCGCCTTCACGCAGGAACAAATCAACGCCCTCGAGGCCGCCGGCTCGTGCAACGTGGAGGTCGAAGGCCAGATGTGCGAGGTGCTGCTCTCCGACGTGGAGATTGCCACGCAGGACATCCCCGGCTGGGTGGTGGCCAACGACGGCGCGCTCACCGTGGCCCTCGACATCACGCTCACACCCGAGCTCGTCGACGAGGGCATCGCCCGCGAGCTGGTCAACCGCATCCAGAACATCCGCAAGGAGGGCTTTGATGTAACCGACCGCATCGTGGTCGAGTTGCAGAGCGGCGAGTGGGATGCCGCCGTGGAGCGCCACCGCGACTACATCTGCAGCGAAACCCTCTGCACCGAGCTCACCCTCGTGCCCGAGGTCAGCGGCGGTACCGAGATAGAGATTATTGACGGCCAACCCGCCAACATTGCAATCCGCAAAGCCTAGAAAGCCTAGATAATCTAGAAGTTCTAGAAAAAAAACAAAAAAATGGAATACAATACCAAAGGCAAGGTACTAAAGAAAGCTGTTGTGTGGCAGGAACTCTTTTTCTACCGTAAGAGCGATGTCCTCTATCAGCTTACGCAGGTGTTTTGCCGGCGGTTTCTTCCATTGCATGGTGACCGCACGGTGGATCAGATGGTACAGGCCGCCCGCAGCTGCAAGCAGAATATCGTAGAGGGGTGCGAAGATGGGAAGACCAGCTCGGAGATGGAGATAAAACTTGTCAATGTAGCACGTGGCAGCCTGCAGGAGCTCCGTCAGGACTACCTCGACTACTTGAAAATCCACAGCCTATGTGTTTGGGATTCCAAGCACCCGCGCTTTGACAGTTTGCTCGAATACTGCCGCAGGCACAACGACTGGCCTGACTACCAGAAACTTTCCGAGTCGCTCCCCGAGGAGGATTTCTGTAATATGGCGCTTACATTGTGTCATATTACCGACAAGATGATTTCGTCATATCTAGTAGGATTGGAGCAGCGGTTTGTTACGGAGGGCGGCATAAAAGAGCGCATGCATGCCGCCCGCACCGGCTACCGCGAGGAGGTGGACCGGCGCCTGCGGCTGTTAGAGGAGGAAAACACAAGGTTGAATGCAGAAAACCAAGAACTGAAAAGAAGGTTAGGGATAATCTAGAAAATCTAGAAAGCCTAGATAATCTAGAAATTCTAGAAATTCTAGAAAATCTAGAAAATCTAGAAATAGCGACAAAAAAAATGCAAGATATAATCTCAAGAATCAAGGGGCTCGCTGCGGCGCAGCGGGAGGAAGTGATAGCCTGGCGGCGGTGGATGCACCGGCATCCGGAGTTGAGCCAGGAGGAGTTCGGCACTATGGCGTTCGTGGCCGAGCGGCTGCGCGAGATGGGGCTCGAGCCCCGCACCGGTATCGGCCGCACGGGTGTCATGGCCATGCTCGAAGGTGGTTCGGGTTACTGCGTGGCGCTGCGTGCTGATTATGATGCACTTCCGATTACAGAGTGCACCGGCCTCGACTTCGCGAGCGAGAACCCCGGCGTGATGCACGCCTGCGGGCACGACATGCACACCTGCTCCCTCCTCGGCGCGGCCAAGATACTGGTACAATTGAAGGAACACCTTCGCGGAAGCATCATGTTCATCTTCGAGCCCAGCGAGGAGAAGTACCCCGGCGGCGCCCGCATGATGATGGAGGACGGCCTCTTTGCCGACGTGATGCCCAACGAGATATACTCATTCCACTGCCTGCCGGAGATGGACTTCGGCCGCGTGGGCATGAAGAAAGGCAAGTACATGGCCTCGACCGACGAGCTATACTGGACCGTCAAGGGCAGAGGAGGCCACGGCGCCACGCCGCACCTCAACGTGGACCCCATCGTCGTCGCCTCGCACATCGTCGTCGCCCTGCAGCAGGTGGTGTCGCGCAACGCCGCCCCGATGTCGCCCACGGTGCTGACAATCGGAAAGATAGAAGACGTGGGCGGCCGCACCAACATCACGCCCGAGGTGGTCAAGATGGAGGGCATCATACGCTCGTTCGACCCCGAGTGGCGGCTGCGCACGCACGAGTTGATTCGCAAAATCAGCACCGGCGTGGCCGAGGCCATGGGCGCCGAGTGCGACCTCTTCGTCGACGAGGGCTACCCGCCCGTCATCAACGACGACGACTGCACGCAGCAGGTCTACGACAACGCCTGCCAATTCCTTGGCGCCGAGAACGTTGAGTGGCTAGACCTGCGCATGACAGCGGAGGATTTCGCCTTCTACCAACAGAAGATTCCAGGTTGCTACTTCCGCATCGGCATCCACGAACCCGGCACCCCCTTCAGCAACCTGCACCGCCCCAACCTCATCGTCGACGAGCGCAGCCTCGAGCTGGCCAGCGGACTCATCGCCTTCAATGCACTTAAATCCCTGGAGAACAGAATCAAAGAAAAATAAAGCTTCCATAAGCTTCCATATCCTTCCAGAGCCTTTGTATTCCCCTACCGTTCCCCTACCATTCCCCTAGAGAACCCCAAGAGTAAAACCATCAAAAAAGACATATCATGAGCCTTATCAAATCCATTTCCGGCATACGCGGCACCATCGGCGGCCACGCTGGCGAGGGCCTGAGCCCCCTCGACGTTGTCAAATTCACTTCGGCATTCGCCACCTTCCTCAAGAACGCTCACCCGGGCCGTCGCCTCAAGCTGGCCGTCGGTCGCGACGCGCGCCTCTCGGGTGCCATGGTCGACCGCCTCGTGGTGGCCACACTCCAGGGCATGGGTGTCGATGTGCTCGAGACCGGCCTCTCCACCACCCCCACCACCGAGATAACCGTTATCGACCACCGCTGCGACGGCGGCATCATCATCACCGCCTCCCACAACCCCAAGCACTGGAACGCCCTCAAGCTGCTGAATGCCAGCGGCGAGTTCATCTCCGATGCCGAGGGCAAGGAGGTGCTGCGCCTGGCCGAGAGCGACGAGGTCATCTTCGCCGAGGTCGACGACTTGGGCCAGGTCACCCTCCTCGACGACGAGATTGACCGCCACATCGAGCGCGTCCTGGCCCTCAAGCTGGTCGACGTGGAGACCATACGCAAGGCCGGCTTCAAGGTGGCCGTCGACGCCGTCAACTCCACCGGCGGCCTCGCCATACCGCGCCTGCTGCGCCGACTAGGCGTGCAGGAGGTGGTCGAGCTCAACTGCGACCCCACCGGCCATTTCGCCCACAACCCCGAGCCTATCCCCCAGAACCTGACCGACATATCGCGCGTGGTGCGCGACAACGGCTGCCACCTCGGCATCGTGGTCGACCCCGATGTGGACCGCCTGGCCCTCGTCTGCGAGGACGGCCAGATGTTCGGCGAGGAATATACCCTGGTGGCGGTGGCCGACTACGTGCTGCAGCACACCCCCGGCAACACCGTCTCCAACCTCTCCTCCAGCCGCGCCCTGCGCGACATCACCAACCGCTACCCGGGCTGCACATACGCCGCCTCGGCCGTGGGCGAGGTGAATGTTACCACCCTGATGAAGGAAACCCATGCCGTCATCGGCGGCGAGGGCAACGGCGGCGTCATCTACCCCGAGCTGCACTACGGCCGCGACGCCCTGGTCGGTGTGGCGCTCTTCCTCACCCTCCTGGCACAGAAGGGCATGAAGGTCAGCGACCTGCGCCGCACCTACCCCGAGTACATCATCTCCAAGAACCGCAAGGACCTCACACCCGACATGGATGTCGACGCCCTGCTGGCCAAGGTCGCCAAGTTCTATCAAGTGGAAAGTGAAAAGTGGAAAGTGGAAAGTGTGAACACCATTGACGGCGTGAAGATTGACTTCGCCGACGGCTGGGTGCACCTCCGCAAGTCCAACACCGAGCCCATCATCCGCATCTACTCCGAGGCCGCCAACGAACAGCGCGCCAACGAGCTGGCGCAGCAGGTGATGCAGCAGATATGATTCCCCCCACAGCATGAATGAACCGTCAATAGAGAAGATATTTTCACTGGAAGAACTTGATTACGCGCGCTTTTGGGGCACCAACGACCGCATGCTCGACTTCGTGCGCCTGCTCTTCCCCAAACTCAAGCTCATCGCCCGCGGCGAGATGCTGAAGGCCATCGGGTCGGAAGAGGACATCGTCTGGTTCGAGGGCAAGCTGCAGGCCATGATGACCTACTTCGACAAGTTCGGCCGCCTGACCGAGAACGCCGTGATGCAAATCATGGAGAGCGGCGGCAGCAGCCCCGAGGCCGAGGTGAGCGACGAGATACTGGTCCACGGCCGCAACGGCCTCCTCATCAAGGCCCGCACCCCCAACCAGCAACGGCTGGTGCGCTCGGTGTTCGAGAACGACATGGTCTTCGCCATCGGCCCCGCCGGTACGGGCAAGACCTACACCGCCGTCGCCATGGCCGTGCGCGCGTTGAAAAACAAGGAGATACGCCGCATCATACTGACACGTCCCGCTGTGGAGGCCGGTGAGAACCTGGGCTTCCTGCCGGGCGACCTGCGCGACAAGCTGGACCCCTATCTACAGCCCCTCTACGACGCCCTGCGCGACATGATTCCGCAGCAGAAACTGCTCTCCTACTGGGAGGACAACACGATAGAGATTGCGCCGCTAGCCTTCATGCGCGGCCGCACGCTGGACAACGCCTTCGTCATCCTCGACGAGGCGCAGAACGCCACCAGTGCCCAGTTGAAGATGTTCCTCACCCGTATGGGCCGCAACGCCAAGTTCGTCATCACCGGCGACCTCACCCAGGTCGACCTGCCGCGCCACCAGCAGAGCGGCCTGCTGCAGGCCACGCAGATACTGAAAGACGTCAAAGGTATCGACATCATCCAGCTGGACAAGAGCGACGTCATCCGCCACCGGCTTGTTACCGACATCATCCGCGCCTACGATGAAATCAAGGAGACAGGCGACAAGGAGTTAAGGAGTCAAGACAAATGATTTCTTTCCCCAACTGTAAGATAAACCTCGGCCTGCATGTGGTGGGCAAGCGTCCCGACGGCTACCACGACCTGGAGACCCTCTTCCTTCCGGTGATGGAGCTCTGCGACGAGTTGGAGATTGTCGAGGGACCGCTAGCGATGCATCAGGACGGCATCGCCCTGGACAACACCCCCGAGGACAACCTCTGCATGAAAGCCTGGCGGCTGCTGCACGACGAGTTTGGCATCCCCTCCGTTACCATCCGGCTGAAGAAGGGCATCCCCTTCGGCGCCGGCCTTGGCGGCGGCTCTTCGGATGCTGCCTTCACGCTGAAGATGCTCAACGGGATATTCTCGTTAGGTCTGGAAGACAGTCAGTTGGAGCAACGTGCCGCACGACTGGGAGCCGACTGCGCCTTCTTCATCCGCAACCGCGCCGCCTACGCCACGGGCATCGGCGACCAGTTGGAACCCATCGAGTGGGATGTGGAAAGTGGAAAGTGGAAAGTTGTAATAGAGATTCCCGAGGGAGAGCATGTGAGCACCAAGGAGGCATACACCGGTTTGCAACGCAACCTTTTCGGCTGCCCACGTCCAGACCTCCGCGAAGCCGTCCGCCGCCCCATCGAGGAGTGGCGCAACTTGATAGTCAACGACTTCGAGGCATCCGTATTTCCCTCCCACCCTGCCATTGCGGCATTGAAAGAAGAGATGTACCGCCGAGGTGCAGTGTACGCCAGCATGACCGGCAGCGGTGCCGCCGTGTTCGGCATCTTCCCCAAATAAATTTGGCCACGTCAAATAATCTTCGTACTTTTGCAAAATCATTCATAATATAAAAACAACATCAAATCATGGTAGATTATAAGAAAATAGGACTGGTGAACACCCGTGAGATGTTCCGCAAAGCGGTCGACGGCGGCTACGCCATCCCCGCCTTCAACTTCAACAACATGGAGCAGATGCAGGCCATCATCCAGGCCGCCGTCGAGACCAAGAGCCCCGTCATCCTGCAGGTGAGCAAGGGTGCCCGCGACTACGCCAACGCCACCCTGCTGCGCTACATGGCCGAGGGTGCCGTCGAGTACGCCAAGGAGCTGGGCTGCCCCGCCCCGCAGATTGTGCTGCACCTGGACCACGGCGACAGCTTCGAGACCTGCAAGAGCTGCATCGACAGCGGCTTCTCCAGCGTGATGATCGACGGTTCGGCCCTGCCCTACGACGAGAATGTGGCGCTGACCAAGCGCGTGGTCGAGTATGCCCACCAGCACGACGTAACGGTCGAGGGCGAGCTGGGCGTGCTGGCCGGTGTGGAGGACGAGGTGTCGCACGCCGAGAGCCACTACACCAAGCCCGAGGAGGTCATCGACTTCGTTACCAAGACCGGCTGCGACAGCCTGGCCATCAGCATCGGCACCTCGCACGGCGCCTACAAGTTCACCCCCGAGCAGTGCACCGTCGACCCGCAGACGGGCCGCCTCGTGCCGCCTCCCCTGGCTTTCGACGTGCTCGAAGCCGTCGAGCAGAAGCTGCCCGGCTTCCCCATCGTGCTCCACGGCTCCAGCTCGGTGCCGCAGGACGAGGTGGACACCATCAACGCCAACGGTGGCGCCCTGAAAGCCGCCGTGGGCATCCCCGAGGAGCAGCTGCGCAAGGCTTCGAAGAGCGCCGTCTGCAAGATTAACATCGACAGCGACAGCCGCCTGGCCATGACCGCCGCCATCCGCAAGCACCTGGCCGAGCATCCCGACCACTTCGACCCGCGCCAGTACCTCAAGCCCGCCCGCGAGAGCATGAAGAAGCTCTACATCCACAAGATTGTCAACGTGCTGGGCTCGAACGACAAGCTCTAATTCAGTTTGGAATTCAGAAAGCGGAGTTCGGAGTTATGGGTAGCAACACCTCCGAACTCCGCCTTATTAAGAACCCATAACTCATAACTCATAACTCATAACTCATAACTCATAACTCTTAACTAAATGAAAAAACCTCTCTCCTTCGGAATGACCATGCTGGCCTCGGCGCTGGGCGTGGTGATAGTCTCCATTGTCGGCGGCATGCTGATGTTCATCATCATGATTGCCATGGTGGCAGCCCTCGGCAGCGCCGGCAGCAGCGACACCACCGTGGTGCGCGGCAACACGTTCCTCACCGTCGACCTGTCCCGCATCAGCGGCGACCGCACGCCCTCGGGCCTGATGATGAGCCTCGGCGAGGGCAAGAGCACGGGCCTTGTCGACGCCACACGCGCCATCCGTGCCGCCGCCACCGACGACCGCATCAGCGGCATCTTCCTCAAAGACCCGGGTGCAAGCGCCCTCTCGTGGGGCTCGCTCACCGAGCTGCGCGACGCGCTGGCCGCCTTCCGCGAGGTGGGCAAGCCCGTGGTGGCCTATTCGGCCGGCTATTCCCAAGGAGGCTACTATGTCGCATCCCTCGCCGACCGCGTCTGCCTGCATCCCGCCGGCATGGTCGACTTCCGCGGCATGGGCGCCGAGGTGATGTACTACAAGGAGTTGCTCGACAAGCTGGGCGTCGAGATGCAGCTCATCCGACCGGAGAGTTGCGCCTACAAAAGCGCCGGCGAGGTCTACACCCTGACCCACATGTCGGCCGCCAACCGCGAGCAGATACGCGCCTATATATCAAGCATCTGGCGCACCACCACGGAGCAGATTGCCGCCAACCGCAACCTCACCACCGAGCGCCTCAACGCCATCGCCGACGGCCTCAGCGGCTACCTGGCCGACGACGCCAAGCGCAGCGGCCTGGTCGACGCCCTCTGCTTCGAGGAAGACGTGCGCGGAGTGCTCAAGAGCCAGTACGCCGGCAAGCACCTCCTGCCGCTCGACAAATACGCCGCCAACCACAAGTCCGCGCTCAACGCCGGCAAAGCCACCGACCGCATAGCCCTCATCTACGCCGAAGGCAACGTGGTGGACGGCACCTCCAAGGGCATGGGCACCGCCGTCTACGGCGACGACATCGTTCGCGCCCTGCGCCAAGCCTCGGAGGACAAGAACGTGAAAGCCATCGTGCTGCGTGTCAACTCGCCCGGCGGCCAAGCCACCGCCAGCGAGAGCATGACCCACGCCGTGATGCAGGCCCGCGAGAAGAAGCCCGTCGTGGTCTCGATGGGCGACTTGGCCGCCTCGGCCGGTTACGAGATGTCGTGCATGGCCCACTGCATCGTGGCCCAGCCCACCACCATCACCGGCTCCATCGGCGTCTTCGGCACCCTGCCCAACGTGGGCAAGCTGATGCGCCAGAAACTGGGACTGAACACCGACACCGTCTCCACCAACCGCAACGCCAACGGCCTCACCATCCTGCGCCCCCTCTCCCCCACCGCCATGGCGATGATGGAGCGCAACGTGGAGGACTTCTACAAGGTCTTCGTGGGCCGCGTGGCCGAGGGTCGCGGCATGACCTACGACGCAGTGCACCAGATAGCCCGCGGCCGCGTGTGGACCGGCGCCGACGCCAAAGGCATCGGGTTGGTCGACACACTGGGCGGCCTCGACCTGGCCATCAGCATCGCCGCCGAGCGCGCCGGCATCAAGGACTACTCCGTCAAGGAATACCCCAAGGAGAAGGACACCTGGACCCAGCTCTCCGAACTGCTCGGCGAGCCAGTCGACGACGACCTCAACCTCCTCTCGCGCATGCGGCTGGCCTGGCGCTGGAACCGCCACGGCAAACACCTCCAGCCCCTCACCCGCATGGAGCAGGACCTCCTCTACATCGCCGGCAGCGAGGGGCTCCAAGCCCGCCTGCCCTTCGTACTTGTGGCCGAGTAGGATTGGACGCACACCTAATCTACTGAAAACAAACCCTCTAGATTACAAACATACTCCTCTCACATTGTCCAACGTTCCATAAGCTTCCATATCCTTCCAGTGCCTTTGTATTCCCCTACCGTTCCCCTACCATTCCCCTACCGTTCCCCTAGGATCTCCCCTCCCATTGGGAAGAGAGCAGACAGGGGGTAATTCAAAAAACTTTCGTACCTTTGCAGCGTATTTTAACCGTCAAACACTATGCTGACATTCATCTTATCTGTTGTATTACTGATACTTGGATACGTAGTCTACTCGCGTATCATTGAACGCATACTGCGTGTGGACCCGCGGCGGCGTACACCGGCGGTGGCACATGCCGACGGGGTGGACTATGTGCCGATGAAACCGTGGCGCATCTTCCTCATCCAGTTCCTCAACATCGCCGGCGTGGGCCCCATCTGCGGCGCCATCATGGGTGCGCAGTTCGGCACCGCCTCGTTCCTCTGGATTGTCTTCGGCTCGATTTTCGCCGGCGCGGTGCACGACTTCATCTCGGGCTTCATGTCGCTGCGCCACCGCGGCTGCTCGCTGCCCGAGCTGCACGGCGCCTTCCTCGGCGACCGTGCCAAGCAGTTCATGCGCTGGTTCACCGTGCTGATGATGATCCTGGTGGGCGCGGTGTTCGTCAAGACCCCTTCGCAGCTGCTCATCGACCAGTTCACGCCCGGCTGGCCCCTGTGGGTGTGGCCGGTGATTATCTTCGCCTACTATCTGGTGGCCACCTTGGTGCCCATCGACAAACTTATCGGCAAGATATACCCAGTCTTCGGCCTGCTGCTGCTGTTGATGGCGGCGTTCATCGTGGTGGCCTTCTTCGTGCATCCCGATGTGCAGCTGATCGAGCTGTGGGACGGCCTCGACAACCGCCATCCCCAGGCCGAGCGCAACCCCATCTTCCCGATGATGTTCGTCTCCATCGCCTGCGGCGCCATCAGCGGCTTCCACGCCACGCAGAGCCCCTTGATGGCCCGCTGCATGGTCAACGAGCGACAGGCACGCCCCATCTTCTACGGAGCCATGATTGCCGAGGGCATCGTGGCACTCATCTGGGCTGCCGCCGCCGCCTACTTCTTCCACTACAAGCCCGAGCTCTGCGCCGGCAAGGGTGGCGACGCCATGGTGGGTGTCATCGCGGGCGAGTGGTTCACGCCCGTGCTGGCCACGGTAACCATCCTGGGGGTCATCAGCGCCGCCGTGACCAGTGGCGACACCGCCCTGCGCTCGGCGCGCCTCATCGCGGCCGACATGTTCCACATCGACCAGAAGCCTTTCCACAAGCGCATCCTCGTGGCCCTGCCGCTGTTCACCATTGCCGGCGGCATACTCATCTACTCCTTCCGCGACGCGCAGGGGTTCCAGACCATCTGGCGCTACTTCGCCTGGGCCAACCAGGTGCTGGCCACCGTTACCCTGTGGGCCATCACCTCGTTCCTCTACCTGCGCCGCGCGCGCTGGACCTGCCTTATCACCCTGCTGCCCGCGCTGTTCATGACCATGGTGTGCGCCAGCTTCATCTTCGTCTCCCAGACCGAGGGGCTCGGCGCCTTCATCCCGCGCCCGTGGGGCTACGCCATCTCGGTCGCCATCACCCTCGTCGCCCCTATCTTCAGCCGCTTCTGGCGCGAGCGCCGCACCATCGCCCGCCTCGAAGCCATGGAAAACAAAATGATGTCCTCCGCACAATAAATTGAACATATCCGCGTTACATCCGCGAAAAAAGTTGTATCTTTGCATTTTGAAAACACTGATGAAAATGAAGAAAAATATCGCCCTCATGCTAGTCCTGCTCATGGCAGGCACGGCTTTTGCCGCAGGTCCCAAGAACCGCAAGAACTCCCGTACCGAGATGGGTATCAACGGTCCCGCGCTCTATGTCATTGAGTACACCTACAACCTCCGCGGTGGCCGCGACGGTGGCCGCCAGCTGGTGTGCATCGACAGCATCACCTTCGACAAGCGCGGCAACTTCGCCGACAAGTTCCGCACCAAGGCCGACGACTACACCTGGTACAGCTACTTCTTCGATGTCAACGGCTACAGCCTCGGCTGGAACGAGTACAACCGCGAGAAAATGCTCACCGGCCGCACCGCCTACCTCAACGACAAGGACGGCAACCGCATCGAGCGCACCGTCTTCCTCGGCAACCAGATGACCAAGAAGGAGAGCAGCAAGTTCGCCAACGGCCTCAAGGTCGAGGAGCAGAGCTTCGACAGCGACGGCGAGATGACCGAGAAGCGCACCTACAAGTACGACTCCAAAGGCAACTGCACCGAGATGGAGTTCTATAACCGCGACGGCGAGCTGATGCAGCACTACCTCTACAAGTACGACGCCCGCGGCAACCGCATCGAGTGGCGCTTCTACGATGCCGACGAGTTCCTCTCGGCCCTCACCACCTACTACTACGACGACCACGACAACCTCATCGAGGTCAGCTCGTTCAACTACGACGAGCACCTCAACTGGAAACACTCCTACGTCTACGAGTACGACGAGGACGACAACTGGGTCCGCCAGACCATCTACCGCAACAACGTGCCCTACCAGGTCATCGAGCGCGAGATTGCCTTCCCGGCGAACTGACCCCTATGAAACGAATACTCATACTACTTCTGAGCCTGTTCGCCGCTATCGGTGGGCAGGCTCAGGGGTGTTTAAAGGGCACCGTCACCGATGCCAAAACCGGTGAGCCGTTACCCTTCGTCAACGTCAGCGTCTTCCAAGATGGCAAGCAAGTACATGGCGGCGTAACAGACTTTGATGGCATCTTCACCATCAAACCACTAGCGGTCGGTAAATATGACGTGGAGATAAAATACGTCGGATATGAAAGATACAAACGCAAGGGTATCCGTGTGAAAGATGCGGGATTCACGGTGATGGATGCGCAACTGGAACCGCAGTCCGCAGACTCCCTAAGGATACCACTCAATCTGACAAACTTCGACAGCGTGGGTATCGTCGATACCATAAAGCCCCCCCTATCACAATACGAAATCGTCAATCCCGACTTGGCCATGCTCCTCGACCGTGTCATCGAAGGGAAGGAGCACACCTACTTTTGGAGAACCGACACCCTACAACCTAAGCCTTCCCCCGAAGGCACCACCTTCAACCTCTGCATTGTGACCGCGCCAAGCATCGACACTGTCGACAGTTATCTCTACATACTCTACCGATTCTACAACATGGAAATGAAAGATATCTACGAGCTGGAAGAGGACATACGGATGCCGCAGGTGTTGAATGGGGAAGCCCCGGAATTCTCGTTTGACAGCACAACAACATTCGTGGACGTTTGGTCCACTTACGACCCACAGGCCTATGCCGACGGTGTCTACGGATTCGTCGAATATCGTGGCTGCATCTTCTTCATCAAGATGCCGCCCGACCATATCGACACCCGCTTCCTCCGCCCTATCGAGAATACCCAACGTAAGTTCAAATACCTGCCACTGCCTCCCTACGCTCGCTATGACCCCGAGACTTGGAGCTACACCCACCAGCAGGGCCACTGGTACCGTTGGCAGGAATTGCCGTATGGCTACTAACTAAAACAAAGACATCTGCCTGACGCCTTGGGCGCAGTAGTGCTGGTAGGGGCAGGCGTAGGGATCTAAGCAGTGCTGGCCTGTCGGGGTGGCGGGTTCGCCGCGACGGAGGATTTCCTTCATTGTGGCGATGTTGCGAGCTATCTCGTCATGCTGGGTGGCCAGCTCGGCGGTGAGGTCGACGATGGCAAAGCCTGGGTGCGCAGGCGTCTCGCCTGCATTGGCTTCGGCAGACGGGACGTCTGCGTACCCGGTGGCAGGCGGGACGCCTGCGTTCCCAGCATGGACGATACTGAAACTGTGCACCTCGCGGCAATGCGAGATGACATAGTGCTGCAGAGCGGCATCGCGGCGGTAGGTCTCGCTGAGGGTGGTGCCGGACTTCACCTCGTAGATGTCGAGGGTGCCGTCCTCGCGCTGCTGCACCACGTCGGCCAGCACCAGCACGTCGTCATAAAGGAACCCTGCCTCGAATAGGGTGATAGTTTCACACTCCTCCACCACCGCTTCGCGGCGGTCCCCCTCCCCTAACTTAGGGGAGGAGCCAAGATAGTGTTCGTCGACAGCTGCAACACTCTTCAGCTCTCCCCCTAAGTTAGGGGGAGTACCCCGAAGGGGGGAGGGAGTGTGTATTCCATCCAGCAGCTCGGCGGTGCGGACGGGGTAGGCGTCGACGTTGCGCTTCAGCTCGGCGCTGAGGTCTATGCCGTCGGGGAAGGTGGCCTTGAAGGCGTACTCGAAGTCGCGGCCGCGGTCGAAGCGGCGCATCTGTTCGGCGGTGTAGCGGGCGAGGCGCGGGTTGAAGACGTCGAGCCACAGCGCGCGGTCGCACTGGAGGCCGCGGATGTACTTGCTTTTGCTCAGTAGATGTGCCATTTGTCGGTTAATCTTTTTAAGTTCTCCTGCTCGCTGCGCTCGCGAGATCTTGTTGATCTTGTAGTTTTTTTGATGACACATCAACGTGAGCGAAGCGAACGTAATCTACAAGATCTACAAGATCTCTGCCCCGCCAGGGGCAAGGAGTTCAAAAATATCTTCCACGGATTCCACCGAGACCAGCCCGGCGTCGCTGCGCATCAGGCCCTCCTCTTTGACGAGGCGGAGCTGTTCGAGGAAGGGGTTGTAGTAGCCGTCGATGTTGAGGAGTATCATGGGCTTGGTGCGGTAGCTGCCGTCGAGCACGCGCTTTCCGTCGACTATCTGCAGTTGGTTCATGACCATAACTTCGGAAACTTCGTCGATGGTGCCGATGCCGCCGGGGAGGGCGATGAAGGCGTCGCAGAGGGCGAGGATGCGTTCCTTGCGCTCGGCCATGCTGCCGACGCGGACGAGCTCGGTGACGCGCTGCGAGTGGATGATGTCGTCACTGAAGAGGTTGGGGATGACGCCGACGACGCGCCCCCCCTCCTCGAGCGCCGCGCCGCTGACCACGCCCATGAGGCCGAGGTTGCTTCCGCCATAGACGAGGGTGTGCCCCTCCTGGGCGATGCGGCGGCCGAGGGCGTCGGCGGCCTCGACGATTTCCTTGTTGCGCGGCATCGACGAGCCGCAGAAGACTGCTATGTGCATAAGATAATTGGTGTTTGTTGTTTCATCTGGTCAGTTTCGCCGCGCATATCGTCAGGGTCTTGATTTGGGTGTGCATCGTTTATACGTATTGTTCTGCCAATTCTGTAATCTTCTTCGCCAATGCCTTGGTCTCTTCCTGCGTCATGCTGATTCCGATGCGGTAGCTCTGCCCTCCGGAATGAATGACCCGCAAGGTGTAAGGATTCCACACGTCACGATTCTCGTAGTCGCAATACTCCACTTTGGTGATGGCCGACAGCGGTATCTCTTTCCGATGCCTGAACATGAGGTTGCGATACTCAACGACCAGCATCTCGTGCTGAACCGATATTGTTTCCGTCGCGCGTTTGTTTTGCAGATAGATTTCTAAATTGTACAGCACCACCGAGACAGACAAAAGCGTCAAAAGAATCGTCGCAACCAAGGCGGTCTCCGACGCTCCGAAGCCGTATCGGCATAATATGAATATCATGCATATGCAAGCGATAACGGACATGTAGCCTTGGTATGCCGCCCAAGAGCGTTCGTAGTACAACTCGTTTTTTGCATTGTTTGTCGCAAGTGCCTTCATTGTCTCAATGTGTTTATTGTTCGTCTGCAATTTGTTGCTTCATGCGTGCATTTTCACCGCGCATATATGCGGGGTGGACTTTCGGGGCGAAAATCGGCCTCGCATATATGCGGGGTGCGTTTGCCGGGCCGATTCGTGACCCCGCATATATGCGCGGTGCGTTTTCACGCCTCGGCCGGCTACTTCTGCCAGCGCGTGAGCGTGGGGAAGAACTGCCGCAGGCCCTCGCGGTACTCGTCGGCGGTGAGGTTCAGGCCGGTGTTCTTGTTGAACTCGTCGAGGTACTGCACACAGACCTCTATCATCTCGTCCATCGTGCAGTCCTGCGTGAAGTGGCCGTCGGCGTGGCAGTACTTGCAGTAGTCGGGGTTGTCGCTCACGACCTCGTCGCTGAGCGGCATGCCGCAGCTCTGGCAGAAATGCGTATGGGTGGGAAAGGGGTTATCCATCGTTGTTGTCATTTGTGGTCGGCCTTCGGCCTCAAAATTATAAGAAAATTCATTCAGAAAATTATAAGAGTATCGCTTTTATAATTTTGAAGCCAATTTTCTTATAATTTTGAGCGAAGCGACCATGATTATTATTTCCTCTTCAGCACGGCGTGCACCTTCTCGATGATGTCGGCGGCACGGAGGTGGTAGTTGGTGAGCATCTCGTCGGGGGTGCCGCTCTCGCCGAAGCGGTCGTCCACGGCCACGTACTCCATCGGCGTGGGGCAGTGGAGGCCAAGGGTCTGGGCCACGCTGTCGCCGAGGCCGCCGTTGAAGAGGTGCTCCTCGCAGGTGACGACGGCGCGGGTCTTGCGTGCGCTGGCCACGATGGCCTCCACGTCGAGCGGCTTGATGGTGTGGATGTTGATTACCTCGCAGCTGATGCCTTCCTTCTCCAGCTGCTCGGCGGCCTGCAGGGCTTCCCACACAAGGTGGCCGCAGGCGAAGAGGGTCACGTCCTTGCCCTCGCTCAGCAGCTGGGCCTTGCCGATTTCGAACTTCTCATTCTCCGGCAGGAAGCAGGGCATCTTGCTGCGGCCGAGGCGCAGATAGACGGGGCCGACGTGCTCGGCGGCGGCCAGCGTGGCGGCCTTGGCCTGGTTGAAGTCGGCGGGCACGAGCACGGTCATATTGGGCAGCACCTTCATCAGGGCGATGTCCTCCATGGTCTGGTGTGTGGCGCCGTCCTCGCCGAGGGAGATGCCGGCGTGCGAGCCGCAGATCTTGACGTTCTTGTTCGAGTAGCACACCACCTGGCGGATCTGGTCGTAGACGCGGCCGGTGACGAACTCGGCGAAGCCCCCGATGAAGGGCACCTTGCCGCAGAGGCTCAGGCCGGCGGCGATGCCGACCATGTTAGCCTCGGCGATGCCGCACTGGATGAAGCGCTCGGGGAATTCCTTGGCGAAGCCGTCCATCTTGACGCTGCCTTTCACGTCGGCACTCAGGGCGACGACATTCTCATTCTTGCGGCCAGCCTCGACAAGACCTTCGCCCATGCCGGCGCGCAACTCTTTGCTTGATTTGTTTTCGTAGTGGGTCATAATATTAATGTTTATTTTGTTTTATTTGCTTGATTTTCCTGTGCAATCAGTATCGAGCGGTTCAACTTGTCGATAAACCACTGTTTGTCGGGTAGTTCGGTCAGGTATTGTGCCACTCTGATATTGTCTTCGCCGAGCATCATCAGTTCCACCTGCTCGGTGTTGCCCTCGCTGCACAGAAGCAGACCAATGGGCGACTCCTCGTGCGGCTTGCGCTCATATCTGTCAAGGTACTTTAGGTACAACTCCATCTGTCCCTTGTACTCTGGCTTGAATTTACCGAGTTTCAGGTCGATGGCCACAAGGCGGTTGAGCCCTCGGTGGTAAAAAAGCATGTCGATATAGTAGTCCACTGCGTCGACGGAGATACGCTTCTGCCGCTCAAGGAAGGCGAACCCTTGACCCAGTTCCAGGATGAAATTCTCCAGTTGCTGCAAGATGGCATTTTCCAAGTCTTTTTCCGAATAGTAGCCATGCAAACCAAGAAAATCGACCACATAGGAACTCTTCAGCACCATTTCGGGTGTCAGTTCTCCCGGCTCTAGGCTGTCTAACAGTGCAACCTGCTCGTCCTCTGGTTTGGCAGCAATCAGTGTACGCTCATATAGCATAGCGTCCTGCTGTCGGTTCAACTGCCTTGTACTCCACCGCTGCTCAATGCACATCTTCTGATAAAATAGCCTTTTGACCTGATTGTCAATGGTTGCTAACTCAATCAGATGACTCCACGTCAATGTGTGCGACAGTGTCGCACACATTTCGTCGTATGTAAATACCTGCGCAACATTCATCATTCTGACCAGTGCTGTGCGCGTGAATCCTCGTCCGAACATTTCCGTCAGTTGTGTAGCGATGCTCTGCAGAATGCTCTTGCCGTATTGGCCGTATGTCTCGTAGTGCAGTTCGTCTATCAAGTATTTTCCCACCCGCCAGTACATCATATTGAGCGTGCTGTTCACCTGCACCACCGTCTGCTTCCTTGCCTCCGATACTATCGCCGCAATCCCCTGCACAATCCCTGCTGGCATATCCATGCCGGCGCGCAACTCTTTGCTTGATTGTTTTTCGTAGTGGGTCATTGTTATTGTTGTTTTTTATTTGTTTGTTTTCTGTTTTTATGGGGTTAATGGGTTTTATGGGTTTAATGGGCGGTATGATTATCTTTGCCCATTAGACCCATTCTGCCCATTAAACCCATTGTTATCTCTGTAGGCTTTCCTCGCCCTGTACATCTCTTCTTTTATTCCTCCGTTCTCGAGGAAATTCTTCTTCTGCCATTCTATCAGCCCTTTTATCAGCACGTCGCACTGGTGTATCAGCGTGATGGCGATATTGGCGATGGTCTCGTCGGAGCGGTCTTTTATCTTCTCGCGGTAGACTGCCGAGTCGAGGTGTCGCTTGCAGAACTCGCGCGTCTGCACACAGCGTGGGTCGTTGTATGGCCACTGCTCCAAACCGCGCACACGCAGGTAGTCCTCATAGTCGAGCAGCAGCTCGTGTAGAGAGGCCCGGTTGACGTTGGTGAGTTTTATCTCCATCTCCTTGGAGGTCACCCCGTCGATGTTACCCTCCGCCAGGTTCTGCTTGCCGCTCCGTGCAGCCTGCACCATCTGGTCGATGGTGCGGTCGCCCTTCTGCAGGAACTTATTTGCAAAATAATAGGTAACGTCGTAGACGCACTCCGCTTTCTGGAACGCTTTCAACGTCCTATAGTTGTTATCTTGCCGTATAAAGTCCTTGTTGTCCATTATCATTTTATCAACGCAAATAGCGAATCATTCTGGCTCTCATTATATCTATGTCCATTGTCCAACCTATAGAATATGGTAGCATTGAAAGTGCGGTCTTCATTCGTATAGTCTCTAACCACAGCATCACACTGTATCAGGTTTAAATCTTCGTAGATGAGAAATTCGGCACTATTGATTCCACCCATGTTGTCATCCCCAAGTACATATGGTGGGTTATAACTATAAAAATCTAATATATACATATGTCGGTCAACAAAGCCGCATCTCTTGTACATTACATACACATCTGGGTCAGAGAAGCCGCCATATTCACTGTATACTACATAATCCTTGTTGTCCCATACTTTGTAGTTGAGATTTACGCCTGCGCAAAAAAACGTAACAAAACATACCAAGATAACGAATGTACATCCTAACCATTCCGACAACTTCACAGCCCAGTGTTTCCCTCTGGATATGTGGATAGTAAGCATTACCGCATAGACCAACGTGAGAATCGGTGCAAATAGAAACGCCCAATTATCTAGCTGCCAGGCTAAGCGATATCTATTTCCAAATATGAATAAGCAACGAGACGCAATAACCACCGCCCACAACACTAATGCTGTGATGCCTATAATTCTGCGTATGGTTTTTGCTTTCATAAGTTAAAACTGTATCTTTGTGGTTTGCGAGCTTTCGATGACGAAGCGTTTGGTCTGGACTTTGTCGTATTTGGTGGCGTTCTGGGGATGGAGGACTAGTTCGTATTGGCCGGGCTGCAACAGTAAGCGCTCGCCGGCGGTGCTGGGGTTGAGGTCGGTGGCGAATTCCACCTGGCCATCGCGTAATCTAAATATGGCGCCGGTGGTGATGCCCTTGGGCTTGCTGAGCACCAGCATGCCGGGCATGGGCACCGAGAGCTCGGTGGCGGCATTGCCACGTACCTCGACGCCGCGCAGGGTGGTTACAGGCAGGGTCTGCACCTCGACGTCATAGCGTCCGGCGAGGTACTGGCCCACTTCGGCGATGGACTGTGCGGCCACGCGTTCGCCGGAACCCCTCCGGCCTTCGGCCACCTCCCCTTGCAAAGGGGAGGAACTGAGGCGGACAATGACGTCCACCGCAGGGGTCTGCCACGGGGGGCGTTGGCCGGAGTAGGAGACCTTGAGGGTGCCTTCGCTGACGGTGATGTCGATATTGTTCACGCGGTCGATGCTGAACTGCATGTCCTCGCGGCGCAGGGGCGGATGGGTGAAGACCGTCATGTCGTAGGTAACGAGGGGATCCATCAGCAGCGTGTCGGGCTTCAACTTGCTGTCCACGCTATAGATGGTGCTCTGGCGGATGACGCCGGTGCGGTGGTCGTAGAAAGCCACGGGGTGCTCGGTCTCGTAGAGGTCGCCTGTGGCGTCCACCATGTTCAGCACCACCTTGGCCTTGTGGCCGCTGAGGCGGAAGATGTCGTAGAGTGTCTTGGAGTATTCCTCCTCGTTGACCACGGGGAAGACGCTGCCGGCGCACGAGGCGTGGGCCGACAGGTTGCCGCCGATGCAGAGCACGAAGGTCTGCACCACCACGCCGCTGAGCTGCACCTGGCGCGCCACATCGCATATCTCGGCGTCGCAGTCGTCCATGCCGTCGGTGATGATGAGTATCAGGTTGCGGCTGGAGCCCGTGGCGGGGAAGTCGGAGAGGGCGTCGGTCAGCGCCGCCGCCGCCGTGCAGCCGCCCTGCGGCACGAGGGTCTTGATCTTGCTCTGCAGCTGGTAGATGTTGTCGCTGCCGAAGGGTACCTCGAGGCGCGTGCCGAACTGCTCCTTGTTGAGGTGGCCGAAGACGCGGAGCGCCACGTCGACGTCGTGCTGACGCGAGATGCTGTCGAGGAACGACAGCAGCACCTGCTGCGTTACCTTGATCTTGCTATTGCTCTGCCAGTGGTTCCACATGGAGTTGGAGCAGTCCATGATGAGGAGCAGGCGGGTTTTGTCGGGCTGTTGGGCCTGCGCGGCGATGGCGAGCAGCAACAGCGCGGCGATTGTTATTACTCTACGCATATCTGTTTATCTTTAGGCTCCTTGCCCTGCGGGCAGAGATCTTGTCGATCTTGTAGATTTCCACTCGCTTCGCTCGTGGTGCCTGCGCAAGCATTTCTACTAGATCTACAAGATCTCTTCCGCACAGCGGATAGGAGATTAATAGTCGCCGAGGGTCTCGGGCAGCTGGGCGAGGGCCTTGGGGAGGTCGGCGGCGGGGACGACGGCGCCGTGGTACTTGTTGGTGTCCTGCATGAAGTCGACGCCGTAGCCCATCTGGGTGGTGAGGATGACGCAGACGGGGCTGCCCTGGCCGGTGAGTGCCTTGGCCTTGGCCATGCCGTCGAGCACCTGCTGCATGTCGTTGCCGTTGTCGATGACGACGACCTTCCAGAGGAAGGACTCGAACTTGGCCTTGAGGTCGCCGAGGGTCATCACCTCGTCGACGGTGCCGTCGATTTGCTGGTGGTTGTAGTCGATGGTGGCGACGAGATTGTCGACGTGCTTGGCGCCGGCGAACATGACGGCCTCCCATATCTGGCCTTCCTGCAGCTCGCCGTCGCCGTGCATGGTGTAGACGAGGTGCGGGTCGCCGGTCATCTTCTTGCCGAGGGCGGCGCCGATGCCGACGCTGAGGCCCTGGCCGAGGGAGCCGGAGGCCATGCGTATGCCGGGGAGGGCGTGGGCGGTGGAGGGGTGGCCCTGGAGGCGGGTGCCGAACTGGCGGAAGGTGGCCAGCTCGCTGACGGGGAAGTAGCCGCGGCGGGCCATGGTGGAGTAGATGACGGGCGTGATGTGGCCCTGGCTGACGAAGAGCATGTCTTCGCCGGTGCCCTCCATGGTGAAGCGGGCGGGGTCGATGTCCATGATGTTGAACTGCATGGCGGTGAACCAGTCGGCGGTGCCGAGCGAGCCACCCGGGTGGCCGCTCTGTGCAGCGGTGGTCATGCGGAGGATGTCGCGGCGCACCTGGGTCGCGAGTTGCTGAAGGTCTTGTGTGGATTTCATATATGCTTATTTTTTTAGTTTGAATACATACTGACGTGAGTTCTGGTCGACGGCGAAGAGCTCGTTGCCGTGGCGGGTTACGGAGACGGTGAGGGTGTTTTCGTCCCAGTCGTGGATGGTGCCGGTGCCGCGGTCGCCACGCATGGTAACGTGGCCCCATACGCGGCCCTGCGCGCCTTCGGTCTCGACGTATATGGTTTCGGCCGGCCCTTTGGCCTTGGGGGCGGGCTTGGCGGCAGACTTGGCGGAGGGTGCCTTGGAGGCGGGTCTCTTGGGCGCGGGCCTGTCGACACGCATGACAGGTATCTCCACCGTGTCGGTGAAGGCCACGGTGATGCTCATCGGCTCGGCGGGCAGGCTGTCGGTTGCGGCGTCGTTCTGCCCCTTGCAGGCCATCAGGAGGGCCAAACAGGGGAAAATCAGGGCTATACTACTGTGTTTCATATTGTTGTATTGTTTTTACTCTATTGGGGGTGTTTCTGGGTTCTCTAGGGGAATGGTAGGGGAACGGTAGGGGAATACAAAGGCACTGGAAGGATATGGTAGGTTATGGTAGGATAGGTGTATTTCCGCATGTTTTATCGCTCCCAGATTTTCCATTCGAAGGTGCTTTCGGCCTCCTCGGGCACCTGCGGGAAGAGGTTGCGCGAGATGAGCGCCTCCACCTCGTCGACGGTGAGGGCGTAGTGGCGCGGAGACTTGTCCTGGGCATTGTTCTCGACGAGGAACGCCACGGTGTGGAACTTGCCGTCGACGCGCACAGCGAGGGCCTTGAAGAAGCGGTCGGGCACCATCACGGCGGCGTCGCCGATGGTGCCGTAGCGGTGCTCCTTGAAGATGGGGCCGGTAACGATGTAGACCGAGCCGTAGCGGCGCGCCAGACGGCGGCAGAGCTGCTCGATTTTGTTCCACGCGCCGGCGTTCATCTTGCGGTTCTGGGGGCAGATGTTGGTGAAGTAGTCGCTCTCGGTCATGGCGCGGTGGCTCCACTTCATGTCGGCATGGGGCGCCATGTGGCCCTTGTCCCAGCCGGTGCCCGAGTAGTCCTCGCGGCTGGCCTTGGGGAAGCGCACCTCGGGGTCGCGGCTGAAGTTGCGCTGCTGCTCCAGGCGGCCGTTGGCCTCGTCGGCCGTCAGCTCCCACGCCACCCAGTCGGAGACCAGCGTGCGGTGATTGTAGGAGGCGGTGTAGCCGAGGTGGACCACAACATCCTCGTCGTCAGTGTACTCCGGAATCTCCAGACTTTCGGGAACCGCCACCGGCAGCTCGCGCGGTTGTGGCGGCTGCTGGGCGCGGGGATTGCAACCGCCGGCCAGCAGGCAGCCTAGGATGAGAATGGCAATATGCTTGTTCATAACGGTTTACAGTTCTACTTCTTCACGGAATTCGGGGATGCTGACGCGGTGCCAGCCGTTCTTGTCGAGCGTGGCGGCGAAGTGCTGCTGGGTCTCGGCCTCGCCGTGGACGAGGAAGAGGCGCTTGACCTTCTTCTTGTCCTGGCAGTCGATGTAGCGCATCATCTCCTCGTAGTCGCCGTGGCCGGAGAAGGACTCGATGCGGCGCAGCTCGGCGCGCACCTTGTGGCGCTGGCCGAAGATGGAGACCTCCTCGTCGCCGCGCATAATCTTGGCGCCCAGGGTGGAGGGCTCGCAGTATCCGACGCAGAGGACGGTGGTGGCGGGGTTGTCGATGTGGTTGGCCAGGTGGTGCTTGACGCGTCCGGCCTCCATCATGCCGCTGGCCGAGATGATGACGCACGGCTTGTGGCGCACGTTGAGCTGCTTGCTCTCCTCGACACTTTGCACGTAGTGCAGGCGGTCGAAGCCGAAGGGGTCGGGGTCGGTCTTGCAGTACTCGGCGATGTCGTCGTTGAAACTCTCGCTGTGGAGCCGCATGATGTTGGTGGCCGAGACGGAGAGGGGGCTGTCGACGAAGACGTCGATGTCGGGCAGGAGCTTGACGTGCTCCAGACGGTCCAGCGCGTAGATGATTTCCTGGGCGCGGCCGATGGCGAAGCTGGGGATGATGAGTTTGCCCTTCTTCTTGGTGCAGGTGTCGAGCACGGCCTTGAGCAGCTCGGTCTCGGCATCCTGGAGGCTCTCGTGCAGGCGGTCGCCGTAGGTGGACTCCATGATGAGGTAGTCGACCTGGGGGAAGGGCTCGGGGTCCTTGAGGATCTGCTTGCCGTAGCGCCCGATGTCGCCGCTGAAGCCGAGGCGCACCTTGCGGCGGCCGTCCTTGATTTCGAGGTAGACGAAGGCCGAGCCGAGGATGTGGCCGGCGTCGAAGAACTCGACCGTAACCTCGCCCTCGATGTTGAACTTCTTGTGGTAGGGCACGCTGATGAAGCATCCCATGCAGGCTTGCGCGTCCTGCTCGTCGTAGATGGGCTCCACGGGGTCGAGGCCCTGCGCCTTGCGTTTCTTGTTGAAGGTCTGGGTGTCCTGCTCCTGTATGCGGCCGGCGTCGGCGAGCATGATGGCGCAGAGGTCGCGCGTGGCGGGGGTGCAGAGCACGGTGCCGCGGAAGCCCAGCTTGTAGATATAGGGGATGAGGCCGCTGTGGTCGATATGGGCGTGGGAGAGCACCAGGTAGTCGATCTCCTCGGGGTCGAAGCCGAGGTCGCGGTTCATCGCGTCGGTCTCCAGGCCCTTGCCTTGGTACATGCCGCAGTCGAGCAGTATTTTCAGCCCGCTCTTGGTGGTGATGAGGTGCTTGCTGCCCGTAACCTCGCGGGTGGCTCCCATGAATTGCAGTTTCATTTTCGTGGATAGTTTATGTGGTTTTACTTGATGACTATTTTGCGTCCGGCCTGGTTGTCGACCTGGACGATGTAGGTGCCGGCCGCGGCCAGCTGCAGGCGTGTCGGTGCAGCCTGGGCGGTGAGGGTGGCGACGAGGCGCCCCTCGAGGTCGTACACCTTGATAATGCTGCCCGCATGGCACGACACCTCCACCTGGCGCCCCAGCACCTGCACGCTCCACCCGGGCACAGCCGAGGGCGGAAGGGCGAGGGATTCGAAGCGCGCCGTCAGCGTGGTGGCGGCGGCGAGGGTGAGGCGGCGCGGATTGTCGGTGCTGCCGTCGTCCCACGAAAGGAAGCGGTAGCCCTCCAGCGGCAAGGCCCCCACCTCGGCCTCGGTGCCGGCCGGCAGCAGGGCGTTGCCGATACCGATGCCCGCCGAGGCGTTGTCGGAGAGCACCTGCAGACGGTAGAAGGTGGGCTGCACCAGCACGGTGTCGGTGCGGTAGAGCGTGTCTGTCCCGAAAAGGTAGGTGGTATCGTGCACCTCGACCGTGTCATGCACGCGGACGACTACCGTGTCGGTCAGGCGCAGCGTGTCCACATGGAAGACCACCATGGTGTCGCGCACCGGCAGCTGGAACACGGCCGCGAGGTGCAGGTCCTGCAGCAGGGTGAGGATGCGGGGATTGAGCGTGTCGCCGTCGCTCCAGCAGGCAAAGCGGTAGGGCGCGACGGGCGTGGCCGTGAGGGTAACGTTGGTGCCGGTGGCGTAGGTGCCGGCACCGCTGACGCTGCCACGCGAGGGGTCGGTGGAAGCTAGGGTAAGGGTTGCAGTGCAACTGCCGGCATCAATCGAGCCGAAACCGTTCCACGGCGCAGCGGCGTAGTTGGGAAGGCCGTCGCACGGGACATGAAGCGTACAGGTGGCGATCGGCGAGTTCTGGAAAGCATAGGCGTTGGTGGCGGACGGCGGCGTGGAACCCTGCATGTAGACATCGGTGAGCGAGGTGGCATGGGCAAAGGCACTGCTGCCGATGGAGGTGAGTGAGGCGGGCAGGGTGATTGCCGTCAGCAAACCACAGGAACCGAAAGCGTTGATGGCCAGCTCGGCAACACCCTCCCCGATGGTCAGTGAGGTGATGTCGGTGTTGTAGAATGCCTTCACGGCCACCTTGAGCACGGCATAGGTAACGCTACCGTTGCTGACATAAGCGGGGATGGTGAGGGCACCGGAGGGGACAGTATGGCCACTCCAGGTGTTCGATGCGGTGCCGGGATAGACCACCTCCACCCCACCCTCAATCACGTTGAAGTATAGCGTCTGGCCGCCGGGCACCTGGGCGGAAAAGTCGTAAGCCCTGGCAACCAGCGACATCAGCATCGATATAGCAATCAGATATTTCTTCATAATTCTAACACAACGCACATTCGCACTTTATATTGTACATTATTTAAAATAAAATAAACTTGCCGCATTCAAATAATATGTGTACCTTTGCATTTTCCAATCCTTGACATGGGATTGACTATTGTATTGTATATCAACAGCTAAAAAGAAAAACAAGAATACTGAATGGATAAGAAATCGATTATCGGACTGGTACTGATTATGGGCATCTTCGTGGGCTACATGTTCTGGGTGGCCCCGTCGAAAGAGGAACTGGCCGAGCGGCAGCGTGTCTACGACAGCACGATGCAGGCCAACCTCGAGGCGCAGCGCGTGGCCGACAGCCTCGCCGCCGAGAAGATGCGCCTGGACAGCCTCGCCGCCGCCGGCGACAGCACCGGCAGCCTGCGCGCCGTGGCCGACATGGGCGCCTTCAACGCCGCCGCACAGGGCTCCGCAGCCACCCTCGCCTTCGCCAACGAGCGCATGAGCCTAGAAATCAACACTCTCGGTGCCATGGTCAACCGCGTGGTGCTGGCCGACTACGTTACCTTCGACAAGCAGCCCCTCGAGCTGGTCTCGCCCGCCGACGACCACCTCAACCTCGTATTCTCCACCGAGGACAACCGCGTGGTCAACACCAAGGACCTTGTCTTCACCCCATACCTCGACGGACAGCGGGTGGAAAGTGGCGAGTGGCGACTGGAAAACGAAGACTCGCTGCTGCTCAGCCTGCGCGCCGAGCTCGAAGGCGGCTACCTTGAATTCGCCTACACCCTGCACGGCAACAGCTACGAGGTGGGCTTCGACATCCGCTTCGTCGGCCTCGACCAAGTGGTGCGCAACACACCCTACATCGACCTCCAATGGCGCAACCGCATGAACCGCCAGGAGAAAGTCTCCGACAGCGACCGCGGCAAAGGCAACCGCAACAGCGACCGCGAGCGCTTCTACAGCAGCATCTACTACAAGCCGCCGAAAGACAAGGTGGATCACCTCTCCACCGGCCGCGACGACCAGGAACAGGTGCGCACCAACCTCGACTGGATAGCTTTCAAGCAGCAGTACTTCTGCGCCATCCTCACCGCCGAAGGCGGCCAGCCTTTCGAGAACGCCGAGCTGGAAATCAGCACCGACCAGCGCGACACCGCACGCAACTACCTCACCGACATGCGCGCCACCATCGGCCTCCCCTACTCCGGCAACAACAACGAGACCCGCATGGGCTTCTACTTCGGCCCCACCAAGTTCCGCGACCTCAAGGCCATGGACCGCGGCTTCGAGAAAATGCTGCCCCTCGGCTGGACCGTCTTCTCCAAAAGCGTCAGCCGCTGGCTCATTATCCCCATCTTCAACTTCCTGGAGAACTTCATGACCAACTACGGCCTCATCATCATCCTCTTCACCCTCCTCATCCGCTTCATCCTGCTGCCCCTGGTCTACAAGAGCTACAGCGGCAGCGCCATCATGCGCATCCTCAAGCCCGAGATGGAGGCCCTCAACAAGAAATACCCCCAGCCCGAACAGGCCATGCAGAAGCAGCAGGCCATGATGGCCCTGCAGAAGAAGGCCGGATACAGCCCCATGGCAGGCTGTCTGCCCATGCTCATCCAGATGCCCTTCCTGACGGCCATGTTCATGTTCTTCCCCATCGCCATCGAGCTCCGCCAGAAGCCCTTCCTCTGGTGCGACGACCTCTCCAACTTCGACTCCATCCTCGACTTCGGCTTCAACATTCCGCTCTACGGCGACCACATCTCGCTCTTCTGCCTGCTGATGTTCGGCATGCAGTTCTTCTACACCTGGTACACCATGCGCGGACAAAACATGAACGCCGGTATGCCCGGCATGAAGGCCATGATGTACTTCATGCCCTTCATGATGCTCTTCATCTTCAACAGCCAGTCGGCCGGTCTGAACCTCTACTACTTCGTCTCGCTCACCTTCACCATGATCGTGATGATGCTCATCCGTCAGTTCACCAGTGAGCAGAAGGTGCGCGCCCGCATGGCCGCCTACGACGCCAAGCAGGCCTCCGGCAAAGGCAAGCCTCAGAAGAAGAGCAAGTTCCAGCAGCGCCTCGAAGAGATGCAAAAGATGGCCGAGCAGATGCAGAAGGAACAGAACAAACGCAAATAACAAACCTAAAAAAATAACAACCTAAAAAAAACAATGTCATGGTAGTAACCCTCGTTACCATATTCATTCTGGGTTATGCTTGCATAGCCCTCGAGCATCCGCTCAAAATCAACAAAACCGCCACTGCCCTGCTGCTGGGCGGACTGCTGTGGGCCATCTTCGCGCTCTCGCATGTCATGCCTGCGGAGGCCATCAGCGAGCACCTCATCGAGAACCTCGGCGAGACGGCCGAGATTGTATTCTTCCTGCTCGGTGCCATGACCATCGTTACCTTGATTGAAGACTATCAAGGTTTCCGCGTCATCACCGACAAGATTACCACCACCGACAAGAAGAAGCTCCTCTGGACGCTCTCCATCCTCACCTTCTTCCTCTCGGCCCTGCTGGACAACATGACCACCGCCATCGTCATGGTGGCCCTGCTGCGCAAACTGATTGCCGACCAGAAGGAGCGCTGGCTCTACGCCGGCATGGTCATCCTGGCCGCCAACGCCGGCGGCGCCTGGAGCCCCATCGGCGACGTAACCACCATCATGCTGTGGATTGGCGGACAGGTAACCACCGTCAACATCATCGTCAAGACCATCGTCGCCAGCTTCGTCTGCATGGTGGTGCCGGTTGTCATACTGAACCTCACCCTCAAAGGCGAAATCGTGCGCCCGAAGGAGGACACCTCCGGCATCGAGGTGCCTGCCCACCTGCGCCGACTGGTGCTCATCATGGGTGTCTGCGCCCTCATCTTCGTCCCCATCTTCAAGACCATCACCCACCTGCCCCCCTACCTCGGCATGCTGATGGGCCTGGCCGTGCTGTGGGTTACCACCGAGATTATCAGCCGCAAGTATGAGAAAGAAGGCCACAAGCTGCCCACCGCCGTCAGCACGCTGGAGCATGTGGACACCCCCACCATCCTCTTCTTCCTCGGCATCCTGATGGCCGTCTCCTGCCTCAAGGTGGCCGGCATCCTGGGCAGCCTGGCCGGTGGCCTCAACGAGGCCTTCGGCACCACCGCCCCCGGCTTCTTCTTCATCGACCTTATCATCGGCGTCCTCTCGTCGGTGGTCGACAATGTGCCGCTCGTGGCCGCCGCCATGGGCATGTACCCCATCACCGGCACGGACGTCATCTTCGAGGTCAACCACCCCTTCTGGGAGTTCCTGGCCTACTGCGCCGGTACCGGCGGAAGCCTCCTCATCATCGGCTCTGCCGCCGGCGTGGCCGTGATGGGCATGGAGAAGATAGACTTCATCTGGTACGTCAAGAAAATCACCCTCCTCGCCTTCGCCGGCTATATCGTCGGTGCCCTGGTGTTCGTCCTGATGGATGTAACGCTCTTCGAGCAGGTGGAGTGGCTGCGCAACCTAGTATAACCTAGTATTACTAGACAAACTAGAATTTCTAGCACCCTCTCATGAAACAACTCTGGCTCGACTTCAAGAGCCGCCCCCTCTGGCGGAAAGCGCTGAACATCGTTTCAGCGCTTTTCGCCATTGCTGGCATGGCTATTATCGGAGCCTGGGGCATCTACCAGCTGGGGCTCACCAACGACCGCGGAGCTGCCGACCACAACCATCGCTCCTTCCTCTCGGTGGCCGAGATGGAAAGCCTCCAGGGAGCCAAGCTCTCGCAGGAACGCATCGACGAGCAGTGGGCGCTGCAGTACGGCCGCCTGGCCGCCCTGGCACGCTACTATCCCGAGAATGCCCGCCTCATGCTGGCTGCCGCACAACGCAGCGGCGACCCGCTGGTGGTGGACCGCATGCTGGCCGCCGCCCGCATCTATATGGACCAGAATCCAGCACTCGACAGCCTGGGCGACCGCATCGAAGCTCTACTCATAGCGGCACCGCAGCGGCAGCGCCGCAACGTCATTCCCTGGATGGACAACCCCGAATGGACAGTGCTCAAGCAGGCCATCCTGCACGACAGCGCACTCATCAACCGCGCCGCCGACCTCACCGGTGTCGAGGCACGCCTCATCGTGGGATGCCTCATCGGCGAGCAGGTGCGCCTATTCCACACCGACCGCGAAGTGCTGAAGCAGTACCTCGGCCCGGTACGCACACTGGGCGTGCAGAGCCAGTTCTCCTACGGCGTCAACGGCATCAAGGAGCGCACCGCCGTGGCCGTGGAGCAGCACCTGACCGACCCCTCGTCGGAATACTACATGGGGCGCAACTTCGAGCACCTGCTGGATTACCCGGGCGGGGTGGACCAGACGCAGGAACGCTACCACCGCCTGGTGGACTACGGCAACCACCTCTATTCCTACCTCTACACCGGCTGCATCCTGCACCAGACGATGCTGCAGTGGCGGCGCGCCGGCTACGACATCAGCGACCGCCCCGACATCCTCTTCACCCTCTTCAACGTCGGCTTCCGCCAGTCGGTGCCCAAGCCCAACCCCGTGGCCGGCGGCAGCCGCATCACCATCGAGGGGCGCCAGTACACCTTCGGCGCCATCGGCTTCGACTTCTACTACAGCGGCGAGCTGGCCGAGGCATTCCCCTACTGCCGCCAGCGTTTCTCGCAGCCCGACCACCCATTGACGGCGGCCGACATCGAACGCATCCAGCAGAGCATCACCGACTGCCGCCGCCCGGGCTACCACCACGAGTACCGCCGCGACAGCACAGCCGCATCCAGCACCGGCTACACCCCCGAGCCGCCCGACCCCTTCGGCATCGACCACTCGCGTGTGAAACCGCAATAAAAAAGAAATCCGCCCCGAAGCACCGAGGCGGATTTCCCGTTTAGAAAAGCACTTAAATCTTCATTCGGCATTGCCAATGGTGTCATCAAAAAGGCCATTGCCTTCGTCATACCCAGTGTCGAGGAGGTCGATAAGTTCCCACTCATCATCGCAACCTAACGAGGGGAAAAAAGAGTCTGCGTTCCTTAATACGTGCATCAGCTCCTGGTGGGTAAACAGGTCGGCGGTCTGCAAGGCAGGGTCGGACGAGATGAAGAGGCAGCGCGCTACCACATGGGCGAGATACTTGACATCGAAGGCCACACCGTCGGAGGTTACCTTGGGGGCCGTGTACTTGACAACGTGGGGCATATGGCTGGCGGTCTTGACGCGCCAGGAACCACCCTTGAGCGGGAGGAGCTGGAAGAAGGAGGTGTCGACGACGAAAACATCGGCGGGAAACTCGAAACTGTCGCCAACGATGCTGTCGGAGTCGTAGTAGACCACGGAGCTGCAACGGCTGCTGTCGAGCCAGCTGTAGTATACAATCTGTTGGCATTCGCGGTTCGCGATGAGGGCATAGTCGTAGCCCCTGGCTTTCATCTCGGCGCGCACCCGGTCGGGGGTGAGGCCATTGGCATAGGGTTCGAAGCCCTTCCCGTTGGGATAGCAGCCCACGGCCAGCAGGCTGGCGAGGGCAAGGAGTATGAATGTTGTGTGTTTCATTGTTGCAGGTGTTTGGTTAATTCTTCGATAGTGATGCCGAGGGCATTGATACGCTTACGGATGACGGGTAAATCATCCTCGAGGAACTCCCTCCGCTGCTCGGCCAAGATGCGCTCGCGTGCGTCGGCGCTGACGAAGTAACCCACGCCACGGCGCTGGAAGATAATCTCGTTGGCCTGCAGGTGGTCGAAGGTGCGCACCACGGTGTTGGGGTTGACGCCCATGAGGGCGGCCACCTCACGCACCGAAGGCATGCGCTCCTCGACCTTCCCAGCCATAATCTGCTCCATCAGCCGGTCGGCTATCTGGAGGTATATCGGTTTCTGTTTCATGAAATCCATAGAGACGGGAGGGATTAGTAAGCCATACGATTCAGTCTGCGCCAGCTGAGCCAGCCGAAGAGGATTATCTCCAGCACATCGAAGGCGATGACACCCATCAAACAACAGCGGGCAACCCATTCCTCGTCGTAGCGCTCGAAGAGGGAAAGGATCCATTCCCCGAAGTCGGGCTGCGAGACGACGGCGATGCAGACCGGGATAAGGATGAGGGTGAAGACGAACTGGATGAGGTAGAGCCAGAGGAAGGTCTGGAGCACCTTGTGGCGCTTGAAGAGGGTGCTGGTGAAGAGGAAAAGCAGCACGCCGCCGATGTGCCCGAGGAGCATGCCGACGAACCACCAGGTGCCGTAATAGCGCAGAATCTGGTCTTCCTGGCCGCCGCCGAGGTCGGCCAGCAGGGAAAAGTCGTTAGTGAAGGGGAAGCCGGCCACACCCTGCCATATCCAGCTCTGGTAGGAACCCCACGGGAGGGCGGTGAGCAGCATGTCGAGCGCCAGGCCGCCGAGGTAGACCGCCAGGGGAATCAGCACGATGGAGAATATGAGCGCCGAGAGGAATTTCTCGAGCTTGGAGGCTGGCAGCATGGCAAAATGGACGCCCTCGTTGCGGAGGTTCCACGTGCGGTAGAGGCGCGACGGCGCCATCAAGGCGGCGAACATGGCCAGGAATTCAATAATGGCCAGGCGCAGGTCGGCCGGGAATGCCATCGAGCTGCCTGCCAGCACCAGTATGAGCAGCCACAGCGCCAGCGGCAGGGCCACGAAGATGAGCATGGTGGTGCCGAAAGAGGGCCAGAGGTTCTTGAGGTCCTTGTGGACCACCTTGCAGAAACGGTTCCAGTCAAATGTATTGTTCATTGTTGTAATCTCCTGATTTTATTTACAATTAATATGTCATTCTATCCAGCTTCCTGCGGCCCAGCCAGACGACCAGCGCCAGCATGGCCAGCTGAACGGCGAGGAATATGGCCATCCAGCAGACATTCCCATGAGCGACCTCATGCCAAATAACGAGCTGTCCGAGGCACCCCGCCGTCATCCAGACGAGCGCCCCTATCCATCCCAGCGCAACGACAACCTTGTTGCGGAAGGCGCTGATCCACAGTACACCTGCCATGCACAGCAGCATGGCTACAGCCATATTGGCCAGCATCCAGGGGGTGAAGGGGTGTTTCAGGGGGCCGATTTGCCAGAAGAACTGTTGCCAGGGGCCGACGTGGAAGAGGGCGATGAGGGTGTCGAGCGCAAGGGCACTGGCGGCGAGGACGCCGGGCACTATCACCACCGACACCAGGTACATGCTCCAGTACTTCTCGGCCTTCGAGGCGGGCAGCAGGGCAAAGTAAATGCCCCTGCCCTTCTTGGGCTGCGGGGAGTAGAGCTGGCCAGGAAGCGTGAAACTCATCATAAAAGGGAAGCCCACGGCGAGCAGCAAGCGGTAGAGCGGCTCGCCATAGTCGGTGGTTCCCATGCCCATCAAGAGCTGCATGAGCACCATGAGCACAGGGAAAAGCGGAGCACTCACCAACGAGCCACCGACCGTGCTGTAGCGCGGGTCCAACATCTGCAGATTGTGCCGGACCAGCTTTCCGAAGCGGCGTAGATTGAATGTTGATTGCATTGTTTTCGGTTAATATTTAACGGAAGTATGGGCGGGGTTCTCTAGGGGAACGGTAGGGGATCTCTAGGGGAATACAAAGGCACTGGAAGGATATGGTAGGATATGGTAGTATATGAGTTTCCTTCGCCACCGCCACATGGTTACATCTTAAACAACTCCTTGATAGTGTTTTTGTTACGCAACACAGCATTAAACAACGCCTCGATGTTGAGCTTGCTCTCCTCGCCGGAGGTGTTGGGCAGCACGTTGAGGTAGCCGCCGGGCTGCATCTCGCTGTAGAGGGCGTCGGGGCGCTGCTCGCCGCCGTACTCGAAGAGGAGCTTCTCGGTGATGCGGTCGACCGGCGCATTGAGCAGCACGGCGTTGTTGGAGAGGATGACTATCGGGTCGATGAGGTTCTCCACGTCGCGCACCTGGTGGGTGGAGATGATGATGGTCCGACCCTCGCCGGCGCAGTTGCTGAGGATGGTGCGGAACTGTGCCTTGGAGGGGATGTCGAGGCCGTTGGTGGGCTCGTCGAGCAGGATGTAGTCGGTGCCGAGGCCGAGGGTGGCGGCGATGAGGCTCTTCTTCTGCTGGCCGAAGCTCATCTCGCGGAACTTGCGGTCGGGCTCCACCTCGAACTCCTGCATCAGGTGCAGGAAGGTGCCCTGCGAGAAGGTGGGGTAGAAGGGCGCCAGCTCGTCCACATAGCGCTGTGGGGTGGCCATGTCGGGCAGCAACACCTCGTCGGGAAGGAAGACGATGCGCTGGAGCATCGACGGCAGGCGGTCGTGGCAGGTCTGCCCGTCGAGGATGCAGGTGCCCACGGTGGGACGCTGCAGGCCGCAGATGAGTTTCAACAGGGTGGTCTTGCCCACGCCGTTCTCGCCCAGCAGGCCGTAGATGCTGCCCTCGGGGAAGGTGAGGTTGATGCCGCTGAAGACGGGCGTCTTCTTGTAGCTGAATTCGAGGTTTTTGATTTCAATCATAAGCGTATCGGCCTCACCCCCAGCCCCTCTCCTGCCAGGAGAGGGGAGTGGATACCCAGCCGCGGGGTTGTTTTATAGGTTAATCATCAAATTTCGTTTTTCTTTTTTTTTTTACTCCATCCACTCCCCTCTCCTGGCAGGAGAGGGGTCGGGGGTGAGGCTACTTGTACTTGATTGCCGTTCCGAAGGCCAGCACTTCGGCGGCCTGGGCCATGATGGCGCTGGTGGTGTAGCGCACGCCGATGATGGCGTCGGCACCAAGGCGGACGGCCTGGTCCACCATGCGCTGGGTGGCCTGGTTGCGCGCCTTCTCCATCATGCCGGTGTAGCTCTTCAGCTCGCCGCCCACGATGGACTTCAGCCCCTGGCCGAAGTCGCTGAACATGTTCTTGCTCTGGATGGTGCTTCCGGTAACCACTCCGAGCTCTTCATACCGTTGACCCTGAAGGGTCTCTACTGTTACTAGTTTCATAATCATTTCGGCCTCACCCCCAGCCCCTCTCCTGCTAGGAGAGGGGAGTGGATACCCGGCCGCGAGGTTGTTTTATAGGTTAATCATCAAATTTCGTTTTTCTTTTTTTTTACTCCATCCACTCCCCTCTCCTCCCAGGAGAGGGGGTGTGGATACCCGGCCGCGGGGTTGTTTTATAGGTTAATCATCAAATTTCGTTTTTCCTTTTTTTTACTCCATCCACTCCCCTCTCCTCCCAGGAGAGGGGTCGGGGGTGAGGCCACTACATCTGCGGTGCATTTCCTGTGTCGGAGGCACCCTGGCGGGCTTTGCTTTCGAGTTCCATCTTGCCGATGCGCCAGGTGAGGCCGAGGCTGACGAAGCGCGAGTTGTAGCGCTGGCTGCCGGTGGTCTGGTAGCTGGGGGCGGTGGTGTTGCTGCCCCACTCGCTCCAGCCGAAGATGTCGTTGACGTTGAAGAAGAGCGAGAGGCGACGGTCGAGCAGGTCGGTGGAGCAGCCGAAGTCGATGCCTTTGTTGGCGTTGGTGAGGCTGTAGAGGCCAAGGCGCGGGCTGCTGTAGCGGGCGTTGGCGAAGACCTCCAGCCGGTTCCACACCTTGGCCCAGAGGTTGAGGCGCGCGCTCCAGCTGACCTTGCTGTCGGAGTCTCCGTTATATTCGTAGGCGTAGTTGAACACCGAGGCGTTGAAGCGCACGTTGAAGAAGCCGTTGGGGCGGTACATGACGTTGGCCTCGAGGCCCTCGGTGTGGCTGGAGCCGATGTTGTCGGGGAAGGTGTAGTGCACCAGCTGCGTGGCGGGGAAGTAGGCCGGGGCGTAGCCGGCGGCGGTCATGGTGCCTATCTCGTCGGTGTTGGCGCGCCAGTAGGCGTTGAGCCCCACGGTGCCGAAGCCCATGATGTACTTGCTCCAGGCGGCCTCCAGGTTGTGGGTGTAGGAGACGAGCAGGTTGGGGTTGCCTGTTTCGTAGCTGTAGTCGTCGTAGCGGATGAAGGGGCTGAGCTGGGTCATGCCGGGCGTGGAGTGGCGGCGGGTGTAGGAGAGGCTGTAGGAGGTGAAGGACTTGGTCTGGTAGCTGAGGTGGAGGCTGGGCACGGGCGCGAGGAAGAAGGTGTCCACCTCGGTGAGGCCGCTGCCGTCCCCGTAGGTCCAGCGGCTGTGCTTCCACTCGGCCTCGGCGCGGAGGCCCAGCTTGGCGGTGAATCCGCCCCAGCGTTTCTGCAGGGTGAGGTAGGCGGCCAGGTCGCGGCCACGCTCCACCCCCTCCTCGGAACGGAGCGGCTCGTTGACATACCGGCCCGCGACCAGGCTGTCGAGCGACTCCACCGAGGTGCCGCCGCCCATGCCGGCCTCCAGACCCGCGCCAAGCTCCCAGTCGTGCTTCATCGGGTGAACGTAGTCGAGCCCGAGGCTGATGTGGGGATTGTGCTTGGGACCGCCCTGACGGCGGCGCAGGGTGTCGCGGGCAGGGTCGTCGTAGGCAAAGGTCTCATGGCCATAGCCGCTATTGTTCGAGGTGTTGCCGTTGAGGCTGACGGAGAGTTTTCTACCTGTGGAATCGAAGCGGTGCTCGAGCCAGGCACCGGCATAGCCGCCCCAGAAGAAGCCGTCGTCGTTGCGGAAGTCGTACTGGTAGCCGAGGTCGCGGCGATCGGGCAGGTACTCGGCATATTGGAAGTCGGTGGACGAGCGGTTGGTGCCCCAGTAGGGGTAGATGCCGGCCCAGGTGGCGAGGTGGGTGCGGTCGGAGATATTCCAGTTGAGGTTCAGGCCGGTGTAGCCGCCGAAATTGCGGCTGCGCGACTCGGTGTTGTATGCCTGGTGGCGGCTGGTGTCGCCGCCGTCGGTGAGGAGAGTCGAGGTGCCGTCGGAGGCCATGCTGTGCTGCGCGTAGTTGGCGTTGACATAGAGGTTCACGTCGAACTTCTCGTTGGCGTAGACATACGACGCCCAGGGCGAGAAGCTCGGCATCGTGTTGGCGCGGAAACCGAGGCAGAGCAGCTCGTTGCGCGTAACGCGCTGGTTGGTAACGATGTTGATGACGCCGCCCTTGGTGGAGTAGCGCGCCGAGGGGTTGGTGATGACCTCGATGCGGTCGATGGCGTTGGCCGGCATCTGCTTGATGTACTGCTTCAGGGCCTCCTCGTTCATGTGGGAGGGGCGGTCGTTGATCCAAATCTCCACACTGGAGACGCCGCGCAGCGTGATGTTGCCCTCGGCATCCACCTCCACGCCCGGGGCATTCTGGAGGGCGTCGCTGGCCGTGCCGGTCTGCACCGAGGGGTCCTCGGCGGCGTTGTACATGTTCTTCTCGCCATCCATCACGTAGAGCGGCTTGTCGGAGACGATTTCGACGGTTTGAAGGGTGGTGCCGGCACGCAACTTGAGGTCTAGATTCTCTAGATTTTCTAGAACTTCTAGATTTTCCAGCACAGTTTCATACCCCACAAACGAGGCCTGCAGGAGGTACTGCCCGGGGGCGACGTCGGCGATGGCGAAGCGCCCCTCGGCATCGGTCGTGGCGCCACGCATAAATATGGTATCGTGCGTACGCATGAGGGCCACATTGACGAAGGGCATCGCCTCGCCGCTCTGGGCGTCGCTGACCCTGCCGCTGACCGCGTGGCGCTGCGCCACGACAGGCAGCATCGTTCCGATTGAGAACAGAATTGCTAGAAGTGTCTTTTTGTTCAACATATTGATTTTCAATTTATAATTTGTCTTACTATACTAGTGTACTAGTCAACTAGTACACTGCAAAAGTAGTACACTTTCCGATACTGACCAAATTTTTTTGCCATTTTTTTGAAAATATTTTGCAAACAACTGAAAAACAAATCGTTGCAAAGCAAAAATTTTTCCATCAAAAAACAGAAAAAAGGGTCAAAATTGCAGGTTCACAAATGGCTGATAGTCAGCGAATAATATCGCTCCCCTTTTTCTCCTCTTCTTACCCTCTTCTTCCCCTCTAGGGCAACCGGGGCGGACCGGGCAGGCGCACATTGGACAACCGCAGCCAAACCATAAAACAAAACCGCGCCAAATTATAAAACAAAACTGCGCCAAATCATAAAATAAAACTGCGCCAAATTATAAAACACAATTCTGCGACACCGCATCGGAGATATTTTTAAGGGGGCGATATACTAAACCGCGGGCGGGGGCGTTATTGGGGTGATACTTTTTTAGAACAAAAACAAACTCCAACATGCAAGAACAGAACACTTCGCTGAGCAATGCCTACGACCACGCCGCCACGGTGCGTTTCTTCCGCCGCTGGTGGAAGCTGCTGACGGCGGTGGCCGTGGTGGCGCTGGCGGCCTCGACGGTGGCGGCTTTCCTCATCAAGCCGCTCTACAAGTCGTCGGCCGTCATTTTCCCCACCAACTCGAACCGCCTCTCGAAGGCCATCATGGGCTACCACTACAGCCTCGACTTCATGGACTACGGCATCGAGCGCGACTGCGAGTACGCCATCCAGATACTGAGCTCGAAGCGCATGCAGCAGGCTGTGTGCGAACACTTCAACCTGATGGAGCACTACGGCATCCCGGCCGACCACCAGCACCGGCAGCACAAGCTGGACGTGCAGTACAAGAGCAACATCACGGTGCGCCGCACCGACTTCCTCGGGGTCGAAATCGGCGTCCTGGACCAGGATGCGCAGTGGGCGGCGGACATAGCCAACTACATCGCCGCAATGTACGACACGCTCTGCCACGACATACACAGCGACCGCGCCGAGTCGGCCGCCGAGGTGATGGTGGAGGTCTGCACCGCGATGGAGCGCGAGATTGACTCGCTGTCGCAGCTTCCGGCCACCCCCTGGCGCTCCAAGCTGATTGCCGACAAGTGCGAGCAACTGGCCGACCTGCAGACCCGCTCGACGCAGACCACGGTGGACAAAGGGCTGACGGTCAGCTACAAATACAGCGTCGACACCGCCACCCCGGCCGACAAGAAAGCCTACCCCAAGCGGCTGCTCATCATGCTGGGCGGCATGCTGGGCGCGGTGGTGGTGTGCATCTTCGCCCTGCTGCTTTTCGTCAAAAAGGAGGACTAGCCCCTTGCGCGGATGGTTCACTAGCCATGCACGGCTGCTGACGGCCCTGGCCGTTACGCTGGCCTTCATCGCGGCCGAGGCGTTCGCCCTGTGGTACAGGGGCAACGCCATGGTGGCCCTGGTGCCGGCGGCGCTGCTGGCGGTGTGGCTGGTGGTGATGCGCCTCGAGACGGCGCTGCTCTGCATGGCCCTGCTGACACCCTTCGCCATCAATATGGCCCTGCTCCCGGGCATGGAGCTGTCGATGCCGGTGGAGCCGATGATGATCCTCTTCTCGGCCGTGTTCATCTTCCGCGTGCTGGCCGAGCGCGACTACGACCGGCGCCTGCTGCGGCACCCCGTAACGCTGCTGCTCACCGCCTCGCTGGCGTGGATGGCCGTCACCTCGGCCACCTCGGAACTGCCTTGGGTGTCGGCCAAATACACCCTGGCGCGCCTCTGGTTCGTGCTGCCGTTCTTCTACGCCTCGGCGCAGATCTTCCGCCAGCGGCGGCGCATACGCCAGTTCTTCTGGGCCTACGCCATCGGGCTTGGCGTGGTGATACTGATTGCCACCTCGAAGACGCTGGGCAACTTCAGCGACCTTCAAACCCTGCACCGCGTGATGAAGCCCTTCTACAACGACCACACGGCCTACGGCTGCGCCATCGCGCTGATGCTGCCGGCCTCGTTCTATTTCATCTTCTCGCGCCACCGCCGCGGCTGGCAGCGCGTGCTTACGCTGCTGCTCTTCGCCGGCCTCTGCACCGGCCTCTTCTTCTCCTACTGCCGCGCGGCCTGGATCAGCGTGGTGGGCGCCATCGGGGTCTACATGCTGGTCAGGATGGGCATGAAGGTGAAATGGATGATACTGCTGTTCGCCCTGGGCGTGGGCGGCTTCTTCGCCTACCAGGGCGACGTGCTCTACCGCCTGGAGAAAAACACGCAGGACTCCTCCTACACCCTGGCCGACCAGGTGAAGTCCATCTCCAACATCTCGACCGACGCCAGCAACCTCGAGCGCCTCAACCGCTGGGCGGCGGCGCTGCGCATGTGGGGCGAGCGCCCCGTAACCGGCACCGGCCCGGGCACCTACCAGTTCCTCTACGCCAGCTACCAGCGCTCCTACCAGCTCAGCACCATCAGCACCAACGCCGGCGACCTGGGCAACGCGCACAGCGAATACATAGGCCCGCTGACCGAGCAGGGCGTGCCCGGCACACTACTGGTGGCGGCGCTCTTCCTGGCCACCTTCGTTACCGGCGTGCGCGTCTACCGCACCGCCAAAGACCCCGCCGTGGGACGCATGGCGCTGGCATTCACGCTCTCGCTGCTCACCTACTACATCCACGGAGTCTTCAACAACTTCCTCGACACCGACAAACTCTCCGTCCCCTTCTGGGCCTTCACGGCCGCCGTGGTGGCGCTCGATGTATACAGCGAAAAGAAAGAAATGTAAAAAAAAATCCGGCAATTTAAAAAAAAATCCGTATCTTTGCCACCAGGTTGCCACGATAGGCAACACACATAACATACTGACAATGAGGAGATTCCCCCCCCCCCCCACGACGCTAATCCCAGTTGGAATTTCCGCCTGGTAGGGTTTTTGTCGTCCTCTTTCCGAACTATTTTGTTTCCCAATTCCCTTCCCCCTGCAATGCAGCGGGGCGGGGACGGTTTTGCCGTGTAGACAAAAATTAAATGATTCATAAATAATTAATAACTAAAAACACACAACGCATGAAACAAAACGACAACGAGAAACAACGCTACGAAGCGCCGCGCCTGACGGCGGTCAGCTTCCGTACCGAACGCGGATTCGCCGCCTCGGAACCCTTGGGAGCCTTCGGCTTTGGCACCTCCGAAGGTTTCGAAGGAAACTATGCCAACACCGGCGAGGAAATGACCAACGGCGGCAGCCTCTGGTAGTGGAACTATTAACTGACAAATGAAAGAACAGACATGACGAACAAAATAAAATTCAGCGCCCCCTTACTTCTGGCGGGCCTCCTCTTGGCGTCCTGCACCAAGGACGGCATAGGCAACCGGCTCTACCTCGAGGTCGAGCAGCCCGGCTCCAACGGCAGCAAGGTGATTCTCTCGGGCAACCGCACCATGTGGATGGACAATGATGAAATCGGAATACGAATCGGAGAGACGAATGAAGCCACGTATAAACGGAAGGTACAATACAGCAGCGACAGAACCGAAGTCTATCTCGATGGGGCAGAGATTCCCCAGCCCGCCGAGGGATACTACTATCTGGCCTGCTATCCAAGTAACCTCACCAGTAATAATAGTGGTGGTGGAAGTAGTGCTCAATTGGACAATGGTCGGGACTACAAGACGCTCAGTGTGATATTTCAGAAATATCAGTATTGGTATGGGCACTATAATACCCAAACGAACTCCATTCAGTGCTCTACCGTCAACAACATCCCCATGGCTGCCATGACCCACAGGAATGCCCGTCGTCTCTACATGCGCCCCTTGGCGGCGGTAATCGATGTGCAGGTTTCCAACAACTTCGCATCCGTCTCCGACATCGGGATAAAAGTTAATGAGGTGCAGATAACTTCCAATATGCCTCTTTTTTCGACACTCCAGGTTCAGTTTTATCCTGGAGAGAACAGCCAGAGGCCCAATTATATAAATGATGAATTCCCGTTTAGCTGGATTGAAGACAATGATAGGAGCGTAATCTTAAGAACAAATTGGAGAGGGGGCGGACCCAATGCCTTTGAAAATCGTTTCCTCCCAGGCCTTACCCTCAACTTCCCCATAAGCATAGCTCCGACCGCATATTATATCAACAACGAGGGTTCCACCCCCGAAAGCACCACCCTCAATATCACGGTGAAAGGGGAAACATCCATCGGAACCACATTCGAGGTTACAGGCACCGCCAGCATCTCCGGGCACATTCCCGGCGGCATCTACTACTCCGCATCTTTCAACATTGATGGGAGCACCGAAGGTTCCACCATTACAGAGATCGACCTCAAACCCTACGGCACCGATCTGGGCACCGGCGATCACTTCAACGACGGCGGCAGCATCTAATCCCATCCACAAACGAAAGGAAACAACACAATGAACAAACGCAACAAGATATTCCTCGGCATGGCCCTGGCAGCGGCCATGCTCCCCATGGCCGCCTGCACCGACGACGTGCCGCAGACCATACGCCTAGAGGTCTCCACCGAAACCGCAGGCGCCAAGATGACCCTCGGCAGCGACCGCTACACCTATTTCGAGGAGGGCGACATCGTCAAAATCAACAACCAGCCCTACGCGCTGGCCTCCGACGGCTCCGGCGGCTACCACTGGGCCGATGTGCAGTTCCCCCAGGACGGCAACTGCTACACCGCCTTCTTCCCGGCCAGCCTGCAGGCACAGGACCTCGCCGACTTCACAGGAGACGTCGACCTCGCCTACGGCTACGTTAGCCGTATCATGCGCATGAAACTCCCTCGTGTGTACAACTATAACCCCGCCACGGGCAAAATCGACATCCCGATGGTAGCCCTGGCGAAACTCAACAGCACCCGCCTCCGTTTCAAACACATGTGCGCGGTGATAGGTCTCACCATCGACAACCAGGCCACCGGCCAGGTGGGCAACATCGGAAGGGTACGTATCGACTCCGTGATGTTCAGCATCAACGGTGGGACACAAGACCTGCTAAGCGGAGAGTACTCCATCAGGATTTTAGACGACGGAGGTATCATTGGAAGTATGTCAGCACAGAGCTCGGCTCCCAACGCCGCCTCGGGCTTCAAGCGCGTCAGCGTGGACCTGCCCGATAACTACTACATGGAGAACCAGCTGACCATCCCCGTACCCATCCCGCCGGTGGCCAACGGCAAAACGCTCACCGTTACCCTGTACGGATGGAACCACCTTACCACCTCCACAAGTTCAAGCATGAGACAATTCACCTACAGCGCCGACTTCACGCTGACGCGAGCCATCACACGAAACCAGTACGTCTCCGCCACCGCCACCCTCAACGGCGAGGGGATGAATTTCTTTATGTTCATCGACAACAGCATCGAGCCCCACAACAACAATGGCAACCTCTGGTAAACCATCGCAACATCATTCATCAAAAGAAACAACAACCATTATGATACAGAAAAGACATATAGCACCGCTGCTGGCAGGCCTCATGCTGCTGGCCGCATGCAACAAGGAGCAGGAACCCGTCCTCGCCGACACCGACGGCGTGCCCGCCGGGCACCTCAAACTCAGCGTCGAGAACCCCCGTCCCGCCAACGGCAGCAAGCCGCTGCTCGACGGACTGTACACCTACTGGAAAAACGGCGACCGCGTATACGTCAACGGTGTAGAGAGCAGAGTGCGTGTTGCATCCTCCGAAACCTACATCGAAAACTATATCCCGGCCCCCGCAGAAAACGAGTACTACATCGCCGGCACCTTCCCCTTCTTCTCTGACCAGAACGGTACCGCGAATACGAGCTACAGCATCCCCTCGAACGGAGGAAAAAATCTCTTTTTCGACTGCCCCGCCAGCTACAACTACAGCGTAACCAGCGACGGCAAGGTCGACCTGGGCAACATCCCCATGGTGGCCGTGGCCGAACGCACGGCCAGCGAGCTGACCTTCAAACACCTCACCGCCACCATCAACGTAAATATCACCAACGGCATCAACTCCACCTTCCGGGTAACATCGGTGGAAGTCTCAGCTACCGGTTCCGGCCATCAAATCTGTGGCAGAAAACTTGTAAAAATAAATCCGGACGGTGAGCTAACCATGAATGGTAATACGGTGGGAACAGTCAACAGTAACATGAAGAAAGTAACCGTCAACTTCCCCAGCAACACGGATATCGCCTACGGCCAGTCCCTGAGCGTGCCGGTGCCCGTCACCCAGGTGAACAGCGGCCAGCAACTGACCATCAAGGTAACCGGCACCTACCCCAACGGACAGCCTCTCTCCACCATAGGTGCCACGAATCCCTCCACTTCTCCCGGCGCCGGCAGCACAGCCACCTACACCCGCTCCGTAACCCTCACCAACGGCCTCGCACGCAACAGCTATGTCAACGCCAACGTGCAGCTGAAACCCAGCGAAAGCTGTTTCACCAGCCCTGTGCTGGACAACTGGGTAACCTTTGTTTACGAAGGTTCGTCGGTTAATCCAAAGCATTGCCTCTGGCGTGAAGCGAATTTTGGAACCATTCCTGGCAGTTTTGAATTCACGGCCGCCCACCTGCAGAAAATGCTGAATCCTACACTCTCATCCGACCTCAGCAGCGAGGCAGGCTCCCTCTTGGTTTGGGACGGTTACGACGGTCGCTACAAACTCCTCGTCTTCCCCCACGGTACCACGCGTGGCCAATTCCCCGAAAATGTCAGACCCACGCTCAATTGGTCGGGCTATACGATTTCCGACTACACCGATAACGGTACTTATCGGGGAGTCCCTTGCGTGAACGGTACAACAGGTGGATTCCTGGAGCCGGGCATGTACGTTGATTTTATTGGCCTGAACCTCAGCAACTTTCCAAATTATGTTACTTTGGCTCTTAATCGGGTACAGGGTGATGGGGGGTCGGAGGAGATAATAGCCGGGCCTACCCCTGTAAGCACATCTCCAACCGGATATAAAATAGATGTTACTAATAAAGTATTTTATCAATACAAATGCAAGCAGATGACACTGAAAGTGATTGAGCAAACAAAAAGGAGCTGGTGGTGTACAGCAAATGGAACCTTTGATCATACTGTAACGCCCTTTAGAACTGAAAAAGAGCTAATATTCTCCATCGAAAGAGGCGACAACCTGAACCCGTCAAGCACGGCACTTCGGGGAGTCCGCGCCCACAACTAGTCCATCCCGCATAGAACAAATGCACCCACAGCGGCGGCCTCCCCAAGGGGGCCGCCCTATTTTCTACCGGGGGGAGAGTACCGTTGTAGGAGCCCCGCAGGGGCGGCACCATAACTAGCCGTGGGCGCAAGCCCACGGGGCAGCGTACATCACAAACGGAGCCCCGCAGGGGCGGCACCAATATAGCCGTGGGCGCAAGCCCACGGGGCAGCGTACAATACAAATGGAGCCCCGCAGGGGCGGCACCAATATAGCCGTGGGCGCAAGCCCACGGGGCAGCGTACAATACAAATGGAGCCCCGCAGGGGCGACACAACATTAGCCGTGGGCGCAAGCCCACGGGGCAGCGTACAATACAAATGGAGCCCCGCAGGGGCGACACAACATTAGCCGTGGGCGCAAGCCCACGGGGCCGCGTACAATACAAATGGAGCCCCGTAGGGGCGACGGATGTTTGCCGGTGTGTGTCCGTCGCCCCGATGGGGCTCTGATTGAATACCGGCCGTGTTCCGTGGGCTGGCGCCCACGGCTACATTCCGCCGCCACTACGTGGCTCGTTACGCGGTGGTAACGCTACCGTGGGCTCACGCCCACGGCTATTTAAGGTGTCGCCCCTGACGGGGCTCCAAGTGTGTGCCGCTCTCCGCCCGTGGGCTTGCGCCCACGGCTATATTCGTGTCGCCCCTTCGGGGCTCCGATTTGCAGGGCGAATGGTGATTCGCCCCTACACTGGGTGCATACCGTCCCCGCCAGGGGACACAGGATTGTAGAATGGTGCCCACGATTTTTGAGGGGGAACTACTCGTCGCTGGTGTCGCTGATGAAACGGCGGTAGGCGCTGAAGGTGTTGGCACGGGAGAGGAAGCCCAGGTAGCGGTCCTCGTCGTCGACCACCACGAGGTTGTAGCGGTCGCCAATCTTGAATTTTTCCACCACGTCGCTCAGCGTGTCGCTGCTGCGTACCATGTCGCCTTCGCTGATGGGATGCATCAAATCCACGACTTCCACGGTGTCGTAGAGGTCGGTGCGGAAGATAATCTTGCGCACATCGTCCAACGCTATGACACCGAGGAACTTGTCTTCCTCGCTGAGCACGGGGAAGAGGTTGCGGCGCGAGTTCTGGATGGCCTCCACCAGGTCGCGCAGACGGTCGCCTTGGCGCACGATGACGAAGTTGGTCTCTATCAGCGCCTGCATATCCATCAGGTGCCAGGCCGAGGCATCCTTGTCGTGGGTGAGCAGGTCGCCCTGCTCGGCCAGCTTGCGGGCGTAGATGGAATGGCGCTCGAAGGGGTTGACACAGAGGTAGGTAACCGCCGAGGCGGTGAGCAGCGGCACCAGGAGCTGATAGCCGCCGGTGATGTCGGCGATGAGGAAGGTGGCCATGAAGGGTGCGTGCATCACACCCGTCATCACGGCCGCCATGCCGACCAGGGCGAAGCTGGCGGTATCCAACGGCATGGTGCCCAATTCGTTGCAGAGCATGGCCACAAAGTAGCCCGCCAGGCCGCCCAGGATGAGCGAGGGGCCGAAGGTGCCGCCCACGCCGCCGGAGCCGATGGTGGTGGCGGTGGCCACGGCCTTGAGCAGGATGAGGGCGAAGAGGATGCCGAGGGTGGCCCAGGTGTTGCCCGACAGCGAACTGTATATCGTGTTGTTAAACAGGCTGGTGGAATCGCCGTTGAGCAACTCGGTGAGCATCCAGTAGCCCTCGCCGTAGAGGGGCGGAAAGAGGTAGATGAGCACACCCAGCAGCAGGCCGCCCATGAGGACGCGCGTCCAGGCATTGCCATGCCTGGCGAACCAGCCCTCGACCCTGTCGGCGGTGCGCAGGAAATAGAGCGACACGAGGGCACAGAAGATGCCAAGCACCACGTAGAAAGGCAGTTGCGAGAGGGTGAAGTGGTGCATCACCTCGAACTGGAACTGCACCTCGCGCCCCATGAGGAAATAGGCCGTCGAGGCCGAGACCAGCGCCGAGATGAGCAGCGGCAGGGCGGTGGTGGCGGTGAGGTCGAAGAGGAACACCTCGACCACAAAGAGGATGCCGGCGAAGGGTGCCTTGAAGATGCCGGCGATGGCACCGGCGGCGCCGCAGCCGAGCAAGAGCCGCATCGACTTGGGACTCAAGCGGAACCAGCGTCCGATATTGCTCCCGATGGCCGAGCCGGTGGAGGCTATCGGCGCCTCGAGACCCACGCTGCCGCCGAAGGCCACCGTGATGGTCGACGCCACCAGCGAGGTCCACATATTCTTGGGCGGCAGCTTCGACCCCTTGCGGCTGATGGACAGCAGCACCGAGGGGAGTCCATGGCCTATGTCGCCACGCACTATATACCTAACAAACAGCACTGTAAGCAGTATACCCACCAGCGGAAACACCAGCATCATCACGTTGCCCCCCATGGGCGTCAGTTCGCCCATGCGCGACACGAGGCGGCCGGCGTAGTGCACCACATTTTTGAGCAGCACCGCAGCCAATCCGCTCATCAGACCCACCACCACGGCCAGCAGCAGCAACATGCTCTGCTCGCTCATGTGGCGCAGGCGCCAACGGTATATGTTCCTGTAGAGTTGCAACTTTTTTTCGGAAAAAATCGGGTGCAAAGATACGAAAAATATTCCAACTGCGTTATAAATGTCGAATTTTAACAAATATTATTATGAAAAAGACCCTCTTCGCCGCCGCGCTGGCCTCCATGCTGACAGCCTCGTGCGTATCGCTGAGCGAATTCGAGAACCTGCAAACCAGATACGACCAGACCACGCGCCAGTACAACCTCACGCGGCAGGAGCTGGACGAGCTCAAGGAGGAAAACGCCGCCCTGGCGCGCCAGAACACGGCCCTCAACAGCGACTATGGCGACCTGGCCCTGGCCAAAAGCCGCTGCGAAGCCACCAGCGACAGCCTCGGCCGCCTGCTCGAGCGCACCCGCCACCACTACGACACCACCATGGAGAACTACATGCAGGAGGTGGCCGGCAAGAGCCGCGACCTGACCCGCGCCCAGAACCTCCTCGCCGCCCGCACCAAGGAACTCAACGACAAGGAGGCCCTCCTCCAGATGCAGCAGAACCAGCTGCAGCAACAGCAGGAGACCTTCGCCCTGCAGCGCAACGACCTGTTGGCCAAGCAGAAACAGCTGGAGCAGGACGAAGCCGCCGCCCGTGCCCAACTCGACGCCAAGGAGCGTGAACTCGACGCCGTGCGCAACGCCGTCGCCAACGCCCTCACCGGCTTCGCCGACAAGGGGCTGAACGTCGAGGTGAAGGACGGAAAGGTCTATGTATCAATGGAAAACAAACTGCTCTTCCCCTCGGCTAGCTGGACCGTAAGCAAGGAGGGCCAGAATGCCATCAAGGAGCTGGCCAAGGTACTCGAGCAGGACAGCACGCTGAGCGTCATGGTCGAGGGCCACACCGACAACGACCCCTACCGCGGCAACACGGCCGTCAAGGACAACTGGGACCTCAGCGTGATGCGCGCCACCTCGATTGTCAAACTGCTCCTGCAGCACGGCCCCGGCATCAACCCCGCCCGCATCGAAGCCTGCGGCCACGGCGAGTTCGCCCCCAAGGCATCCAACGCCACCGCCGAGGGCAAGGCCGCCAACCGCCGCACCGAGATCGTCCTCACCCCCGACCTCGAAAAAGTGCTCCGCCAACTGGGGCGCTAAACCCTCCCGTTCCACCCCTCAAGCCGACCCCCTGGGCCGGCTTTTTCTGTATGCTCCCCTACCCCCCTCCTACCATCCCCTTGGAGAGGAAGAAGAGGGGAAGAAGAGGATAGGGACAGACTGCTGGAAACCAGCATCTTGCAAACCTGCATTTTTCGGGTGTTTTTCACTTTTTTAGCCAAAAATTGCCGCAGTGCGTAATACATTGTTTATCAGCATAGTTATCTCTTTTTCCAAAAAAGAGTTTGGCATGTTCGGGGAAAAAGTGTATCTTTGCGATTGCGGATTGTTGCCCACAGGTAACATAACACACTGAAAAATAAAGTAGTATATAATAAATATAATTATAAAAATGAAGAAAAACACGCTTCGCTGCCGCCTCGGGCGGCTCACTGCCGCCGCCGCAGTCCTGCTGACCCTGGCCGTGCCCGCCACGGCACAGGTGGTCCGCGACCCACTGCCCATGCCCGCTGCCAACAGCGACTCGATTATGAAGCACATCATTGAGCTTTCGTCGGAGACCTACCGTGGCCGCCAGGCCGGCACCGCCGGCTACGACGCCGCCGTGGCCTACGTGCGCCGCACCCTGGCCTCCTACGGCATAGGCTCCGACCTGCAGCATTTCACCCTCGAGGCCAACGAGGTGGAGAACTGCAAATTCAACGTCTACATCCCCGGCACCAAGGAGCGCCGCACCTTCATCCTCGGCAACGACTACTGCTGCGCCGGCATGACGGGCCGCGGATATATCGACTCGCGCATGGTCTTCGTGGGCTACGGCATCGACGACGAGGAGTACAACGAGTACGCCAAGGTCGACGTGCAGGGCCAGATTGTGGTGGTGCTCACCGGCCTGCCCGAGCATCCGTGGCTGCCCAGCACCGTAACCGACCACTACACCACCCTGCGCGACAAGGCCCGCGCCGCCGAGCGCCACGGCGCCATCGGTATGCTTGCCATCAACACCAGCCCCAGCTGCCTCCCCTACGAGCCACAGGGGCGCATCTACTGCGGCGAGCCGCCCCACATGGGCACCTTCCCCGTGCTGCAGCTCACCCTCGACTGCGGCCGCGAGCTGCTCCTCGACGAGGACATCCGCCTCGAGGAGGCCATCGACAACATTGCCAAGGACCACACCCCGCAGTCCTTCACCCTGCGCCGCAAGGCCGAAATCGACGTCAACGCCATCTACCGCCAGCATGCCTTGACGGCCAACGTGATAGGTCTCCTTGAAGGTAACGACCGCAAGCTCAACAAGGAGCTCATCGTGGTCGGCGCCAGCCTGGACCACGTCGGCATGCAGGGCGAGACCTGCCTCTTCCCCGGTGCCGACATCAACGCCTCGGGCGTGGCCTCGGTGCTCGAGGTGGCGCGCCTGCTCTCGCTGCCGCAGTACCGCCCGCGCCGCAGCGTCCTCGTGGTGTTCTTCAGCGGCAGCGAACAGCAGTTCCTCGGCTCGCGCATCTTCCTGTCGGGCTACCCCAAGCTGCGCAAAGTGGAAGCCTTCGTCAACGCGCAGAACCTCGGCTGCGGCGACAGCCTGCTGGTGCTGGGCGACAACCACTACCCCGGCCTCTACGACATAGCCCTGCGCCGCGACTCGGCCCACTTCGAACTCATCTCCGTCCGCTCCGCCAAGACCAATCCCCGCGGCGACGCACGCGCCTTCGACCAGATAGGAATCCCGTCGCTCGTCTTCACCACCCTCAACGGTATGCAGCACAACCGCGTAACGACCGACGTGTGGGAGAACATCGACCGCCGCATCCTGACTGCCGCCACCCAGGTGATGGCCGAAACCGTCCGCGAGCTCTCCGACGGCATCTACCAGGGCCGCAGCCGCAAAAGCAAAGCACGCAAATTCATCGAATAGCACCCTTCTATGTGGACACTCTATAAGAAAGAACTCCGAGGCTTCTTCTCGTCGCTCACCGGCTACCTCACCATCGCCGTCTTCCTGGTGCTGACCGGGCTGATGCTGTGGGTGCTGCGCAGCGACTTCAATATCCTGGACTACGGCTATGCCTCGCTCGAGGGCCTCTTCCTCATCGGACCCTTCCTCTACCTCTTCCTCATTCCGGCCATCACGATGCGCTCGCTGGCCGAGGAGCGCCGCACCGGCACCCTGGAGATGCTGCTCACGCGCCCGCTGGGCGAGTGGACGGTGGTCTTCGCCAAGTTCCTGGCCGCCTGGACGCTGGTGCTGATTTCGCTGCTGCCCACCCTGGTAACTTACTTCAGCGTCTACGCCCTGGGCGACCCGGTGGGCAACATCGACACCGGCTCGGTCATCGGCTCCTACATCGGCCTGCTGCTGCTCGGCGGCGCCTTCACCGCCATCGGCCTCTTCTGCTCGTCGCTCACCTCGAACCAGATCGTCTCCTTCATCCTCGCCGCCCTGCTCTGCGCGGTGGCCTACTTGGGATTCGAGTCGGTATATAACATGGGGCTTCTCGGCAAAGCCGACCTCTTTGTCAAGCAGCTGGGCGCAGCGCACCACTACGAGAGCATCAGCCGCGGCGTGGTCGACACACGCGACGTGCTCTACTTCCTCTCCGTCATGGCGCTCTTCCTGATGGCCACCCGCCTGGTGCTGCAGAGCCGCCTGTGGAACGGCTGGCAGGGACGCAAGAACCTGCGCCGCAGCCACTGGCTCGAGATGGGCGCCGCGCTCCTCATCATCGTCTCGGTCAACGTCATCGGGAAATACCTCTTCCTGCGCCTTGACCTCACCTCCGAGCGCCGCTACACCCTGTCGAAGCACACCAAGGACCTCCTCAAGCGCATCGACGAGCCGGTGCTCTACCGCGTCTACCTCGAAGGCGAGTTCCCGGCCGACTTCAAGCGCCTGCAAAACGAGACCAAGGAGATGCTCAACCAGTTCCGCGCCTACAACAGCAACATCGAATACGAGTTCGTCAACCCCAACCAGTTCGATACCCGCGAGGAGCAGCAGGTATTCTACCAGAAGCTGGCCGCCAAGGGCATACAGCCTACGCAGATACAGGTGCAGACCGAAGGCGGCATGACGCAGCAGATACTGCTGCCGGCGGCCGACGTCATCTACCGCGGCCGCGAAACCTCCATCCAGCTGCTGCAGAGCCAGAAATATGTCAGCCAAGACGACCTGCTGAACAACTCGGTGCAGAACCTCGAGTACGCCCTCACCAGCGCCATCCGCGCCCTGGCCCGCGGGCAGAAGCGTTCCATCGGCTTCCTGCAGGGACAAGGCGAGCTCTCCGGGCCCGTGCTCTACGACATCCAGCGCTCGCTGCAGGAGTTCTACAGCCTCGAATACATCACCATCGACGGCCAGATACAGTCGCTCACCCTGCACCGCCAGAACAACAGCGACTCGAGCTACCGATTCATCAACCGCTTCGACCTGCTCATCGTGGCCAAGCCCACCCAGCAGTTCACCGACCAGGACCTCTTCATCCTCGACCAGTACATCATGTACGGCGGCAAGGTGCTGTGGCTAATCGACCCGCTGGACGCCGACATCGACTCGCTGCAGAACCGCGGCCAGTTCCTCGCCACACGCAACGCCACCGGCTTGGACGAGATGCTCTTCACCTACGGCGTGCGACTCAACCCCAACCTGCTGATGGACATCCGCTGCCGCCCCATCCCGATGCAGGTGGGCATGGTGGGCGAGAAACCCCAGTTCCGCTTCGTCCCCTGGTACTACTTCCCCGAGCTCATACCCACCTCCGAACACCCCATCGTGCGCAACCTCGACGTCATCAAGACCGACTTCATCTCCAGCATCGACCTCATCGACAACGACATACAGAAGACCGTCCTGCTCACCACCTCGGAGTACACCCGCGTGAAGAATGCCCCGGCCATGGTCGACCTGGCCGACGCGCAGGCCGAGCCCGACCAGCGGCTCTACAACCGCAGCTCGCTGCCCGTGGCCGTGCTCCTCGAGGGCGAGTTCCGCTCCGCCTGGCGCAACCGCCTCAGCCCCGCGCTCACCAACCAGGACGCCATCGGATACCAGGAACAGAGCAAGCCCACCAAGATGATTGTCATCGCCGACGGCGACATCATCCGCAACCGCGTGGGCTCCGAAGACGGCGCCATCTACCCCCTGGGCCTCGACAACTACACCCAGACACTCTACGCCAACAAAGACCTCATCCTGAACTCGGTCAACTACCTGGTCGGCGACGAGGGCCTGCTGGCCTCCCGCTCGCGCAACATCAAGCTCCGCAAACTCGATGTCATCAAGGTGCGCAACCAGCGTTCAGCCTACCAGATGCTCAACCTCATTGTCCCCCTGCTGCTCCTCGGTGCCGCCGGCGGCGCTATCGTACTTACACGCAAGAAGTTATACTCCAAGAGCAACATCCCCGAAAATCAAAAAGGCTCATAGCGGTCCATAGCGGTCCAGTGCCTTTGTATTCCCCTAGAGCCCCCCTACCGTTCCCCTAGAGACCCCCTACCGAAAAGACGCAAATAAAACATCCATGAATAAGAAAAAACGCAACCTCATCCTCGTCGCCGCGGCAGCCCTCCTGGCTGTGGTGGCCGTGGTGGTGGCCACCACACAGTCGCGCACCGCCACCTTCAAGCAAGACTACCACATTGCCGACACCTCGACCATCACCCGCATCTTCATCGCCGACAAGCAGGACTACCACGTAACCCTGCAGCGCCAGGCCGACAGCACCTGGCAGGTCGACGGCCAATACCCCGCCAACCAGCCCCTGGTCGACCTGCTGCTCGAGACCCTGCGCGACATGCGCATACGGCAGCAGGTGAACAAGAACGCCATCCCCAACACCGTCAACGACCTGGCCGCCCGCGCCATCAAGGTGGAAGTCTACCAGCGCCAGCCCCGCATCAACCTCTTCGGCGGCCGCCTGCAGCTCTTCCCGCACGAGCGTCTCACCGCCACCTACCACGTAGGCCGCGAGACCCAGGACATGATGGCCTCCTTCATGTACCGCGAAGGCGACAAAGTGCCCTACATCGTCCACATCCCTGGCTTCCGCGGCTTCCTCACGCCGCGCTTCCCGGCCGACCCGCTCAAGTGGCGCAGCCACACCATCGTCGACCTCGACGTCCACGCCATACAGCGCATTGAGCTCCAGTTGCCCGACAATCCCCAGGAGAGCTTCGCCGTGGTGCGCGATGGCGACGGCTTCGCCATGGAGATGCTCGAGCCCCAACGCCGCGTCGACGGCTTCGACACCGCCCGCGTGGCGCAGATGCTTTCCTCCTTCACCTGGCTCAACTTCGACGAGTTCGCCGCCATCGTGCCCAACAGCTTCGCCGACACCTGCGTCAGCGGCACCCCGCGCTCCATCCTCACCATCACCGACACCGCCGGCGCCACCCACGAAGTGCGCACCTACATCAAATACTCCAACCCCGACGACATCGCCAACATGCCCGACAAAGAGCTGTACGAGACCTTCGACCTCGACCGCCTCTATGCCATCGTCGACCGGAAAGACACTGTGCTGATACAGTACTTCGTCTTCGACAACATACTCCAACCCGCCTCCTATTTCCTCGGCAAAGACATCAGCCTCCAGCCATGAAACCCCTCATCCTCATCACCAACGACGACGGCTACCTGGCCAAAGGCATCCGCACGCTGACTGAAATCGCCTGCGAATTCGGCGACGTGGTGGTCATGGCCCCCGAGCGCAACGCCTCGGGCACCAGCCACAGCATCACCTCCGCCCGTCCGCTGCGCGTCCACACCCTGGTGGAAAAGGAGGGGCTCGCAGCCCACTACTGCGACGGCACCCCCGTCGACTGCGTCAAACTCGCCGTCGAATACTTCTGCCCCCGCCCGCCGGCACTCGTCCTCTCCGGCATCAACCATGGCTCCAACTCCTCCATCAACGTCCTCTACAGCGGCACCATGGGTGCCGTCATTGAGGCCACCGCCCTCGGACTCCACGCCATCGGCTTCTCCCTCCTCAACCACAACCCTGAAGCCGACTTCTCAGGCGCCGCCCCATCGGTGCGCCAAATCATCGCCACCGCCCTCGAACGCGGCCTCCCTGCCGACGTGTCGCTCAACGTAAACATACCCCGCCTGCCCGCCGACCAAATCAAAGGGCTGCGCGTATGCCACGAAGCGTCGGCCAAATGGCTCGACAGCTTCGAGAAACGTTTCGACCCCCTCGGCCGCCCCTACTGGTGGCTCACCGGCAAGTTCCAGTGCGAGAACCCTCCCGACACCTCCGACGAATGGGCGCTGGCCAACGGCTACGTCTCCATCGTGCCCATACATCCCGACTTCACACACTACCCCTCGTTAGAAACCCTCACCAACACCTTCAGCCATGTTTAAACGACTGCTCGAGCGCGACACCATAGCCACCGGCCTCCTCCTCGGCCTCGGCGCCATCATCGCCACCGCGGTGCTGCTCACCCTCGGCCTGCTTGTCGCCGGCCAGCCCATGGGGTCGCACCTGCGCTGGTATGCCGCCTGCTTCGTGCCGCCGCTGCTCCTGCTGCGCTATGTCATCAAACTGCAGCGCATCACCATCACCAAGACCCTCATCATCACCCTCTTCCTCACCTTCATCCCCTTCATGGCCTACCTCATACGCTCCAACAACCTGCTGATACAATGAAGTATTACATCATAGCCGGCGAAGCGTCGGGCGACCTGCTGGGAGCCCACCTCCTGCGTGCCCTGCGCCAACATGACCCCGAAGCCCGGTTCCGCTTCTGGGGTGGCGACGCCATGGCCGGCGAGGCCGGCACGCCGGTGCGCCACATACGCGACCTGGCCATCATGGGATTTGTCGAGGTGGCCATGCATCTGCGCACCGTGCTCGGCAACATAGACCTCTGCAAGCGCGACATATTGCAGTGGCAGCCCGATGCCGTCATCGGCATAGACTACCCAGGCTTCAACCTGAAGATTGAAAAATGGGCACACGAGCAGGGCTTCAAATCCGTGCACTATGTCTCGCCCCAGCTGTGGGCCTGGAAGAAAGGACGGCTGAAAGGCATGCGCCAGTATCTGGACCTGCTGTGCTATATCCTCCCCTTCGAGCAGCAATTCTATGCCGAGAACCGCATGCCGCAGGCCACCTACGTGGGGCATCCCCTGCTGGACGCCATCCAAGCCGCCTCCTACCCCACCCCGCTGCCTCCCGACCGCCCCGTGATTGCCCTGCTGCCCGGCAGCCGCAAGCAGGAGATACGCAACAGCCTGCCCTACATGGTGCGACTGGCACAGCGGCACCCCGGGTACCGATTCGCCGTGGCCGGCATGAGCCTTGTGGGCAAACCCTTCTACGACAGCCTGATACCTTCGGGCAGCAATGTTACCGTGCTCTACGACCAGACCTACCCCCTGCTCTCGCAAGCCTATGCCGCCGTGGTCTGTTCCGGCACGGCCACGCTGGAGACCGCCCTGTTCCACGTGCCGCAGGTGGTCTGCTACCGCGCCAACCCTGTCTCCATAGCCCTGGCCAAGGCACTGGTGGGCAGCAGGATAAACCACATAGCCCTGGTGGATTTGATTGACGACAGCGACGTGGTTACCGAGCTGTTGCAGGGCGACTTCAACGACGAGCGCCTCGAACGCGAATTCAACCTCCTCACCGACGAGGAGAACCGGCAGCGGATGCTGGAGGGCTACCGCCGCGTAGAACAGAAACTGGGCGGCCCGGGTGCCAGCAGCCGCGCAGCCCAAGCCATAATAAACACCATCCAAAGATGAAACGTTTTCTAGCCATACTGCTCCTCCTCGCCCTCGCCACCGCGGCCAAAGCCGACAAGGTGAAGGTGCGGCTGTACAGCAACAACACCATCAGCTCGCTCAGCATCTCGTTCGACCTGGGGGCGTACAACCTCTACGTCGACGGCAACCGCCTGCTGGAGGACATGGTGGGCGACGGGCGCTCGGTGCAGATCCAGGCCAAGGGCGGCAGAATGAACATCAAAGTCAACGAGACAGACTACGGCACTTTCGGCAACCTGCGCCTCGAGGCCACCGACACGGCCTGCATCCTCTGCCTCAACCCCGAAGGATGCAAGCAGCGCACCTATGAGGGAGACCTCGAAGTAAAACCCCACAAGGGTGGCAGCCTGATGCTGCTGAACGACGTGGAGTTCGAGACCTATATCGCCGGTGTGGTGCAGAGCGAGATCTACGGCAAGCAGACCGACATCTTCCGCATCCAAGCCATCATCAGCCGCACCTGGGCGCTGCGCAACATAGGCAAGCACCGCAGCGAGGGCTACAACTTCTGCGACCACGTGCATTGCCAGGCATACCTCAACCGATGCATACGGCCCGACATCATGATGGGGGCCATACAGAGCAGCGGCGAGACGCTGGTGGACAGCGAGGGCAAGCTGATTGAGACACCGTTCCACTCCAACTCCGGCGGCCAGACGGCCAACTCGGAGGACGTGTGGCGCGCCGCACTGCCCTACCTCCGCTCGGTGGTCGACACCTTTTCCTACCGAATGCGGCAGAGCGACTGGACGAAAACCGTCAGCGAGAGCCGCTGGCTCAACTACTTCGCCACCAAGCACAAGCTGAACACCAAAGACCCTGCCGTGCGCGATAGCCTGCTGCATTTCACGCAGGAGACGCGCAAGGTGAGGATAGCGGGAGTGCCCCTGACGAGGGTGCGGGTGGACTTCCAGCTGAAGTCGACCTTCTTCTCGGTGGAGTGGGACAGCGTGGAGCATAACGTGGTGATACACGGCCACGGCTACGGCCACGGCGTGGGACTGAGCCAGGAGGGCGCCATCCGCATGGTGGGTCTCGGCATCGCCTACGACTCTATCCTGTATCATTATTATACGGGAGCCATGCTGCACCACGACCCGTCGGCCAACCGCAACTATGTGGAGCACTACGTGGCGCAGATAGCCCGCATCATCGAGGAGGACAAGCACAAGAAGACCCAGACCCACTCGAAGAAGGACGACTGGCTGGGCCGCCTATTCCGCCTGCGCGACCGCGAGGAGCGCGAGGAGGTATATGTCGAGTCGGAACAGGACAACGAGAAGGACTGGCAGTACGAGTGGTAGACGGTAGGGGATCCCTAGGGGAATACTAGGGGAATACTAAGGCACTGGAAGGATATGGAAGCTTATGGAACCCCCAAAAAGACAGACAAAACATAAGACACTATAAATCAATGGAAATGACAGCTATCAGGAAAATACTGACGACCACTTTCGCCATGCTGCTCCTCGCCGGGATGCAGGCACAGGTCAAATGGCATACCATCGACGAGGCATCGAAGGCCAAAATCGGCTCCAAGATGTACTTCGTCGACTTCTACACCGACTGGTGCGGCTACTGCAAGAAGATGGACCGCCAGACCTTCACCGACCCCACGGTGGCCAAGATACTGAACCGGTACTTCTACCCCGTAAAATTCAACGCCGAGAGCAGCCAGACCGTCCTGTGGGCCGGCAAGACCTACCGCCCCGGCAGCGGCCGCGCTCGCAGCCACGAGTTCGCCGCCGGCCTCCGCGGGTTCCCCTCCTTCGTGCTCTACCGCGCCGACGGCTCTGTCATCCAGGTGATTCCGGGCTTCTACCCGGCCAAGGACTTCATCGTCGTACTCTGGTACTTCGCCTCGGGCGACTGCGACCGCTACCCCTTCGAGCAGTACAGCAAGATGTTCGACAAGGACATCAAACCCGCCATGTTGAAACAATTGAAATAAGATAGCATTATGGGATTTTTCGACTTTTTACGCAAGAGCAAGGAAGAGGAGCGCCAGACACTGGACCAGGGCCTGGCCAAGACCAAGGAAAGCTTCTTCCAGAAAGTGGCCAAGAGCATCGTGGGCAAAAGCACGGTGGACGACGAGGTGCTCGACGACCTCGAGGAGACGCTCATCACGAGCGACGTGGGCGTGGACACCACGCTGAAAATCATTGAGAAACTGCAGGAACGCATCCGCCGCGACAAATACATCTCCACCTCGGAGCTCAACTCCATACTCCGCGCCGAGGTGGCGCAGCTGCTGCGCAAGTCCGCCGACGGCTTCCCGAAGGACTTCGACGCCGAGTTGCCGAAGAAACCCTACGTCATCCTCGTCGTAGGTGTCAACGGTGTGGGCAAGACCACCACCATCGCCAAGCTGGCCTACCAGTACAAACTGGCCGGCAAGAGCGTCATGCTGGGCGCCGCCGACACCTTCCGCGCCGCCGCCGTCGAGCAGCTCATGCTCTGGGCCGAGCGCGTCGAGGTGCCCATCGTGCAGCAAGGCATGGGTGCCGACCCGGCCTCCGTGGCCTACGACACACTGCAGTCCGCACTGGCCAGGCAATCCGACGTGGTCATCATCGACACCGCCGGCCGCCTCCACAACAAGGTGGGCCTCATGAACGAGCTCTCCAAGATACGCAAAGTGATGCAGAAACTGGTGCCCGACGCGCCCCACGAGGTACTCCTCGTCCTCGACGCCTCCACCGGCCAGAACGCCATCGAGCAGGCCCGCCAGTTCACCCAGGCCACCGATGTCAACGCCCTGGCACTCACCAAGCTGGACGGCACCGCCAAGGGCGGCGTCATCATCGGCATCAGCGACCAGTTCAACATTCCCGTCCGCTACATCGGCCTCGGCGAAAAGATGACCGACCTCCAACTCTTCAACCCCGAGGAGTTCGTAGACTCGTTGTTCGATTAGCCCCATGACCGAGAAGCAACAGCAATCCGCCGCCCGCGCTTTCGCCAAGCGCTGGGCCGGCCGCGGCAGCGAAAAAAGCGAAGATCAGTCTTTCTGGACGGAACTGCTCGCCGAGGTGTTCGGCATCGAACGCCCAACGGACTACATCCGATTCCAAAAACCTGTGAAGAGCGGTAGCACACAATTCATTGATGCCTACATCCCCGCATCCCGCGTGCTTATCGAACAGAAAAGCCTCGGAAAGTCGCTGGACACTCTGGAAGTAGACACCGGCAACAACGCCTACAAACAGGCGCTGAACTACGCCAACAAGATGATTTACTCCGAGAAGCCCCGCTGGATTGTTACCAGCAACTTCGCCGAGATACGCATCTACGACATGGACAAGCCGGAGAACCTCCGCCTTCCGGTCAAGATAGCGCTGGCCGATCTGGCCAGGGAATACAAGAAGCTATCCTTCCTCGTCGACACCCGCAGCGACCGCCTGATCAACGAAGAGATAATCTCCATCAAGGCCGGCGCACTGGTGGCGGAGATGTACGACCTGCTGAAGAAACAGTATGTGAAGCTCGACGACCAAGCCTTGCAAAGTATCAACATACTCTGCGTGCGCATCGTCTTCTGCCTCTATGCCGAGGATGCGGGCGTGTTCACCAACAACCAGTTCCGCGACTACCTCTCCCACTACTCCGCCGACGACTTTGCCGAGCGGCTGGAAAAACTGTTCGAGGTGCTGGACACACCCGAGAACGAGAGGAGCCAGTCATTGAGCAGCCAGCTCAAGGCATTCCCCTACACCAACGGCGGCCTGTTTGCAGGCAAGATTGAGATTCCCGCTTTCTCGGAGGAGTTGCGCACGCTGATACTCGACCGCGCCAGCGCGGGATTCGACTGGAGCGACATCTCCCCCACCATCTTCGGCGCACTCTTCGAGAGCACCATCAACCCCGACACACGCGAGCAGGGCGGCATGCACTACACCAGCATCGAGAACATCCACAAAGTCATCGACCCGCTGTTCCTCGACAGCCTGCGAAAGGAGTTGCAGGACTGCCTGCGGAAGAGAAAGAACGAGACCGACCTCGGCCAACGGCAGCGACTGGCGGCCTTCCAGGACAAGCTGGCCTCGCTGCGTTTCCTAGACCCCGCCTGCGGCAGCGGCAACTTCCTCACCGAGACCTACCTCTCGCTGCGCGAGATGGAGAACACTGTCATCCGCACCCTTTCGCAAGGGCAGCGGACGGCCAGCATCCTCAACCCTGTCAAGGTTGGCATCGGCCAGTTCTACGGCATCGAGGTCAACGACTTCGCCGTCAGCGTGGCCTCTGTCGCACTGTGGATTAGCGAGGCCAAGATGCTGCGCGAGACCGAGGATATCATAGGCCACGAGATAGACTTCCTCCCGTTGAAGTCCAACCCCAACATCCTCGAAGGCAACGCCCTGCGCCTCGACTGGCCACAGGCCGACTACATCATGGGCAACCCGCCGTTCGTGGGGGCGCGGCTGATGAGCGAAGAACAGAAGAAAGATGTGTACTCTATCCTCGGCAGCGACTATCGCGGAGTCGGCAACCTCGACTACGTATGCTGCTGGTATCACAAAGCCGCCAATGTGATGCAGCAGCACCCAAAGACCCGCGCCGCCCTGGTGAGCACCAACAGCGTTACGCAGGGTGAGCAGGTAGCCAACCTATGGAAACCCCTATTCGAGCAGAGCAAAGTACACATCGACTTTGCCCACCGAACCTTCCGCTGGGACAGCGAGAGCACAAAAAAAGCCCACGTACACTGTGTGATAGTGGGATTTTCGATAGATTCCAGAAAGACATCTCCCCTCATCTTCGATGGCGACAGCACCCTCCCCGCCACACACATCAACGCCTACCTCCTCGACGCACCCGACGTGTGGATCGAAAGCCGCACAAAACCCCTCTGCAACGTGCCGGAAATTGGCATTGGAAACAAACCCATCGACGATGGAAACTATCTCTTCACCGAAGAAGAGATGCACGATTTTTTACGCCGAGAGCCGCAATCCAAACATTTGTTTCATCGGTGGTATGGCGCCGATGAGTTTATCAACAATAGACATCGATACTGCCTCTGGTTAGGCGACTGCACCAACAGTGAACTACGCGCTATGCCTTTATGCTATAAACGCATGGTTGCAGTCCGTGAATTTCGTTTGAAAAGCAAAAGTGCCGGAACCGTAAAACTGGCAGATAAACCTACTCGCTTCCATGTAGAGAATATGCCCAATGGTAACTACATCATTGTACCATGCCACTCCTCCGAAAGCCGCCAGTACATTCCCATTGGATACATGACACCCGATGTATTTAGCAGCAATGCAAATCTCATGATTCCCAGTGCCTCGCTATACCATTTCGGAGTGCTCACTAGCAGTGTGCATATGGCTTGGGTACGTGCAGTTTGTGGCCGCATTAAAAGCGACTATCGCTATAGCAAGGACATCGTCTATAACAACTTCCCTTGGCCTTCGCCCACCAAAGCACAGAAAAACAAAATAGAGCAGACCGCCCAGTCCATCCTCGATGCCCGCGATCGCCACTCCGGAAGCAGCCTGGCCGACCTCTACGACAAAAACAATATGGAATCTGACCTACGCAAGGCCCACCAGCTGAACGACCGCGCCGTGCTCAAAGCCTACGGCCTCCCCACCTCAGCCTCCGAAGAGGAACTCATTGCCGAACTATTCAAAAGATATAAAGAACTGATGCAAAATGGACCACAACAATAACAACCTCCCAGATACTCCGGGAAAGCCAGAAATCCCGGAATCTCCGAAAAGAACTAAAACATCATGAAGTTCAACATCATCACTCTGGGCTGCTCGAAGAATACCGTCGACAGCGAGAACCTGGCCGGGCACCTGGCGGCCGCCGGGCACACGGTGCACTTCGACCGCGAGCGCAACGACTGCGACGCCGTCATCATCAACACCTGCGGCTTTATCGGCGATTCCAAGGAGCAGTCGATAGAGACCATCCTGCTGCAAATCGGCGTGAAGGTGCGCGGCCGCAAGGCGCGCCGCCTCATCGTATGCGGCTGCCTGGTGGAACGCTACCGCGAAGAGCTGCGACAGGAGATGCCCGAGGTGGACGGCTGGTACGGGGTACACGAGTGGGAGAAGATAATTGCAGCCATTTCGGAATCTTCGGATTCTCTGGATTTCCCCGGGAAGAGGGAACTTTCCACCCCGCGCCACTACGCCTACCTCAAGGTGGCCGAGGGGTGCAACCGCAGCTGCTCCTATTGCGCCATCCCGCTCATCCGCGGAGCGCACCGGTCGCGACCCATCGACGACCTGGTGGCTGAAGCCAAACAGCTGGTACAGAATGGAGTGAAGGAACTGCTGGTTATCAGCCAGGACACCACCTATTACGGCCTCGACCTATACCGCAAGCGGCGGCTGGGCGAGCTGCTGGAGCGGCTGGCCACTGAGAGCGGCGCCGAATGGATACGCCTCCACTACACCTACCCCACCTCGTTCCCCGAGGACGCCATCGAGGCCATCGCCCGCCATCGGAACATCTGCAACTATATCGACATCCCGCTGCAGCACATCAATTCGCACATCCTCAGTTCCATGCAGCGCGGCATCGACCGCGAGGGGACGCTGCGGCTGATAGACCGCTTCCGCCAGCTGATACCCGACGTGGCCATCCGCACCACCCTCATCGCCGGCTACCCGGGCGAGACGGAGAAGGAGTTTGCCGAACTGATGGACTTCGTGCGCGAGGCGCGCTTCGACCGCATGGGCTGCTTCGCCTACTCGCCCGAGGAGGGCACCCCGGCCTACCGCCTGGGCGACCCCGTGCCGGAGGAAGAAAAGCAACGCCGCGTGGCCGAGCTGATGGAACTGCAAGAAAGCATATCACTGGAAATCAACCGCTCCCGAATCGGGAAGAGACTCCGTTGCATCGTTGACCGCCGCGAGGGCGACTACCTCGTCGGACGCACCGAGTACGACAGCCCCGAGGTAGACGACGAGGTGCTTATCCGCCAGACCACCGGCGGTATCCGCAGCGGCGACTTCGTCGATGTACGCATCACCGACGCCCTGGAAAACGACCTAGTGGGCCACATCGAACACTAGAATTCGCTTGCCATATACAATAAATCGAAAAACAACACGTTACGGGAAAAAACAACATCAGAAATAATACAAAACTAAACAATATGAACATCATCATCACCGGCGGCGCCGGATTCATCGGCAGCCATGTGGTACGTCTCTTCGTGAACAAGTACCCGCAGTACAAGATTATCAACGTCGACAAGCTGACCTACGCTGGCAACCTGGCCAACCTGAAGGACATCGAGGACAAGCCCAACTACAAGTTCGTCCGTATGGACATCTGCGACTTCGACGGCATCTACAAACTGATGCAGGACGAGCAGGTCAGCGGCATCATCCACTTGGCCGCCGAGAGCCATGTGGACCGCTCCATCAAAGACCCCTTCACCTTCGCCCAGACCAACGTGATGGGCACCCTGAGCCTGCTCCAGGCCGCCAAGCTGTACTGGGAGAGCCTGCCCGAGAAGTATGAAGGCAAGCGCTTCTACCACATCAGCACCGACGAGGTGTACGGCGCCCTTGAGATGACGCACCCCGAAGGCATCAAGCCGCCGTTCAGCACCAAGGCATCCAGCGGCGAGCACCACCTGGCCTACGGCGACAAGTTCTTCACCGAGGAGCTCAAGTACCAGCCCCACAGCCCCTACAGCGCCGCCAAGGCCAGCAGCGACCACTTTGTGCGCGCCTTCCACGACACCTACGGCTTGCCCACCGTGGTTACCAACTGCTCCAACAACTACGGCCCCTACCAGTTCCCCGAAAAGCTCATCCCCCTCTTCATCAACAACATACGCCACCGCAAGCCGCTGCCCGTCTACGGCAAGGGCGAGAACGTGCGCGACTGGCTCTATGTGGAGGACCACGCCCGCGCCATCGACCTCATTTTCCATGAAGGCAAAGTGGCCGAGACCTATAACATCGGCGGCTTCAACGAGTGGAAGAACATCGACATCATCCGCGTGCTGATCAACACCGTGGACCGCCTGCTGGGCCGTCCCGAGGGACAGGACATGGACCTCATCACCTACGTTACCGACCGCGCTGGCCACGACATGCGCTACGCCATCGACAGCAGCAAGCTGCAGCGCGAGCTGGGCTGGGAACCCAGCCTGCAGTTCGAGGAGGGCATCGAGAAGACCGTCCGCTGGTACCTCGACAACCAGGAATGGATGGACCAGGTTACCAGTGGCGACTACATGAAGTACTACGAGGACATGTACGCCGGCCGATAACCCACCCGACAGATACCAAACCAAAAGCCTCCCCGATGACAGGGAGGCTTTTTCGTTTTACTTACCTTTCAGTATCAGGTCGCAGTGGCTGTGGTAGAGCACCATCAGCTGGCGGAACTGGGCGTAGTCCTCGACCGGGATAATGCTCTTCTTGAGCACCAGGCGACGTTTCGCCACAATCTTGTTGCCTTTCTGCACGACGGAGACCTCCACCGAGCCGAGCCCTGCAAAGGAGAGCGACTCGTTCACGTCGCCGCCGACCACCTTCAGCCCCTTGGGCAGGAGGTAGGAGGCATTGTCGGTGAAGTCGCACATGGTAGCCTGCAACGGGGTGGTGCGGGTGGTGGGGAGTCTTGCGGGGGCAAACGCCACGGCATCGCCGTTCAAATCCGTCAGGACCGACAAGGCGCTGCGGAAGTAACCTCCTCCGAGCGAATCCAGCTTCAGTTCCTGATTTTCATGGCTCATGGAGAATACCTGCTCCACATCCTTGGCCTTGCCCAGGATGGCCAGCGGGGTGCGATGGTGCGGGTCGAGGGTATACTCGAGGGTATCGACGACGACGGCCACCTGGTCGTACATATCACCCACCACGCGGGCGGGGTAGCCCTCGTTGGTGAGGATGGAGGCCAGCAGGACGGCCTTCTCGGTGGCGGTGCCGCAACCTGAGTTCCACACCTCGGCGGCGGTGGCGCGGGTGTAGTTGAGGTGGCGCGGATGGATGGCGTTGAGGTGGATGTTCTCAAGCACGAAGTTGCGGATATGCTCCACATTGTACATGTCGTCGCCAACCATACCACGTGCCACATCGTCGGTGGCGGCGGTGAAAGGATCGACCTGCACGGCGGGATTGAACTCGACCGGCCCGTTGAAGAAGCGGATGGTGGGTACGATATGCTCGGGCATGTAGGGTTCACGGGGAGCCTGCGGCAGGTTGCGCAGGACGATATCGCCGTCGAGGAGCGACGACTTGGTTACGCCGGCGGGCAGGTACTCCTCGCCGAGCAGCACGCGGCGCACCTCCATGTCACGCGGGGCGTTGACCTTGACTTCCAGGCGTTCCACCGGGCAGTCGCGCAACAGGGGGAGGGTTTCGTAGAGGAAATTGTGGCGGCGGTGCACGGTGTAGTCGACCACCACCAGGCAACCTATCTCCATGCCGGTGTGCACCATGGTGAGTTCGCGCAGGTGGTTGAAGCGGCCGCAGTCGGCGCACTCGGCGGGCAGCTGGTGGATGAAGGCGTTCTGCGGCATGTCCACGCGCGAGCCGTCGAGCTGTATGGTATAGACTTCGTTGACGGTAACCTCCTCGATGTCGGGGTTGTAGACGACGAAGGTCTCGCCCTTGTCGGCGTAGGCGGTGAGGGCGCGGTTGCGGAGTATCTGCACCTCGTGGCGGTAGCGGTAGTCGGAGGTGCCGTCGTCGTTGAGGGTCCACTCGTGGCGCAGCAGGCGGAAAACGGCGTCGGGCTGCTGGGCGTGGGAAACTGAAAATTGAAAATTGAAAATTGAAATGAATGCCGCAAGGAGGAATATCTTCTTCATGACGATGGAATTCTATGGGGTTAATGACTTATTTGGTGAGTACCAGAGGTGTGTTGGCGGCGTTTTTCTGCGCGAGGGCGGCGGCGCGGAAGGCGGGCCAGTCGGCGGCCTCGTAGACACGCTTCGAGAAGACGGCCTGCTCGCCGAAGGTGAGGGTGGCGCCATTGAGCTGGATGCCCATGCCGAAACTGGCCACGGGGTCGGCGATGCCGTCGACCATCGGGTAGTGCAGCTGCTTGGGTTCGAAGGGAAGGGTAACGGTTTCGCGGATGTCCACCAGGCGCGAGCAGCGGTCGGCGAAGGGCTGGGTGCGGCTCTCGGACGTGAGGTCGAAGTTCAGGTGCCCCATGGCGCGGCTGAAGATGCCGCGGGCGGCCAGGGGGGTGAAGACGACGGCGTTCTTGTCGACGGCGGCATAGTGGGGGATGCGGTAGGAGTAGGTGATGGAGACGGGCTGCTCGAGGTAGCGGTCGGGGTCGGTATGGGTGATGTCGAGAATCTCGGCCTGCGGGGCGATGCGGAGCAGCTCGCGCTCGAGGTTGGCGCGCCACTCGCTCTGGCGGGCCGAGAAAACGGAGCGCACCGAGGCGTCGCTCTGCCCCTCGGCGGTAACGATGAGGGTGCCGGTGAGGGTGCCGTCGGCATGGACGGTGCTGGTGCCGACGATGGAAAGGTAGTGATTCTCGGCAGGCGAGACGGGGGTCTCCATGAGGTCGCACCCCTCGGGGGTGCCGATGAGGTAGCCCTGCTGCTGCTCGGCGCTGGACCACAGCTCGCGCACGTTGGGCACCCAGGTGGGGTCGAGCAGCTCGAAACGTCCGTTACGGCGCTTGACGGCACAGACCGAGTGGTTGAACTGGTCGGCCGGTATGCGGTCGATGCGCTCGCCGGCCATGGTCATGGCGGCGTAAGCCTCGAAGCCGGCGGCACGCAGCATGGCGATGAGCAGCGACGCCTTGTCCTTGCACACGCCGCAGCGGTCGGTGTAGTTCATGTCGGCGTTGTGGAGGGTGAAGCCCTCACCGGGACCCATCGAGATGCCGGCGTAGCGCATATTGTCGGCCACCCAGTGGGTGAGGATGCTGATGGAGTCGGTCTCGTCCTTGGCGCCGCGCAGCAGCTCGTTGACCTTCTTCTGCAATTCGGGCGTGGGGTGGAAGCTGCCGTAGGACTCGTTGACGCCGTAGAACCAGCGGCTCTTGGCCTGCCAGTCGGGGCTGGTGCTGAGGAGCAGCTTGCACTCGATGTCGTTGCCGGCCAGGGCGCGAGGCTCGCGCTCGAGGGGCATGATGTTGGCCTTGACGAAGGTGTAGAGCGAGCGGCCGGGCTCGTCGGCGGCGGCGCGGTGGGTGCCGACGGTACCGTTGTACACCTTGTACTGCACCTTCTTGCTGTCCTGTATGTTAAGCTGATAGACCTTCTGCACGATAGGCTCCGGGCTCCAGAAGGGGACGATGTCGTAGTAGTGGCCGCGCATGGGCGGTATGTAGCGCTCGTCGTCGTCGGACAGCGAGGCGAAGGCGGCGTTCAGGCCGGCGGTACTGCCCTGGCCGTCAGCGAGCAGGGCGTAGGTGTATCCCTTCTTGTAGGTCCACACCTCCAGCTCGTCGTGGAGTTCGAGGCGGCCCACCTGCACCATCTTCTGGCTGGCGCCCCAGTAAATCATGCGGGCCGGGGCGATGTAGTCGTACACCGGGCGGTTCTCCTTGCGGCCGGGCCATACGAGGGTGTCGGTGCGGCCGGTGGAGGCGCGGTGGACCAGCACGCGCTCGATGTCGCAATGGGCCGAGAGGGGGTCGTAGTCGATTTTCACCGTGCTGTTCTGCGCGCAGCCCTTGAAGGAGAACATGCGCACGCGGCGGTGGTTGACGATATGGCTCAGGCCGCTCTCCTCGACGTAGACACCGGTCGAGTCGAAGAGGGTAACGGTGTTGCTGCCGGCATATTTGTGCGGCAGGGCTTGCAGCTGGGCGGCGGCACCGAAGGCCGTAGCCACTAGCAGAGAGAGGATTGCGTATGCTTTCTTGCTCATAGACGAATATGTTTTGAACTGCAAAAGTACGAAAATTTTTCGGATTTTTTCCATTTTTTTGCAAAAAAATCGACGCACACAACCCACTGACAGACAGCCGATTAAAAGCACCCTCTTCTTCCCCTCTTCTTCTACGGTAGATGAACGGGCACAATACGGCGTTAAATCTGGCGTTAGCTGGAATAGAACGACAACATGGATATTTATTTAAACGACAACGCTGACAACAAAGACAACTTTGGCTGCGCAACACGCGCAGCCTTGACAGACAGAGAGATATATGAAAATAGGCACTGACAAAAGACTGCGACGAAGAGGGCAAGCGCATGTTGCGCTTGCCAGAGTTGTCTGTGTTGTCAATGTTGTCGTAAAATATTAAAACACAAAGATTTGAAAATAGGCACTGACAGAAGACTGCGACGGAGGGGGCAAGCGCATGTTGCGCTTGCCAGAGTTGTCTGTGTTGTCAATGTTGTCGTAAAATATTAAAAAACAGAGATATGGCAAAGTTAGAGCAAGGCATCCTCGGGCCGTTCCGGGGCAAGGTGGGCACCGTGGTGGGGTACCTGTGGCGGGGCAGGCACGTGGTGCGCGGCTACCGCAGGGAGATAAACTATCCGAATACGGAGAACCAACAGGCTGAAAGAGACTGGTTTGTGTCGATGGTGCGCTTCGCGGCCACGGCACAGCAGGCGTTATTGTTGGGCTTGCGCGAGCGCGCCGCCCGCGACCAGATGACCGAGGGCAACGCCTTCGTCAAGATGAACAAGCACTGCTTTCTGCGTACACACGCCCCCGTCGCCGCCTGTGGCGGCGCCACCCCCTCTAGCTTAGAGGGGGAGCTGAAATGTCTGCAATCTAACTCCTCCCCTAAATTAGGGGAGGTGCCCGAAGGGCGGAGGAGTGTGTTGCAGGACGGAGGAGAGTATGGCTCCAAGGCCACACGCCCCCGCCCTTCGGGCACCCCCTCTAGCTTAGAGGGGGTGTTGAAATGTCTGCAACCGAACTCCTCCCCTAAGTTAGGTGAGGTGCCCGAAGGGCGGAGGAGTGTGTTGCAGGACGGAGGAGAGTATGGCTCCAAGGCCACACGCCCCCGCCCTTCGGGCACCCCCTCTAGCTTAGAGGGGGAGCTGAAATGTAGGGACGCGGCGTGCCGCGTCCGCCAAGCGCCAGCCGGCATTCCGAACTGCAAAGCGCCAGCCGACGTTCCCGGACGCGGGGCGGTTGCGGACACTCCCGACCGCGGGGCGGTGGCGGACATTCCCGAGCGCGGTGCGATTGCGGACGCAGCACGCTGCGTCCCTACGGAGTATGAGCGCATTCGGATATCCGAAGGGGCGGCCGCACCCGTGCGGTTCGCGGACGCCGAAATCGGCGACAGCGGCATCCTGCGCGTTGATTTCGAGAAGAATAGCGGCATGAGCCGTGCCAAGGGCAGCGACCGCGTGTACATTTATATATATAATACAGAAAGCAAGGAGGGTCTCCTCTCCGCCCCCGCCGAGCGGCGCAGCGGACGGCTGCAGATGCAGCTGCCCGATGGATGGAATGAGTTGAATACCAAGATGTGGGGCTTCGTGGTAGACAAGGAGGGCCGCGCCTCGAACTCGGCCTATATCGCCTACGGCACCGAGGCTGCCGAGCCCCGGATGGAGGACGAAATGGAGAAATATTTCGTGGAAAACGGGGAAAAACCGGGCAGTAAGTCAGTGGACGAGAAAAAAAATGATTTTCAACTCGTTGATTTACAATCATTCCCACCAAAATAAATTTTCGAAAAGTAACTTTTATTTCGTAGAATAATTTTTTTTCTGTAATTTTGCCGATGGAAATCAGCTCCTGAAATCCCTCGGCAGTTTGGCCGGAAAGATATGGGACTTCCGGCAAAGGTTAAACTAAAAAGATAGATTCTATGAAATCATTGAAACTTTTGGCGGCCATGCTGTTGATGGGGAGCACTGTGGCCTGCTCGCAGAATGTGGCGGAAAAGTATTGGCAGGAGAAGGTGGTGCAGCGCCTGTCCGGGCAGGAGTATGTCAATTTGCGTGTGGAGATTGACGAATACAGCATCTGCAATGGAAAGGAGTTTGGCATCCGGCCTACTGACACCCTCGACCTCCACCTGACCCCCGAAGGGTTCTACCTAAAGGACAACGACCGCTACAAACTGATAACGGAGGACAGCATCTTCGTGTACTACTTTAAGGACGGCTACTACACCTATGGCCGAACCACGAAACTGAAATCCCGGTTCGAAAAAGCCATCTACGGCCAGTTGTTTCGCCGCAGCTACGATCTTCTCATGGAACTGCTCCCTTTCTACCTCGATCCTAAGGACAAGAAGAGTTTCAAAGTCAGAGAGTTCACCTATATGGATTATGTCGGGAGTTCCGTCGTGCTGCGGTACTCTACAAGAAAACCTTGGAAAGACAAATTTTATGATGGTGTCCCGTATGAGAACAGCGAGAGCATAGTGGCCTGGGTGGATGATGCCACGGGGATTATCACCCGTGTACGGCGGACCATACACATGACCAGCGAGGGGATAGCGCCGGCGGACGAGATAGTAGACATGCGCATCAGCGATATAAGCTTCGGGAAAGTGGATATCGACGAAAGTCTCTATCGCAAACATCCCTCCAAGGACACCACCATCGCGTTCTTCAACATGAACAAGGAAGAATTCAGTCCCTCCGATGGCATCATTGTATCACCTAACGAAATAGACCTTGACGTTTTACTAGATGCCCCGCTCATCAACGCCAGTCTCGACACCACCATCCTGCGCGGCATCGAGGGGTGGGTATTGGTTGACATCATTGGTTTCCACTGTGCCCCCTGTATACAATTCACCCGACAGATGGAGAAGGAGCGGCAGGAACTCGGCTACCGGAGGCTGGAACACGAGGGCATCAAGGTGATGTGCGTGATACCCCACAGTACAGATACAGCGACATTCACGGCATTTGTGGAGCGGCACAAAATATCGGATATTGCATATTCCGCCCCGGCACTCGACGGACTCGTAAAGTACGTTCCCGACTATATCCTGCTTTCGCCCGACAAGCAGATTGTCTTCCGTAGCAGCAGCCTCGGCAAGGAATACGAGAAGCTGCTGAAAGCCAAGAAAGAAGCCATTCGACGATGAAAAAGGCACTAGTCTATTTGGGAGTCATCCTTTCCTGCATTGTCGCGCAGGGCAGCTTCCGCAAGACCGTAGTGGTGAAGTCGAACGCCGCCAATGCGCCGACCTCGGTGCTGCGCATCAAGGGCTTTGTCCGCGAGAAAAAGGTTCAAAGGAGCCAAAAACGTCGAAGCTAGGGGAATTATTTCCCGATGCAGAAGCGGGAGAAGATGGTCGAGAGCACCTCGTCGCCGGTTACTTCGCCGGTGATGGTGCCGAGGTGGTATAGTGCGTCGCGGAGGTCGGTGGCCACCAGATCGGACGGCATGGCGGCGGCCAGCCCGTCGGCGACGTGGCCCAGCGCCTCGTCCACGCGCAGCAGGGCGGTGTAGTGGCGCGCATTGCTCACCAGCAGGTCGCTCCCCGCGGCGGTGCGGCTGGCAAAGGTGGCGTGCAGCTGCTGTTTAAGTTCTTCGATCCCCGTGTTATGCGATGCGGACAGGAGCAGACCCTGCGGGCTTGCGGGCTGCGCGAGGTCGCACTTGTTGTGCACCACGATGAGTAGCTTGTCCTCCAGCGGAACCCGCTCGCGCAGCTGGCGCAGGTCGTTGTCTATCTCGGACGCAGGTTGCTGGCAGTCATGTACATATACCACCACCTCGGCCTGGCTGGCGGCGCGGTAGGCGCGTTCGATGCCGATGCTTTCCACCGCGTCGTCGCTCTGGCGTAGGCCGGCGGTATCGATGAAGCGGAATGTCAATCCGTTGATGGTCAGCAGTTCCTCGATGGTGTCGCGGGTGGTGCCGGCGACGGGGCTGACGATGGCGCGCTCGTCGGCCAGCAGGGCGTTGAGCAGCGACGACTTGCCGGCGTTGGGGCGTCCTACGATGGCCACGCCGATGCCGCGTTTGAGAGCCTGGCCGGTCTTGAAACTGGCCGTCAGTTCGCCTACGCGTTGCCGCAGTGTCGCCACCAAGGCATTGAGCTCGCTGCGGTCGGCGAACTCGACATCCTCCTGCGAGAAGTCGAGTTCCAGCTCGAACAATGCGGTGAGTTCCACCAGCCGATGCCGCAGGTCGGCCAGCTGGCGGGCATAGCCGCCGCGCAGCTGGCTGACAGCCAGTCGGTGCTGTGCCGGAGTGGCGGCATCGATGAGGTCGGCTACCGCCTCGGCCTGCGAGAGGTTCAGCTTGCCGTTCATGAAGGCGCGCCGTGTGAACTCGCCCGGCTCTGCCAGGCGTGCGCCGTGACCGATAAGCAGTTGCAGTACAGCCTCCTGCACGTAGAGCGATCCGTGGCACGCGAGCTCTACGGTCTCCTCGCCCGTGTAGCTGTGCGGGGCTGGGTAGAGGGTGGCCACGGCCTCGTCGAGCAGGCGGTCGCCGTCGACGATGCGTGTCAGGGTGGCGCGGCGCGGATGCAGCTGCTTGGCGGTCAGGCATTCCAGCGCTATCGCCAGGGCTCCCTCGCCGGAGAGGCGCACCAGCGCCACACCGCCCGTGCCGGCCGGCGTGGCCACGGCAACGATGGATTCATTGCGCCTCATTGTCGATGTATCTTTCGCCGTAGAGCGAGCGCATCTCGTCGGCCGTCAGCCCCAGGTCGACCTTCACTTTGTAGAGGTTGGGGTAGGCCGGGAAGAGCATCATGGTGGTAACGATGGTGAGCATCAGCAGCACGCTCTCCCCGCAGAGGACGGTGAGGACGCAGAGCAGTGCCACCACGCCGAGCATCGAGAGGTAGAGGGTGCGCACGTGCTGTGCATAGCCCGATAGCTTGATTTCGAGGCTGTCGGCCTGGCGCAGCTGCGGGATGCGTTTGCGGATGACCAGCAGCGCCATGCTCACAGCCAGCACGGCCAGCACAGAGCCGCTGACGAGCATCCAGCGGCCTACCGAGGCACTCTGCATGAAATGCCAGGGGCTGAGCCATACGAACAGCGCCGCCGCGATGGTCAGCGCCACGGAGCCCCAAAGGCCCAGCTTGGAATAGCGCTCGATATGGGTGATGTGTCTATTCATAGTTTAAGGTATTTGGCAGTGTATGATTCTTTGCAGTCGAGCAGCGCCTCGGGGGTGCCGGAGAAGACCAGGTGGCCGCCCTCGCGCCCGCCCTCGGGGCCGAGGTCGATGACCCAGTCGGCGCGCCCGATGATGTCGGGGTGGTGCTCGATGACCAGCACGGTGTGGCCGCGCTCGATAAGGCGGTCGAATGCCGCCAGCAGTTTCTCGATGTCGTGGAAATGAAGGCCGGTGGAGGGTTCGTCGAAGATGAACAGCACAGGCCGCTCGGCCTCGCCCTTCACCAAGAAGGAGGCCAGTTTGATGCGCTGCGCCTCGCCGCCGGAGAGCGAGCTGGACGACTGGCCCAGCTTGAGGTAGCCCAGCCCCACGTCCTGCAGCGGGGTGAGGCGTTGGTGTATGCTGCGGGTCTCGTCGGTGTCGAAGAAGGCGACGGCCTCGTCGACCGTCATGTCGAGCACCTGGCTGATATTCACCCCGTTGTAGGTTACCTCCAGCGCCTCGTCCTTGTAGCGGCTGCCGTGGCACTCGTCGCAAATCAGGTGCACATCGCTCATGAACTGCATGCTGACCGTTACCTCGCCTTCGCCCTGACAGGTCTCACACCGTCCGCCCTCCACGTTGAAGGAGAAGAAGCCCGCCTTGTAGCCGCGGCTCTTGGCCAGTGGCTGCTTGGCGAAAAGGGCACGCACCTCGTCGAACACCTTCATGTAGGTGGCTGGGTTGCTGCGCGAGGAGCGCCCGATGGGGTTTTGGTCGACCATCTCGACGCTGGAGACCATGCGCACGTCGCCCTCGACGGAGAGGCTGTGGCCCACGTAGTCGGCGGCGCCGTCCATGCGGTGGTGCAGCACATCGTAGAGTACGCCTTTCACCAACGAGCTCTTGCCGCTGCCGCTCACGCCGGTAACCACGGTCATCACGCCCAAGGGGAAGTCCACGTCGACACGCTTCAGGTTGTTGGCGTAGGCGCCCTTGACGCTGATGCGGTCGCGCCAACGACGGCGCTCCGACGGCACACCGATGGTGCGGCGGCCGGAGAGGTAGTCGAGGGTGAGGGAGGAGTGTTGAGTGTTGGGTGTTGAGTTGAGGTTGCCGGCGAAGACCACTTCGCCGCCCAGGCTGCCGGCGCCGGGGCCTATGTCGACTAGGTAGTCGGCCGAGCGGATAATCTCCTCGTCATGCTCCACCACCACCACCGTGTTGCCCAGGTCGCGCAGGCGCTTGAGGACACTGATGAGGCGGTCGGTGTCGCGGGGGTGCAGGCCGATGGAGGGCTCGTCGAGGATGTACATGGAGCCCACCAGCGAGGAGCCGAGCGATGCCGAGAGGGCGATGCGCTGCCCCTCGCCGCCGCTGAGGGTGCGGCTCTCGCGGTTGAGGGTGAGGTAGCCGAGCCCCACGTCCACCAGGTAGCCCAGCCGGTTGCGTATTTCGGTCAGCAGGCGTTCGCTGGCCTCCTGCTCGGCAGGTGTCAGGTGGGCGTCCAGCTGGAGGAAGCACTGCAGCAACTCGCCGACAGGCATTTCGGTCAATTCGCTGATGCTGCGGCCGGCAATCTTTACGTAGTCGGCATCTTTGCGCAGGCGGCGACCCTTGCAGTCGGGGCACACCGTGCGGCCACGGTAGCGGCTGAGCATGACGCGGTATTGTATCTTGTATGCCTGCGACTCGACCCAGCGGAAGAAGCCGTCGATGCCCTCCCACACACCGTCGCCGTGCCAGAGCAGGTCGCGCTGGGCGTCGGTGAGGTCCATGTAGGGGGTGTGGATGGGGAAGCCGATGGCGGCGGCGTGGCGGATGAATTCCTTCTTGGCGTCCTGCATCTTGTCGCCTTTCCAGCAGACGACGGCGTCGTCATAGATGGAGCGTGCGGGGTTGGGCACCACCAGCCGCTCGTCGATGCCCACGATGCTGCCGTAGCCCTGGCAGGTAGGGCAGGCGCCGTAGGGGTTGTTGAAGGAGAAGAAGTTGGGGTTAGGCTTTTCGAAGGTGATGCCGTCGGCCTCGAAGCGGTTGGAGAACGAGGCGGGCTCGCCGTCGAGGGGATGCACGACACAGGTGCCGCGCCCCTCGAAGAAGGCGCTCTGGATGCTCTCGCCGAGGCGTGCGGGCTGGGTGTCGTCGTCGGGATGCAGTTCGATGCGGTCCACCAGGAGGTGCACCTCGCCGTCCAGCTCCTTGCCCTGCAGAGCATCCTCGATTCTCACCACAGTACCCTTCATCGCGATGCGCTGGTAGCCCTCCTGCTGCAGCATCTCCAGCTGTTGGCGCAGGGGGCGCTGGTCGGTGGCCTCGAGCGGTGCCAGAATCATGACGCGGGTGCCGGCAGGCAGGGCGGTGATATGGTCCACCACGTCGCTCACCGAGTGGCGCTGCACCTCCACGCCGCTCACGGGCGAGTAGGTGCGTCCCACGCGGGCGAAGAGGAGCTTCATGTATTCATATATCTCGGTCTGTGTGCCCACGGTGGAGCGAGGGTTGGCCGAGCCGGAACGCTGGCTGATGGCCACAGCCGGGGCCAGGCCGTGGATGTAGTCCACATCGGGCTTCACCATGCGGCCGAGGAACTGGCGCGCATAGGAGCTGAGGCTCTCCACGTAGCGGCGTTGTCCCTCGGCGAAGAGGGTGTCGAAGACGAGGCTCGACTTGCCGCTGCCGCTGAGGCCGGTAACCACCGTCAGCTTGCCCTGTGGCAGGCTGACGTCGATATTCTTGAGGTTGTTGGCCCGTGCGCCTTTGATTTCAATGTCCATGATGGTTGGCAGGCTAGTTTTTGGGTCGCAGCACGGCCACGGGCACCAGCACCTCCTCCATCGACAGGCCGCCGTGCTGGAAGGTGCCGGTATAGTACTGCACGTATTGGTTGTAGTTGTTGGGGTAGGCGAAGAAGTCGTTCTCGCGACAGAAGATGTAGCCGCCGGTAACGTGCCGGCGCGGCAGGAAGATGTTTTCGGGGTTCTTTTCCTCGTAGACGTCGTCTGCACGGTAGTCGAGCAGGCGCCCCTGCTTGTAGCGCAGGTTGACGCTCACGTCGCGGTCGCCTTTGACGCGCACGGGGCGCTCGACGCGGACGGAACCGTGGTCGGTGGTGAGCATCACCGTAACGTCGCGCTCGGCCAGCGCCTTGATCAGCGCCAGCAGCGGCGAGTGCTCCATCCACGACTGGGTAACCGAGCGGTAGCCAGGCTCGTCGGCGGCCAGCTCGCGCACGATATTACTGTCGGTACGCGCATGCGAGAGCATATCAATGAAGTTGTACACCACCACGTTGAGCCGGTTTTGCATCAGTTCCGGCACACGCTCGACCAGCTTCATGCCGAACTGCGCGTTGAGGACCTTGCTGTAGGAGTGCTTGATGCCGATGCCGTGGCGACGCAGGTTCTCGCCGAGCAGTTCGCTTTCGAACTGGTTTTTGTGGCCTTCCTCGTCCTCGTTGACCCAGTATTGGGGATACTTGCGTTCGATTTCGGCGGGCAGCAGGCCGGCGAACATGGCGTTGCGGGCGAACTGCGTGGTGGTGGGCAGGAGTGCGTAGTACACCTCGTCGCGCTCAACACGCATGTATTGTTCCAGCATGGGCTGGACTGCCTTCCACTGGTCATAGCGGAAGTTGTCGATGACGATGAGAAACACAGGTCGATCTTCCTTGAGCAGCGGGAAGAGGCGCTCGCGCAGCAGGGTGTGGCTCATCAAGGGTTTCTCTTCGGAGCCATCAAGCCAGCGGCGATAGTACCGTTCCATATGGCGGCAAAAGAGGCGGTTGGCGTCGCGGCGCTGGGCGAGGAATATCTCGTGCACGCCGCTGTCGTCGAGGCCGGCCAGTTCGAGGTCCCAGCGCACCAGCTGGCGCATCATCTCGCACCATCCCTCGGCATCCAGCCCGCTGTCGATCTGCATCGCCAGCTCGCGGAAGTGGCGTTGGTAGTCGGCCATCGAGTGCTCCTGCCGCAGCTGTCGGCCTTCGGTGAGGCGTTTGACAGTGAGCAGCAGCTGGCCGGTACTGACGGGCTTGACCAAGTAGTCGCTGATTTTGCCGCCCAGGGCATCCTCCATGACGTGCTCCTCCTCGCTTTTGGTAACCATCACCACGGGCAGCGAGGGCCATTGTCGCTTGATTTCGCGCAGGGTGTCGAGACCCGTCAGGCCAGGCATCTGCTCGTCGAGCAGCACCAGGTCGGGCAGTTCGGCCTGCAGTGCATCCAGCGCGTCGGCGCCAGAGCAGAGGGGCGTTACACGATAGTCTTTCTCTTCGAGGAAGAGCATGTAGGGCTTGAGGAGGTCAATCTCGTCGTCGACCCAGAGAATGTGTGCTTTCATGTCCCCTATAACGCCGTCGCCCCCCTTTTATTGCCTCTGCCGTAACCAAAAAATGATTTGTGTTTGTTAGGTGTCATCGTATTGAAACAGAGTGCATTAAATCCTCACCCTTCTGTCTACTTCCTGACAACACACTGGTATTCAGCCACAAATCGCCTAGAGCAATAGAGTTGGTGTGGCGTTGGTATAAGGATGATGTCTTGACGTGTCCGTGGCGAAATATAGATGAACATTGGACACAATAAAGCATGCAAAAATTCGTTATAGAGGGCATGAAAGAAGAGAATATACTGCTGGATGAGTGGGAGTTGCCACCATTCGACAAGATAAGGCTCGAGGACTACGAGCCAGCCATCCGCGCCTGCCTGGCCGAGGCGGAGCGCCGGGTGGAGGAGATCGCCACCTCGGAGGAGCGTCCGACATTCGAGGACACGGTCGAGGCGCTGGAGACGGCGTCGCGGCGGCTGGACCGCGTGGCGGCCATCATGACCAACCTCAACGAGTGCTGCACCAGCGAGGCACTGCAGGAGGTGGCCATGCGGCTGGAACCTGAAATCACGCGCTTCAGTATGCAGGTGATGACCGACCGGCGGCTGTACGAGAGGGTGCTCGAAGTGGAGAGAATGGAAAGTGGAAAGCGGAAAGCGGTAAGTGGAAAGTGCGCGCCTCTCAACACCCAACACCCAACACTCAACACTGAGCAACGGACGCTGCTCGAGGAGACCTGCAAGGGTTTCCAGCGCCACGGAGTGGCTCTGGAGGGCGAGGCGCGCGAGCGATACAAACACAACGAGGAGGAGCTGACCGAGCTGAAGCTGCGCTTCGGGCAGAACGCGCTGGCCGACCTCAACGCATGGACGCTGCACCTGACCGACGAGAACGACCTCGAGGGTCTGCCCGACAGCGTGCGCACCGCAGCCCGCGAAGAGGCCGCAAGCCGGCAGCTAGACGGATGGGTGTTCACCCTCGCCCACCCCAGCTTCGGCCCCTTCATGACCTACAGCGCCCGCCGCGACCTGCGCGAGCGCATGTACCGCGCCCACGGCAGCATCGGCGGCCGCGGCAACGGGCACGACAACAACGCTATCATCCGCCGCATCGTCGAGCTGCGCGCCGAGCAGGCACGGCTGCTGGGGTACGACACCTACTGCGACTATGTGCTGTGCGACCGCATGGTGGGCTCGCTCGTGAACCTGCGCCGGTTCATGCAGCAGCTGCACGACGACATCCTGCCGGCCGCAAAGAAAGACCTGGCCGACCTGCAGGCCCTGGCCTCCAGCGAGGTGATGCCGTGGGACGTGGCCTGCCTAGCCGAGCAACTGCGGCGGCAGCGCTACGACTTCGACAGCGAGCAGCTACGCCCCTACTTCCCGCTGGAGGCGGTACGCGAAGGCATCTTCGGCCTCTACGGCAGGCTCTACGGGCTGCGCTTCGAAGAAGACCACAGCGTGCCGGTGTACCACAAGGATGTGCGCGTCTACCGCGTCAGCGACGGCAACCGCGAGATGGGGCTGCTGTACCTCGACATGCACCCGCGCCCCTCGAAACGCAGCGGTGCCTGGATGACCGAGTTCCGCGGCCAGCACGGCACGGTGCGCCCGCAGATACAGGTGGTGTGCAACTTCTCCAAACCCACCGCCGACACCCCCGCCCTGCTGCGCTTCGAGGAGGTGGAGACCTTCATGCACGAGATGGGGCACGCCATGCACGGCATGCTCTCCGACGTGCAGTACGAGAGCCTTAGCGGCACCAACGTCAAGCGCGACTTCGTGGAGATGCCGTCGCAGGTAATGGAGAACTGGTGCTACGAGCCGGAATTCCTGGCCACCTTCGCCCGCCACTACCGGACCGGCGAACCGCTGCCGACGGAATACATAGAGAAGATACGCGCCGCGCAGAACCACATGGCGGCCTGGTACTGCCTGCGGCAGCTCAACTTAGGGATGACCGACCTGGCGTTCCACACCTCGGCCACCACGCCCGAGCGCGCCGAGGAGGTGGAGGCCGAGGCCATGACCAACCTGCTGCCGCGCGTAGCCGGATGCTGCACCGCCACCAGCTTCAGCCACATCTTCGGCGGCGGCTACGCCAGCGGCTACTACGGCTACAAATGGGCCGAGGTACTCGACGCCGACATCTTCTCCCGCTTCAAGCAGGACGGCATCTTCAACACGGAGACCGCCGCCGCCTTCCGCCGCGAGATACTCTCCAAAGGGGGCACCGAACCGCCCGCCACCCTCTTTCAAAACTTCATGGGCCGACAGCCCGACAACAAAGCATTACTCAAAAGAATGAATCTATTATGAAACAGGAAGAAATACAGAACCAAATACTCAAAATCTTTGCCAACAACCCCTTCGACGCCTTCAACCACAAGCAAATCAGCTCGCGCATAGGAGCCAACAGCAAGGCCGAGCGCCAAGCCGTCATCCGCGCCATGCAGCAGCTGGCCGAAGAGAAGCACCTGGTCGAGGACGACCACAAGGGCAAATACAAAATCAACCCCAAGAGCATCGACGACCTGCTGCCGAAGAACTACGTTACCGGCACCATCGACATGAAGCAGGGCGGCAAAGCCTACGTCATACCGCACGAGGAAGGGCGCGAGGACATACAGATCAGCCCCAACAACACCCACCACGCGCTGCACGGCGACACGGTGAAGGTGCTGATGTTCCCCCAGCGCAAGATGCACAAGCCCGAAGGTCAGGTGGTGGAAATCATCAAGCGCGCCAAGAGCCGTTTCGTGGGCGTGCTGCAGAAGCAGGAGCGCTTCGCCTTCATGGTGAGCGACTCGCGCACGATGAACGTAGACATCTTCATCCATGTGGACGACCTCTGCGGTGCCGAGAACGGCGAGAAGGTACTGGTGGAGATGACCGACTGGCCCGAGCGGATGAACAACCCCGTGGGACGCGTCATCAAACGCCTCGGCCGCCCGGGCGACAACAACGTGGAGATGCAGTCCATCCTGGCCGAATACGACTTCCCGCTGGAGTTCCCCTCCGAGGTGGAGGCCGAAGCCCAAAAGATAAAGAAACCCACCAAGAAGGAGATGGCCTCGCGGCGCGACTTCCGCGAAGTGCTCACCTTCACTATCGACCCCGCCGACGCCAAGGACTTCGACGACGCCCTCTCCTACCGTCCGCTGGACAACGGGCACGTCGAGGTGGGCGTGCACATCGCCGACGTCTCCCACTACGTCAAACCCGGCAGCGCCATCGACCGCGAAGCCTACGAGCGCGGCACCAGCGTCTACCTGGTCGACCGCACCATCCCCATGCTGCCCGAGAAACTCTGCAACGAGGTGTGCTCGCTCCGCCAGGACGAGGAGAAGCTCACCTTCAGCGTGGTGATGGAGATGGATGCCAAAGGCAAGGTGCATAAGAGCTGGATGGGCAAGACCGTCATCAACAGCAACCGTCGCATGGCCTACGAAGAGGCACAGGAGATCATAGAGGGCGGACAGAAGACTGACGCAGTCAGCGAGGCCATATTGACATTGCACGCCATCGCCAGCAAGCTCCGCGCGGCACGCTACAAGAGCGGCGCCATCAACTTCGAGACCCAGGAGGTGAAGTTCCAGCTCGACGAGAACGCCAAGCCTATCGGCGTGTACATCAAGGAAAGCAAGGAAGCCAACTGGCTGATCGAGGAGTTCATGCTCCTGGCCAACAAGACCGTGGCGGAATATATAGGAAAACCATCCGGGAAATCCGGTAAATCCGAATCCGCGAAGACTTTTGTCTACCGCGTCCACGACGAGCCCAACCCCGAGAAGCTGAACACCTTCGTCGAATTCGTGGCCAAGCTGGGATTCAGCATGAAGGTGGGCAGCCGCAAGGCACTGGCCGAGAGCTACAACCGCCTGTTCGAGAACATCGCCGGCCGCGGCGAGGAGCACATGGTCGACACCATCGCCATCCGCACCATGTCCAAAGCCTACTACAGCACCGAGAACATCGGCCACTACGGCCTCGCTTTCCCCTACTACACCCACTTCACCTCCCCCATCCGACGCTACCCCGACCTGATGGTGCACCGCCTGCTGGAGAGCTACCTGGGCGGAGGCGCCTCGGTGAGCAAGGAGGCATACGAGGAGTTCTGCAAGCACTGCTCCGTCATGGAGAAGAAGGCCGCCGACGCCGAGCGCAGCAGCGTGAAGTACAAGCAGGCCGAGTTCCTGGCCGACAAGCTGGGACAGGTATTCCCCGCCCTTATCAGCGGCGTGAGCAAATGGGGTATATACGCCGAAATCGAAGGCAACAAGTGCGAGGGCATGGTGCCCATCGGAAGCCTGAAGGACGACTACTACATGCTCGACGAGGACAACTACCAAGTCATAGGCCGCCGCCACGGCAAGTGCTACAAGCTGGGCTATCCTGTCAACATACGCGTCAAACGCGTCGACATGCTCAAGAAGCAGATTGACTTCGAGCTGGTGGAGGAAGATGAGCTGAATAGCACGCCAGCATCCAATCCGCGGAAAGACCGCAAGTCTTCCCGAGACAAAAAAGGAGACTCACGGGGTAAGACTCCTCGCAAAGAGGGCAGCAAGGGAAATGGTGGCAAAAATCGTCGCAGAAAATAGAAGAGTGCGGGGATTGCAGAGTCTATTGCGAATGGAAATATAGTTTGTCGTCGTCAAGAATATTCCATCGACGGAGCATCTGCACGGCCAATCGGGAGCATTCGGGATCAGACTGAGGGGACCATTCGGCCACGCAACAATCTGTGTCAAGAGCCACCACAGGCTCGCTGGAACCCGCTATACGGGCAATAGCCTCCCTCTCTCCGGTGTTGTCGGTAAAACGTGTGCAATCGGCATTGGTATAAATGAAAAGCATCAGCGCTACCGGGGCAAGATACCACCGTCCCATTTGCCTTCTGGAAAGAGCGGCGAGCAACCTGGAGGTAGTCCACACATACATGTACAGCATGCAAAGCGTTATAGGTATAATAGTGTCATAGCGCACAACACAGGGCCTGTACTCTCGGTATCCGCCCAAAGGCAGAAGTAGCAGATAGAGCCCCGAAAAAAGGCCTACCGCCACCCAGCGGATTCGCATGGCGCGCAGCTCTCCTGGCAGGAAGCGCCGAAGCAGTACGGCATTGAGTACCAACATTGCCACCAACACCGGCCATGCCAATTTCCCTGTCAGGATGAACCACAGCCCTTCCGGCATGACTGCATAACGCTCCCACAACGAGAGCGACGGAGCATCGTTGAGGGAATTGTAGGTTCCGAGATAAAGTGAATAGAGAGACCCCACGGCCAACGGCACCAACAGAATCAGCATGGTGGAAGATGGTCTCTGTCGCAAAAAAAGCAACATTGCTGCAACCATAACACAAATAACCAACGCAATGCCTGGGTTGAGCGGACCGCTGAACACCGTGGGTGGAAGCCACAACAGCCATACCGCACAGAACCACCAGGGGCATCGCCTGCCATGCAGCAGCTCCATCAAAAATGGCAGAAGATAGAGAATCAAAACTATAGTCGGCAGAGCATAGAAGAAAGCATAAGTAGTGGCGCTATCGATAATGCGCATGGACGAAATGTAGCCATACGACTGAAGCATCGGAGACATAAGTGCCGCCGCCCCTAACCAATCAAGCCTCCAAAAAGCCATCCGTCCACTGACCAATACAGCTATCAAAATCACCAACGCCACATGCATCAACATCTTCGCCAAAGCACAAGCAAGGTAGGCACTGTCTATCGGAGCCACCCATCGTTGCAAAGCAACCGGCACACTGTTGAACCACAAATGGCAAATACGGTGGGCAAAATGTTTATTCGGATTCGGGTAGTGCTTGCCCGAACACAGGGCGCTGTACCCCAACGGACTTGAAAGCACTGGCTTAACATCGTCGGCGGGAACCACTGCACCAGGCAAATCACCATCCAACGGAGTGCGGTAATACTGGTCGAACGACTGCACGGCATCAAACATCAATAATACCGACAAAACAGCCACCGCTACCCAACGCATCCCTGCGGTTGACAACTTCCAGTTCTTTAGAATCACGTCCCTATTTCTGAATTTATCATTAAAACATAACTATTTGAACAGCGTTTCAATCTAACTCTTGGCAGGCGGCGGAGACGTTGCGGTTAATTGGATATTTTTGCAACAGGGAGCACAGCAGCGGTTCACCCTATCCGCGACCAGTCGATAGGCGGCAGCCCTTGCTGCTGCAACAGGCTGTTGCATTGTGAGAAATGACGGCAACCGAAGAACCCCCTGTAGGCCGACAGGGGCGAGGGGTGCGGGGCGGTGAGGACGTGATGTTTCGTACTGTCAATCAAGCTCTTCTTGGCGATGGCATAGCTGCCCCAAAGGAGGAACACGATGCCGCTGCGCCGCTCGCTGAGGGCCTGGATGGCTGCGTCGGTGAACTGTTCCCAGCCGCGGCGCTGGTGGCTGCCGGCCTGGTGGGCGCGGACAGTGAGGGTGGCGTTGAGCAGCAGCACACCCTGGTCGGCCCAGCCGGTGAGGTCGCCGCCGGCAGCGGATACCTGCGTGCCAAGGTCGGAATTGATTTCTGCAATGATATTCTTCAGCGAGGGCGGCACCGCAATGCCCTGCGGCACCGAGAAACAGAGCCCCATGGCCTGGCCGGGCTCGTGGTAGGGGTCCTGGCCGAGTATCACCACACGTACACGGTCAAAAGGGGTATGGTCAAAGGCGGCAAATATCTGGCTCCCCGGCGGATAGCAGGTATGCTGGCTGCGCTCCTCCACAAGGAACTGCTTCAGTTGGGCAAAGTAGGGCGCCTCGAACTGCGGCCGCAGCACCTCGTACCACGAAGGCTCCATCCTGACGCTCATACGAGGAAGGAGTTGTACTTCTTCTCCTTGCCGATCTGGCTGGCGATGCCGTGGCCGGGGAGGACGGCGTAGTCGTCGGGCAGGGTGAGGATGCGCTCTTTGAGCTTGGAGATGAGCAGGTTGTAGTCGCCGCCGGGGAGGTCGGTGCGGCCGATGCTGAAATGGAAGAGGGCGTCGCCCGTGATGACCGACTTGCACTCGGGCAGCACGAAGCACATCGAGCCCGGACAATGGCCTGGCACAAAGCGGCATTCTATCCGCGTCTCCCCCATCTGTAGCACCTGATTGTCTTCCAGCGGGTTGAATTCAAGGTCATCCATATTGTCGACCGCGAATCCCATCATCGAGCCGTAGGCTTCGGCCTGGCGGAGCAGCTTGCGGCCGTCGGCGTGCATGGTTACGGGCAGGCGGTAGAACTCGCACACCTGGCGCAGGCCGGCGATATGGTCCACGTGGGCGTGGGTGAGCAATACATAGCTGGGCGTGAGCCCCATGTCGGCAATGTACTTCCGCAACTGCTCGTCCTCATACGATGCCTGACAGGCGGGGTCGACGATGGCACACTGCCGCGTAGCCGGGTCGGCAACCAAGTAGGTATTGACCTCGTAGTGGTTGAATATAAACTGCTTAACCATTAATCCAGGCTTCTACTTGTTCTTTCTGCACGGCGGGGACGTCGAGTTTGAGCTTCTTGCGGAGGCCGCCGAGGTCGTTGAAGAGCTTGTTGGGGTTGGCCGCCTTGAGTTGCTCGAGGGTGTTGACGCCGGCCTTGCGGAGGGCAGGCACCCACTCGGCGGGCACGCCATGCTTGACGAAGTCCTCGTCGGTGGTTACGGCGGCTTTCTTCTCGGGCTTCATCTGGGGGAAGAGCAGCACGTCCTGGATGCTCTGCGCACCAGTCATCATCATCACCAGGCGGTCGATGCCGATGCCCATGCCGGAGGTCGGCGGCATGCCGTATTCGAGGGCGCGGACAAAGTCCATGTCGATGAACATGGCCTCATCGTCGCCTTTCTCGCTGAGTTTCAGCTGCTCCTGGAAGCGGCCCAGCTGGTCGATGGGGTCGTTGAGCTCGCTGTAGGCGTTGGCCAGCTCCTTGCCGCAGACAAAGAGCTCGAAGCGCTCGGTGAGCTCGGGATTGTCGCGGTGGCGTTTGCATAGGGGCGACATCTCGATGGGGTAGTCGGTAACGAAGGTGGGCTGTATGAGCTTGCCCTCGCACTTCTCGCCGAAAATAGCGTCGATGAGCTTGCCCTTGCCCATGGTGGGGTCGGTCTCCACGCCGAGGCGCTGGCAGGCTTCGCGAAGTTCCTCCTCGTTCATGCCGCTGACGTCTACGCCGGTCTCCTCCTTGATGAGTTCGCACATCGGGGCGCGGCGGAAGGGGGGCTTGAAGTCTATCTCGTTGCCCCAGACGTTGACCTTCGTGGTGCCTCCGACTGCCAGGGCGATGCGTTCGAGCATGTTCTCGGTGAAGGTCATCATCCAGTTGTAGTCCTTGTAGGCCACATAGATTTCCATGGCGGTGAACTCAGGGTTGTGGGTGCGGTCCATGCCCTCGTTGCGGAAGTTGCGGCTGAACTCATACACACCGGCAAAACCGCCGACTATTAAACGCTTGAGGTAGAGCTCGTTGGCAATGCGCAGGTAGAGGTCAATGTCCAGCGCGTTGTGGTGCGTGATGAAGGGGCGCGCGGCGGCACCGCCGGGGATGCTCTGCAGCACGGGGGTGTCCACCTCCAGGTAGCCCTGCTCGTTGAAGTAGCTGCGCATCTCGTTCACTATCTTGGCGCGCTGCACAAAGGTGTCGCGCACGTGGGGGTTCACGATGAGGTCCACATAGCGCTGGCGGTAGCGCAGCTCGGGGTCGCTGAAGGCATCGTACACCACGCCGTCTTTTTCCTTGACGATAGGCAGCGGACGCAGGCTCTTGCTGAGCACGGTGAGGCTCTTCACATGGATGGAGGTCTCACCCATCTGGGTTACAAACACATAGCCCGTTACACCGATGATGTCGCCGATGTCGAGCAGACGCTTGAAGACGGTATTGTAGAGCGTCTTGTCCTCCTCGGGGCATATCTCGTCGCGCTTGATATAGAGCTGGATGCGGCCCGTGTGGTCCTGCAGCTCGACAAACGAGGCGGCGCCCATGATGCGGCGGCTCATGATGCGGCCGGCGAAGCTGATGTCCCGGAAGAGGCTGTTGTCCTGCGGGTACCGCTCCAGGATGTCGGCGGCGGTGGCGTTGACCTCGTAGAGGGCGGCGGGATAGGGGTTGACGCCGAGGGCCTGGAGCTCGGCGAGCGAATTTCTGCGGATTTGTTCCTGTTCTGACAGTTCTGCCATATCTATGTCTTGTTTTTTGTTTGCGTATTTATGATTAGAGCACCATGCGGCGGATGGAGTGGAGGCGGTGCGAGTAGCCGTCGCCGACCTGTATGCCGTGCTGGTCCAGGGGGTCGATGCGGACCTGGCCCGAGGCGTGCACGATGCGGCCGTCGCCGAGGCAGATGCCCACATGGACGATGCGCCCTTGGTCGTTGTGGAAGAAGGCCAGGTCGTCGCGCCGCGGGTCGCAGGCACAGACCTCCACGCCGCAGGTAACCTGCTGCGAGGCGTCGCGCGGAAGCCACAGGTCCATGGCCTTGAAGCATACCTGCGTCAAGCCCGAGCAGTCGATGCCCGACGTGGAGCGGCCGCCCCACAGGTAGGGGGTGCCGAGGAAGAGGCGTTCGGCCAGGTCGGCGGCCGTGTCGAAGGGGGTGTACTGCTTGTTGTCCACCCAACCCTCATAGCCGTCATAATGGAGGCGGATGCGGCTCCACTTCTCCTCGCGTTGCAGCACCTCGAAGGTGTCGCCCAGCAGCAGCTGGTTGACCATCTCGGCGCGGTCCGAAGGCTCGGCACGCAGCGGCACAGCACTCAAAAAGCAATATCCCTTCATAACCTTTAACCTTTAAACCTTAAACTTTAAACCTTAAACCTTAAACCTTAAACCATCCCCCCAACCTACAACTGCCCCCTTTCAATAGAGAGCACAATACGCTCGATGAGTTCGTCCTTCTTGTCGTTCTTGGGGTCGTACTTGGTCTTGAGGTTGAATCCGAAGAGGCGCGCCAGCGTCTGGTACAGGCCGGCACGGAACGAGCCGCGCAGCTCGCCCACAATGTTGTAGGCCGTGCGCGAGGTCTCGCGGTCGATAAGTTTGATCAGCACCAACCCCTGCGAGAAGGTGTACTTGGAGAGGTCCTCCTTGTAGTCGTCCATCAGCTGCTTCTCGGCGGCCTTGATGGCGGCCTTGCGGTCCTTCTTGGGCAGGTTGGCTATCTGGACCTCCAGCTCGTCGAGCCTCCGCTTGCCCTCTCGCGCGTAGGGGAGCATGAGGCGCACATTGCGGATAAGCTTCGAGTTGGACTTTATCTCTTTGGGGGTCAGCAGCATGCCGGACGAGTAGCAGGTAACCTCGCGCAGGTTGTAGAGCGGTATGGTGTCGCCGTCCAGCACGGTGGCGAAGGTGTAGTGCTCGCTCTCCAACTTCCGCGTCTGGCTCATGCCAAGGTTGATGACACGCACAGGCTCCTGCGATCTCTCCAGCTTCGGGAGCGAGTCCTTGATTATCGTACGCCTGATGGTCGGCAGCTGGGCCTGCACTCCCGCGGCCACCAGACAAGCCACGACAACAGGCAGGCAGCGCCTAATGGGGGTATGGATTCTGTTCTTCACGTGGGTGATAACACAGATTTTCCCCTTTTATTGTATAACGCGTGAAATTTTAATAAAACACACGTCGGATGGCACATCCGGCCGCCGCTTCTCCCCTACTCCGACTCCTGCGCCACGGGCCGCAACTCGCTGCGCTTCAGCCGCACCACGAACGACACGTTCATCACCGTGATGCTCACACAGAAGTTGCCGTCCTTGCAGCCCTTCACCAGCCGCCCGCGCATGCCGGCAAACTCGCCCTCGGTGATTTCCGCCTCGGCGCCTTTCACCAGCTGCGACGTCTCGTGGATAAAGAATTTGCGCTGCGACGCCTCGAACGCCCGCACCGCCTCTATCTCGCTGTCAGGCACCTGTATGATGCTGTGCTGGCTGCTGAGTATATACATCACACCCCGTGTGGTGCGCGTCTTGTAGATTAAATCCTTGTTGATACGCGCAAAAACATAGCACGGAAACATCGGCTTCTCCACCTGCGGGTTCCGCTTGTAGCGCTTGTCTTTGGTCACCATCATCGGCAGGTAGCATTCTATCGGCGGCTCCGTCTCGCCGAAGCGTTCCGCCACCAGCGACTCGGCTCCGAAATGGGTCATCACGGCCACCCACGAGAATTTCTTCGTCAGCATCTTCCAGGTTCTGTTTTTGTGCCTTTAACGGACTGCCCGCAATATTATTGTGCCCCGGGAAGCGAAAAATCCAAATACGGCCGCAGCCGCCGCAACGTGCTGTCGGCCATCGACGGCACCGCCCGCAGGTCCTCTTCCGCACTGAATATCACCCCTTTGGCGCGCAGGTTCACTATGTCGCGCGCCTGATAGTACTCCACGTAGGGATGCCGCGCCAACTCCTTCAGGCCCACACTGTTGATGGCTATCCGCCGCCGGGCCGCCGTGTCCAGCTCCAGCTGGGGGCGCAGGTGGTCGAGCAGCGCCGGCGTGAAACCGTACACCTCCAGCAGCTGGCTGTCGGCCACAAAGCCGCCCAGCCGCTCGCGGTAGCGCACAATGCGGCGCGCATAGGCCGGCCCGATGCCGTGCAGCAGCTGCAGCGCCGTCGTGTCCGCACCGTTCAGCTCCACCAGCAACGCCTGCTTCCGCACGGGCGGTGGCTCGTGGCTGTACATCGGCTCGCCCCTTCCTTCCTTCCTTCCTTCCTTCCTTCCTTCCTTCCTTCCTTCGTATCTTGCTGGCTCTCTGTGCATAACGCGCGACTCGCGCCGCGAGCGGTACACCGAGTCCTCCTTTGCGGCCAAATTCTCCACCTCGGCTACCATCTCCGCTGCCTCCGCACCCTTCTTTTCCACCTCCCGCAAAGAAAAAAAATACCATCCCGCACACAACACCAATACCGCTATAATCCAGGCAATTCCAATCACCTGCGACCGCATCGCACCACCCTCTTTGCGCCTCTTTTGAAAGAAAAATTTTGCCATGTCGGAAAATCTTCGTACTTTTGCACCCGCTTTGGAAGCAAAACGGTCTGTTAGCTCAGTTGGTTTAGAGCGCTTCCTTCACACGGAAGAGGTCGAGAGTTCGAATCTCCCACAGACCACCCCGAGCACCCGTCAGGGTGCTTTTTTTCTTGCCGCACCACGCCCGGCCGATCTCCACTCTCGCCCGGCCGATCTCCACTCTCGCCCGGCCGATCTCCACTCTCGCCCTGCCGCTCTCCACTCTCACCAACCTCTACGTTGGCCGCGGGCGCCTCGGCAACAATCACCATATCTTCCTGTACCACAGCGGCGTATGCCGTCGGCGACGCCTCTCCGTGCCGGCTGGTGGCAAACAGGTAGCAGTGCACCGCATCCGCCCTCCAGCCGTCGGGCAGCTGCACCGCCAGGCGGCACTCCCTGCGGCGACCCTCGGCCACCACGCCGCGGCGCTCAACGGTATGGTACACATACAGATACACGCGGTCGTCGCCCTTGCTCCGCCCCCGAGTCCCGTGCCGCTCCCAGCTGGCATGCAGCACACCCGTGCCCTCCAGCCTGCAGCTGACACCGCTCACCGGCGCCACCGGACCCGACGAAAACTGCAAACGCTCATACGCCACGCCACCCTCCTGCGAGAAATGGCGCTTGTTGCTCATAACAAAGTAGTTGGCCTCCGACATCGCATGCCGCTCCGCTGCCCCCTTCAGGCCGTGCCGCAGCACACCGCGTGCCGCCGCCGCAAAGCGCACCATGCCCACAAACCAGTCGCGCTCAATCAGTTGCGCCTCCGTATTCGGAAAACGGATATGCGCCACATGCGCACGCATCACCGCACGCCCGCGCCACAGGTAGCCCACCGCAGGCCCCAACTTGCCGACAAAAGGTCCCAGGACCCCTTCATAATACTTCGCCATACTTATCAATGTATTTTAATCCAACTATTCAATGTATTTAAATCCAACCATAATGCAGCCCTGATTCCATGATCATCGCGCCACATTTCCCATCATAACGTCCCCATTCCCCATTTATTGCCCCATCCCCAAGATATTAAGGAGAGGGTAAGGAGAAGAACAGGCTTTCTCCCACACAATCAGCCCATTGCCCACCTAGAAAAAACGCCCTCCGTAGGGGCGAATCACCATTCGCCCCTATCCCAACTCCACCTGCGGATACTCAAAAACTCCACAGAGAGCAGGGCGAATCACCATTCGTCCCGACCCAAAGTCCCCCCACCGGGGGGACGACACCTTAACTAGCCGTGGGCGCAAGCCCACGGAACAGGAAATAATTCAAATGGAGCCCCGTCAGGGGCGACACATCACCAGCCCACCGTTAAAACGGAACAACCTATCGGCTCCTCGCATGGCGGACGCACCCGCCACATGCCTCCCCCACCCTACCGCACTCGGTTCTTGTCGAACGGGTTGGGGGCGGAGATGTCGTATTGGGCGGCAGATAGGAGCATCTGGAAACCCAGGATGAACGTAAGCACCGCCACCATGATGGTGCCCGTGGGCGACGGGCTGCTGATGCTGGCGTAGTGTATCCAGTTGCACAGGCCGAACACCAGCCCGAACAGGAAGCAGGGCAACCCTATCATTATATATAAAGAGCAGATGTTGAAGTCGAAGACGAAATAGCTCAGGTGTATGCGCCGTACCCATGCGGCCACCAGGCGCGGCGGGAAGTTCAGAAGGGTCTTCCCCACACTCAGGTTCGACTTCTCGTCGCCATAGATGGCCGGCATCGGCACCTCGGCGATGCGGGCGCCGGTGTAGTGCAGCTCGATGAGCATCGAGCTCTCGAAGAAGTAGCGGTCGGCCACCCGCCCCATGTCCATCTGCCGCAGGGTGGCAGTGCGCACGGCGAAGAATCCGTTGACGGGGTCGGAGACGTTCCAGTAGCCCGACGAGGCTTTCACCATGAAGCCGATGCCCATGTTGCCCACGCGCCGCACCGCCGGCATGCGGCGCAGCATCTGGCGGTCGAAGAGGCGGTTGCCCTTGGCGAACTCGGCCCCGTCGAGCGCCTTGACCAGCGGCTCGATATAGGCGGGGTCCATCTGCCCGTCGCCGTCCAGCTTGACCACGGCATCCACGCCCAGCTCCATCGCCTTGCGGAAGGCGGTCTTCATGGCGCCGCCCACGCCCCGGTTGGTCTCGTGATGCAGCACCGTAACACGCGGGTCGGCTGCCGCCAAGCGGTCGGCCAAAGCACCCGTCCCATCGGGCGAGCAGTCGTCCACCAGCAGCACAGTGTCAACAAAAGCGGGCAGCCCCCGGACCACTTGTTCCAGGTGCTGCTCCACTTTGTAGCACGGGATGGCTACGGCGATCTTCAAAGAAACTGGCATAAAACAAGCTTTTTCTAGTCCTCCTAGTCTCTCTAGAATTTCTAGATTTTCTAGAATCTCTAGAATCTCTAGATTTTCCAGCTCTCCTAGTAACCGAAGATTTGCTCAAGCGTCAGCTTCTTCACCTTGCCGAACTTCGCGAGGGCGTCGAAGTCCATCTCGCTCTCCTTGCCCATGATGAGGTAGGTCTTCTTCTGCCCCTTGATGTACTTCTGCTGGAAGCTCACCAAGTCGTTCATGGTCATCTTCTGGTAGGCCTGGAAGTTCTGCTTGCGCAGGGGCTCTTTCCAGCCCATGCGCTCGCACTGCAGGTAGGCGCTGATGATGCCGAACTTGGTGGTGCGGGCGGTGCGGCTGGAGGCCAGCAGGGATTCTTTCGAGAGCTTGAAGTTGGCTTCGGCGCGCGGCATGTCGTTGAAGAGCTCCTCGTAGGCGTTGAGGGCGTCGAGCAACTTGTCGTTCTGGGTGATGACCTGCGCACGGTTCATGAAGTAGCCATCGCGGCGGCCGTTGTTGGTGTAGTAGCTGCTGGCGCTGTAGGCGAGACTGCGCTTCTCGCGCATCTCCTGGAACACGATGGCGTTCATCGAGCCGCCGAAATATTCGTTGAACAGGTTCACCTGGGGCACCAGCGAGGGGCTGAAGTGCTCGCCGCGGAAGTACTCGGTTACGTAGGTGTTCTTGGCGTCGTAGTTGACGAAGAGCACCTGGTTCTCCTCGGTGGCCTGGGGCTGGAAGACCTTGTTGGCGGGGACATCCTTGGTGGGCTTCACCTTGTGGACGCGGTTGACCACGGCGGTGGCCTCCTTGAGGGTCAGCGGGCCGTAGTAGAGCACGCGGTGCTTGTACTGGAACAGACCCTTCAGGGCGTCGACCAGCTGCTGCGAGGTGTAGGCGCGCAGCTTGGCGTCACTCTCGTGGTACTCCTTGATATACTGTTCGCCGTAGATACCGTAGTTGTTCAGGGCGCCGAAGGCGGCGCGCTGGTTGGTCTTGTTGTCGCGGCGGCTCTTGATGATGCGCTCCACAAGGGCTGAGAGGGCCTCGTCGTCGGGCTGTGCACTGGCCATCATCTCCTCCACCAGCAGCATGGCTTTCTCCATATTTTCGGCCAGGCCGCTGACGTAGACGGTTATGTTCTCGCCCCCCACATTGACGCCGGCCGAGCAGCCCAGGCGGTAGAATTCCTCCTTCAGCTGTGCAGCGGTGCGCTTCTCGGTGTTGAGGTATTCCACCAGGTCGGCGGCCAGGTCGATGGTCTTGTCGGCCGTGCTGCCGAACTCGAAGCGGTACTGCAGGTTGAAGGTGCCGTTCTCCTTGTTCTGCACATACAGCACCTCGCTGCCGTTGGCCGTGCGGCCCTTTTGAAGGTCTTTCTTGAAGTTGACAAACTGGGGCTGGATGGGCTTGGCTTTGGCGGCATCGGCTTTGATGGTGGCCAGGAAGGGGCTCTCGGTGTCGCGGCTCACGTAGATGGGGGTGATGGCGGGTTTCTGCACCTTGGTCACCGGGTCGGGGGTGTCCTGATGCTTATAGACGATGACGTAGTTGTTGTCCTTGCAGATGCGGTTGGCAAAGTCGACGATGTCCTGCTTGGTTATCTTGAAGAGTTCGATATCCTTGTTTAGCACGTCGCCCCAAGTCTGGTGCTGTACAAAGGCGTAGGCCATCTGACGTGCGCGGCTGTCGTTGCTCTCGGCATCCTCCATGATTTCGAGCTTCAGTTGGTTGATGCTGGCCTCGATAAGGTTTTCGTCGAATTTGCCCTGCTTCACGAGGTCAATCTGCTCGAGCATCAGATCGCGCAGCTGACCGAGGGTTTGGCCCTGGGTGGGGCGTCCGCTGAGCATGAAGGCGGCATAGTCGTTTAGGGTGTAGGCGCCGGCATAGGCGCCGAGGCAGAGCTGCTTTTGCTTGAGGTTAAGGTCGATAAGGCCGCAGCTGCCGTTGTAGAGCACCACCTTCATAGCCTGGGCCAGCAGGGCGTCGCGACTGCCGTGCCCCTCTTCGATGCGGAAAGCGATGGTGAGGCTTTCGGGATCCTGGCCGTTCACCAAGCGGATGATGGGACTCGTGATAGGCTCCTCTTTCACCTTGGTGAAGGTGGGCACCGTGCCGGGCTTCCAGCTGCCGAAATATTTGTCAATCACCTTGATGGCTTCGTCGGGGTTGAAGTCGCCGCTCATGGCTATGCACATGTTGTTGGGCACATAGTACTGGGCGTGGTACTCGCGTATGTTCTTCATCGACGGGTTCTTGAGGTGCTCGATGGTGCCGATGGTGGTCTGTGTGCCGTAGGGGTGGTGGGGGAAGAGGGCGGCCATCATGGTCTCGTTGACGCGCCGGTTGTCCTGCGCCATGCCTATGTTCTTCTCCTCGTAGACGGCCTCCAGCTCGGTGTGGAACAGGCGCAGCACCAGGTTGGGGAAGCGGTCGCCCTGCACCTTGGCCCAGTTCTCCAGCTGGTTGGCAGGGATGTTCTCCACATACATCGTGTAGTCGTTGCTGGTGAAGGCGTTGGTGCCCTCGCTGCCGATGGCGGTCATGCTCTTGTCGTACTCGTTGGCGATGGCAATCTTCGATGCCTCGTAGCTGATGGAGTCGATCTGGCGGTAGATTTCCGCGCGGCGCTTCTCGTCCTTGGTCTTGCGGTACACCTCGTAGAGGTCCTCTATCTTCTGCAGCTCCACCTTCTCGCGCTCCCAGTCGGTGGTGCCCAGCTGGCGGCTGCCCTTGAAGAGCATGTGCTCCAGGTAGTGCGCCAGGCCGGTGGTCTCGGCAGGGTCGTTCTTCGAGCCGGCGCGCACGGCGATGTAGGTCTGGATGCGCGGCGCGTCCTTGTATACGCTGAGGAACACCTTCAGCCCGTTGCCGAGCGTGTACTCGCGCACGCCGAGCGGGTCGTTGGGGTAGGTCTTGTAGCTGTACTGCTGCGCGCCGACACCCGCAAAGAGCATCATCGCCGCAAAAATCATGATTACCTTCTTCATATAATACATTGTTTTTTAGATTATTATTCCAAAATCACGCACCGAGTGCAGAATGCAAATATACAAAAAGATACAGAATCATAAGCATCCATTATGAAAAAATACACAAACCCGAGCCACGGAGTGGCGACGGAATATAGCCGTGGGCGTAAGCCCACGGTAGCGGCAACACCGCAAATGGAGCCCCGAAGGGGCGACACCATAATTAGCCGTGGGCGTCAGCCCACGGAACACGACGGTACGCAATCGGAGCCCCGCAGGGGCGACACCATAACTAGCCGTAGGTGCAAACCCACGGTAACGGAAACACCACGTAACCGAGCCCCGAAGGGGCGACGGAATATAGCCGTGGGTGCAAACCCACGGTAACGGAAACACCACGTAACCGAGCCCCCCGTAGGGGCGAATCATCATTCGCCCTGGCGTATCGCAGCCACGGAGTGGCGACGGAATATAGCCGTGGGCGCCAGCCCACGGAACACGACGGTACGCAATCGGAGCCCCGTAGGGGCGACACAACACTAGCCGTGGGTGCAAACCCACGGTAACGGCAACACCGCGACACGGAGCCCCGAAGGGGCGACACCATAAATAGCCGTGGGTGCCAGCCCACGGGGCCAACGGCGACACACATGGAGCCCCGAAGGGGCGGCACGGTGTGGGTGCATGTGTCGCCCCTAACGGGGCTCGGGTTGGAGTGTGGATGGCGGTCCGTGGGCTCACGCCCACGGCTATATTCGTGCCGCCCCTTCGGGGCTCAACAACCGTGTTGGTATCCCTACCGTGGGTTTGCACCCACGGCTATTTTCCATCGTCCCCGATGGGGACTGTTTTCGTCCGGCAAATCGCCACCATCGTAGGGGCGAATCATCATTCGCCCTGTCGAATCCTAGCCACGTAGTGGCGACGGAATCCAGCCGTGGGCGCCAGCCCACGGAACGCGCCACCACCGCGAAACCGAGCCACGGAGTGGCGACAGAATATAGCCGTGGGCGCCAGCCCACGGGCCAACGGCGGCACACACATGGAGCCCCGCAGGGGCGGCACGGTATGGGTGCATGTGTCGCCCCTGACGGGGCTCGGGTTGGTGTACGGGTGGCGGTCCGTGGGCTCACGCCCACGGCTAATTATGGTGTCGCCCCTTCGGGGCTCAACAACCGTGTTGGCATCCTACCGTGGGTTTGCACCCACGGCTAAATTCCATCGTCCCCGATGGGGACTGTTTTCGTCCGGCAAATCGCCACCACCGTAGGGGCGAATCATCATTCGCCCTGGCGTATCGTAGCCACCGTAGGGGCGAATCATCATTCGCCCTGTCGAATCCTAGCCACCGTAGGGGCGAATCATCATTCGCCCTGGCGTATCGTAGCCACCGTAGGGGCGAATCATCATTCGCCCTGTCGAATCCTAGCCACCGTAGGGGCGAATCATCATTCGCCCTGGCGTATCGTAGCCACGGAGTGGCGACGGAATATAGCCGTGGGTGCAAACCCACGGTAACGGAAACACCACGTAACCGAGCCCCCGTAGGGGCGAATCATCATTCGCCCTAGCGTATCGTAGCCACGGAGTGGCGACGGAATATAGCCGTGGGCGCCAGCCCACGGAAAGTAGTGGCGGCGGACACACGCCCCCGTCCGCCTGCGGCGGCCACCCCCTCTAGCTTAGAGGGGGAGTTGTTGGGGAAAGAGACAGAGGGCGCCCTGGTTTCAGGGCGCCCTCTGTGGGGAAGACGGGGGGGGGCTTGTCATCACGGGTTCTTCACCGCGCGGATGACAAAGCTGTAGCCGCGGGACTCGCCACAACTACTGCTGCTGCCGTACTGTCTTAAATGATCACTCGGAGAGAAAACATAGTCTATCGCAGCGGTAAGATCACTTGAGCAACGACTCGAGGACCAGAAGTAGCCAACATTAGTCGCCCCCACATTACCATTATTGTAACCAGTGTAGGGCAAGAAGATGCTATTTCCGTTGTACCGGCTTGTAAGCCTGCGTCCTCTGACACCGTTCACGGTTACATCCTCGGAGGTGGTGCCGGCTATCAGTTCATCAAATTCAGCCTTGGTCGGGGTGTGGACCGCGGTGCCATACAGCAGCGTGGCGACGTCGTCGACAGCCTCAAGCGTGGTCTTTGCATCCGTCTCGTTGTATTTGGTGAAGGGGTTGCTGGACCCGTAGCGGTAGTTGATGAAGCTACTGTACTGGCTCGAAGTACACGGGGTCAGTTCGCCCCAGCGGTAGTAGTCGCCGTAGCTCTGGACGTTGGCGGCACCCAGGTTTCTGTCGGCCCACAGCTTGCCGCTGGGCAGGCCCAGGTCGACCCAGGTCAACGCATTCGTCTCGAATTCGGCAGTGTAGGTAGCGTTGGCGACAACGCCGACGGTGCGGGGGTTGGAGGTGTTGCCGTCGCTCCACCGCTTGAACACGTAGCCCGTGGCAGGGACAGCGGTGAGCGTGGCGAGCGTACCTGCGGCGTAGCTGCCGCTGCCCGACACGGAGCCGCGGGCGCTTTGGCCGGAGGCCGCCTGGCCGGTTATGGTGTAGTTGCCGCTGCCGGTCCTAACTATCATGACATTGTCGACGGCTGCCGGGGGGTGTTGGCCTTGAGAACCGTCGTTACGCCAGTAGAAGACCACATGGTAGTTACCGTCTGCAGACACGTTGAATGTCGTGGTGAAGTTCTGCCAGGTAGCCTGCAGGCAGAGCGTCGTGGCCAAGGTTTGCCAGCCCAAGGGGATAGAATTAGAGCTAGGCATACCGCTCGGCGTTTGGTTGGCGGGGACGAGGAAGACCATGAGATAGTCGAAGCTGCTTTCGCCGTATCCCCTCCAGTTGAACGAGATGGTGTGGCTACCGGCAGTGAAACTCAAAGTGCGGTAGGCAAATGTGTACGAGGAGTTGCCACTAATTGTGTAGCCGTTGGTGCTGCCGTTGTTATTGGAGATGTACAAGCCCTTCGAGCCACTCTGCGCAGCGGCGGTGCCTATGTACCATTTGTTGGTATAGGTGCCGTTGTTGAATTTCCAGACGACATCCTCGCCTGCCTCGAAGCCCGTGTAGTAGGGCACGGAGGGCGCGACGGCGAAGCTGGCGGTGTAGGTGGCGTTGTCGGTAACAGTAATGTTGCGGGGATTATCCCTGTTGCCATCGCTCCACTGTACAAATTCGTATCCGTGGGCGGGAGTGGCCTGGATGCGAACCACACGTCCGACAGAGTAAGCGCCGCCGCCGGAGACGGACCCCTGCGAGGCGTTGGCGGAGAGCACTGTAATCTGTTTTGTCTCGCCGGTGACGGGACGGACAGAAAAACCTTGGTAACGATAAGCGTAACTGGTGTTCATCACTCCAGATGAGGTGGCATTCGTATAGGCATAGTAGGCATAAGTTACTGATGAAGCATAGAGCGTCGAGGACCAGTAACAAGAGCCAGTGCTTACCAAACTGGAGCCAGTCCCCGCTTTATAGCCAGCATACGGGAGGAAAATCGAGTTGCCATTATGCGTGCTGGTGTACCTCACACCGGGGATGCCGTTCACGGTTTCCTTCGCATAGGTGGTGTTGTTCTTCAGCTCTTGCCACTGCGCATTGGTAGGAATGTAGGCAGCGGTGCCCAAAACCTGGGAGGCGATGTCATCCTCGGGCAGCAGCACGGTCATGACGTCGATACCATTGTACTTGGTCATCGTGGAAGTTCCGCCTTGAGAGAATCTGTAGGTGGTCCAGTCGTAGGGAGCATTCTTCGCCTCGAGTTCACCCCAAGCGATGTAGTCGCCATACTCCTCGGGCGCCGTGGCGCCCAGGTTGGCCTCGGCCCACAGGGTGCCGCTGGGCAGGCCCAGGTCGATATAATTGAGTTCATACTCCTCGAACTGGGCGGTGTAGGTGGCGTTGCCGGTTACGGTAACGGAGCGGGGGTTGTCGGTGTTGCCGTCGCTCCACTGCTTGAAGCGGTAGCCCAAAGTGGGGACAGCGCGGAGGGCAATCCGGGTGTAGGCGCCATAGGTGCCGCCGCCGGTTACGCTGCCCTGCGAGGCATTGGCCGGGACGGCGTTGATGGTGTACTGGGTGAGACCTGCGCCATCGTTGCGCACAGCGCGCACAGACAGACCATTGCATCGGTTGGAAACACTTGCACTGCGCGTGGTACTACCATTCGTTAAGTATTGGCTAGATGCCTGTTGGTTGTAATTCGTAATGAGCGAGGCTGACCAATAGTAGCCATAGTTGTCGACATAGGAAGGTGAACTGCCGTTATTCAAGCCAGCAAGGGGCAGGAAGATGCTGTTGCCGTTGGGGCCGGTGATGAGATGACCCCGGACGCCGTTGCGGGTAGTATTGAGGGTATATGTGTTGTTGTTGAGTTCCTGCCACTCGGCCGATGTGGGTGTGCGCGCGCCGGAGCCGAAGTTGGCGGTGGCGGCATCGTCGATGGCCTCAAGTACGGTCTTGTTGTCGACCGTGCCGTAGGTTGCATTGGTAACATACTTGGTCAGGGCGTTGTAAGCAGGGCCATAGGCGTAGTTAGGCCAATTGTAGCTGGTGGTCTTGGGTGCCGTCTCGCCCCAGGCGAAGAGGTCGCCGTAATCCTCGGGGTTGGTGGCGCCGACGTTGACCTCGGCCCAGAGCATGCCGCTGGGCAGGCCCAGGTCGACCCATACGACATGGAATTCCTCGAACTCGGCGGTGAAGGTGGCATTGGCGGTAACGGTTACCGAACGCGGGTTGCTGATTTCACCGTCGTTCCACCGCGCGAATCGGTAGCCGGGGTTGGGCTGGGCACGGAGGGTGGCCTTGGTGTTCTCGTAGTAGGTGCCGCCGCCTGTAACAGTACCCCTGGCAGACTGGCCGCTGGCCACTGCCACGGTGATGTTGTACTACGGGATGGCCTCGAACTGGGCGGTGTAGGTGGTGTTGCCGGTTACGGTGATGGTGCGGGTCTGGTCGGTGTTGCCGTCGTCCCACTGGACGAAACGGTAGCCCGTAGCGGGCTCGGACGTAATCCCGACCTTGGTGCCTTCCAGATAAGAGTCGGTATAAGCACCGCTTGCGGAAATCCAGGCGTCGCCCGCACCGCTGGGGGTATGCGCCACGGTGATGGTCCAAGTGGGGATGATTTCGAAGATGGCGGTGTAGGTGGTGTTGGCGGTAAGGCGGACGGGGCGCGGGTTCTCGGTGTTGCCGTCGTTCCAGCGGCGGAAGAGGTAGCCGCTCGCGGGCGTGGCCCTGATGGAGGTCAGCTCGTTCTCGTAGAACTCGCCACTGCCGGTAACGGTGCCGTAGGAGTTGTTGTTGGCAAGAACGGTAAGGGTGTACTTCGGTATGGCCACGAAGTTGGCGGTGTAGGTGGCATTGCCCGTTACGGTAACGTGGCGCGGGTTGTACTGGATGCCGTCGCTCCAGCCGGTGAAGCGGGCGCCCTCTTTGGCCGTGGCGCTGATGGGGATGAACTGGTCGGCCTTGTAGCTGCCGCTGCCCGTGGTGGTGGCCAGGTTGCTGGGGCTGGCCACGACAGTGATGGTGTAGGTGGGCGTTACCTCGAACTCGGCCGTATAGGTGGCGTTCTCCTTCACCGAGATGGTGCGGGGATTGGAGGTGTTGCCGTCGTTCCACTGCCTGAAGCGGTAGCCGGCGTTGGAGACGGCGCGGATGACGGCATCTTCGTCGAGGGTGTAGGAGCCGCCGCCGGTAACGGTGCCGTAGGAGGGGTTGTTGGAGTTGACGGTGAGGGTGAAGCTGGCGAGGGTGCCGCTGCCGCCGATGACGACGCGGGTGTCGCCCTGCACCTTGGCATCGTTGCCGCCGCCATAGACGTTGTTGCGCACGGTGCCGTGGCGGACAAGGACCTTGGTGGCATAGGTTTCGTTGGGGAGGGCGAGGACAGCGGTGTTACCTTCGCCGCCGCCGAAGACGTTCTGCACAGTGCCGGAGAACATCTCGACCACGGGGGTGTAGTTGTCGGGGGCGTGACCATAGGCAGCATCGCGGCCGCCGCCGAAGACGTTGCCGTGGACCACGGGACGGTTGCGGTGCGACCGGTCGCCGTCGGCCACACTGGCGGCCACGGAGTCGGGCGTGCCGATGTTGACCTTCACCTTGCCCATGGGCTTGCCGGAAGCATCGTTGCAGCCATAGATATTCTTCATCACCTCGCCGCCGAGGAAGTTGAGCGTGATGTCGCCATAGGTGGAGGCAGCGGCGTTGTTGGGGCCGAAGCCGCCGCCGAACACATTGCCGTCGACCAAGCCGGAGCGCATGTTGAGGACGGTCTTTTGGGTGGAGTTGTAGCCGTAGCCCTGGAGGGTCGAGGTGTCGATATCAATCTGGTAGAACGTATACGTGCCCCCGTAGCCATGGCTGGGGGACTGGTTGAAGGTGCCCAGGAGGGTCTTGGTGGCAGAGCCGGCGTTGGTGGTGCCGTTCATGGAGCCGCCGTAGACGTCGCCATAGATGGTGGGGCCGGCGGTGCCGGCGGCGCCGATGTTGAGCGTTACGTTGCCGAAGACAGCCGTCTCCTTGCCCAAGCCGCCGCCGCAGACGATGGCGGGTGCCTCGGCGGTGCCGATGGTGCCGCCCTCTATATTAATGATTACATCTTTCTTAATGTAGCCCCAGGTGTTGGAACCGCCGAAGAGGCCGCGTTTGATGTGGCCGCCGGTCATCAGGATGTCGACCTCGCGACCCATCTTCATGTTGGCGCCGCCGAAGAGGCGTCCGCCGATGGTGCCGCCCAGGACGCGCATGGTGGCCTTGCCCTTGGCGTTGGAATAGGCGCCAGTGCCGCGCCAGTTGTCGTCGTCGTCGTCCTCGGTGTTGTTGTAGCCGTAGTTGCCGCCGCCGTAGACGTCGCCCTCTACCTCGGCCTGGTCGGCGATGTAGACGAACGAACTGTCGACGCGGCCCATGCGGTGCATCTTCCAGGCATAGGTGTTCCATTGGTGGTCGATTTCGACCGAGTCGGCCCTATAGTAGTTGGGTCTCATACCGCAGCCGGCACCGAAAATCTGGCCGTCGGTGGTGCCGTTGATGCCGCAGAAAGCGGGGTGGAATACGGTGTCGCCCACGGTGGTGTGGGTGGTGTCGCCGGAGCCCACATGGAGGGTGCCGCCGGCATAGATCCAGGCGTTGCCGAAGTGGACGCCTTCCCACTGGCTGTTCTGGGCGTCAGATCCGTTGACGCCGCCGGCAATCCAGGCGCGCACGGTGCCGCCGGTGATGACAAGCTGGCGGCCGCCGCCGGAGGCGGTGTAGGTGTTGCCGCCACCGAAGAGGGAGCCGGTGATATGGCCGCCCGTCATGCGCAGGGTGCTCACGTCGTTGGGGGAGTAAGAGCCGTCATTGTAGGGACCCCAGGAGGTAGCAGTAGCGGAGGTCTTCTTCCAGCGGGTGAGGTCGTTGGTACGGTCCCAGGCGCCGAGCGAGACGGAGGAGTTGATGAAGCCGCCCTCGATGCGCATGCGGCGCTTGCCGCGGTGGTTGTTGTTGTTGGAGGCCACGTTGTAGATGGAGTGCGGCAACCATTGGCCGCGCTCGATACCGTCCACAATCACTCTGGGGCGGGGCGAATTGGACTGGCCCGTGGCGCCGTCGGCATGGCCCATCTGACGGTCGATGCTCTCCTGGCCGACAAAGCCGCTCTTGATAATTACATCGCTGTAGACACTGTCCTTGTGTTGGCTGTTCATCTGCATGTTGAAGGAGGAGACGCGGAAGGGGCGGTAAATCTTGGTCTTGGCGTTCTTGTAGACCTCGTGGTAGAGCATCGAGTCGAGGGTCTCATAGGGCTCGCCCCTGGGATTTAAACGCGAGGCATAGTCGGTACCCAGGTTGCGCACCTGCTGCGCCTCGTCGGCGCGGTCGAAGTCGCATCCCATGATGAAGCGGGACCTGTAGTTGTTGCCGTTCAGGCGGTTGGGGGGAGTTTGATACTCACCGCTAGTGGAGCCGCTCGGACTGCTGCCCAAAGATTTGCCCTCCTGGTCCTGATAGGCGTAGTTCCAGCCCCAGATGGTCATCACACAGCCCACATAGCCGCTCTCGAGGCGGATGGTGTACTGGTAGTTGTTGGTTGTGCTCCAAGTCGAGGGCGTATGGAATTTACGTCCGAGAATCATCTTCTGACCGTCGACGTTGAGTGCCTCGTTGTCGTTGTTGCGTGCGGCGCTATAGGAGATAACCGCGTCTCGGCCTGTGGAGTTGCTGACGTCGGGGCCCACACCCATGATGTAGTTGAAGGTACCCTTGTTGTCGTCGAACATGGGCTCGATGCCGCGGCCGAGGGTGAGGTCGTTGCCGCCGGCGCTGATGGTGCCCCACCAGGCGGAGTGGCTGCCGTCGAGGTGGAAGCCTTTCTTGTCATTATGTCCCTCGCCACGCAGGCGGCTGAAGGCCACGTACTCGAACCGCACATCGGCGCGGGGCTGGACCAGACGGTTGTAGTACCGATCCAGTTTATTCTCGGGGGTGAGCTCGATATAGGCCCTCGGGCGCGAGCAGCGCTCGGTGGTCTGGGTGGTCTTTTGGGGGCCGTAGGCCGGCGTTACGCCGTCGATGGTGCCGTTGGGGAACACCGAGGTAACGGTAACGGCGCGGGGGTATGCCTCGAGCTGTATGACGCTGTCGGCGTCGTTGGTGGAGCCATAGGTGCTGCCCGCCAGGATGTTGCGGCCGTGGATGACGAGGAAGTTGCGCTCGGTGCCCACCGAGTCGGCGCCATAGGCGGCGCTGGGGGTGCGGCCTATGGTAGCGCCGGCACGCACGGCGGCGGGGGCCCACATGGCGGTGAAGTCAACCTCGATACCGGCGGAGGTGCACTCGAAGTAGAGTTTCTGGTCGGCCGGCACCAGGTCGCCCACGGCCAGCGCGGTGCCGCCGGTGGGCGAGGTGTAGACCGAGCCGCCGCTGATGCGGTCGAGACGCCATTTGTAGAAGCCGCGGAAGCAGGGGGCTCCGTTGCTGCTGGTGAGGGTGGCCCAGTCATAGTCCTCCGGGTTGACGGCCGGACGGCGCGAGAAGGGGTTGAAGATGGTCTGGTACTCGACACGGCCGGTGGCCACAGTGGCGGCGGTCTTGCCGTCCACGCGCTCCAGGGTCTTGTAGTACTCGAAGGTGTGGTACTGGCGCTCCTCATTCGAGATACCCACACTCACGTCGTCGGACGTGCTGTTGAGGGTGAACTCGGTGGCGGGCTGTACGGGGACGTATCCGCTCGCGTTGCCCAGGTTGGTGTTGAAGGTCAGGTTGCTGGAGACGTTGTTGGAGCCGTAGCCGCGGTAGGTGATTTTCGCATCCACGGGGTTGAGCGTGCGCAGGGGCTTGTCGACCGCGGTGGTGTAGATGGCCCAGTCGTGGGGCTCGAGGTCGTTGAGCACCACCTTGCCATCGGCCGGATAGAGGCCGGTGGCCTGGGCGGCGCTGAAGTCGAAGTCGGGCATGTACACAAACAGCGTATTGCTCCAGTCGCTATTGTCGCTTCCGCATACCGAACGCGCGCGAACATAATAATATTCACCCATCGTCAGGCCGGTGAAGGTGGCGGTGGTGGCGGTGGCGGTCTGAAGGCCGGCGGAGAAGGCAGCGTCGGAGGCGAGCTGCACCTCGTACTGGCTGGCAGAGCCCTGCCAGGAGAGGTGGAGGGTTCCATCGTCGATGCCGGAGACGGTGAGGGAGGCCGGTACCGGGCAGATGGTCTGGAAGTCCACCGAGGTCCAGTCGGAATAAACGCCGGCAGCGCACACGGCACGCACCGTGGCGGTATAGGAGGTGTTGGCGGAGAGGCCGGTGAAGGTATACGTGGGCGCGTAGACCGTGGCAGGGGCGCCGCCATCGAGGGAGACCTGCCACTGGGTAACCCCGGCGGGGTTGCCCCACGACAGGGTGGCCGAAGCGTAGTCGGGCGTGGCCGTAAGGGCGGACACGGGGACGCAGGTGGCGGTGGTGAAGGTATGCGTGGTGGGGGCGGAGACGAGGCCGCCGTAGCAGACAGCGACCACGCTGGCCGTGTAGGTAGTGTTGGGAGCGAGGCCGGTGAAGGTGTAGGAGGGATTGTAGGCGGTTACAGGGGTGCCGCCATCAAGCGAGACCCGCCACTGGGTGGCAAGGCCGGCCTCGGTCCACGTGAGGGTGGCCGAAGTGTAGTCGGTAGTGGAAGTAACATCTGCCACGGAGTAGCAGCCGACAGTGCTGAAGGTAACCGGGGCGGGGGCGGAGGTGTCGCCTGCACCACAAATGGAGCGCACGGTGGCGGTGTACTCGGTGTTGGGGGTGAGGCCGGTGAAGGTGTGGTAGGGGGTGGAAACGATAAAGGGGGTGCCGCCGTTGAAGGAGACCTGCCACTGGGTGGCCTCATTGTTGTCGTTCCACGAGAGGGTGGCCGTGGTGTAGTCGGTAGTAGCCGTAAGAGTGTTGACGGGTTTGCAGATGAGATCCGGATTCTCGAAAACCTCCAGGTCGTCGATACAGCAGACAGCAATGCTGGAGCTGCTGTTGTGCCACCGAACGGCGATGCGTGTGGCCGTAGAGGGTGCCGAGGAGAGATCCACCTCGATGTATCGGCCATAGCTGGAAGGGTTCTTCGCGCCGCCGCTGGAGCAGTAGCTGCTCGCGTCGGCATTGAAACTCTCGATGGCGACAAAGCTCGAGGAGTTGTCTCCAGTTACATAACCGACGGAAAGCGTTCCGAGAGAGCTAGAACTGGTAGCCATCCAGCATTTGAACTTGAGGCTATTCAAGGGCACGGCGAACGTCGGCATCAACGCATAACCAGTGGTGCCGATGGTGGTGTTGTTCTGCGCCGGGAAGGCGAGGGATCTGGTGTTGCCAGTTCCACTCGTGTAATAGACCAGATTTGATGCATTGTTAACCACATGGGGATAACCGTTGGTGTAGGAAGCAAAACATTTGAATCCTGCACTCTCGAGGCTTCCTTGGGAGGAACCGCTGGCAGTACCACCGTTACCGTTGGCACCGGTAATACCGTTGAAACCATGCGACCAAGGCACAGTCTGCTGCGCCACAGCCTGCGGGGCAAAAAGCAGGACAAATGCTGCCGACAAAGCGGCCTTGAATAAAAATCTCATGCTACAATCACGCATATTTTTTCTCATATTACTGATTTTCAGTGTGTGTTTTTTTTTTTATAAGAGTGTTTAAGGTGCAAATATACAAATATTACGCAATATGCAAATATTTTTTTTAACACCCATTTTTTCAGAACAAAAATATTAACATATTTACTCTAAAAAAAGAACGAATCCACACAAATCCCACACAAAATGCAATGATAAATTCCATGTGGCACCACTCCCCCACCACCCCCCAAGAGAGGACGAAGAGAGGCAAAACCTATAGCTTACAGAACACTGTTTTCCAGCCACTTGCAGACTTGCAAAAACAGCCCCCTCCGCCACTTTTTTTGCAAAAAATCGGCACCTATTTTACATCACTGTATTTCAACCTATTGCACCTATTTTTCCGGCTTTGGGTCAAAAAACTTTCCCCATGTCATTTTTTTTTGCTAATTTTGCACCCTCAAATATACGTTAATTAATATTAATCAAAACATACCATCATGTCAAAACTTCTCCTCCTGGGCGACGAGGCCATAGCCCAAGCCTTTATCGACGCCGGCGGCAGCGCCATCAACAGCTACCCCGGCACCCCCTCCACCCAGATTACCGAATACGTCATCAAGTCCAAACAGGCCAAAGAGCAGGGCGTGGTGGCCAACTGGTGCGCCAACGAGAAGACCGCCCTCGAAGCCTCCATCGGCGTGGCTTACAGCGGCAAGCGCGCCATGACCTGCATGAAGCACGTCGGCCTCAACGTCTGCGGCGACCCCTTCATGAATGCCTCCATCATCGGCACCAAGGGTGTCCTCATCGTGGTGGCCGACGACCCCAGCATGTTCTCCAGCCAGGACGAGCAGGACAGCCGCTACTACGGCCACTGGGCCATGATCCCCATGCTTGAGCCCTCGAACCAGCAGGAGGCCTACGACATGGTCTTCTTCGGCTACGACCTGAGCGAGCAGATGGGCACCCCCATCCTGATGCGCATCCCCACCCGCCTGGCCCACAGCCGCGCCGGCGTGGAGCGCCGCGCCGTCCGCCCGCAGAACCCCCTCTCCAGCCCCAGCGACCCCAAGAGCTACGTGCTCCTGCCCGCCAACGCCAAGCGCCTCTACCGCGACCTTATCGACAAGCAGCCCGCCTTCACCAAGAGCAGCGAGGAGAGCGGCTACAACCAGTACATCGACGGCGCCGACAAGAGCCGCGGCATCATCGCCACCGGCATCGCCATCAACTACCTCCAGGAGTGCTTCCCCGGCGGTAAGTGCCCCCACCCCGTGGTCAAGGTAACACAGTACCCCCTGCCCTTCAACATGCTCAACAAGCTGTACGATGAGTGCGCCGAAATCCTCGTCCTCGAGGACGGCCAGCCCTTCGTCGAGGAGCATATCAAGGGCTTCCTCGGCAAAGGCAAGCCCGTGCACGGCCGCCTCGACGAGGTGATCCGCCGCGACGGCGAGCTCAACGCCGAGAAGGTGGCCGCCGCCCTCGGCATGCCCATGCCCAAAGGCCCCGAGGTGCCCGAGGTGGTTACCAACCGCCCCCCCGCCCTCTGCGTCGGATGCCCACACATCGACAGCTACGAAGCCGTCAACGAAGTGCTCAAGAAATACCCCAACGGCCGCGTCTTCGGCGACATCGGATGCTACACCCTCGGCTTCAACATGGGCGCCATCGACACCACCGTCTGCATGGGTGCCTCCATCACCATGGCAAAGGGCGCCGCTGAAATGGGCATCTTCCCCGCCATCGGCGTCATCGGCGACGGCACCTTCGGCCACAGCGGCATGACCGGCCTGCTCGACTGCATCAACGAAAAGGCCAACGTCATCATCATGATTCTCGACAACGACATCACCGCCATGACCGGCGGCCAGCCCTCCAGCGCCAACATGAAGCTCTTCAACATCTGCAAGGGCCTCGGCGTCGACGAGAAACACATCCGCACCATCGTACCCCTCAAGAAGAACCACGAGGAGTTCGTCAAGATTCTCGAGGAGGAAATCGCCTACGACGGCGTGAGCGTCATCATCCCGCAGCGCGTCTGCATCGTCGAGAACAAGAAACGTATTGCTAACAAATAAATGACAACATGGGAGATAGAAGAAGACTCCCCTAAAAATAATGAACCAATGAAAAAAGACATCATACTCTGCGGCGTAGGCGGCGACGGCATCGTCTCCGTGGCCAAAATCATCAGCGACGCCGCCCTCAATCTGGGTCTCAACGTCAAACAGAGCGAAATCCACGGCATGAGCCAGCGCGGCGGTTCGGTCTTCAGCCACCTCCGCGTCAGCTCCGACCCCATCTTCTCCGACGTCATCCCCGAAGGCAAGGCCGACATCATCCTCAGCTCCGAGCCCATGGAGGCCCTGCGCTACCTCCCCTTCCTGGCCCCCGACGGCGTGGTCATCACCAACAGCGACCCCTTCGTCAACATCACCAACTACCCCGACATCGAGAAGGTCAACGCCGAGCTTAAGAAACTCTCCAAGCTGGTATGCTTCAACGCCAACGCCATTGCCAAGGAACTCAACGCCCGCGGCAACATGGTGCTCCTCGGCGCTGCCGCCCCCTACCTGGAGATTGCCTTCGAAGAGCTCGAGAAAGCCATCCAGAGCATCTTCGGCCGCAAGGGCGAGGCCGTTGTCGAGACCAACATCAAGGCCATCCGCGCCGGCCGCGACGCCAAGTAAACGATAACAACTGTACTACGCGCCATCTATGAGCGACCAAATGCTACAAACTATCCGCGAATACTTCGCCACGCAACCCATTGAGCGTGCATGGCTCTTTGGTTCCTATGCCCGTGGCGAAGAACGCGAAGATAGCGACATGGACATCCTTGTCGATTTTGACGATAGCGTGTCTTTGCTGAAGCATGTTCACATCATGAACGAACTTCGGGAACTGCTCAACAAAGAGGTCGATCTTGTAACCAATGGAACCTTGCTGCCTTTCGCAGAAGAAACGGCCGCCCGCGACAAACGCATAATCTATGAGAGATTACGACAAAGTGCCACGTTACGCCGTTGTCCACATTATAAAAAACTTCTAAATTGTAGTACTACCATCTAGAAGAACAATGGCAAAAAGTGGTGCGGAGTTGCAACAGCAATTCCGCACTCTTTTTCAGCGTTCACACCGTATAAATAATTCTAACAGAAAATCAGCACATTATGCGAAAATATGAAACTTTAACAAAATTTAACTTGCAGATATTGAAGAAAAAAAATAATTTTGCAAAAAAATACAACATATTATGGCAATAATAGATCTTGTTCGATGGGCTCCCGACGAAGGAAGTATGCTGTATGCCTATCGTTTCCCCGAAACCAATCTGAGTACATACACACAACTGCTAGTGTATGAATCGCAAGAAGCTCTGCTGTTCTCCAAAGGACAGCTTCTCGGAAAATTTGGCCCTGGCAAACACACCCTAAGCACAGAGAACCTGCCAATACTGCGCCGCCTCTTCGGACTTCCCTTTGGTGGGAAGAACCCCTTCACTGCCGAGGTATGGTATGTTAACCTGCTACAACCCACTAACCTCGATTGGGAAACGAGCAGTATGTCGATTCACGATACCGACTATCAGACCCAATTGCCACTGGTGGCCAAGGGGCGCTATGGCATCAAGATTGTGGACGCAGAGAAGTTCCTGATGAACCTAGTGGTGCCTCGCACCAGTTTTTCGCGCGATAACGTAACCGACCAATGCCTGGGTGAGTTCGTCACCAAAGCCAAATCGGCCATTGTGCAATACATGACCGGCAACCACATAGGATACAAGTCTATCTCAGGCCATCTGGACCAAATCTCCACCTACCTGAAAAGCAACCTGGCGGGATTCTGGGAAAACTTCGGCATCGATTTGACTCACTTCTATATTACCGAAATAGAAATTGACTCATCGACCGAGGATGGTCGCCGCGTGAGGGAAGCCATCGCGCAGCAAAGCTCGATGCACATCACGGGTCACACCTGGCAACAGGAGCAGATGTTCCAGACCGCCCAAAGTGCCGTGAACGGCATGAACAACGGACAGGGAGGCATCTTAGGCGGACTAATGGCCATCGGCATGATGGGCGGATTCGGTGGCAGCATGGGCGGCGGCAGCATGGGCACTCCGCTGATGACCCCAAACAACGACCATCCCACCTTTGGAGGCCCGCAGCAACAGCAACCCCTAGGCGGACAGCCTGGAGGCATGCCGCGGCCGTCCTCTGTGTTTTGCAGCAACTGTGGCAAACAATACCCCACCACCTCACAATTCTGCCCCCACTGCGGAGATAAATATAATCCTTGTCCGAATTGCGGACGCGACAACGACAAGAGCGCCAAGCGTTGCACAGGCTGTGGTTCCTACCTGCACATAGAGGAAAACCGCTGCCCCCATTGCAACTCACACCTGCCCACCGGCGCTGCCTTCTGCAGTAGCTGTGGGAAACCCACCCAGATGGGTGACGTATGCTCGCGTTGCGGAGCCCCTCTTCCCTCTTCGGTAAAATTCTGCCCACGATGCGGCAACAAACGTTAAAAAACATTAAGCCATGACACGTAAAGTACTTTCCATTTTAGCAGTAATCCTCTGTGAGGCCATTATCATTGCCACCTTTATCATCTATCGTGGATCAACTCCGACAAACGTGCTGATTCTCGATATCGTCCTCTGCAGCATCATCTTGGGGCTAGTATCGGTAGACCTCTTTATGCCCTGGAACGACAAACGCACCATCAACATGGGATCGATGGGTGTACGCTGGACGGTAACAAGTATCTATGCCATTGCCACCATCGGCATCATGATATTGTTGCACGACAACCCGTTCAATCTACAATTGCTTGTGCAGGGAGTTTTGATTGTCCTTCTGCTGTTGGGGATGGCAGCCATACTGCGTACCCGCGAACAGGTAGTACGCGTCTACGAGGCTGAAGGACAGAAGCTGGCCCAACGCGACAACGTCAAGAAAGAGTGGCGAGACCTGCTGGAGCGGATGAACATGCATCCGAACCTCCCAGCAGAAGTGCGCGGAATGACTGAAAAACTGATACAGGACATGCGATACTTGTCGCCAACGAACAATCCCGATGCTGTGGAGACTGACCAGAAACTGACAGAAGGGGCCCAGGCGATTGGACGCATGATTGGCGACTACCGCGCAAACAATGACCTAATAGAGCAGAAACTAAATCAATGCGAACGCATGTTGCAGCGTCGCCGCTCACAATATTCTAACTGAAAATCACTTAAAATATTTACAATATTAATTAAAACCTAACATTATGACAGGAAAGATCTTTCCCGAGTCGGTCAACATCTTTCAGGATCAGGCCAAAGTATTGTTCAACTACTACCGCATGGCCGCTGAAAAAATCGTTGGCGAAGAAGAGCGCCTAGAAGGCGAAATTGCCAAACTCGAAGAAGAGAAAAAAGCAAAAGAGGCCCTACGGTCGAAACTGTGGATACCGTGGCTGATGCCTTTGGCCATCCTGTTGTTCCCCATCATCGTGTATGTGGTCAAGAAAAATGCCATCAACAAAGAGATTGCAGCACTCGATGTCCGCATCGAGGAATTCAAAAAACAGCACAAGGAGATATTTCGCGACTACAAGGTAAACAAGCTGGGCGTGGCGTATGTCCCCGTAGCCGACCAAATAAAGTACGAAGACAAGAGTTTCATTGTGGACTACACAGGTGCTGTCAACGAGTCGGAAGTGGCCCTGCAAATGTCGCGCCAGAACGACCTGTTGGTATCGACCATTTCCGATATTGAGCAGCTATCGCAAGATGCGCCCGTGGTGGAGAGTTCGAACGAGACAGAGACCTTGGATACCAATGAATACTCCACCTCAATTCAGCAGGTGAACCAGCACGACTATTTCGGCAAAATGGAGCGCTCGCTCCGTACCATTGGCTTTTGCATGGAAGACCTTGATGTGTCGAGCGTCAGCCTGCCCTTGGTAGCCGACCGTAGCGACTATCACGAATTCCTCAACGAGTATGCCACCGGCGACATTCCGGAGTCGTCTCCCGTGGTAGAAGTGTTCGACAAAAGCCGCTACGCCTCAAGCATCAATAAATTCCAGGAGCTGAACAAACTGAAAGACTCGCTCTCGAGCAAGACCGAGCAGTTCGAGGATGTGCTTAAAAAACTGATGGTCACTATGGCAAACTCGGTACAAGCCATTTCAAACCTCAAAGTGGCCTCTGCTGACAAAGTAATTTTTGAATCGAACAAACTGCTCTACCAGATACTGAAAGCCCCTTACAACCACTACTCACCGTTGCTGGAGCACGACGAAATCGAACGTATCCGCAATGAGAAATTCGACTTCTCGGAAGATGTACAGGGTTACACCCCCTTCCAGCTGAAGGAGAGCTCGCGTATGCGCTACAACTTGGTGACTGGCATGTGGACCGCCGAAGACGGAACCACCTCCACGGTACCCTTCGGTGTCCACCAACTTTACGAAGAGATTGTCGCCCCTGTAGTACAGAACCTGATGAGGGAGACCCGCATTGAGCGTCTGAAGATATACAACCATATTAAAGACCAGAAGATAAGCTATCTAAACAAATGGAATCAAGACACTGATGCCTTCTATCGCGACAACCGTTCAGAAGCAAACAAGATTATCTCGGCTATGCAGGAGAGCCTGCGCGAATACACCGCAGCCTACAACACCCTCGTCTCCTTGCAGCGCACCGAAGCCAATATGGCCAAGAGCGAAGGGAAGCTCGACGCCACTCTGGTGGAAAGCACCGACAACGTGGCCGAGACCGCTGCCGCCTTCGAGGCTCAGTCACAGCAATTCCAGCAGGTACAGAACCAGTTTGAGGAATACATGGATCGCCTGCAAGACGATATCCGTCTGAAAGGAGAAAAATTCGGTCACGTGGAGTACTTCGACGCCAAACTGCGAGACGGCCACTCCAACGAGGAGGCCGTTGCCGCCGGCGAGGTCAATCAACTCGATAGCCGCCGCAAACCCCTGGCAGCCGCCAACCCGCTACTGGCCAAAAAGGCCGATATGCCGCCAACTCCCAACGTCGACGAAATCACCTTTGAATACCTCAACCTCGACCTGCCCGAAATAGCTGACCAAGCCCTCAGAGACCTCGCCGAGGCGCCCATCGGGGAGAATGGCAATCCCGAAACTACCGAGAACGGGGACGAAGCAAACAACAATCAATAACCTTAAACACGGCTCATTATGGCATCATATATAGATTGTGTTGTCGATACCAACCCAATGGCGAAAGAGATTGAAAAGGTGTCGCACCATGTTAACGCCACCACAACAGCTGTCGTCGCCATGCAAACAGCTGTCATCGCTGCCGAGAAAGAAGCCTCCGACCATGTGTGCGAGAAGGTGAACGAGGGGTTCTATACGATGATACGCTCCCAAATATCGCAAAAGATGGCCAAACTGCAGAGCGACGTCGATTCACTGCTTATGCAACTTGCGCAGCAACAGAAACAGTTGGGAAGTATCCGCACACGTATGGAGCGAGACTATAACATGCTTCTTGCACGTTATAACAAACTATTCAATAGCCTCAACCAAAACCTCAAACAGCGTGTCGCTGAACTTGACCGGCCCACAATGAATTTCGCTCTCGGCGAGATGGAACACCTTACCAACCGCAGCAAACTGCTCACCGCAACAGTTCCTGTGGGTCAATTGGAATCGGTCATGCAGAGTCAGCGGATTCTGGCATCAAACGCAAAATACCAAGGAATGCGGGTTATCAACAATATGAAGGACTTCCTTGCCGACTTAAATGAACAGAGAGAACTCACCTCCAGCATCTTGCTGAGCGGAGAGGCTCGTGAGGGTCTTCTGTCGATACCCGTAGTGATGATGGAGAGCTGCCTCGACCACAACGGCACCACGGTGGAGAACATCGTGATAAACACCACCTGCCTCAACAGCACCACCCAGCGCAGTATACAGAACAGCATCACTGCCGCCAGCGAAGGATTCCACTGGACCGATGTTTCATCTAAAGACACCGAAACCCGCAACGAATACAACAAGATGGTGGCTTCCGCTAATCTTCCCGACCGGGTCAAAGATTTGATGGGCATCCTCTTCCAGTCAACCTCGTATCAAACCCTTAAAAAATAGGAGCTGCTATGAGTTATTCACGACAAGTACATAAAACTATTGCGGTCCATTACTCGGGTAGTGTCAGCTATGGTCCCTCACAGAATGGTGGCACGGCGCACTACAGTGGCACAGTCTACGAGGACGTCATCGTCAATGTCAACGTCGACACCAATCCATTCGATGTTTCCTCCAGTCATTGCCGAAACACCGTCGACGGACTGACTGCCTCGGTCGCTGCTACCGAGGCGGCACAAGTTGCTTCTATCAAAAACAACTCACGCCGCGTGGGCAAAACCCTTATCGACGGTTTCTTCAAGACTGTCCGAAGCGAAATCTCACAGCAGATAAACGAGCTCAAGAACATCGCCGACGCCACCCTGCTCAAGCTGCAGGCCGATGCACGCCGTTGCGGCGACATGCAGCGGCAAATGGAAGTGGACTATAACCGCAAATGCGAACAATACATGCGCATCTTCAACGAACTCGACAATGAGTTGCGCAACCGCATCCAGAGCATCGACCAGCCCACCTTCGCCTTCCGTAGCGATGCCGACACCCTCAACAGCCGACTCACGGGCAGCGACATGGTACCCACAGTCTCGGTGGCCGGCGGCGAAAACGCCCGGCTCGGCGCACAACTTAGCGCCTCCCTTAACAAACAGCGCGCCCATGATACCTTGGGAAAAGCCCGACAATTCCTAATGGTCAACAAACGCACCAATTACACCATCAACTCAAGCATCGTCGACAGCGACAGCCAGGGTACTCTTTTCCTGCCAGTATGCTATGTCGAGGCTGCACTGCCTGACGGCACCCACTCGCGTAGCGTCCACGCACCAAACACCCTCAACGACATGAATAGCCAACTATGCGAAAGCCTGCGAAGCGAACAATGGAGCGTACCCACGGGCGAAGACCGAGAACTCATCCGCCGCTACTTCAACGAGCAAGTGTCATCCATAAACAGCGACAACAAGCACGGAGAACGTGTACGCGAGCAAATAATTCATTTGTTTAACAATTAAACAACCATTTACGTCATGAAAGAACTTAAAGAAATACGATTCAACGACAATAAAGTCCTTCTCAAGGACAACCTAGTGAAAGGCTCCATCATCCCAGAACAAGTCAGCGACCTCACCCGCGACATCACCATCCAAGCCGACACCATCATCGAGGGGGCCGTCTATGCCCACCGCCTAGAAATTCAGAACGGCGAATGCGAAATCAAGGGGGCTGTGTTTACCCAGCTCGAGCTTTATGTAAACGCCGATGCCAAGGGCAATGTCGTCTTCCGCAAAAGCGTGGGTTCGGTCGACAGCATCGTGTCGCGAGCCTCCGAGTGCCACCTAACCTTCCAAAGCGACATCAACGCTAAGAGTGTCACATTGTACAATGCCTTTGTCGCGGGCAGCATCTATGCCGACGAGGTGGTGATGGAAAACTGTGTGGTCATAGGCGGAGTCTTCGCTTCACAGGGTCTTGAGATGAACAACTGCATCGTCGGCACTTTCAATACGCCCACCATCAGCATCAACGGCACCATACAACTCCTGCTTCCATCAGCATTCTCTATCGAGAAGATGATTATGGCTCCCGAGGCACGGCTCTACAACCTAAGCCTCGCCGACCTCGGCTCGCTTTTCAAAGGCTTGCCGCAGGCTCCCGAGTCGGGACGTGTGCCTCTGAACCCCGATGTCGACGAGGTGCGCACCACCCTCACCAACGAAGAGATTCAGAAGACACTGCGCAGCTATACCATCGTTGGCAAGGTGCTGGCCGCAGACCTCATTGATACTGACAAATTTCAAAACCACTTCCTCTTAGCTGCGGCTGCTCTCGGACCTCAGTTACTAAAAACCTACGATCTCGGCCCCGACAAGGACGGAAAATCCGCCTATCTATCGTTCGAGAACCTCCGTGCCTTCTTCTTCAACATTCTCCAAGGCACCCTCCAAGTAAAAGAGATGGAGGGCAATTTCAGCATCAGCCAAGTGACCCAAAAATACAGATAATCTACCCGCTAAAATTTTCAAGTGCTTACAATATTTCAAATCACAGGTATACAACTCACCGTTAGCATAGCGCTAGCGGTGAGCATCTTTTCGGGATACAAGGGAAAGGGTGCCATTCGTTTCGCTACAGTTGGGAAAGCCGATGGTCTGCATTGCCATATTACATACCCTCGAGAGCGACCAATTGACACCAAGCATTGCTCAATCAAATTTCGTCTTCACCCTATCGGCTCGTCCTCCTCTAAAGCCTCTACACTGGGCAGGCCATGCCCCTCCTCAATGCCACAACTGATGCTCTGGAAAGACATAGCATGTATGCTCTTAGCATAGAATTCCCAATCCCTATCAAAATTCCGCAGGCAATCCGCAAAAGGTTTTATCCCACCTAACCTTGCAAATCTATTTCACTCTGTTCTGATTTCCCGTATCACCTTGGCGGGTGTGCCGGCCGCCAAGGTGTTGGCGGGGACGTCCTTGGGAACTATTGCCCGGAGGCGAGGCTGACGTTGATGGCGAAGTCGGCCAGTTTCTCGTACTGGGCGTAGAGGCTGCTGTAGGCGTTGCCTATCTCGTAGCCGTAGTTGCGCTGCTTGAGGGACTCGAGGTGCTCGGCGCGCAGGCGGTCGCGGCATTCGTTGACCTTGCGCTCGGCCTCCCTGGCGGCCTCGATGCCCTCGGCGGGCACGCGGTCGGTGCGGTCGTAGTCCACCAGGTTGGCATCCATCACCATGAGCGCGTTCTCCACCAGCAGGCTCATCTCCGCGAGGTTGGCATTGAGGCGGTCGCTGAAGTGGACGGCGTCGGCATACTTGTTCTTGCGCGTCAGGGCTATCTGGTAGACGCTGTCGCCGATGCTTTCCAGGTTGTCGCTGATGCGCAGCATGGCGCCTATACGCTCCGAGGCGGTGCCGCTGACACTGCCGCCGCCGACCGCAACGAGGAAGCCGGAGAGGTCCCGGTCCATGCGGTCGGCGAGGCTCTCGTAGCGTGCTATGCGCTCCACGGCGGCCTCCATCTCCTTGGCGTTGCGCACCGTCCGCAGGTCGGGCAGCAGGGCGTACATGCGCAGCACCTGCTTCGAGAAGAGCATAATCTCGCGCTTGGCGCTCTGCAGGTTGAGCTCGGCGGTATCGACCGGGCCGCGGCTGATGTAGGAGAGGCGGCCCTCGTCGCTCTCGGCCTCCTCATCCTGCTCCGGCACCAGCCTGGTTACAATCCACGCCAGCTGCGGGATGAACCACGACTGCACGCTGACGTTCACCACGTTGAACAGCGTGTGGAACAGCGACAGCGCCATCGGGGCATCGCTGGGGAAGACCGTCTGCACCAAGGCGAGGCTGGGGCGGAAGAGGAGGAGTGCAAGCGTTACACCGATGAGGTTGAAAACCAGGTGCGCCCTGGCGGCCCGCTTGCCGGCCGTGCCCGCCACCATGGCCGCGAGGTTGGCCGTCACGGTGGTGCCTATGTTCTCGCCCATGACCAGCGCCACAGCCACATCGAGGCCAATCCAGCCGTTGTGCAGCATCAGCAGCGTGATGGCCATCGTGGCCGCCGATGCCTGCAGCACGCACGTCAGCGCGGCTCCGATAAATACAAAGAGGAGCACCGACCAGAAGCCGTAACCGCCCAGCGAGGCGAGGCCGTGCAGCAGCGAAGGATACTCGCCCAGGTCGGGCATGGCTCCCTTCAGCAGCGACATGCCCACCAGCAGCAGCGCGAGACCGATAATCGTCTGGGCCACAGACTGCATGCGGTCGCGGTTGAGCAGGAAAAAGACCAGGCTCACGGCGGCGATGACCAGCGGCAGGCTGAAATAGCCCGCCCCCTCGCCAAGCCCCAGCAAGGTGATAATCCAGGCGGTCAGCGTGGTGCCGATGTTGGCGCCCATGATGACGGCAATGGCACCGCCGAGCGTCAGCAGCCCCGCGTTGACAAAACCCACCACCATCACCGTGGTGGCCGACGACGACTGGATGGCCGCCGTAACCGCCATGCCCGTCAGGATACCGTTCAGCGGACGCCCTGTCATGCGCCCCAGCACGGCGCGCATCTTGCTGCCCGCCACCTTCTGAAGCCCCTCGCTCATCATTTTCATAGCGAAGAGAAACACCGCCAGCGCGCCGGCGAAATTAATGATAATCAGCAGAATGTCTGTTACTTTCATAATGGTTTTCATTTTTGTTTGACACCGCAAAAGTACAGACCGATTGTTACAAACCGGTTACGAAAAGGTTACATTTTTGTTAAGTTTGTCCGTCACCCTACACGCCGCATCCACACACTCCCCGCAAAGGCGAAAAATAATGTTCCGCAGGCGCACAATTGCCCCAAAGCACCTCCGTACAGGCGACTGCAGGAAACAAAAACAACATTCATACACAACAACTTACAACTTATTATCAAATTTAATTTGGTCAATTCGGAAAAAGTGTGTACTTTTGCACCCGATTTTGAGAGACAGAAATCTGATTGTTGAAGCCAAATTCAATTTTCATTTTTCAACTTTCAATTCTACATGGTGGGCGTAGTTCAGCTGGTTAGAGCGCCAGATTGTGGATCTGGAGGTCGAGGGTTCGAGCCCCTCCTCCCACCCCTCAAAAAAGTCCCTGCAACACAAAGCGTTGCGGGGATTTTCACATCCCAGCCATCATTTTCCTGGCACGGTTTTCCCAAAGGTCGGACGAAGAACTGACGAAGAACAGACGAAGAAATGCCGAAGAGAACCCCTGCAATCCACCTACCGTTCCCCCATCATCTGCCTACCACCCCACTCGCATCCGCACGCCAATTTTCGCAAAAACCGCCCCTCCTACACCCCGTTTTGCATCCCGCCGGCATCCATTTGCCCCCAAAAACACAACACATCAGCATGCTGATATTCAGTTGTATAAAAAAAATATTTCAAGAAAAGCGAAAAAATATTTTGTCAGTTCGGAAAAAGTTCGTACTTTTGCACCCGCTTTCGAGAGGAAAAGCAACCAAAACGGTCCGGTAGTTCAGTTTGGTTAGAATACATGCCTGTCACGCATGGGGTCGCGAGTTCGAGTCTCGTCCGGACCGCCAAACAAAAAGAGCTCTCATAAATGAGAGCTCTTGACATATCAACTTATCAACCTATCAACGGTTCAACCGGGGCTGCTTGGTTTTGACAGCAAGGATAATGGGTTTGTAAGCATGCAGGCTGACGCGCCAGAAGCCTTAACCACAGACGCAAAACAATAATTGGCGAAAGAAACTACGCTCTCGCTGCCTAACCGAAGAACAGTAAGTTCGGCTTCATCGCCCTGCAAGGCAGGGTGACGAGACATCTCCCAGCCGCCCTGACCGTCGGCTGCTGACCAGGAGGTGCTAATAAAGACGGGATAGTCCGCGCGACGTCTCTACCCGCGGGCGAAACCCTAGAGACTACGGGCTGCCTTGGGTGCCGATGTCCGGAGCCGCCCCGACAACCAATCACCGGATAAGCATGTAGAAAGCACACTTGTTACTTGTTTGGACGGCGGTTCGACTCCGCCCAGCTCCACAAAGAAGGAAGAAGAGACCACTCTGGTGGTCTCTTCTTCCTTCATTCCGAGCGCATACCGCCTAGAACTCGGCGGTCTTGGGGGTGCGGGGGAAGGGGATGACGTCGCGGATGTTGGCCATGCCGGTTACGAAGAGCATCAGGCGCTCGAAGCCCAGGCCGAAGCCAGCGTGGGGGCAGGTGCCGAAGCGGCGCGTGTCGAGGTACCACTCCATGCCGGCGCGATCCATGCCCAGCTCGTCCATGCGAGCGGTCAGCTTGTCGTAACTCTCCTCACGTACCGAGCCGCCGATAATCTCGCCAATCTGCGGGAACAGCACATCGGTGCCCTGCACGGTGCGGCCGTCGTCGTTCTGCTTCATGTAGAACGCCTTGATGTCCTTCGGGTAGTCGACCATGATGACAGGCTTGCGGAAGTGCTCCTCGACGAGGTAGCGCTCGTGCTCCGAGGCCAAGTCGGTGCCCCAGCTGACGGGGAACTCGAACTTCTTGCCCTTGGCGATGGCCTCTTCCAGTATCTTGATACCCTCGGTGTAGGGCAGGCGGACGAATTCGGTCTCGATGACCGAGCGGAGGCGTTCGATGAGGCTGTTGTCAATCATCTTGTTGAGGAACTCGAGGTCGTCCATGCAGTGGTCAAGCGCCCAGCGGACGCAGTATTTGATGAACTCCTCCTCGAGGGCGGTGAGGCTGTCGAGGTCGTAGAAGGCCATCTCGGGCTCAATCATCCAGAACTCGGCCAGGTGGCGCGGCGTGTTGCTGTTCTCCGCGCGGAAGGTGGGACCGAAGGTGTAGATCTTGCCCAGCGAGGTGGCGCCCAGCTCGCCTTCGAGCTGTCCGCTGACGGTGAGGGCAGTCATCTTGCCGAAGAAGTCCTGGCTGTAGTCGACGGAGCCGTCCTCCTTGCGGGGCGGGTTGTTGAGGTCGAGGGTGGTAACCTGGAACATCTCGCCGGCCCCCTCGCAGTCGCTGGCGGTGATGAGCGGCGAGTGGAAATAGAAGAAGCCGCGCTCGTGGAAGAAGGTGTGGATGGCATAGGCCATGTGGTGGCGCATGCGCATCACGGCTCCGAAGGTGTTGGTGCGCAGGCGCAAATGTCCGATTTCACGGAGAAACTCCATCGAGTGTCCTTTCTTTTGAAGGGGGTAGGTGTCGGGGGCGGCCTCGCCGTAGACGACGATGCGTTCGGCCTGCACCTCGACGGTCTGACCCGAGCCCTGGCTTTCGACCAACTTGCCCTCCACACCGATGCAGGCACCGGTGGTGATGCGCTTCAGCTCATCCTCGAACCTGGCCGGGTCGGCCACCACCTGGATGTTGTGGATAATGGAGCCGTCATTGATGGCGATGAAGGCCACATTCTTGTTTCCGCGCTTGGTGCGCACCCAGCCTTTGACACATATTGTGGTGCCCAACAGGGCGCTCACGTCTTCTTTTAAAAGATGCTTGATTTCGTAGCGTTTCATTATGATGATGTTTTACTTTTTGGTTACATATATTTTAATTTTTCCTTCATTGATGCTGAATTGCAACACCTGCCAGCAATCCACAGCGTTACCGTCGGAGTCGGTAGCGGGTGTCCAGTTGTTGGGCAGTTGCTTGGCAATCTCCATCACTTGGTTCGATAGTTCGAAGAGCACCCCCTTCCCTTTTGTGGCAATGCTCCATTCTCCGGCTTCGCCACGACAGTTGACTTTGAAAAGCAGAATGGTGCGAAATACCATCTCTTCTGCGCGCGGGTCCGTCAAGGGGTGGCTGTCGAACCAGACTTGCAGCGCCTCATCACCCTCTTTCCAAGTGGGTAGCGTAGTGGCCACGGGCAGGCTTTCATGGCGGTCTCCAGCTCCCCAGTGGTCGCAGCGGTATATACGCTGAGAGTCGCAGGTGGCCAGTACGGATACCTGTTCAGTATCGAAATCCGACGGTGTCCATTTCGTTTGAACTATGCGACCGGAGTCGAGCACGATGCGCTGCTGGCGCTCCAGACGGAATTCCCTCATACCAAACTCACCTTCCGTTTCCTCCCCATATTCAATAATCCATTCGCCATTCATCCAGAAGGCGAACACGCGATCATCCTTGATTCTCTCTGGCTTAAATATCTCGCTCAGTTGCACCTCGGATTCGTCATGCTCGTAGAAACCTGTCCCTGACCAGACAGATATATTGTTGATGAACAGAGAGTCGTGGCTGATGCTCCATGTGCACACTGGCGAGCCGTTGCGCTCCCAATTCTCCCAATTGAAGGGGAACTGCATCGGGTCATTGTCAAATAGCGTCATTAAGGATGGACGGAAATCACGGCTTGCCAGTCGACCCAAGTGACCATCGTTACGCACTACATCATGCCCTATCCCGCTTTGGAACCAGAACGACAGATAGCAATGGTTGAGGTATAGAATATGGTATTTCCTCATGAACTTGTGGTCAGAGGTGTCCTTGGCTGTCATTTTCTGTATCCGCTCAAAGTCCTTATTCTTCACCAGCTCGTCGGCTACTACCTCTCCGTATCGCACATAGATGTAGCGTGTTCCTTTCATCTTTGGCTTCTTGCCATTGCGCAACAATGCACCCAGTTCCAGCACTCCAGAGAACCAATCTGCTAACACCGCACCGTCTTTTTCGACGGGCTGATTTGTCAACGATTCAATGCCGAAATATCCTGGCTCCGCTACGGTGTCAATCCTCTTTCCATTTTCGGGCCAATAGGTGCCTGTGCGTCCATAGTGGCGTCGGGTGTCAACGTTCACCAGATACAGTTTCCCGTCGCAGATGCGCCATGTGGCGATATGGCCGCGGTAGTTGGCTGTGCTCCAGCTTTGGAAAGGAGACTCGGTGCCAGTGCGGATATAAAGTGTCTGCAACGGAGATGGATGCCCCCAACCCACTGACAACTCATATGTTTTCCCGTCATATTCGATATGGTCGGGATACTGCTCCGTTGCCTGCATTTGCCATGCAATACCCATCAGGCAAAGAAGAAGCATTGTTGCTTTGCGACATTTCATTTTTCTGTTTGTTTTTTTATTTTTTGTCTATCAATTGTTTGAGTTCCACGTCGCTGGCGAAGCGGAATATCATTTCCTCGCGGTGGCGGGGGCATATCATGAGGGTGCCATTGGCGGCGGCGACGATGTAGCCATCGAGGCCGTCGATGACGGCGGTGGTGCCGTCGGGTATGTCGATGAGGCAGTTGCGGGTGTCGTAGGTGAAGGCGTCGCCCTGAATGGCGTTGCCGCGGCTGTCGCGCGAGGAGACGTTGTACAGGCTCTCCCAAGTTTCCACGTCGCTCCAGCCGAAGGAGGCGGTCAGCACGTGCACGTTGGATGCCTGCTCCATGATGCCCTGATCGATGGAGACGGTGTCGAATTGGGAATAGAGTTGTTCCAGCGCGGAGTGAGGCGTGAGGAGCGTGGAGTTGAAGAATGCCTCCCACAGGGTGGGCAGGTGCTTTTTATACGCCTCCTGCAGCACGGGGAGCGTCCAGACGAAGATGCCGGCGTTCCAGTAGAACTCGCCGCTGGCGATGAACTGGCGCGCCATCTCGACCGGGGGCTTCTCGGTGAAGGTGGTTACGGGGTGGAGGTTCTTCACCTCGGGAAGGGAGTTCTTCTTGCCGCGCTGTATGTAGCCGTAGGTGGTGGCGGGGTTGACAGGTTGCACGCCCAAGGTGAGGATCCAGGGTTGACGCTGCACGGTGTCGACAGCCTGGCGCAGGTCGGCCTTGAACTTCTCCTCGCGGAAGATGGCATGGTCCGAGGGCACCACGATGAGGGTGGCCTCGGGATCGAGTCCGGCGATGGTGGCGGCAGCATAGGCTATGCAGGGGGCGGTGCCGCGGCGCAGGGGCTCGCCGAGCACCTGGTGGGGCTGCAGGTCGCCAATCTGCTCGTGTACGTGGTCGACGTACTGGTCGCCGGTAACGATGACGATGTTCTCTCTGGGGCAGAGCTCGGCGCAGCGGCGGAAGGTGGTCTGCAGCATGGTGCGCCCGGTGCCCATGATGTCGAGGAACTGCTTGGGGTTGTCGGTCTGGCTCAGCGGCCAAAAGCGGCTCCCCACCCCACCGGCCATAATCACGCACCAAATCATACACTCACCTCCCCTTTGATGTGTGGGTGCGGGTCGTAGCCTTCGAGGGTGAAGTCTTCGTAGCGGAAGGCGAAGATGTCGTCGACGGCGGGGTTGATGCGCATGGTGGGCAGGGGACGCGGGTCGCGGCTGAGCTGGAGGCGCACCTGGTCGAGGTGGTTGCGGTAGATGTGGGCGTCGCCAAAGGTGTGTACGAAGTCGCCCGGCTCGAGGCCGCACACCTGCGCCATCATCATGGTGAGCAGGGCGTAGGAGGCGATGTTGAAGGGCACACCGAGAAATATGTCGGCCGAGCGCTGGTAGAGCTGGCAGGAGAGGCGGCCGCGGTCGACATAGAACTGGAACAGACAGTGGCAGGGCGGGAGCGCCATGTCCTGGATTTCGGCCGGGTTCCAGGCCGTTACCATCAGGCGGCGCGAGTAGGGGTTCTCCTTGATCTGGCGCACCACGTCGGCTATCTGGTCGATGGTGCCGCCGCGGCCGTCGGGCCACGAGCGCCACTGCGAGCCGTAGACGGGGCCGAGGTTGCCGTCCTTGTCGGCCCACTCGTCCCAGATGCTCACACCGTTGTCCTTGAGGTACTTTATGTTGGTGTCGCCACGGAGGAACCAAAGCAGCTCGTGGATGATGGAGCGCAGGTGCAGCTTCTTGGTAGTCAGCACGGGGAATCCGTCGGCCAGCGGGAAGCGCATCTGGTAGCCGAAGACACCGACGGTGCCAGTGCCGGTGCGGTCCTCGCGGACGGTGCCGTGGTCGAGCACATGTTGCAGCAGGTCTAGATATTGTTTCATAACGTACTCCCTTAACGCCGATTGTTGCAAAATGTTGTATCGGCACTGCGATTTTATCAAAATCACAGTGGCGACCCGCTAGCGGCGATAGAAGTGCATCTCGGTGAGGTACTGATATACAGGCTCGGAGAGCAGATAGCGCACATCGCGGCCGGCCTGTATCTGCCGGCGGATATAGGTGGAGGAGATGTCCATCATGGGCACATCGACCATCGTTACCGACGGGTGCGAGGCCAGGGGGCAGTGCTCGCTGCCGGGGCGGGGATATACAAAGATGCGGTGGTGGGCCAGGATGTGCTCGTAGTTGCGCCAGCGGTGCAGGCTCTCCAGGTTGTCGGAACCCATGATGAGGCTGAACTCATGCGTGGGATGCTTCTCCTGCAGGGCGGCGAGGGTAACCACGGTGTAGCTGGGCACCGGCAGGTGCATCTCTATGTCGCAAGCCTTGAGGCGGTAGTTGTCGTCGATGGCGCGGCGCACCATGGCCAGGCGGTGGTGGTCGGCCAGCAGGGTGGCGCGCTCCTTGAGCGGGTTCTGCGGCGAGACGACCAGCCACACCTCGTCCACCTCCCCGTGCTGCACCATCGTGTTGGCAATGATGAGGTGCCCGACATGTATCGGGTTGAACGAGCCGAAGAAGAGGGCCGTGCGCTTCACTTTCCGCTAGTAGTACTTGTACGCCGTCTCAATCTTGATATGGCGCAGGCGCTGCCCCTTGAAGGTGTATATCTGGGCCACCTCGCCGGCAGCCGACACCACCTTGAGCACCGCCACCTCGGCGGTGTAGCTCTTGGGGTATTTCTTGAAAAAGACCTTGAAGACGTCGTCTTTGGTCGATCCAGGCCGCAGGCCGTTGGCCAAAATGATTTCGGAGTCACTGACGTGTCCCGCCAGCACCTCTACTTTGCGCGTCCAGATGGAGTAAAAGAGGTCAAGGTAGCTCCCGTCAAGGCGCGTCATGCGGTTGACCGACACTTCCATCGAGTCGAAGTACTTGCGGTAGTCGCTCTCGCGGTACCAATGCAGCTGGTTGTCAGTGATGTAGTCCTCCATCGACTCCCACACGCCGAAGGGGTATATTACCTGGTTGGACATGGTGTAGACCGTCATGGTGTCGGTGTATACCTTGATATCCTTGATTTGGTATTCGGGACGGGCGAATGCCTGCATCCGCATGGCTTTGGCACGTGCCGAGACGTTGCCGGTAACCACGTGCTGCTGTGCAACAGCCACAGCCGAAGCGATGACGAGGGCTATGATGACGAGGGTTTTCTTCATTGAGGTGTTTTTTGTTTTTAGTACCCTTAACGCGGCAATACTTGCTTTATTGTGCAGAGCCGATTTTTTTCATTTTTTTCCCGCACAGCCGCCCCCGGATGCCTCTGCTGCGGCTCTGCCCACCGAAATTTATATCGATAAAAATCGCCATTGCGGTAATTACGTATCAACTCACACTCCGCCCAGCAACCGTCAGCGTTTCCGCGATTTTTTCAACATATTCGATATTTTCCAAATTTATTTATACCACTAATTTACAAATACATAACTTTTCCACATGTATCGATAGTCGAACCATTCCCCTACCATCCCCCTAGAATTACCCTAGAGAACCCTAGGCAAATATCACCCGTATATCGATAAATCGCCCTCCTCAAAGGCAACCTCCTTCATCCCGCAGCAGAGGCGGCGCCCATCGGCGGCCGTGAGCAACAGGCGCCCATAGGGGTCGATGCCCGTGATGGTGGCCGTAAGCACCTGGCCCATATAGCGATAGCGTGCCGGCTTGCCCAAGAGCAGCAGGTGTCGCAGGTACTCGGCATCCAGGTCGCTGCCGGCGCACAGACTGTCGTACCTCCGCCCGATGCACTCCAGCAGCCGCAGCAGCAGTGGCTCCAGGGCGTGGCAGCGGCCCGTCAGCAGACTTATCGACGTGGGGTTAGGCACCCAGGAGGGGAAGTCCATCTGATTTACATTCAGCCCGATACCGCAGACTGCCGAGGCGATGCGGTCGCCCTGAAGGCGGGTGCTCACCAGGGTGCCGCATATCTTCCTGCCGCCGACATAGATGTCATTGGGCCACTTGATGAAAGTGGAACGTGGTAAGTGGTAAGTGGAAAACAGGTCAACCAAGGCGAGCGAGAGGGCTTGCGTAAGGCGGAACTGCCGGTCGGCCGGCAGGAATGTGGGATGCAGCACCAGGCTGAAGGTCAGGTTCTTGCCCGGCTCCGCCTCCCAGTGATTGCCTCGCTGCCCGATGCCGGCGGTCTGCTCCAGCGCCCAAAAGCAAGTGAAGTCCCCGACCTCGCCAAGGTCGAGGGCTTCACAATACTTGTTCGTCGACCCTACAGAGTCGATTTTTACGATTTTCAATTTTTAATTTCCAGTTTAAATCGACATAATCTCCTTTTCCTTGGCGGCGTAGATTTTGTCGCACTCGGCGATGTGCTTGTCGGTGATGTCCTGGAGTTCTTTCTCCACCTGCTTCACCTCGTCCTCGGGCACCGACTTGTCCTTGAGCTTCTTGACCTTGTCCATCACGTTGCGGCGCACGTTGCGGACGTTGACCTTGGCGTTCTCAATCTCGGTCTTGGCGGCCTTGCTCAGCTCGCGGCGGCGCTCCTCGGTGAGCGGCGGGATGACGATGCGCAGCATGTCTCCCTCCTGGCGCGGGGTGAAGCCCAGGTTAGCGTCCATGATGGCCTTGTTGATGGGGGACACCATGTTCTTCTCCCACGGCTGCACCACGATGGAGCGAGCGTCGGGCGTGTTGATGTTGGCCACCTGGCTGATTTCGGTCGGGGTGCCGTAGTAGTCCACCTTCACGCCGTCCAACATACCGGGGTTGGCCTTGCCGGCGCGGATTTTGGCCAGCTCCTTCTCCAGGAAGCTGAGCGAGCTCTGCATACTGTTTTTAGCCTCGTCGAGGCATGCTTTCGATAATTCGTTCATAGTGTATAGTGTTTAGTTTTTTGTTACCAAAGTTCCAATTTCCTCGCCCTCGACCACGCGCAGCAGGTTGCCCTGGCGGTTCATGTCGAATACGTATATGGGCAGGTCGTTGTCCTCGGCCAACGCAAAGGCGGTGAGGTCCATAATTTTGAGTTTCTTCTCCAGCGCTTCGCTGTAGGTGAGGCGCATGTACTTGGTGGCCGAGGGGTCCTTCTCGGGATCGGCAGTGTAGACGCCGTCCACACGCGTGCCCTTCAGTATCACGTCGGCCTGCATTTCGATGGCGCGCAGGGTCGAGGCGGTGTCGGTGGTGAAGAAGGGGTTGCCGGTGCCACCGCTGACGATGACCACACGGCCTGCCTCCATGGCCTCCACAGCGCGGCGGCGGCTCATCTCCTTGCAGATGGGCTCCACCGCCAGACCGCCCAGCAGCTCGGTGCGCAAGCCCTGCTTCTCCAGCTCGGCCTGCAGCGCCATGCTGTTGATTAGCGTGGCCAGCATGCCCATATAGTCGCCCTGCACGCGGTCCATGCCGTTGGCGGCACCGCTCAGGCCGCGGAATATGTTGCCGCCACCAATGACGATGCCCACCTGGCAGCCGCGGTCCACCACGGCCTTGATATCCGCGGCGTACTGGCTGAGCATGGCCGGGCTGATGCCATAGCTCTGGTCGCCCATCAGCGACTCGCCGCTCAGTTTGAGCAATATTCTGTTGTACTTCATATAGTTAGTTTTATTGTTAGTTCTATTGCACTATCAGCTTCCGCACCGTCGCCGCATGCTCTGTGGTAACGCGCACGAAATAGGTGCCGCGCGGCAGCAGGCTGACGTCGATGGTGAGGGTGGCATGCACAGCATGAGTTGTGGCCTGGAGGCGACCCTGGAGGTCAAGAACCTCCACCTTTGCACCGGGCACAAGGCCGGTAAGGGTGGCCTCGGTGGTGGCCGGGTTGGGATGGAGCGCTATTGTACCGTTGGCCACCTCATCGATGCTCACCTGCTCGGGCGTGGTGAAGGTAATAGGTTCGCTCCAGTCGCTGTAGGTGTCGCTGTCGCAGCGTGCACGCACCTTGACAGTGTAGGTGGTCTGCTCGCGAAGTTCGTTCAGCCGGAAGGGGTGGGCGCTGCTGTTGTAGCGGGTGCCATTGCAGTCAATCTCCCACATCTGCTCGTTGCCGCCGGGGGTCCAGTCGATGGTGGCACTGGTGGGGGTGATGTCGGACACCGTTACGTTTGTCGGCACATCGCACTGCGGCGCAGGCATCGGATGGAAGGCGGCCACCACGGTGATATCGCGGATGAGGGTGAAGGTGTAGGGGTTGGCTGCCGACAGCTGGCTGCCGGTCTCGTCCATCCAGTAGGCGAAGAGGTAGCCGGCCGCAGGCGATGCCGTTACGGTAATCTGGGTTCCCTCGGCCACACTTCCACTGTGGGTGCTGCTGACGGTGCCCATGTCGCTGCCGTCTGCAATGACCGTTACATTATAATAAGTAACGCCAGGAGCGTTGGCCTCGAAGGTGGCGGTATAGGTGGCGTTAGCGGTTACGGTAACGATGCGCGGGTTGTCGGTGTTGCCGTCCTGCCACTGCACGAAGTGGTAGCCGCTGTTGGGGGTGGCGGTGAGGGTTGCCGTGGCACCGTAGGTGTACTCACCGCCGCCGCTGACCGAGCCCATCGTGTTGTTGTTGGTAGTGGCGGTGAGGGTGTAGGTGTCGGCTGCGAAGAGGGCATTGAGGGTGATATCGCCCGTGAGGGTGAAGGTGTAGGGGTTGGCCATCGTGGTCTGGCCAGCACCGTACTGCCACTGCACGAAGTGGTGGCCCGTGGCCGGGGTGGCGGTTACGGTAACCTGGGTGTTCTCTTCCACGCTGCCGCTGTGGGTACTGCTGACGGTGCCCATGGCATTGTCGAGGCTGTTGACCGAGACGTTGTAGTAGTTGATAACTGGTGCGTCAGCCTCGAAGGTGGCCGTATAGGTGGCATTGGCAGTTACTGTAACGGTGCGGGGATTATCGGTGTTGCCGTCCTGCCACTGCACGAAGTGGTGGCCTGTGGCGGCCGTGGCGGTGAGGGTGGCCGTGGCGTTGTAGTCATAGCTGCCGCCGCCGCTGACCGAGCCCATCGTGTTGTCGCTGGACGTGGCGGTGATGGTGTAGGTGTCTGCTGCGAAGAGGGCATTGAGGGTGATATCGCCCGTGAGGGTGAAGGTGTAGGGGTTGGCCGTCGAGGTCTGGCCAGCGCCGTACTGCCACTGCACAAAGTGGTGGCCGGTGGCCGGGGTGGCGGTTACGGTAACCAGGGTGTTCTCTTCCACGCTGCCGCTGTGGGTACTGCTGACGGTGCCCATGGCATTGTCGAGGCTGTTGACCGAGACGCTGTAGTAGGTAACAGTGGGCGCGTTGGCCTCGAAGGTGGCGGTATAGGTGGCGTTAGCGGTTACGGTAACGATGCGCGGGTTGTCGGTGTTGCCGTCCTGCCACTGCACAAAGTGGTAGCCGCTGTTGGGGGTGGCATAGAGGGTTGCCGTGGCACCGTAGGTGTACTCACCGCCGCCACTCACCGAGCCCATCGTGTTGTTGCTGGTCGTGGCGGTGATGGTGTAGGTGTCGGCTGCGAAGAGGGCATTGAGGGTGATATCGCCCGTGAGGGTGAAGGTGTAGGGGTTGGCCGTAGAGGTCTGGCCAGCGCCGTACTGCCACTGCACAAAGTGGTGCCCCGTGGCCGGGATGGCGGTTACGGTAACCTGGGTGTTCTCCTCCACGCTGCCGCTGTGGGTGCTGCTGACGGTGCCCATGGCATTGTCGAGGCTGTTGACCGAGACGTTGTAGTAGGTAACAGTGGGCGCGTTGGCCTCGAAGGTGGCGGTGTAGGTGGCGTTGCCGGTAACGGTTACCGTGCGCGGATTGTCGGTGTTGCCGTCCTGCCACTGCACGAAGTGATGGCCTGTGGCGGCAGTGGCTGTGAGGGTGGCCGTGGCGTTATAGTCATAGCTGCCGCCGCCGCTGACCGAGCCCATCGTGTTGTCGTTGGCATTGACGGTGAGGGTGTAGCTGTTGGGCGCGAAGGTGGCCGTGTAGGTGGCGTTGCCGGTAACGGTTACCGTGCGCGGATTGTCGGTGTTGCCGTCCTGCCACTGCACGAAGTGGTGACCTGTGGAGGCCGTGGCGGTGAGGGTGGCCGTGGCACCGTGGTCGTAGCTGCCGCCTCCACTGACGCTACCCATGGTGGCATCGGCGCTGCTGGCGGTGAGGGTGTAACTGTTGATGGCGAAGTGGGCGGTGAGGCTGATGTCGCGGGTAACGGTGAAGGTGTAGGGGTTGGCGGTGGACACCTGGGTGCTGCCTTCATTCCATGCGGTGAAGTGGTAGCCCGTGGCCGCGGTGGCAGTGGCGGTGAAGGAGGTACCATTCTCGACGATGCTGTCGCCAACCGGCGAAATCGAACCCCAAGCGGGATTGGAGCCGAGGGCAAGGCTCACTGTCTGGAGGGATTTGAGCTGCACATTGTCGATGGCGGCCGGCGGGTTGTCACCATAGAGATTGTCGTTATACCACATGAAGACCAGATTGTAGTCTCCCGCAGTGGCTATCTGGAAAGAGTAGCTGGCGCTCTGCCAGGAGTTCTGTCCACCGAGGAGTTGCCCATCGGCTAGGTCTTGCCAGTCAACAGGGGTGCTAGAGGAGGAGGAGAATAGTGCATAGTCGGGTTCCACGCTGCCGGGGCAGAGGAGGACGCGCAGGAAATCCCATCCAGACTCGCCGACGCACTGCCAGTTGAAGTCGAGCTTGTAGTCGCCGGTATCCAGGGTGAAGGTACGGTAGACGAAACCTGAGGATGTTGCGTTATTGTTGTAGGCATTGGAGATGCCATTGTCATTGGAGATGTACAGCGAGTGGGAGACGCTCTGGGCGGTGGCGGTGCCGATGTGCCACTGGTTGACGTTGGTGCCGTTGAGGAATTCCCAGTCGGTGTCGTCTGTGGTCTCGAAGCCCGTGCTGTAAGGCACCGTGGCAGGGACAATATTCGGGGCAAAGGTAGCGGTGTAGGTGGCGTTGCTCATAACGGTAACGGTGCGGGGGTTCTCTCTGCTGCCGTCGTGCCACTGCATGAATCGGTAGCCGGTGTTGGCCGTGGCGGTCAGTGTGGCCGTGTCATTCCTGTCATAGGTGCCGCCACCGCTGACGGTGCCCATGGCAGGGTCGTTGGACGTGGCGGTAATGGTGTACTGCGACTGTGCGATGTTGAGCTGCACATTGTCGATGGCGGCCGGCGGGTTGCTGCCGCTATTATAGTCATTGTACCAGAGGAAGACCAATTTGTAGTCGCCGGCAGCAGCCACCTGGAAGGTGTAGATGGCATTCTGCCAGGCGCTCTGCTGGTTGAGTTTGCCACCAGCCAAGTCTTGCCAGCCACTGGGGGTGGTGTTTAGGGCGTTAGAAGAGGAGGTGAAGCTTACGCTACCAAGATCCTGGCTGTCGGGGCAGAGGAATACGCGCATAAAGTCGTAGTCGCCTTCGCCGTAGCATCGCCAGTTGAAGTTGAGGTCGTATTCGCCGGCGACAAGGGTGAACTGACGCGAAACGAAACTGTAATTGGTTACACCGTTGTTGTATTCATTGGTGCTGCCGCCGTCATTGGATATGTATAGCGCGCGCGCGCCGCTCTGGGCGGCGGCGGTGCCGATGTGCCACTTGTTGGTGCTGCCGTTGTAGTATTCCCAGTCGGTGTCATCTGTGGTCTCGAAGCCTGTCGAGTAGGGAACGGTGGCGGGAGCTATAATCTTCGTGAGGCTGATGTTGTCGACGGCCGCAGGAGGGTTGGAGCCATCGCTGCCGTCGTTGCGCCACATGAAGACCACTTTGTAGATACCCGGAGTGGTTACCTCGAAAATGTAGTTGGTATCCGTCCAGTTGTTTTGACGCTCGTTGAGTTTGCCGCCGGCAATGTCAATCCAGCCGTTGGGAACGTGGCTGCGGAAGGAACTATTGAAGGACGAGGCATCGGGTATGTCACTGGCAGGGCAGAGGAAGACGCGCAGGAAGTCCCACATATCCTCGCCGTCGCACTTCCAGGAAAAGCCGAAGTTGTACTGGCCGGCGGTGAGGTCAAAGGTGCGGGTGGCGAAACTGACACAGTTAGCGTTGTTTGTGTATGCGTTGCTGGTGCCGCCGTCGTTGGAGATAAACAGTTCGGTCGAGCCGCCGGTGGACGCGATGTACCACTTGTTGGGATTGCTGTTGACAAACAGCCAGCCGCGGTCCTCGCTACCATCGAAGCCAGTGTAATAGGGCACGGTGGCAGGAAGCGGGTCGGCCTCGAAAGTGGCGGTGAAGGTGGTGTCGGCCGTTACGGTAACCGTGCGCGGGTTGTCCATGTTGCCGTCCTGCCACTGCACGAAGTGGTAGCCGCTGTTGGCCGTGGCGGTCAGTGTGGCCGTGGCGTTGCAGTCGTAGCTGCCGCCGCCGCTGACGCTGCCCATGACCGAGTCGTTGGCCACGGCAGTGACGGTGTACTGATGGAAAGCGAGCTGCACATTGTCGATGGCAGCGGGCGGTTGAGAGCCACCGTTGTTGTCGTTATACCAGAGGAAAGCTAGCTTGTAGTTGCCAGCAGAGGACACCGTGAAGGTGTGGTTAGCATTCTGCCAAGAGGTCTGCTGGTTGAGTTTGCCTCCAACCACGTCCATCCATCCGTCGGGGGTGGTGGTTCGGGCATTATTGGAACTAGTGAAGACTTGACTATCGGGGTCGATATTGTCTGGGATGAGGAAAACGCGCATGAAGTCGAAGTTACCCTCTCCATTGCACCGCCAGTCGAAACTGAGGTCATAATCGCCGGCAGCAAGGGTAAACTTGCGGCTGGCATAGCAATTGCTCTTGATGCCGGAAGCACCAGTATAACCGATATCGTAGGTATTGCTGTCTCCGTTATTTATCGCTTTAGATATATATAGCGCGCGCGAGCCGCTCTGGCTGGCGGCAGTGCCTAAGTACCACTGGTTGATGTGGTTGGCGGTGCCGCGGGTGAGTTCCCAGTCGGTGTCGTCGCCCTCCTCGAAGCCGCTGGCATAGGGAACGGTGGCAGGGAGGATGATTCGCTCGAGGCTGATGTTGTCGACCGCAGCGGGCGGGTTGGTGCCGTCACTGTCGTCATTGCGCCACATGAAGACTATCTTATAGTAACCCGCAGCATCCACATGGAAAATATGGTCGTCGTTGGTCCAGCCGGAGTTACCACTGTGATAGTTGTTCGTAATCTTAACCCACCCCGAGGGTACCCTAGAGCTTGCACCACTGGTGAAGTATGAGGCGTCGGGCGTGTCGCTGGCGGGGCAGAGGAAGGCACGCAGGAAATCCCAAGAGGTTTCACCTTTGCACTTCCATGCGAAACGGAGGTTATAGTCGCCGGCGGCGAGGTCGAAGGTACGGGTGGCAAAGCTGATGCAAGATTGGTTGGTGGTATAGGCGCAGGAGGCTCCGTCATTGTTGGAAATGAACAGTTCGGTCGAGCCGCTGGTAGAGCCTATGTACCACTTGTTGGGCTCGTTGTTCACGAACTCCCATCCTCGGTCCTCCGTACCCTCGAAACCTGTGTAGTAGGGCACCGTGGCAGTGTCGTACACTATCGGTATCGGCGGACGGTAGAAGATGCCGCGTATCATGAAGGTATAGGGTCTGCTGGCATCGAGGCGGGGGATGAAAGAAGGGTACATAAGCAGGCCGTCGCTATTGCCCGTGCTGGGACATACGGCTGCTGGATATGCATTGGGGTCGGCCGAGTACTCGAAGGTGAGCCAGAGGTCCTGTGTACCGTTGAGCGTCAGCGGAGTAGCGAGGGTGATGGTCTGCCAACTATCCACCTGGGAGGTTGCGAAAGAATCCGTGGCCGTGGCAGCCGGCGTCGAGGTGGTGGGATTGGAGGTGTATGCATTGAATGTATGGGCGCCTGCTTCCGCAACGTACAGCTGTACAGCCTGCAGTTCGGTGCCGTTATACAGAAGCGAGGCCGGGAGGCGGATGCCCCAATAGCTACCAGAGCTGCTCGTGCGATATGCGGATGCCTGGCTTTGGTTGCCGCAATAGGAGAGAGTATCGCCATCCAGGCGCTCGAACTGTGCGGTGAAGTTGTAGTCGCCACCGTTGGGGGTGAATTTGCGGGGACCTACATTGCAACCATTCTCCCACTGGGCAAAGCGGTAGCATTCCGTGGCCGCAGGAAGCAGGGTTACTGTGTCGCCAAAGTTGTAGGCACCGGCACCGCTTACCGAGCAGCCGCCACAGCCAGTGGTCGACACCGAGACGGTGCCGCCGACACCGAAGGTGCCACTGTGCGGTTCAACACCGATCAGGGCAGCATTGTCCATATTGTAGGTGCCCGAGGCATTGCCGCCGATGCCACCCACACCGGGGTTGAGCGAGCCGATGGCAAAGTTGCCGTCATGGCTGCCACCCCAACCCCAGTTGAAGTGGAACTGGTTGCTATTGTTGTATCCGTCGCAAATGAAGGCATGGCCGCCGTCCGTGTTGCGACCCGAGTAAAGAACCGGGCGGCCCGCGTCAAGCTCGGCACGCAGAAGGGCACGCCACCGGGCCGACGTGTAGTTCTCCAACCTGATTGAGGTCATGGAGGACTTGTACTTGAAGTATTTCATCAAGGCCGTCTGGGCAGATGTGCTGAAACGGCCAGGGTAGTTGAGCGTGGTGGCACCGCTGCTGTTGCTGCCATAGTTCATTTGCACCGCTACTCCGATGTGGTACATCAGCGTGGCCACAGCGGTTTTCTGGGTATTGGAGGAGGAGGCAGTGAGCGTGGTGGGCATGTTGGACCAATCGTAGGTTGTCGCGCCAAAGTTGGCACTCAACGACCCCGCACTGGAATGGTTGTAGCTGTGCGAGCCGTGGCCTGTCGCGGGGTGGTTCCAGAACTTCATGAGCTGTGCCGTGGCGGTGGCCACGCAGCCCGTGGGGGCGCGGTTGACGCCGACAGTGGGGCACTGCAAGTTGTAAGGGTTTCCCTGGTTCCAGGTGGTAGTAATCAACGGGGTGACTGCATAGTCTATCCGCGGAAGGTCGGTGGGATTCTCCATAATCTCCCAGCCGGGCGCGGGGTCATTGTCGGAACCGAGAACCTCCTTGAGCGTGCGTATCTCACGCTCATAATCCTCGTACCACGCCGCCACATTCTCCGGCATGTCCTTGGTTACAAAACGGCTGGTCGTCGAATAGCCGAGGATGGGGATGGCCACATCGTCGGCCGAGACCAGAATAAAGCCCGTCTCACCGAGGGTGAAGACATAGAACTCCGTGTAGGGAGTCTGCGACGTGATGTCGGTGAGGGCGAACGGTTTTTCCTCATTGGCGTTTACGCGGTTGAGGAAAGCCGAGGCTACTTGGCGGGCCTTGTTGGCGTCCACTGGTTTGGCGTGGAGGCTGCCGCAGAGTAGCAGCGCGCAGAAAATCAGTAAGGGCGTCTTTTTCATGTTTTTTGGGTTTTTTGGGATTTGTAACTATGATTTATCTATAATACCACATATTCATTTCACAATCAATTTCTTTAAGATGGATTCCCCAGCCGAGGCAACGCGCACAAAGTAGGCTCCGCGCGGCCACTGGCTGATGTCAAGCGTCATTGTGGAGTGGGGTGCGAGAAATGCGGCTTGTACCCGGCCGCTCATATCAATCACCTGCACCTGGCAGCCGGCCACGCCGTGGAATGTTACCGTGCTGCCGGCAGGGTTGGGTGTGATGTCTATAGTGGCGGATTCCGCTTGGTCGATACCTACCTGCTCGGCAAAGTAGGCCGTATAGGTAACGTTGGCCATCACCGTTGCCTGACGCTCGGGGCTGGTCTTGCCGTCATGCCAGCGCAGGAAGCGGTACCCCTCATTGGGCACAGCGGTCAGCGTGATGATGCTGCCGCGCGGATAGGTGCCGCCGCCCTCCACTGTGCCCATCGTCTCGTCGTTGCTCTCGGCGGTGATGGTGAAGGTGGGCAGCGGGGTTATCGTAACCTGCATCGTGTCGCTTGCCGAGCCGGTGGCAGTGGTGGCAGTGGCAACGACCTCGTAAGTACCGGGGGTGTCCCACTGCGCGGTAACGGTAATACCGCTGCCGGTGGCAGGCGTGGCGCCCTGGAGCGTCCATTCCACCGTGGCATCTTCGTTGGCCAGGGCCCGGAACGTGCCCGGCTCTCCCTCCTCGAGGGTGTTCGGTCCGCTCACTACCACCACTGTCGGTATCGGCAGGGGGGACGCCGGGGTGATGAAGATGCCGCGAATCATGAACGAGAAAGAGATTGCCATCTCCTGCATGTTGCCTCCCCACAGGCAGCCCTCTGGACGGCCTCCGTAGTAGGTGATGGCGGCCGGATAGTCGGCATCGCTGTTCTCGAACATTATCCATACCGACTGCGTGCCGCTGATAGCCACCGTCGTGTCGAGGGTCAACGTGTGCCATGCCGCAGCGTCGGATGCGGTGAAGGTGGCCGTGCTGCTGGCCCGGGGCACACAGCTGCTCACACTGGCGCCGGTATAGACCGTCACGGTGTAGGTGCCCTCCGTGGGGATGTAAATCTGCACAGCCGTCAAATCGTGGCCGGCGGTGAGCAGCGAGGCGGGCAGGCGGATACCCCAGACGCAGGTTCCCTCGGCGCCCAGGCCGTAGGAGGTAATCTGGCGGCCGTTGCCGCAGTAGGAAAGCGTGTCGCCGCTTATGGGCTCGAACGTGGCCGTGAAGTTGTAGTCGCCACCGTTGCCGATGAATTCCTTGGGATTGAAGCGGTCGTGGTCGGTCCAGCCGGCAAAGCGGTAGCCCGGCGAGGCCGTGGCCAGCAGGCTCACCGTGTCGCCAAAACCATAGCTGCCGGCACCGCTCACCGTGCCGCCGGTGCCGCTCACCGTGGCCGTTACCGTGCCGCCGGTGCCGAAGTTGCCATTGGGTCGTATGCCCACCAGGGCCACATTGTCCTGGTTGTAGGTGCCGTTGTTGCCGCCTGTGCCGCCGGTGGCAGGGTTGAGCGAGCCGATGGTGTAGTAGCCGTCGCAGAAGCTGCCCCAACCCCAGTTGATGTGGAACTGGTTGCTGCTGTTGTAACCGTCGATGACAAAGGAGTGTCCTCCGTTGGGGTCGCGGCCCGAAAAAAGTATCGGGCGGCTGGAATCGAGCTCGGCCTTGAGCAGGAGCGCATACTCGGCGTCGCTGTAGTCGGCGCGGGCCAGGGTAACCATGTCGGGACGGTATTTGAAGTGCTTCATCAGCGCCGTCTGCGACGAGGGCGATATATCACCGAAGAAGTTGTAGTTGTGAGCACCGCTGCCGCCAGTGGAAGAGAGGCCATAGTTCATCTCGACGCCCACGCCGATATGGTACATCAGCGTGGCCACAGCGTTGACCTGCGCCGTGGTGCTTCCCGAGCTGAGCACATTGGGCATCGTGCTCCAGGCGTAGGTTGTAGCCCCGAAGTCGGCACTCTGTGTGCCGTAACTGTTGTCCGTGTAGCTGTGGCTGCCGTAGCCCGTGACGGGATGGTTCCAGTACTTCATAATCTGCGCCGTGGCGGTGGCCACGCAACCCGTAACCGTGCGCTGGCCGTAGTCCTCGTCTTCGGGGCAGAGGCTGTTGTAGTAGGGGTTCTGGTTCCAGGTGGTGATCAGCAGGGGTGCCACATCCGACAGCACCGGCAGCGGTGCCACGCCGCCACCCTTCGGCTGCCCGCCGGCACGCAGCTGGCGGATACCCTCCTCGTAGCCCTCGAGCCACGACCGAATGTGCTGCGGCATGCCCTGCACCTCGAAACGGTTGGTCAGCGAATAGCCCAGTATCTGCTCGCCATGCTCCTCGCCCGACACCAGCACGAAACCACTCTCACCCAGCGTGAAGACATAAAACTCGGTGAAGGGTGTGCTGGACGTTATATCGTTCACCTCCAATTGGTTGCCTGCACCGGCAGCCTTCAGGAAGGCGATGGCCCGCTGACGTGCCGTGGCACTGTCGATGGGACCTGCCAGGGCACTCACCGTGGCCAGCAATAGGAAATATAATGCTATAATACTCTTTTTCATGCTGTTATATATTGTTCTAAGTAGTATTTCTAGGTGCAAATATACAACTTTTTTATAAATAGAACATAATTTTTATAATTATCCACACTGTATTTTCCCACCGCCACTCCCCTACCCTATCGCCATGTTCCAACGGCCTTCGAGATGCCTAACAGAGTAAAAAGGGGAGCAAAACCTATAGCATATCAAATACTGGCAATCAACCACTTGCACACGGCCCATTTAGGGCGTGCGAAGCACTTTTTTTCAAAAAAACGAAGGGTGTTTTGCTACTGCATAGCCACGCTCAAGGTAGCCACACTGATACGCACTCCGGGCACTGCGGCGAGGGTGGTGCCGCAACTGCCCAGGGTGGCACCGGTGGTCAGCACATCGTCCACCAACAGTATGTGGCGCCCCGTCAGCTCGTCGGGACGGCGCACCCGGAAAGCACCGCTCACGTTGCGCTCGCGGTCCGAGGCGCGTCGCTGGCTCTGTTTCTTGGTGCGGCGGTGGCGGACCAGGGCGGTGGTATTCACCTCGCGGCCAAAGGTTTGCGATATGCCGCGGCACAGCAGCTCGCTCTGGTTGTAGCCACGCGCCAGGCGCCGGGTCCAATGCAGCGGCACGGGCACCAGCAGCTCCACATCGTCGAACCGGCCGCTGCCTAGCAGGGCCAGCCCCAACTGCCGCCCCATCTCCTCGCACAGCTCGCAACCGCCGCGGAACTTCATGTTGTGCACCAACCGCTGCACCTTGTTGCCCTGCTCGAAATGCAGCATCGCCGTGGCGTGCACCAGCGGTATGCGGGTCGCCAGCCGCCGCTCCACGGGGTTGTCCTTCCGTGGCGTGTATAGCGTGTGATTCAGGTCGTTAAGGCAATTGAGGCAGACCTGCCGCTCGCCCTGCACAAGCACCTCGCCGCAACAGGCGCAAAGCGAGGGGAACACCGCCTGCAACACACTTTGTATCATATTATTGTAGGAAGAAGCAGCTGTCGCCGTAGCTCAGGAAGCGGTAGCCGTTGCCGAGGGCATGGCTGTACACCTCGCGCCAACGGTCGCCTATCAGCGCCGACACCAGCAACAGCAGCGTGCTCTTAGGCTGGTGGAAGTTGGTTATCAGTCCATTGACCACGCGGTAGCGATAGCCAGGGGCTATCATCAGCTGCGTGGCGCCATCCAGCTGGTCGCCCCCCCTTTGCTCCAGCCAGCGGAGGATATTTTCATACGCCATCTGGTAGCCTATCCCTTCTGCATCAAGCGTATATGGATCCCACTGGCGGATATGCATGTGGGTGAGCGTGGGGTCGTGCTGCAGTTGCACACCGAACCAGTAGAGGCTCTCCAGCGTGCGCACCGTGGTGGTGCCGACGGCAATGAGGGGGTTCCCCTGGTGGGCGATGAGGTGGCGCAGGTTGTCGGCCGTAACGCGCACCGGCTCCACGTGCATCTCGTGCTCGCCTATGGTGTCGGTGCTCACCGGCTTGAAGGTGCCGGCCCCGACATGGAGGGTGATATAGTCTGTGCCTATCCCTCTGTTTTTCAACGCATCGAGTACTTCGGGCGTGAAGTGCAGCCCGGCCGTTGGAGCGGCCACCGAGCCGTCGTGGTGGGCATAGACCGTCTGGTAGCGCTCGCTGTCGGAGGCTTCGGCCTGGCGGTTCATGTAGGGCGGCAGGGGTATGACTCCGGCAGCCTCTATCACTTCGGCGAAACTCATACCGCCCGTCCAGCTGAAATCGACCACCCACGCGTTGCCTATGGCCTCACCCCTTTCAGCGGTAAGCTCAAATTCCCCACTTTCCACCTTCCACCTTCCACTTAATGGGCCGCCCTTCCACTTCTTGTTATTCCCGATGAAGCAGGTCCAGGTGCAGCGCTGGCGCTGTTCGAAGGCTTCGCTGATGGCCATGCCGTGGGGCTCGAGGCAGAAGACCTCGATGGTGGCGCCGGTCTCCTTCTGGAAGAAGAGGCGGGCGTGGATGACGCGTGTGTCGTTGAAAACCAGCAATGTGCCGTCGGGCAGCAGGGAGGGCAGCTCGCAAAAGCGGTGGTCCTCCATACGGTCGCCGCGCAGGGTGAGCAGCTGCGACTGGTCGCGCCGCTCCAGCGGGTAGCGTGCTATGCGCTCCTCGGGCAGGGGGTAGTCGTAGTCCTCGATGCGGATACGCTGCAGGCTACTGAGCATGACGACGTTGCGTAATAAGGGAGAGAACGATATACCAAAGGATGATAAGCGAGATGGCGTACCACTGGCGGCTGACAACCACCAGCGCCACGCAGCCGATAAGGAAGAGGTACGGCACCGTGTTGTGCCTCCACCCCATCTCCTTGAAGTTGAATTTCAGCGAGAACATGGGCACCTCGGAGACCATCAGGATGTTGACAGCCAGCGCCACTACAGCCATGGCGACACCCAAATAGAGGTTGGTGGCAGCGATGCCGGACAGGGCCAACCCCACCCACACAAGGGCGTTGGCAGGCACCGGCAGGCCAAGGAAGGAGTGCGACTGGCGGGTGTCGATGTTGAACTTGGCCAGGCGGTAGGCGGCGAAGAGGGGCATGAGCAGGAACGGCAGCATGCAGAGTATCACCACCCAGAGGGGGTAGGCTTCCTTGAGCGGCACCTCGACAAGGCGGAACATGAGGAATGCCGGTGCCACGCCGGAGGTAACCACATCGGCCAGCGAGTCGAGCTGCTTGCCCAGTTCGGATGGAACCTTGAGCAGGCGGGCCGCCAAGCCGTCGAAGAAGTCGAGGAATATGCCAGCGCATATCCAGATGGCGGCCATGCGCACATCGCCCAACGCCAGGGAGGCGAAGAGCGACTCGACCCCGCAGAAGAGGTTGCCGAGGGTAATCAGGTTGGGTATTTGGCGGCGAAGCATGGCACTACCAGAGCTTGACTATCAGGCGGAACTCGTCGTCGTCCCAGTACTCACGGAACTCGGTGTCGACGGCGGCCTTGCGCTTGTACTCGTACTGGTCGTCGATCGAAGCCTTGAGGTTCTTGAGGCAGTTGGTCTTGTCGCCGAGGCGGGCAAAGCAGATGGCACGGAGGTAGTTGACGTCGGCATTCTGGTCGAGGCAGCAGTCGAGGGTGCGGATGGCCATGCCGGTCTCGTCGGCCATGAGCTGGGCGAAGGCCAGGTTGTAGGTGCAGGGGTTCTGCTTGAGGCTCTTCTGTGCCTCCTCGTAGTTGCCGCGCTTGAGGTTGAGGATGGGTATATTGGCATCGGCGTCGGAGCTGCCCTGGCGCTTGGCCTCCTCGAAGTAGTGCTTGGCCAGCGCGTAGTCCTTCTTGGCGAGGAAGAGCAGGCCGGTGTTGTTGAGGATGTCGGGGTTGTGGGGGTTGAGGTCGCGGGCCACGTTGAGGTAGCGCTCGGCCTCGGCGATGGAGTCGAGGTAGAAGGCCACGGCGCCGGCGTTGTTCCAGGCGGCCCACTCCTGCGAGTGGTTCTCGGTGGCCCACTTGTAGTACTTGTATTTGGTGTCGTAGTTGTAGTTGATATAGGCGGCGTACATCAGCTCGTCGAACGAGAGCTTGGCGGGGTTGAGCGAGGCTTGCTTGGCCAGCTCGGGGTCGGTCAGGCGGGCTTCGCTGTAGTAGAGGGCAATCTGCGCACGGCGCAGGTTGGGGAATATCTCGGTGTTGAGCTCCTGATAGGTCTCGGCCATGTTGCGTATCATCTGCTCGCGTTTGAGGACGTTCTGCTGGGTCTCGACGATGTTGATGATGGCATGCTTGTCCTGTATCTCGGAGCCTTCGACCATGACGACGAAGTGCACCCAGTCCTCGCCCGCGGCGCGGCTGGTGATGATGAGCTTCTTGAGCTGCTGGTACTTGTAGTATTCCACGTCCTGGGGCTTGACCTTGGCACGGCGGGCCATGGTCTCGAGCACTTCGTCGAGGACGCGGTTGAGCTGTGCGGTGGCCACGTCGGCGCGGTTCTTCGACACACCCACGTTGTTTGTCTCCTCACCCTCGGGCGAGGCCCAGCCGGTGATGCTGATTTGCTTGGGCAGACCCTGCTCGAGCATGATGCGCTTGAGCTGCTGGAGCGAGCCCTGGGCGTCGAACTTGCGGTTCATAAAGAAGTTCCAGTCGAGGTTCGACGTGCCGCCCTCGAAGTAGATGTCGGCGGTCTCGACGATGCCCTGGGTCTTGTTGTAGTTGATGGGGGCGATGGAGATGTTGCCCTTGATGTCGATCCACGACGAGGTGTTGTTCACGCCGTCGGAGATGAGCACGGGGCCGAACTCCACGCCGGCGTTGTCGCGCAGCACGTCGACGGCGAAGCGGGCGTCCTCGTTGGCCTTGGGTCCTTTGTAGCCCACGGGGTTGAGCACCAGACGGCCGGTCTCCATGCCGGGCTTGAAGTCGAAGGCGTCCGTGTAGGTGAAGCGGCCACCCTTGGCGTAGTCGATGATGGTGCCGTCGCCGGTAACGCTCTCACCTTTGAGGGTGAGCGGCGTGAGGGGTATCTCGCCCCCCTCCCAGGTGAACACGGGCTGCAGGAACACGGCGCAGTTTTTGTTGAAATATTTCTCGGGCACCTGGCCGGTGAAAGTAACCACCACCTTGTCGTCCATCGTTTCGACGGGCGAGGGCACAGCCTGGTAGCGCACCTTATTGCTCTTGGATTTCATCTTGGAGAGGCCACTGCAGCCGGTGAGGAGCACCGAGACGAGGGTCAGCACGAAAAGTGTCTTTCTCATTTTGGAGTGTGTTATTTTATTATATGCTTGTTTGTCAATCCATTATACCACCTGCCGCCCTGGCGACACGGGGGCTGTTTAACTTGCAAATATACAAATAATTTTCAATATAAAAATAAAAAACTTCACGCTCCCCACTCCGCCACCCCTCCCCGACCCCATCGGAAGCCCTGCCCGAGGGGGTGCGAAAAGCTGAAAAATTTCCGAAAAAACCGCCGGGTTCCGCTGCCACACAACTGCCTGACAGCCAGCGGATGACAGGCTATAGGTTTTGCCTCTCTTCGTACTCTCTTGGGGGACGCGTGCAATATTCTTCTGGGGTCGGCGTTATATTTTTATATCGGCGAAGTTTTTATTTTAGGTCGGCGAATTTCATATTTTGGTCGGCGAATTTTACGAATTATGCGAATTAATATAACTCGCTGTAAATCAAAAATTCGCATAATTCGCATAATTCGCCGACAAAAAGAAAATAAGCAGTAAGATGGCGAAGTTGGACATAGGCATACTGGGCGGCTTCAGCGGCCGTGTGGGCACCGTGGTGGGGTATCACCGGCACGGGGCCTGGTTCGTGCGTGCCTACCAGCCGCACATAAAGGACAGGAAATCAGCGGCGCAGCTGGAGCAGCGGAGCCGTTTCAAGGCGATGATACAGTTCGCCTCGCCGGCCACGCCGGTGCTGCGCGTGGGGCTGCGGCAGGTGGCCGCCGACTGGCAGATTACCGAGGGGAATGCCTTCCTGAAAATCAACAAGGAGTGTTTTCCTAGAGAATCTAGAAATTCTAGAAATTCTAGAGAATCTAGAGAATCTAGAAATTCTAGAAATTCTAGAGCCATTGACTATCCCAGCCTGCAGTTCTCGCGGGGTTCGCTGGCAGCGCCTGCGGCGCTGCAATATACTGTGGACGAGGGCGGTGCGCTCACCGTCCGCTGGTGCGCCGAGGGCGGAAGCCTCACCGACCGCGTGCACATCTATATCTACTGCCCCGCCGCACAGAGGGGCATCGCCCTGCAGGGCGAGCGCGCACAGCGCCACCTCCGTGCCCTGCTGCCCGAAGGCTTCGCCGCCGCAGACCTGCACCTCTGGGCCTTCGCCTCGAACGCCCGAGGCGAGGTCTCGCCGACAGTCTATGCCGCCATGGCAGAAAACCCAAGCGACACTGGAAGTGGCTGTTTGTCAGCAGTTAGCGATACACCTAGCGAAACAGCAGGTAGCGAGGCACACGCTGTTTGTACTGCCGATAGTCCTCACCATAGGTGCGCAGGCAGTACTGCTCCTCGCCGAGGATGGTGCCGTGCATGGCCCAACAGTAGGGAACCATGAGCAACAGAAGCCAGAGCGAGGCGGTAGCGATGATGATGCCCAGCATGGCCAGGGTGAATACTTATTATATCTTCTCGAAACGGAAGTCGCAGCAGCGGTCGCCGCGGCAGAGGGTGCCGGTGCGGGTGAAGCGGATGCCGGGCAGCGTGGAGTAGAGGTAGTCGTCGATGCGGCAGAAGCAGGGTCCCAGCTCGGGCACGCCGTGGCGGGCGAAGAGGGTGGCGAAGATGCACTGCGTGGTGTCGAAGGCGCAGACGCCGGGTCCCAGGTCCAGCACCTCGCTCTGCCAGCCGTGGCCGTTGCCTTTCATCATCATCTTGGGAATCAGCTTGCGCAGCAGCGGGAAGATGCCCGGCACCCTGGCCATGCGCTGGAACATGCGCAGGCGCGGCACGAGGAACTGCTCCATCGTGGCCACAATCTCGCGTTGCGACGCCTCGGGGCTCACGCCGTGGGCGAGGTCGTACTCATAGATGGCCAGCGCCGCGAAGAGGTTGCAGAGGTGGGGATGGCTGATGGGGTGGCAGAGGTCGGCGTCCTCCACTATCAACTCGCCGATGCGACGCTCCACGGCAGCGCGCTTCTCCTGCGGGCAACGCTCGAAGTAATGCCGGAAACGGCTGGCTTTCATCATCTTGTGCGCCACAAAAAGTTTTCTCATCGTAAGCAGTTTTGTTTGCAAAAATACGACGGAAAAGCCGCGCCGGCAATCGCCATTAGTGGTGATTTAGCCGATGGGGAGCTACATGGCGCTGTCGCAGAAGCCTTTGGCCGGGCAGTACTTGCAGGCGTTGCGCGAGGGAGTGGGAGCGAAGTCGATGGCGGGGTTCATCAGCTCGTCCACCTTGTCGCGCAGCATCTGCTCGAAGCGGCCGAGGCGGTCGGGGGTGATGAGGGTGTCGCCGTCCCAGCGCGCCAGGCGCACGTCGGAGCGCAGGTTGCGCAGGGGGTAGATGCCTGAGGTGAGCGAGAGGTTATCGGCGGGGTGCGCCTTGGTGTAGAGCAGGGCGTACCACATCAGCTGCAGCCACTTGCCGGGCATGGGGTCGGCGTAGGTGATTTCCTTGTCGTCGAGGCTGCCGGTCTTGTAGTCGATGATGCGCAGCGTGCCGTCGAGGATGTCCACACGGTCCACGGTGCCCTTGATAAACACCTGCTGACCGCCGGGTGCCGTGGCAATGGGATAGGGCTCGATTTCCTCCTCGGTGGCCACGACCTGCAGCGCATGCCCCTCTCGCAACAGCGACAATTCGTTCTCCAACAGATGCCTGAGCTGGCTCTCGGCGACCGAATGGAGGAAACTGTTGCGCCCTTCCGACGAGCGGCCGTGAGAGTAGAGGCTGTCGAACTCCTCCTGCAACACCTGCGGTAGCCGGTCGAGGGCCTGCCGGAGAACCTCCTCGCGCAAAGGCTGTCCCAAATGGGGTTCATAGATGTGTTCCAGAACGTTGTGCACGGCACTGCCCAATTCGGCGCTGTCGAGTTCCTCCTCGAGGGTGCGGCGCTCGTCTATTTTCAGCACCTTGGAGAAGTAGTATTTCAACGGGCACTCGATGTAACTGGCAAAACTGGTGGGCGAAAGGCCGCGGGCGGCCATGTCGTCCATACGCCGCAGCACAGCGTCGGTCTTGACGCCAAGGGCGGGCATGGTTCCGGCGGTGAGGGAAGTGTCGGAACTGACAGCGTGGTACTTGACCTTGATATTTGGATACACGCGCGCCAGCTCGCCTTCCACCTGGCGCAGGAAGCGGCTCGGCTCGCCCTTGCCCATGCCGTCGCTCTCCGAGCTGTAGAGCAGCCACACCTTCTCGGCGCGCTGCAGCAGGTGGTAGAAGTTGTAGGCGTAGACCGAGTCTTTTTCATAGTAGGTGGGCAGGCCGTAATGCACCTTGAGGTGCTGGGGCACCAGCGTGTTGCCGCTGCGTCCGCCAGGGACAACGCCCTCGTTGGCCGAAAGCAGGACGACGTGGCGGAAGTCAAGGTTGCGCGTCTCGAGCATGCCCAATATCTGCAGCCCCGACATGGGTTCGCCGATGAGGGCTATCTGGTGGCGGCGGGCGATGCGGGTGTAGACCTTTTCCAGGGTATCGATATTGTCGACGAAGGGATAGGTGGCCAGGAGTGTGTCCAGGTTGGAGAGCACCTCGTTGAGGCTGCCGAGGGCCTGACGCTCCTTGGCGGCATTCTCCAACAGGGGACTGGCGGCAACGAGCGCGGCCAGCTCGTGCAGCAGGGAGACGCAGCAGCGGGGCGCCGGACGGTCGTCGGGCAGCAAGAAATGGAGCGCCGGCGGCAGCAGCGAGGCCAGATCGGCGCAGCGGCAACGGATGATGCTGTCGGCATGCAGAAGCCGTTCGGCCTTGCGGTGCAGGTCGGGCACACCGGCCAGGCCGGCGATGTAACGGTCGGCCAACAGGTTGAGCACATCGGTATGGTAATAGCCGCGAGCCGTCTGCTGGCGATAGAGCGCAAAGAGTTTGAGCACCAGCGCGTGCACCATGCTGTCGGCATAGGCATAGCCCATGGAGATATTCACCTTGCCCGCCTCCACCTCGTCGGGCAGGGCATTGAGTACGGGCATCAGCAGGCTCTCGTCGGCCAGCACTACGGCCGCGTCCTCGAAGCGCGACGACTGAGGGGCGAGCATAGAGGACAGCAGCTGGCCGGTGAACTTACATTGCAGGATATTCTCGGGACACTCGACGATATGCACCTCGCGGTCGCCCTCTGCGAAAAGCGAACGGCCATGGGGCTGCAGTTCGGGGAACTCCTCCACATGCTTGCGCAGGAAGAGGCCGGCCTCCTGCTCGGGGGCGAGGTAGTAGGGGTCGTAGTCGGTCAGCAGGTGCCCCTTGCCGAGGCGGCAGTAATGGGCGATGATGCGGTGCTCGCACTCGCTCATGGCGTTGAAGCCTACAAAATAGACCGCCTGCCACGGACAGGGCTCGGCCAGGGTCTCGATGTGCTCGGCCACATGGCGATAGGCCATGCCGCCATACGCCTTGCCCTGGGCCAGCAGGCGCTCGCGCAGCAGGGTATAATACTGATACAGCGAGCGATAGAAATCAAGATAATCCTGCTGGAAAGGGCTGAGGGCCGAGCCGTCGACCTGCCATTCGCCAAGCGCCTTTTCATCGTGGATATGAGAGAAAAGGCGGCAGGCGTCGACCATATACTGGTCAATCTCCGAGAAGTCGCCCACCATCAGGTCGCCGAAGGAGATAAAGTCCTCGAAGGTGCGGTACTTGCGCTCCGGCCCGCCGAGCTGGACATGGATATCGTAGAGTTCGAAGAGGAGGAACTCGCTGGGCACCACCTCGAGGTCGCCCAGGTCGACCACCAGCTCGTCGACCGTCTTCAGCGTGGGCAGGAAGATGGGGCGCCCCATACGCTTGAACTGATTGAGGAAGAAGCGTTTGGAGCGGTTATTGTTGAACACCACAAGCACGCGGTCGGTGTCGTGGGGATACTCGTCGGCGATGCGTTGGGCTACTTGTTGCAGGAAGGGTACCATTGCTGTGCTTTTTCAAGGGTTTCGGGACGGCCCACATCGAGCCACTGGTCGGCCGGGTGGACAAAACTGCGCACGGGGTGGGATGTCGCGAGCTCTATATACATATCTATTATGGAATATGGATAATCGGCCACTGGCAGCAGCGGCAGCAGCGCCGGACTGACAAGGGCGATACCGCTGAAAGCCAGCGCACTGGAGTTCTGATGTATTTGAGTGCTCCCAGTGCGCCCCAGGAGGCTCCCGTCCGGCCCGAAATCCAGCAGACGCTTGGTGTCGCGCCAACTGCAGCAGAGGGTGGCCAGGTTGCGCTGCGATGCGTGCTGCCCGAGGAGCGTGGAAAGGTCGATAGTGGAGAGGACATCCACATTGTGAATCAAGATATCGTCGCGCCCACTGAAGTGGGGTTCGGCATGCTTGAGGGCACCGCCGGTGTCGAGCAGCAGGGCGCGCTCGTCGCTGATGCTGACAGGGCAGGGCCATGCGTGCGAGGCGAGGTACTCCTCCACCATGTCGGCGAAATGGTGGACATTGACCACGATACGGGAGGCACCCGCCGAGGCCAGCCGCCGGATGGCCAGCGCCAGCAACGGCTCGCCGCCCACCTCGACAAGGGCCTTCGGACGGTCGTCGGTCAGCGGCCGCAACCGCGTGCCCAATCCAGCTGCAAGTATGAATCCTTCCATGCCACATACAACGTCAAAACAGCCCATTTATTGCAACGTCGCATAGATATTTTGTATTTCCGAGGAGACTCTTTTGGAGGGGATGCGGAAAAATAAATTTGGCAGTTTCGGAAAAAAGTTGTACTTTTGCACCGCTTTTTATAGTGTAAACGACAGAAAAATGGTATGTTCGATTTCGAAACATCAGTAACCAGCATAGAGCTGAAAACAAGACAGTTGGCAGACGAGGTAGCACGCCTGCGACGTCAAGTGTCGGAAGCCGACGACCGCTGCCACGCACTGGAAGAAGCACTGAAAGACAAAGAAATATTAATAAATAACCTTAAAGAAGAGAACAAATTAGTCAAACTAGGGAACAGGTTGAGCGAGAAAGGCGAAACAGCTGAACTGAAACTCAAAATCAATCAGATGATACGCGCCATAGACAAGAGTCTGGAAACCCTGCAAAAGACAGAATAACGATGGAAACGGTATCGGCATCGGTCAACATATTGGGACGCACCTACAAGCTTCGCGTGGCCGCGGAGGACGAGGAAGCATTGCGCAAGGCCGCGGAAGCCATCTCGGTGCAGGCCAAGAGCTACGGCCAGATGTACGCCTACAACGACCATCAGGACCTCCTGGCTATGGTGGCACTGACACAGATAACACAACTGACGAAGATACAAGACTCGCTGCGATTCAAGGACACCGACCTCGCGCAGCGGCTCAATACCATCGACAGCATCATGGAACAAATCCTGCATCCGACCCAAAACAGTTTGTAAACTCAACACCATTTACGAACCGAGTCGGCTCAGGGGTGGGTAGGTTGTATGGCTGATACACCCGGCGCTCAAATCCTAACAGTCTAGAGTTTACCATAACTCCCGGCGGGAATAACAGGATGCAGGATTTACTCTTCAAGCTCTGTGTTTCGCACACACCCTCGCACCAACCACGTCCCCACAACAACAACACATCAACACACACATGGAAATACTGTGGATTATCATTGGACTCGTCGTGGGAGCAGGCATCGCCGTCTGGCTCACCACCGGTGTGCTGCGTAACAAACTCCTCGCACGCAGCCAGCAAGTACTCAAGGACGCCGAAGAGAAAGGCGAGGTGCTCAAGAAAGAGAAAGAGCTCCAGGCCAAGGAGAAGTTCCTCCAGCTCAAAGGCGAACACGACAAACGCGTCAACGAACAGAACAACAAGCTCCGCGAGCAGGAGAACAAACTCAAACAGCGCGAGCAGACCCTCTCGCAGAAGGTCGACGAGCTGCAGAAGAAAAGCAACGAGCTCAAAGGCGTAAGCGAGAACCTCAACAAGCAGATCGAGGCCCTCCACGTGCGCCAGGCCGAAGTGGAGAAGGTCTACCACGAGAGCGTTACCAAGCTCGAGCACATCGCCGGCATGACCGCCGAGGAGGCCAAGCGCCAACTCGTCGAGACCATGACCGAAGAGGCCCGCGCCGAAGCCTCGACCACCATCATGGACATCGTCGAGGAGGCCAAAATCACCGCCGCCGAGCAGGCCAAGAAAATCGTCATCCAAAGCATCCAGCGCACCGCCACCGAGACCGCCGTGGAGAACACCGTCTCGGTCTTCAACCTCGAGAACGAGGAGGTCAAGGGCCGCATCATCGGCCGCGAGGGTCGCAACATACGCACCCTGGAGAGCCTCACTGGCGTGGAAATCATCATCGACGACTCGCCCGACGCCATCATCATCAGCGGCTTCGACCCCGTGCGCCGCGAGATTGCACGCCTGTCGCTCCATAAGCTGGTTACCGACGGCCGCATCCACCCCGCCCGCATCGAGGAGGTGGTGGCCAAGACCCGCCGCCAGATTGAGCAGGACATCAACGAGGTAGGCAAGCGCACCTGCATCGACCTCGGCATCCTCAACATGAACCACGAGCTGGTGCGCATGGTGGGCCGCATGAAGTACCGTTCCTCTTACGGCCAGAACCTGCTGCAGCACAGCCGCGAGGTGGCCAACCTGGCCGCCACCATGGCCTCCGAGCTGGGCCTCAACCCCAAGATGGCCAAACGCGCCGGCCTGCTGCACGACATCGGCAAGGTGCCCGAGACCGACCCCGAGATGCCGCATGCCATCTTCGGCATGAAACTGGCCGAGAAGTTCAAAGAGCATCCCGACATCTGCAACGCCATCGGCGCCCACCACGACGAGATGGAGATGACCAACCTCATCAGCCCCATCATCCAGGTGGCCGACGCCATCAGCGGCGCCCGCCCCGGCGCACGACGCGAGGTGGTGGAGGCTTACATCAACCGCCTCAAGAAACTCGAAGACATGGCCATGGGCTACCCCGGCGTGGTGAAGACCTACGCCATCCAGGCCGGCCGCGAGCTGCGCGTCATCGTCGGTGCCGACAAGGTCAACGACGCCGATGCCACCAAGCTCAGCTTCGACCTCTCCAAGCAAATCCAGAGCGAGATGACCTACCCTGGACAAATCAAAGTAACCGTCATCCGCGAAACCCGCGCCATCAATTACGCCAAATAACAGGGTTTAAGGTTTAGGGTTTATGAGTATGCAACTGCTGGCCATACAATGGAATGTAGACCCGGTGATGTTCCACATCGGCTCCTTCGCCGTGCGCTACTACTCGCTGGGCTTCCTCCTTGCCTTCGCGCTGGGCTACTACATCGTATCCCGCATGTTCAAGCGCGAAGGCGTCAAAACCGACTACCTGGACAGCCTGGTGGTCTACATGTTCCTCTCCGTGCTGGTGGGTGCGCGCCTGGGCCACTGCCTCTTCTACGAGCCCGGCTACTACCTCACCTCCGAGCACTGGTTCGAGATCGTATGGCCCTTCAGCAACGGCCATTTCGTAGGCTACCAGGGCCTCGCCAGCCACGGCGCCGCCATCGCCGTGCTCGTGGCCATCTGGCTCTACTGGCGACACTACGCCATGAACGTATGGTGGCTGCTCGACCGGCTGGTCATCGTCATCGCCCTCGGCGGCGCCTTCGTCCGCCTGGGCAACCTCTTCAACAGCGAAATCTACGGCCACGCCACCTCGCTCCCCTGGGGCTTCATCTTCGTCCGCGACGGCGAGACTGTCCCCAAGCACCCCACCCAGCTCTACGAAGCCCTCTCCTACCTGGCCATCTTTGCCGCATGCCTCTGGCACTACCGCCGCAAAAAGGGCAACCCGCGCTCCGGCACCATCTTCGGCGCCTGGCTCATCGCCCTCTGGGGCGTCCGCCTGCTCATCGAGTTCGTCAAGAACGACCAGGTCGACTTCGAGGCCGGCATGGCACTCAACATGGGACAGCTGCTCAGCATCCCATTCATCCTCGCCGGCATCGCCATCCTCTGGCTCTCGCGCCGCGGGACATTCCCGCAGGGTCCCTTCCCGAAGGGAGAAAAAGTAAAATTTGAAGACAAAAAAGACAAAAAGAAATGAAGACTCTCATACTTGTACGCCACGGCGAAAGCGCCTGGAACAAACTCAACCTCTTCACCGGCTGGACCGACGTGGACCTCACCGAAGCCGGCATGGCCGAAGCCTTCGAGGCCGGCCGCCTGCTCAAGGCCGAAGGCTACAGCCCCGAGCTCTGCTTCACCTCCTACCTGAAACGGGCAGTGAAGACCCTCAACCAGATGCTCGACGCCATGGACATGGACTGGCTGCCGGTGCAGAAATCGTGGCGCCTCAACGAGAAAAGCTACGGCGCCATCCAGGGCCTCAACAAGGCCGACACCGCCGCCAAGTACGGCGACGACCAGGTGCTCCTCTGGCGCCGCTCCTACGACGTGCAGCCCCCCGCCCTCGACCTCCACGAGGAACGCAGCCCGCGCCTCGACCCGCGCTACAACGAAATTCCCGACAGCCTCATCCCCCTCACCGAGAGCCTCAAGGACACCATCGAGCGCCTCATGCCCTACTACCGCGGCACCATCCTGCCCGCCTTCGAGAACCGCAACACGTTGCTCGTCGTCGCCCACGGCAACTCCCTCCGCGGCATCGTCAAGGAGCTCAAAGGCATGACCAACGAGGAAATCATCAAGTTCAACCTGCCCACCGCAGTGCCCTACGTCTTCACCTTCGACGACAAAATGAACCTCATCGAGGACAAATTCCTCGGCGACCCCGACGTCATCGCCGCCAAGATGCAGAGCGTGGCCAACCAGGCAAAGAAGAAATAAAAAGAAGAAATAAATAAGTTCAACCATATAAAAAAGAAACATTATGAAAAGAAACATCTTTCTGACCTTCGCAGCGCTTTTTGTACTGCTCTTCTCGTCGTGCAGCAAGGACATCGACCTCCCCGGCACCAAATGGAAAGCCACTTTCGCAAAGGCCGTCAACTACGAAGGCATGGATATGCAACTCAACCTCGCATTCGACCTCAAGTTTATCGACGCCACACAGTACTCCTTCAGCATGTCTGGCACAGTTACTGCCATGGGGGAGACCCAACAGTATCCTAGCGAAACAAACGAAGGAACCTACACCTTCGATGGCGAGAAAGGCATGCTTGACGGCGAACAGCCCTTCACCTACAACAAGAGCGACAAGACCATCACCATAGAAACAGCTGTCGAACCCGACGAAGTTGACATCTATGGCAGCAACACAATCACCCTTGTCTTCAAAGAAGTCTAGCAGCCAGAAACATGCAACCACACAGGAAGCGGGGTGTTCTTCTGAACACCCCGCTTTTTTCCTTGTAAAGGGGGAAAAAACACGTGGCAGGCCTCGCTCTAGCATATAATTGGCAGGAAAAATAAACCAGCGCAAGAAATAAATACAAAACTCAACACATTGACACTTAACATAATATATCAACGTAAAGGAATAAAAGAAAAAAAATATTTGGCCAGTCGGAAAAATGTTCGTACTTTTGCACCGCTTTTCGAGAGAGAAAGCGGTGCTTTTAGTCAACTAGAAGAACACACGGAGAGGTGGGTGAGTGGCTGAAACCAACAGTTTGCTAAACTGTCGTACTCGATTAGGGTACCGGGGGTTCGAATCCCCCCTTCTCCGCCAAGAAAGACGCCCTGCAAGGCGTCTTTTCCCATTCAAGCACCAGCGGGATATAGCGTAGTCCGGTTATCGCGCCTGCTTTGGGAGCAGGAGATCCCCAGTTCGAATCTGGGTGTCCCGACAGAGACAAATTTTGAATTCTGAATTTCGAAATTCGAATTTCAACGTTCAAAATCAAATGATGGCTCTGTAGCTCAGCTGGATAGAGCAACTGCCTTCTAAGCAGTAGGTCCTGCGTTCGAGTCGCAGCAGGGTCACCACCAAGGAAGAGACGCCCACAAGGCGTCTCTCGTTTTTTCCCAAACTGCACCGCCACCGACTGCCGGCCCACTCCGTGGGTCGGTTTTTTGCATCCTCCTGCCATCCCCTTACAAAGGCCGAAGAGAGGCAAAACCTATAGCCTTGAAAACACTGTAAACCAACCTGTTGCAGACTGGCTTTTTCGTGTCCATTTTCATTTTTTCGAGCAAAAATCCAAAAGTGCATATCTAGCTGGTTTGCTGCGTTTTAGTATCAATATTTGGCCATGTCGCGAAAAAGGTGTATCTTTGCACCTCAAAATACATATTATACATCATGAAAAAACTCCTCACCATCCTCACCGTGGCACTGACCGTGCTGCCCCTGCGTGCCGACGAAGGCATGTGGATCCCCATGCTCCTGCAGCGCAACGAGGCCGCCATGCAGCGCGCCGGCATGCGCATCACCGCGCAAGACATCTACGACATCAACCAGGCTTCGCTCAAAGACGCCATCGTCCTCTTCGGCGGCGGCTGCACGGGCGAGTTCGTCAGCAACGAGGGCCTCCTACTGACCAACCACCACTGCGGCTACAGCTACATCGTCCGCCACTCCACCGTCGAGCACGACTACCTCACCAATGGCTTCTGGGCCATGGACCGCAGCCAGGAGCTGCCCTGCCCGGGCCTCTCGGTTACCCGTCTGGTCCGCATGGAGGACGTTACCGCGCAGGTGCTCGCCGGCGTCGACGACTACACCTCCGAGCAGGACCGCGAGAGCATCGTGGACAAGAATATAAAGGAAATTACCGAGAAGGCCGTCGCCGGCACCCATTACAAGGCCATCGTCAAGCCGTTCTACTATGGCAACCAGTACTTTATGTACATCAACGAAGTCTTCACCGACGTGCGCCTGGTGGGTGCCCCTCCCTCGAACATCGGCAAGTTCGGCGGCGACACCGACAACTGGATGTGGCCCCGCCACACGGGCGACTTCTCCGTCTTCCGCGTCTATGCCGCCGACGGCAAGCCGGCTGACTTCGACAAGGGCAATACCCCCTACCGCCCGTTGAAGCATTTGGAAATCAGCCTCAAGGGTGTCGATGAGGGCGACTTCACCTTCGTCTTCGGCTACCCCGGCACCACGCGCCGCTATGTAACACACGACTATGTGGACCTGGCCGCCAACGTGGAGAACCCCGTCCGCATCGCCCTCCGCACCATCCGCCTCGACCACTACAACGCCGCCATGCGCCAGTCGGCCGCCCAGCGCCTCAAGTACGCCAACCGCGTGGCCTCCATCGCCAACGGCTGGAAGAAGTGGCAGGGCGAGAGCCTCGGCATCGAGCGCCTGCGCGGCGTGGAGCAGAAGATGGAGCAGGAGCGCCGCTTCCAGCGCTGGGCCGACAGCAAGCCCCTCTACCGCGACGTGCTACCCCAGCTGGAGGACAACTACAGCCGCCTGCGCGAGGTGGAGCTGGAGTGGACCTACTTCCAGGAGGCCGTCCTGGCCAGCGACTTCATGCAGCGCGCCATGCGCCTGTGGCGCATCGGCAACGCCGCCGACCGAGACGTCGCCGGCCACGCTGCCGCAGCGCTGCTTAACGACAGCGATGTTTACTTCGAGGACTTCGACCAGCACTCGCCCGTCGACGAGGCCATCTTCACCGAGTGCTACCTCTATATGTGGCAACACGGTTTCGCCCCCTTCGCGCAAGGACAGGACGCCGCACAGGTGGAGGCCTGGCTGAAGAAGGTCTACGCCAAGTCGGCACTCAACGACGGAAAGAAGCTCAAGAAACTGCTCATACGCTGTGCAGAGAAAGACCGCACCGCAGCGCTGGACGACCCGGCGGTGAAGCTTTTCGTCGACGCCTACAACCACTGCTACTCCACTGCCAAGCGCAAGCAATACAACGAGGCCGACGAGGAGATCCAGCGCCTGATGCGCCTCTATGTCCGCGGGCAGATGGAGATGTACCCCGACAGCAACTTCTTCCCCGATGCCAACCTCACCCTGCGCGTCGCCTACGGCCATGTGGAAGGCTTCAAGCCCAAGGACGCCACCTACTACACCGCCTACTCCACCATCGACGGCATCATGGAGAAGGAGAACCCCGAAATCTACGACTACCGCGTCGAACCCAAACTCAAAGAGCTCTGGCAGAAGAAAGACTACGGCCAGTATGCCACCAAGAAGGGCGAGATGCCCGTGGCCTTCATCGCCACCAACCACACCACCGGCGGCAACAGCGGCAGCCCCGTGCTCAACGCCGACGGCCAGCTTATCGGCATCAACTTCGACCGCTGCTGGGAGGGCACCATGAGCGACCTGCTCTTCGACCCCAACTACTGCCGCAATATCTCGCTTGACATCCGCTACTGCCTCTTCATCATCGACAAGTTCGCCGGTGCCAGCCACCTGGTGCGCGAGATGACGCTGGTGGAGCGGTAGGGCTGCACAACGCCAAGCACAAGAGACAGGGCAGGAGATAGCGTCAAACGCCCCCCCCTGCCTTAAAAGCCCCCTTCGGGGGCGACAGACAGTAGCCGTGGGCGCAAGCCCACGGATGAGAGACCAAACTACCATCAAGCCCCGCAGGGGCGACACGAACTGGACAACCAGTGTGTCGCCCCTGCGGGGCTCTATTGGGCGCGGGTCTATCCGCGTCCCTCCGTGGGCTCACGCCCACGGCTAATATCCGTCGCCACTGCGTGGCTCTTTACAGCAGCTTCTTCTTGAGGTTGAGAATCATGTCCTCGGTCATGCGGTCGAGGTCGTACTGCGGATTCCAGCCCCACTCGTTGCGGGCGCAGCTGTCGTCCATCTTGTCGGGCCAGCTGTCGGCGATGGCCTGCTTGATGGGCTCGGGCTCGTAGACCATCTCGAACTGCGGATAGTGCTTCTTGATGGCGGCGTAGATAATCTCGGGGTCGAAACTCATGGCCGTAACATTGAACGAGTTGCGGTGCACCAGCTTCGTGGGGTCGGCCTCCATGATGTCAATCATGGCCTTCTGGGCGTCGGGCATGTACATCATGTCCATGAAGGTGCCCTTCTTCAGCGGGCAGACAAACTTCTCGCCCTTGACGGCAGCGTAGTATATCTCGACGGCGTAGTCGGTGGTGCCGCCGCCGGGGAGGGTCATGTGGCTGATCAGGCCGGGGAAGCGCACCGAGCGGGTGTCCACGCCGAAGCGGGTGAAATAGTAGTCGCTCAGCAGCTCGCCGGTTACCTTGGTTACACCGTAGATGGTGTTGGGGCGCTGGATGGTGTCCTGCGGCGTGTTCTCGCGGGGGGTCGAGGGGCCGAAGGCACCGATGCTGCTCGGCGTGAAGACAGCGCAACCGAACAGGCGTGCCACCTCGAGGCAGTTCACCAACGAACCGATGCCCACGTTCCAGCCCAGCATCGGGTTCAGCTCGGCCGTGGCCGAGAGGATGGCCGCCAGGTTGTAAATGGTGTCGATTTGATAGTTTTTCACCACGGTGGCAATCTGCATAATCTGCGTGCTGTCGATGCGCTCCACCGGGCCGCGCTCGTAGGGGTCGCCCGTCAGCGGACGCAGGTCGCTGCACACCACATTGTTGTCGCCATAGATGTCTCTCAAATTACGGGTCAGCTCCGAGCCAATCTGGCCGCCGGCACCGACAATCAGGATTCGTTTCATCGTTATTTTACTTTTTATCTATTGTACTATATTATTTATAATCACCAATCACACAGCGCATTGCACACACGCTGCGGCCTTATCGGCTCCCACAAAAATACAAAATAAATCCGACTGCGCGAACATATTTTTTTGCCATGCCAGATTTAGAACCAAAAATCGTCAGTGCACAGGGCACCGGAGCGTTCTGCCGGCGCCCGCTTTTTTTCCTCTCGCTCGCCCCTCCCCTGCCACCTCCCTAGGGAGGAAGAAGAGGGGAAGAAGAGGATACCCCTAAACCACTGAAAATGAGCGGGCCGAAAACTTGCGATTTCGGCCCGTTTTTCGTTTTTTTTCTCAAAAAAATCGCATAAAAAAAACACCCATCAGAGGTTATCCGATTAACCTAAACGAAATAAAATTTGGTCAATCCAATAATCTTTTGTATTTTTGCAGCCGATTTATATAACGGAATTATGGAAAGTTTGTTCAGGAAACACAAGATGCTCATCTCGCAGGTCAGCACACGGCTCGTGCGGGAAACCATGAATACCATCGACTGGGAGAAGCCGCTGGTGGCCATTCGGGGCTCGCGCGGGGTAGGCAAGACCACTCTCATACGCCAATACATCAAGCAAAAATACGGCTCCAATCCCGGCAAAGCGCTGTATTGTGTGCTGGACAGCATGTACTTCACCAACCACACCCTGCTGGATTTGGCCGACCATTTTCATCTGATGGGCGGGAAACACCTCTTTCTAGACGAGGTGCACCGCTATCCCACATGGAGCAGGGAGATAAAGGAAATCACAGATTTGTATCCCGACATGAAGATTACCTTTACGGGGTCGTCCTTGATTCAGATTCTCAATGCCGATGCCGACCTCTCCCGCCGTGTGTTGAGCTACTCGATGCAGGGGCTCTCGTTTCGCGAGTACCTCCAATTCTACAAGGACATCCGCTTCCCCATCGCCAGCCTCTCGGAGATACTGACCCGCCACGACGACATCTGCAACGAGGTGAACCGGCTGTGCCACCCCCAGCCCCTGTTCGAGGAATACCTCAAGGTGGGGTATTTCCCCTTTTATGATGGCAACGAGGAGCAATACTACAGCCGCATCGAAAACGTGATAGACTTTGTTGTCGAACTGGAACTGACACAATTCTGCGGCGTGGAACCGGCCAATACCCGCAAGGTGAAAGCCCTGATACAGTACCTGGCAGACAGTGTGCCTTTCGAGTTCAACATTGCCAAACTCTCTGCCCGGCTGGAGCTCAACAAGCATACCGTGCTCGGATATATCAACAGCCTGGGCCGCGCCGAACTGCTGCAACTGCTCTATTCCGACAGCAAGACCATCACCCGGCTGCAAAAGCCTGACAAGATATACCTCCACGATCCCAACCTTTTCTATGCCCTTGGTTACGGGGAGAAGATTGGAACCATCAGGGAATGCTTTCTGGTCAACCAACTCTCTGTGAACCACATCGTAGAATATGGGAAAACCCAAGGCGACTTTGTCGTCGACGGGGAGATTACAATAGAGGTCGGGGGACGGGACAAGTCATTCGACCAAGTGGCCGGCATCCCCAACTCCTATATTATGGCTGACCAGATGGCGTTCCCCATCGGCAAGAAACTGCCGCTATGGATGGCAGGACTGGTGTATTAAAACGCCGACTTTCTCAACATCCGCCGAGGGCCGCCTGGATGGCCATCTCATAGAGCTCGGCAGGGGCGATGCCCATGGCGCGGGCCTGCTTGGGGACGATGCTCTCGGCACTCTGGCCGGGGATGGTGTTGACTTCGAGGAAGTAGAGCTCGCGGTGCTCCTCGTCATAGATGTAGTCGAAGCGCACGATGCCGCTGCAGCCGAGGAGATCGTAGAGGCGGTAGGAGACTTCTTGGATATGGTGCGCAACCTCGGGCGCGACCTCGGCGGGCGTAACCTCGTTGCTGAAGCCGTCGTACTTGGCCGCGTAGTCGAAGAACTCGTGTCCGCCGGTGGGGATGATTTCGGTAACGGGGAAGACTAGCTTGTGCTTGAAATCGGGGTGCCAGTTCTCGTACTTCGACCCTTTGGCGAACTGGAAGACGCCGCAGTCGAACTCGCGGCCCGCGATGAACTCCTCGACCAGCACCTGGCGGTCTTCGGCGAAAGCCTCGCGGATGGCGGGCAGGAGCTGCTCGCGGCTCTTCACCTTGGTAGTGGCGACGCTGCTTCCGCCGGCGGCGGGTTTGACGAAGACGGGGTAGCCCAGGCCCTGCACCAGCTCGTCGAGCTTGGCCTCGGTGGGCGGCTCCTTGTAGAGCAGCACGGAGCGGGCCACCTTGACCAGCCCTGTCGCCGCCACCACGGGGTTGCAGTACCCCTTGTGGAAGGTGAGGCTGGAGGTGTAGAAGCCGCAGGTGGTATACTTGATGCCGAGCATGTCGAGGTAGCCCTGCAGCACGCCGTTCTCGCCCGGGTTGCCGTGGATGATGATGAAGGCCAGGTCGAAGCGCACCCTCTGCCCGTCGACCGTGATGCTGAAGTCGTTGCGGTCTACCGGCACCTTCTCTTCTCCGCGGGTGAGGCCGTACCACTCCTCGCGCGTGATTACTATTTTATATACGTTGTATTTCGCGTGGTCGAGCTGCCCGTACACCTGGTTGCCGCTGGCAATCGAGATGTCGAACTCGCCGCTGTATCCGCCCATCACCAGGGCTATGTTCTTCTTCATATTGGTTGTTTTTGCGTCATAACGCGGCGCAGTCCGTTTTATTGTGCCGACCCTTATGGTACGCTATCTGTTGCCCTTGGCGCGGTTGTGGGTCAGGCAGAGCATCTGGCAGTTGTCCTCGGTGGTGGCGCCGCCGCTGCTCCAAGCCTCCACATGGTCGGCGTCCATCTCCTTCTCACCCCATATCTTGGTGCGCCGGGCTTCGTGCCCCATGGCGCAGAGTGGGCAGTTGCTGATGCCGCTCCGGCGCGCCTCCTCGGTCTGCCGTTTGTACACGCGCCTCTTGGTGGCATCGTCGAACACGCGCACGTCCAGCAACCGTGTGTCCTGCTCCCCACCCAGCAGGTATTCAAAGATACCCTTGCTGTTCTTTACGCAGGGGTCGTCCATCAGTTCGGCTGCGCGGGAGGTCATCCTTTTTTGGTCGTAGGGAGTGGTGTGGTATTCATCATAGAGCTGCCCCCATTTCAATCCGCACATCTCGCTGTAGTGGTCGCTGAATATGCTTTCCACCCAGGCTATCACGTCGTTGAAATGCGCCTGCAGCTCATCAATCTGCGTGTCGCGGCGGTGTGCCTGCATGTATTCTTCAACCTGCCCATGGCTGATCCACCCGAGGGCTGTGCTAAGTATCTCCTGCCGTTTCACCGAGCCCCGCACGTATGCGCTCCACTTCTGCACATTGGCGTTGCGGCTATTGGAGAACACCTCGCGCGCCTTGGTAACAAACGGGCCGCTGTAGACGGCGTTCAGCTCCTCCTGCTCGTTGAGGGGGATGCCGGCGATATTGATGGTCTGGAACCACTGTTTTATCTCGCTCTCTGTGCCCTCGCATTCATAAACCAGCAACGTAGTGTTCTCTATCAACGTCTGTTTGTCCTTCGGCAGGGCGTGGAATCGGTAGGGCAAATCATTGCTCATCACCGAGAACTTGTCGGTCAGGAATCTACCCAATGATGTGATTCGCTGCTGGCCGTCCAGCACCTCCAGCCGCCCGTCGGGCAGTCGGTTGAAATAGAGCAGACCCAATGGGTATTGCTTCAGCACCGAGTCTATCACCGCCACCTCCTTCTTGCCGTTGTCCTCGGCATAGAGGTAGTTGCGCTGATACTCCGGCTGGATGGTCAACCTGCCCGACAGGCCATACAGTCCCTTCTCCTCCAATTCGTTGTACACGAACCCGTCGCACAGTTCGGCAATGGTGTATTGTTTCAGTTCGGTTTGCATATACTATTGCTTTTTGCGGATTAATACTCTTGCGTAGGTTTCTTTTCCGTGCAAATGGAATCTATGGCCATAGCGAGGATTGTCTTCTACATATCTATCCAACCCTACTATCTCGTATTGCTCAATGCAATGTTTGTCGAGAAATGATATTGGCACACCCATTACTTCTGTATAATCCGATGGAATGGCATCAGAATAGGGTACCTCAATGGCGTTATATTCGTCGTATTGCTCGTATGCGTGCTTCTCCTTGAGGTCTTTGTGTTTGCTGTATTTTAGGTTGTCGGCCATGGTCATTAGTTCCATGGGCTGATGCAGGCGGCCGTGGTCAAGGTTGGTGAACCATACACTTGGAGAGCGTCCGAGTATTTCCCCATTCACAACCTTATATTTGCTGCCGGCCTTGCCGTCTGCAATAAATTTGTCTTGCAGTTCTGCGGGTATCCTGAATAGAATATCCTGGCTCATAGAAGTTTTACCCGTCCACATCCGCCCTGACTTGATATAAGGAAACACCTCTTTGTAGGTGATGCAGTTCTTGTTGCTTATCAGCAAAAACGATTTACCTGTATCTATAATCCAAGCAAAGAACTCGCGGAAAAGCGAGAACGGTGGATTGGTTACAATGATATCCGCCTCGTCGCGTAGCTTGGTAACCTCCTTGCTGCGGAAATCGCCGTCGCCTTTGAGGTAATCCCACTGCAGGTCGTCGATGTCTATGCGGCGGTCGCCGTTCCCATCACGGTCGAGAACAAATATCTTGCCATGGGAGCGGGTCTTCTTCTTGTCGTATTTCGGGGATTGGGTTTCGAATGCCGTCTCGAAAAGCGAGAGCTGCACGCCGTAGCGCTCCTGCTTGCGCTCGATGGCATAGCTGGTGCTGATAAGCTTCTTCAAGCCCAGCCGCTCGAAATTCTGGGCAAAGTATTTGGTAAAATTGCTCCACTCCGGGTCGTCGCAGGGCAACAGTACCGTCTTGCCACGGAACACGTCGGGGTTGTAGTCGAGGTATGCCTCCACCTCGCGCTCTATGTCGTAGTACTGAGTATAGAACTCATCCTGCTTTGCCTCGCGGGCATTGGTCAATGTGGTGTTTGCCATTGTGATTGACAGCCTGTTTGTGCATTGCCATCAATCACTATTGGACACAAGAAAGGTGTAGACCTTTCTATCACATTCACGAGGAGCCTCGCATGAACCCCGCTGTACAATTAGGAGCCTACACCTATGGGTGTAAGCATACTTTTTTATATTGTACAACAAGAGCGAGTCCACTCTCTCCGTGAACTATTATCCAAAATGAAATCTCCAGTTTGCGAGGCTTTTGATTCGAATGTGAATAATAGTAATGCTGTTAATAATTCAATTCATTGCGCTCCCTCTCTCGGAACTTTTCGGGTGCAAAATTACAAAGTTTTTTCTGAATGGCAAAATATATTTTTCAACGGCTCCAGCCGAATGCACCGCTGCAGCGCAATTCAGCGCAAGGGGATGTGCCGTTGTCGGCGGGCGGTTTTGGCGTTGTTGTGGGCCTGCTGGATGGTGGCGGGCGTCATGGTGGCGCGCTGAAAGCGGTCGTAGACGATGTCCTCGGCCAGGGCGCTGGGGTGCGACAGGTCGGGGCCGTAGAAGCGGTAGTCGCGCAGCTCGTCGAGCACTATCTCGTAGGCGGGGAAATAGAAAATTGAAAATTGAGAATTGAAAATTGAAACCAATTCCTCCACGGCCAGCAGCAGCGTGGCCTTGCTCACCTGGTTGCCGTGGGCGCCGTCGGCCATGTGGCGTATGGGGCTGACGGTGAGGATGGTTATGAGTTCGGGATTATATGCTATGAGTTTTTGCAGCAGGGGCTGCCATCTGCCCACCGTCTCCTCCACCGTCATGCGGCGGCGGGCGAAGTGCCGGGGCGGCAGCTTGTGGCAGTTCGCCACCACCATCCCATTCCCCTCTTCTGCGGAGTCGGATGCGAGGCTGAACACATACGCCGTGCCGAAGGTCAGCATCAGCACCCTGGCCTCCCGCAACGCACTGTGCGCCAGTCGGATGCGGCTGTTGCAGACGTCGAGACACTCCTGTGCCGTGGGGCGCGAGAAAGAGCCGTGGTGGTGCCACGAGTGGAAGAGGCCCTCGTGCTGCACCAGGTCGTCGGACGTGATTTCGCGGCAGTCGACGATGCGCTCCAGCGCCTCGGCCACCGACAGCGGGTTGTAGAGCGTGCCGAAGGGGTTGCGCTCCACGCGGAACCCGCCCTCCTCGAGCCGCGTCCCGATGGCATCGGCAAAACACGACCCCAGCGTAACAACGCCATCCTCCAGCCCAAGGCTGAACCCCATCGGCGCCACCTCGACAGGGGTGTATAATTTGTGCATCATGACAGGTCAAGTGTTTGGCGGAAATTGGCGAACCCTCCTATCGGAGCGGCATTCTCGTGCTCCCCGTCGTAGACTACCTGCGCCAACTTCACCTCCTCGCCATACAGGGAGCGAAGGTAGGTGAGGTTGTTGAGGAAACTCTCGTGGAACACCGTGGCCGATTTGATTTCATAGGCTTCCAGCGCGCCGGATTCCTCCATCAGCAAGTCAACTTCACGCTGCGATTTGTCGCGATAGAAGAAGAGATTGTTGTCGAGTCCTGCATTGTAGCGTCGCTTGAGCATATCGGCCACCACCATATTTTCGAACAATGCCCCACGCAGCGGCGAGTTGGCCACGTCCTGCTCACTCTTGTAGCCCAGCAGGTAGCACGCCAGGCCCGTGTCGTGGAAATACAACTTGGGGGTCTTGGTCAGCCGCTTGCCCATATTGCGGTAATACGGCTGAAGCAGGAACACCACATACGAAGCCTCCAACACGCTTAGCCACCCCTGCACCGTCTTGAGCGACACGCCCACCTCGGACGCCATCGTGCTGGCCACAAACTCGCCTCCGATGCGCGTGGCGCAAAGGCGGATGAACTTGCGGAAGAGATTCATGTCCTTGATGTTCACTATCTGATGCACATCGCGCTGCACATACGTGCTGAAATATCCATCATAGACGGCAAATGGAGGGCGCCCCTTGCCCCATACGGCCGGATAGAATCCCGAATAGAGCAGCTTGTCGGTACTTATGGCCTCGGCCGACCCCAATTCGGCAATCGACAACGGAAGCAGGCGCGCCAAAGCCACTCTGCCCGCCAGCGACTGACTGATATTCTGCATCATCAGCCAATTGCTGCTGCCCGAGAGGACATAACGCCGACGGTCGTCCTCGTCGCACACCACCTGCAGGGCAGAAAACAGCTCCGGCATGTAGTGAGCCTCATCGATTACCAGGCCGTTGGCGTGACTGCGGAGGTAGCCCTTTACATCCTGCTGGATGACAGTCCGGCTTTCCTCATCTTCAAGGTTCACATAGTCGAACCCCTCGAATGCCATGCGGCAGAGCGTGGTCTTGCCCGACTGGCGCGGCCCTGTAACCGACACTATTGGGAAATCGCGCACCAACGTCCTTAAATAGCTCTCTAATATCCTTTTATACATACATCGTCCAAATTTGGAATTGAATTCCATATTTGGCTGCAAAAGTACACATTTTCTTCAGATTACCAAAATATTTTTTCAAAATAAGACATGAATAAGGTCAAATATCTACAAAATACAACAACGCAACACACTAACACCCATGAAAATAAAATAATTTTGGCCAAATTTGGAGTTAAACTCCAAATTTGGCCAGATTAGGACAAAGATATTGCCGATACATCTTTCTCTTAACGCATAATCCTCTTTATGAAATAGCACTTTTCTAATTGCTCTGTAAAAAAACTTGAAACAAGCATAGACACGCGCTGCTTTCCCTTGGTGTATTGCAAAAACATCCATTTCATGAGCATCTTTTAAGTATGGCAATACAGCATTTACAGGATAAGCTACAACTACACCATCGTCTGTGATTTGACTAGCGTAATCAAGTTGTTTCAGAGATTTGATAACCACTCCTTTCTTTCCTAGGAGACGTAGTTCTACATTCCTTGCTTGCTTCTGACCTATAATATTGAGAGCACAAACACCCTGCTCTCCCCCAATTTCAGCCCCTACGAGAAAGTTCGCAAAAAGACCAGCTTGGGCCATTGACCGAGGCAACTCTTTGGCTTTAAGCAGCAGATTAAACAGTATTGATAATCATCTACTTCCGTCGCATGATTGGCCGGTAGCCGAGCCCAAATTTTAGCTACTTATTTTCTATATCGGGAGCCTCATAAAAATAGAGCATGACTTTATATCTAATGTCGGAATATCCTGATTCGGAAACAGAAAGATGAAACATATGTTCTACATTGTTTCGACTCAAGGCTTTACCACCATAATAAGCAGAACGGTCTTCTGTTAGATACACGTTATATTTTTTTCTTTCCAGCATGTCTATGACGTTTTCCTCAAATTTTAAGGCACCTTCTTTTGTTTCGGCCAACGTAACGAAAGTGAATTCTTTCAGTTTACCATTTTCAAATCTAAAGGTTAGAATATTAAAGTCGATGCCAAAAATTGATTTTTGAATATAAAAAATGTCTTTGTTCTCCAGACAGCTACCCTCGCCGAACCTGGATTGTAGAGTAGCCTTCACCGAGGCATACGGGGCGCCAAATTTGGCACCGCAGATTTCGGTTACTAAATCACCTTGCGCCAAGAGAGGAAACGTGTTTGCGAAAAACACTGCCAACAGTAGTACTTTTTTCATTTTGTGTGATGCCGGTTATATACCATCGGCCCCTCGGTTTTATGTGCCCCGATTCCCGTGGGAGCGTTGTCTGTAAAGGGGATAAAAAAGAAGCGCGGGAATCTAGTTTCTTGCCACTTATCCCGCTTGTAAGGCTCTCGCATTGCCCTCCGGTCGAGGATAAGCAACGCCCGATGCCCACGCTGGATATATACTATTATATAATAACGTATATATTCCACCTATGGACGTTGGACTTTGCCCTTACCTCGCGACCGGATTGCGAATTTGCGAGATTCTACAAGCCGCAGATAAACGCTGTCAACAACGTCTTCTTTCTACTAAAACTCTCTGTCGCCCACCCGCTTGCCCTCGCGGACATCGGACGAGACGACAATGCAAAATTACAAACTTTTTCCCACCCTGCAAAATATTTTTTTTTCACGCCCATATTTCACCCTCCTCTGCCCCTCCCCTGGCGAGGCCGAAGGGAGGAAGAAGAGGGGAAGAAGAGGATACCTCTAAATCGCGTTTAATCAGGCTGTTGCTGACGGGCAATTTTTGCCCGATTTTCGACTTTTTCTCAAAAAAAATCACACTTTTTCACGCGGCCGCAATAAAGACTGCCAAACGGCGTTACTATGGGCGTAACTTTAAATCAATCAACATGTACCAACCCAAACAACACACTGGCGCGCTGCGCTTCCGCCGGTTCTGCCGTGCGGGGTGGGCGGCTTTCAGCTCGATGCACCGCGAGGTTACCATCGGGCGGCTGGCTGTCCGCGTGGCCGACAACAGCCTCTGCAAGGTGGCCGTCTGCTGCCTGCTGACCGCTGTCGGCTCCCCCCTGATGGCACAGACCGACGACGACCGCGAGGTGCGCACGCTGCCCGAGGTGGAGGTGCTGCTTGCCTCCGACTCGCTGGGCTCGACCTCAGAGCCTGCTGCGGTACTCACCGCAGACGATCTCCAACAACACAACATCCGTACCCTTGCCGACCTCGTGGCCCTGCTGCCCGGGGTGGATCTCCGTGTGCGCGGCGTAGGCGACGCGCAGGGCGACCTCTCGCTGCGCGGCGGCACGTTCGACCAGACGCTGCTGCTGCTCAACGGCATCAACCTCACCGACCCCCAGACGGGGCACCACACGATGGACATCCCGCTGGACATCAGCATGGTGCAGCGCGTCGAGCTGCTCACACCGGCCCAGTGCCTGGCACGCGGCGTGGTGGCCTTCTGCGGTGCGGTGAACATCGTGGTCTGCGACGACTACCGCGACCGCCTGCTGGCCGACCTCTCCATCGGTATGCACGGCACCGCCAAGGCATCGCTCCTGGCCACCAAGGCGCTGGGCGACTGGGCGTTGACCACCGCCGCCACCTATAGCCGAAGCGACGGCTACATGCCCAACACCGACTACCGCCACGGCAGCCTCCTGCTGCAGGCGCGGCGCCAGGGGTGGCACCTCCAGCTCGGCGGCCAGCTCAAAGGCTTCGGCAGCCAGGCATTCTATTCCACCGCCTACCCCGACCAGTACGAGGCCACTCGCACCCTCGTCGCCTCGGTCTCCAACCATTTCCAGCTTTCCGCTTTCCGCTTTCAACTCTCCACCTACTTGCGCCTCCACGGCGACCGCTTCGAGCTCTTCCGCGAGGGTTATGTGGACAGCGTACCCGCCTGGTATGCTGGGCACAACCACCACCTGTCCAGCCTCGGCGGCCTGCGCCTGCGCGCCACGCGCCCCCTGCCCGTGGGCGAGCTCATCGCCGGTGCCGAGGTGCGCCGCGAGGGCATCCGCAGCAACGTGCTGGGACTGCCCGACAGCACCTTGGCACCGCCCTATACCCGCGCCGACAGCCGCCTGAATGCCAGCCTTTTCGGTGGCTATGCCCTGCGCCGCGGCCGCTTCAGTGCCCAAGCCGTCGCCCTCGGCCTCCACAACAGCCGCTTCGGATTCGACTACGGCCTCGCCGCCAACACCGACTATCAACTTTCAACCTTCAGCCTCCAACTTTCAGCCTCCCGCACCTTCCGCCAGCCCACCTTCACCGACCTCTACTACCAGGGCCCCAGCCAGCAGGCCAATCCCGACCTCGGTCCCGAGGCCAGCACCAACCTCGAGCTGGCCCTGCGAGGCAAAGTTTCAATTTTCAATTTTCAATTTTCAATTTACCACCGTGCCGGCGTGGACATCATCGGCTGGGTGCGCCCCACGGAGGAGGACCTCTGGCTCTCGATGAACCACACCGCCGTCGACGCCACCGGCCTCGATGCGGCAGCCCGCTTCCAACTTTCAATTTTCAACTTTCAATTCAACTACTCTTTCTGCCACATCGCCGCCGACAGCCGCGGCCTCCTCTCCAGCTCGGCTCTCGACCACCTGCGCCACCGCCTTGCCGCCCGTATGGACTTTGCCATTTCCTCGATCCACTTCAAGTTGGGTGCCGCCTACCGCTACCGCGAGGGGCAGTATGTGGCTGATGGTCAGCGACATGACTACGGCGGCGTGCTGCTGGTGGATGCCGGCGTGGAGCGCGCCTTCGGACCGGCCACCCTCTACCTGCAGGCGTACAACCTACTGAATGCCAGCTACCGCGACTATGGCGGCGTGCCCCAACCCGGCATCACCGCCACCGCAGGGCTGCGATTAGGTTTGTGATTTTCAACTTTTTTGTATCTTTGCACATATAAACACCCTACAGCTATGACATACAAAGGACTGATACTCTTGCTTGTAACCGCCGCCATCGTGGCAGGGTTGGCATCGTTTACCATGCGTGGCGAGGAAGACGGCACCCTCTCGGTTGTCATCCCTGGCACCGACTTCAAGGTCGACCTCGTGCTGGTGCGCGCCGGCACCTTCACCATGGGCGCCACGCCTGAGCAGGCCGACAAGACCAACTACGCCAAGCCCGTGCACCAGGTAACCCTCACGCAGGACTACTACATGGCCACCACCGAGGTAACGCAGGGCCTCTACCGCGCCGTGATGGGCGAGAACCCCAGCCGCTATGCCTATGGCGACGACTACCCCGTCGACGGCGTTTCCTACCTCGACGCGCTGCGTTTCTGCGAACGTCTCACCGAGCTGACCGGCCGCCGCTTCAGCCTCCCCACCGAGGCGCAGTGGGAGTACGCCGCCCGTGGCGGACACAAGGCCCCGAAGCAGCAGACACCCTACGTGGGGAGCGCCAACATCGGCTCCGTGTGCTGGTACGACCACAACGCCGGCGCCAAGCCCCACCCCGTGGCACAGAAGCAGCCCAACACACTGGGAATCTACGACATGAGTGGCAACGTGTGGGAGTGGTGCCTCGACTGGTACGACGACTACACCTCCGCCCCGCAGACCGACCCCACGGGTGCCCCTGGCGGTGCCATGCGCGTCAGCCGCGGCGGCTCGTGGTGCAACGGCTCCCGCTTCGCCCGCACCTCCAACCGCGACAGCTCGTTCCCCAACAGCAGCAACGACTGCCTAGGCTTCCGCGTGGTCTTGCTCGACTGAACAATTAAGGAAAAGTCTGATTAATACCAAACAAAAATCCCTGCAACTTGTTAAGTTGCAGGGATTGTGATCTGTACAAGATTTGAACTTGTGACCTCTTGCCTGTCAAGCAAGCGCTCTAAACCAACTGAGCTAACAGATCATTTTTCTCTCGAAATCGGGTGCAAAAGTACGAACATTTTGCAAACTGACCAAATTTTTTTTGAAAAAAATTGTAATTTTGCATTTTCAAAAACACCCAAACAATGATAAAAAGAATTATTACAACACTGATTATCACCCTATTTACCACATCAGCAGCGGTATCACAAAATGCGCTCAACAATGCGGCCGACAATATCGTCGGAACCTACTCCGGGCAGCTGGGAAGCGACAATTTCAAGGCCAAAATCACAAAAATGGCCGACGGCAGCTACCATGGGCAGATCATTTGGATGGAAAACGACCGTGACGCGCAGGGTAACAAACGGTTAGATACCAAGAACCCTGACAAAAAGCTGCGCAGCGTAGCCTGCGACCGCATCGTGCTTTTCAGCGGCCTGCGCTACGATGCGAAGGCGCGCGAATGGAGCGGCACCAAAATCTACGACCCCACGCGCGGCATGCGGGCCAAACTCGTGGTCTCGTGGACCAAGGACGGACAGCTGCAACTGAAATGCAGCGTGATGGGCATCAGCAAGAATCTATACTGGCAACGAATTGAAAAATAACATTTACACATGGCAGACAACTATCTCGAGAAACGCTACGAAGAGACCCTCGGAAGTGCGAAACCCAAGGTGAAGCGCATCGGGCACACGGTGGACGAACTGCTGCGCAAAAACCGCAGCACGCGAGGCTACCACAAGCCCTACGTTGTAAAAGACAGCGAGTTGCGCCGCATCATCGAGGTGTGCACCAAAATACCCTCGGCCTGCAACCAGCAGGTGCTTCGGTTTCTGCCTGTAACCAAGGAGTGCGGAGCCGACAAGGTACTGGAGCTCATCAAGATGGGAGCTGCGTTGCCCGAATTGCACCTCCCCTTCCCCGGCACCGAACCCGAGGCTTTCATCATCTGCTGCAGCACGGTGAAAGAGACCCCCTTGGTGGACATGGACCTCGGCATCGCGGCACAGAGCATGCTGCTCAAGGCGGTCGAGATGGGTCTCAACGGTCTGATAATCGGCGCCTTCAACCGCGAGAAACTGAAAGAAGCCTTTGCCCTCCCCCACCCTCCCGTGCTGGTGCTGGCCATCGGCAAGGGAGCCGAGACCATCGAACTGACTCCCATCGGCGAGGCGGAAAGCCATGCCTACTACCGCCGCGACGGTGTGCACTATGTTCCCAAAGTGCGGCTGGACGACCTGATAATCAAGCGCGATGCGTAGAATGCCGCTTGTGCCGGTGGCCCTGGCGCTGCTGGCAGGCATTGTGGTGGCCATCCTCACCCCGAAGGTGGACACCGACGTGTGGGTGGCGGCCATGGTGGTCAGCACCTTTTTGGGCGGCATCCTGCTGATTGCCAATTTCAAACAAAAGGATACCGTGCTGACGGGGCTCTTCCTGGCGGTAATGTTCGTGGTGGGTGGGGTGCGGCAGCACGTGAGCGACCCCGTGCGCGACGAGCTGAATTGGCGGCACCACTGCCGGGCACCCAACTACCTGGCGCTGAGACTCAAAGAGACCCCTGTGCCACGCGAAAAGAGCTACCGCGTGGCGGTCCGCGTGGAACAGGTTGACGGCCAAGACGTGCGCGGAACGATGCGCCTATACCTGCGCAAAGACCTAGACGCCAGCCAACTAAAGTACGGAGACCGCCTGCTGGTGCACGGCTACGCCGACACGGCGCGCGGCACGATGTACACCACGGGCGACCATTATATTATAGTATCGCGCGACAACACTTCGCGCCGCGCCCGCATCGAAGCGTTGAGGATGAAGCTGTTGCGCCGCATGCAGGCTGGGCCGCTGCCCGCACGGCAGGCCGGCGTGGCCGAGGCGTTGACGCTGGGATGGAAAGCCGACATAGACCCCGAGACCCGCGATGCCTACCGCGACGCCGGCATCGCCCACCTGCTGGCAGTGAGCGGGTTGCACGTGGGACTACTGGCCGCCATGGTGGGTGCGCTGATGTTCTGGACCGGCAAGGAACGGCGAGGGCGGACGATACGCGGCAGCGTGCAACTGGTGGCGGTGTGGGGCTTTGCGCTCATCACCGGGCTGGCACCCTCGACGGTGAGGGCGGCACTGATGTTCAGCCTGTTCATTGTGAGCAATATACTGGGTCGCCGCACCGAAACCTTCAACCTGCTGGCCGCCAGCGCCATCATTACCATGATGGGGAACCCGATGCTGGTAACCGACACCGGCTGGCAGCTGTCCTACGCCGCCGTAACGGGCATACTGCTGGCGCGCCCCCTTATCAACGCCTACCGCAACAAACTGTGGCAAAGCGCCCAAGTGAGCCTTGCCGCCACGCTGGCCACCACTCCCATCACACTGCTGACCTTCCACAGGCTCCACCCCTACTTCCTGATAGCCAACGTCTTGATAATACCGTTTTCGGCCGTGATACTGGCCCTGGCACTGCTTTATATGGCCGTGCCGGCGGCATGGACGGCGTGGCCGCTGGAGTGGACCCTGCGGGCGGTGGAGGCGCTGACCTCATGGGTGGCCAGCCTGCCCGGGGCTGTAATCGAAATACAATAAACGCAACATTTTGCCGTTATAGAACTTGATATGAAACAGCACCTGCTACTCCTCACCCTGCTGGCCACCACCCTGGCGGCCAGCGCCCAGCTCAAACCGCGCCCCGACGCCTTCCCGCCCGTGGCGGAGACCTTGGCCACCAAAGCCATCACAATGGCCTCCTCCGTCGACGAAATGGCCTCGTGGGACCGCTATCCCACCTACGAGACCTACGTGGCGATGATGCAGCGCTGGGCGGAGCAGTACCCCGAAATATGCTCGCTCGACACCATCGGCACCTCGGTGCAGGGACGCCTCATCCTGGCAGTGCAAATCGAAGGCCAGCGGCTGGCCGACGTCTATAAACCCCAATTCTTCTACAGCTCGACCATCCACGGCGACGAAGTAACGGGCTACGTGATGATGCTGCGCCTGATCGACACCCTGCTCGCCAGCTACGGCAACAGCCCGAGGCTCACCGCGTTAGTGGACGAGGTATCCATCTACATCAACCCCCTGGCCAACCCCGACGGCACCTACCGCCGCGGCAACCACACCGTGCGGGGCGCCATCCGCTACAACGCAGACACCGTGGATCTCAACCGCACCTTCCCCGACCCCTTCAGCGGCGTAGCCGCCAAGGCCGTGCCGCAGGAAAACCAGGCGATGATAGACTACGTCAGCGCCCACCGCTTCCGCCTGAGCGCCAACCTGCACGGCGGTGCCGAGGTGATGAACTACCCCTGGGACAGCTTCACCAGCACCATGCGGCCGCACCCCGAAGCCGAGTGGTGGCAGGAGGTGTGCAAACGCTTCGTGGACACCTGCCGCCTGCAGAGCCGCAGCTACCTGCGCGACGTAACCGAGTCGGGCTACACCGCCGGCGGCGACTGGTATATCATCCCCGGCGGACGGCAGGACTATATGAACCACTACCACAACTGCCTGGAACTCACCATGGAAATCTCCACCGCCAAGACGATTCCCAGCGAGCAACTGCCCACCTACTGGAACTACCTCAACGCCGCGCTGATCAACTATATAGAAGAAATCCGAACGCTGCCCGAGAGTGCCGGAATAGCAGAAAGCGAATGCCTCGCGGCCAAAGTATACCCCAATCCGACCTGTAGCCACGTGATTGTCAGCGGACTGCCGGCAGGAAGCACCACCGAACTGTACAACATGGCAGGCCATCGGCTGGGCACCTACAGCGTGGAGACCGCGCCCTTGCAGCTCGACCTGCAAAGCCTGCCGCAGGGCATCTACCTGCTACGCACCGCAGGAACAGCCGTAAAAATCGTAAAACACTAATAATATGTTAGCAATAGGTTCAAAAGCCCCGCACTTCGAGGGCACAATAGAGACCGGCGAGCGAGTGAGCCTCGCCGACTACAAGGGAAAGAAACTGGTGCTCTATTTCTATCCCAAGGACAGCACGCCCGGCTGCACCGCCGAGGCTTGCGACCTGCGGGATAACTACGAACGCTTCCTGGCTCTCGGATACGAGGTGCTGGGGGTGAGCAAGGACAGTGCCGCCAGCCACCAGCGCTTCATCGAGAAATATCAACTGCCGTTCCACCTTATTGCCGACACCGACATGACCATCCTCAAAGCCTACGAGGCGTGGGGCGAGAAGAAGAACTACGGCAAAGTGAGCATGGGCACCCTCCGCACCACCTACGTCATCGACGAGCAGGGAACCATCATCGACGCCATCGGCAAAGTCGACACCAAGAACCACACCGCGCAAATTCTTTAGCCTATGCAATGGGGGAAACTCAAATGAAAAACACAATTCTATTCTTCATACTGATGGCCATCTCGCTCGCCACCAGTGCACAGACCTACGTCGGCACCATGACGGTGGACGGCTACACGCGCGAGAATGTCAAGGTAACCCTCAAGAAGTCGGAGAAAGAGGGCATTGTGCTGACGATGTACAAGGTGAAGTTCGCGCGGATGATGCCGGTGAAGATCGACTTCGACATCCCGCAGATGAAGTTGGAGGGCAGCCGCCTGACGGCCGACGGCGCGGTGCCCGTATCGAAAGGCAAGCGCTACGAGAAGTACACCATCCGCCGCCTCAACGGCACCGCCGACGACAAGGCCATCGCCTTCACCTGCATGATGGGCGACAAGCCCTTTGCCTTCAAAGGCAAGCGAACGAACGGAAAATAGCGGCCACCGCCTCGTCATAACGGCGCAGGGTTCCAGCCTTCATGACGGCCTTCTTCTGCCTGTGAGGGACATCCAGATACTCCCAGAAAGCGTGAAGACGGGATAGAATCTGGCTGTCGCCGCAGAGGGTATTGACGGCATGCCGGTAGACCTTTGCATGCATCTCTACCAGCACCTCGCGCGGCTCTTTGTCGACAAGCATCCACGGCCGCGCCAGCAGCCCACGCCCCAGCATAACACCCTTGATGTTCTCCGCTTCCCATTCATCGCCTTTCAGCTCCAATACATCTCCGTTGTATACCATCCCGTGCCTGCACCCCTCGCGAAACCGCCGGAACGCCTCGCGGTCGGGCTCGCCTTTGTACTGCTGCCGTCCCAAGCGCGGATGCAGCGTAACATGCACCAGCGGCATGGCGTTGACGATGGGCAGCAACGCCAGCCCCTCCGCCTCGCACTCCTGACCGAGGCGCATCTTGACCGAGAACGCCACCTCGGGGCGGCGAAGCATCTCCCTTAGTATCTCTTCCACCCTGTCGGGATGCTGCAGCAGGCCGCTGCCACGACCCGCCTTCACCTGCATGGGGAACGGACAGCCCATGTTGAGGTCTATCCTACCCCACCCCTGCTCCTGCAACGCATCGCACAGGCGGGCAAACTCGTCGCCGTCCCTGGCAATCACCTGCGGCACCGTCGGCACCCCGGCATTGCGTTCCGGGTCGGTATCGCGCAAGTCCTTCCGCCGCACGTCACCCTTCTCCATCCGCACAAAGGGCGTATAGTACTCGTCCACCCCGCCGACACACTCACGGTGTGCCCGCCGGTAAACGCAGTCGGTGTAGCCCTGCAGGGGTGCGGATGCGATATACAGTTCTTTCATTTTACAACACTTTTTTGCAAAAGTACAACTTTTCCGCGAACTGGCGGCATTTCATTTCACCCCACCCCTCCAAGGCTTGCCGAACAGAGGAAGAAGAGGGGAAGAAGAGGATGGTTACAAAAGACTGAAAAACAGCCTGTTCTGCCGGAGCAAAAACAGGCTGTTTTTTGGTTTTTTTACAGAAAATCGACGGCTTTTCGAGCTACTGTTTCGGCACCGGCTGCAGGTCGAACACACCGGGCAGACGGCCGAGTTCGGGCATGATGTCGCGGACACTGACCCGGAGGTCGGGCGACCGCATGGTCAGCTGCAGGTTGCGCTCCGTGTCGACCACCAGGGCCTGCAGCGGGACATTCCCCTTGTGGCGCTTGGCCATGGCCTGCAACTGGGTGCAGAATGCCTCGTCCACATCGTTCAGCCTCACCTTGAAGCCCAACGTGGCAGTATATTTGTCCATCACGCCTCCAAGGTTCATCATACTACTGATTTTGAGACGTGTGTAGCTTTTCTCGGCACCAGTCTTCTTGTCGGTGTAGCGGCTGGTGCGCACGAGGGCGCGACAGTAGATGAAGGTATTGTCTATGAAGAAGTTGCGGAAGTCGGTATACTCCTGCTTGTATAGTTTGAGCTCGTAGCTTCCCGAGTAGTCGTCCAGCACCATGCTGCCGAACGCATCGCCCATCTTGCTGACCATCTCCTTGACACCCGACACCATGCCGCCAAAGCGCACCTCGCGGCCGTCGAGGGCCTCGAGGTTGTTCAGCGCGTCGACACCGATATTGGTAAAGGACTGCATCTCATATCGGTAGTCGTCCAGCGGGTGGCCGCTGAGGTAGGTCGACACTACCTCCTTCTCGTAGCGGCAGCGCTCGATGTTGGTCCAGGGCTGCACGTCGGGGATGGTCGGGTGCTCCTCCTCGGCCAGGTCGGCGCTCATGCTGAAGATGGACATCTGGTTGGAGGCGGCACCGTCCTGGCGGCGGATGGCCCAGCGCACCAGCTGGTCGAGGTAGGTCGGCGTGGTCTCGAGGTCGTTCTCCTTGTAGAAGTACTGCGCGCGGTGCATCTCGCCCACGCCGTCGAATGCACCGGCCTTGACCAGCACCTCCATGTTCTTCTTGTTGATAGAGTGCATGTCGATGCGCTTGAGGAAGTCGAAGATGTCCTTGAAGGGACCGTTCTTCTCGCGCTCGGCGATAATGACGCTGCTGGCCGCCTCGCCCATGCCGCTGATGGCCTGCAGTCCGAAGCGTATCTTGCCGTCCTCGTCGACAGCGAAGTCCATCTGCGAGTGGTTCACCGAGGGGGCCGCCACCTCGACGCCCTGGCGCCGGCAGTCGTCCATCAGCTCGCGCACACGTCCTATGTCGGTCTGCGCCGAGGTCATGACGGCGGCCATGTACTCGGCAGGGTAGTTCGCCTTGAGGTAGGCCGTCTGGTAGGCCACCCACGAGTAGCAGGCGGCGTGGCTCTTGTTGAAGGCGTAGGAGGCGAATTTCTTCCAGTCCTCCCATATCTTCTTCAGTTTCTCGCGCGGGTGGCCGTTCTTCTCGCCGCCCTCGTAGAAGAGCACCTCCAGCTCGTTCATCTTGTCTATCTGCTTCTTGCCCATGGCCTTGCGCAGGGTGTCGCTCTGGCCTCGGGTGAAGTCCGCCAGCAGGCGGGAGAGGAGCATGACCTGCTCCTGGTAGACGGTGATGCCGTAGGTGTCCTTGAGGTACTTCTCCATCACCGGTATGTCGTACTCCACCGGCTTGCGTCCCTGCTTGCGGTCGATGAAGTCAGGTATGTAATCCATCGGGCCCGGGCGGTAGAGGGCGTTCATGGCTATGAGGTCGTCAATGACATGGGGCTGCAGCTCGCGCAGGTATTTCTGCATGCCGGCCGACTCGAACTGGAACACACCCACCGTGTTGCCCTCGCAGAAGAGCTTGTAGGTCAGCTCGTCGTCGAGCGGCAGGTGGTCCACATCCACCTCGATGCCGCGCCCTTTCTTGAGCATGGCCACGCAGTTCTTGATGATGGTGAGGTTCTTCAGGCCGAGGAAGTCCATCTTGATAAGTCCCACCGTCTCGACCACGTGGCCGTCGTACTGCGTTACCAGCTGGTTGTCTATCACGCATATCGGGGCAATGTTGGTCAGGTCCTGCGAGCCGATGATGACACCGCAGGCGTGGATACCCACCTGGCGGTTGGTATCTTCCAGCTCGGAGGCGTAGGTAAGCATCTGCTTCATCTTCACATCCTCCCCTTCCATGATGGCCTTCAGCTCGGGCACATACTTGTAGCAGTTCCGAAGGTTCACCTTGGGCGCCTTGCCGCTCTCGTCTTTCACGTTGTCGGGGAAGCCGCGGTCGGGGATGTAGCCCTTGAGCTTGTTGACCTCGCCCAGGGGTACCTTCTCCACGCGACCCACGTCGGCGATGGAGCTCTTGGTGGCCATGGTGCCGTAGGTGATGATATGGGCCACGCGCTCCTTGCCATATTTCTCGGTTACCCAGTCGAGCACCAGCTCGCGTCCGGCGTCATCGAAGTCGACATCGATATCGGGCAGCGAGATGCGGTCGGGGTTGAGGAAGCGTTCGAAGAGGAGGTCGTAGCGCAGGGGGTCGAGGTCGGTAATCCAAAGGCAGTAGGCCACCACGGAGCCTGCCGCCGAACCGCGGCCGGGGCCCACGCTGACGCCCAGCTCTTCGCGTGCGGCGCGTATGTAGTCGGACACTATAAGGAAGTAGCCCGGGAAGCCCATGGTCTTGATGGTGTGGAGTTCGAAGCGGATGCGTTCCTGCTGTTCGGGCGTCAGGTCGTCGCCATAGCGCTTGTGCGCGCCCTCCCACACGAGGTGCTCCAGGTAGTCGGCCTCGAACTTGATGCGGTAGAGTTTGTCGTAGCCACCCAGGCGCTTGACCTTCTTTTCGGCGGCCTCGCGCTCCAAGACCACCTCGCCCTTCTCGTTGCGGGTGAATTCGTTGAAGAGGTCCTCCTCGGAGAAGCGTGCGCGCCACTGCTCCTCGGTGCCGAAACTGTCGGGGATGGGGAACATGGGCATGAGGGGGTCTGAGTCGATGCTGTAGGTCTCCACCTTGTCGGCAATCTCCATGGTGTTGGCCAGCGCCTCGGGCAGGTCGGCGAACAGGGCGGCCATCTCGTCGGGACTCTTGAGCCATTCCTGCTTGGTGTAGTGCATGCGGTTGGGGTCGTCGTAGTCCTTCTGGGTGGCCAGGCAGATGAGGTGGTCGTGGGCCTCGCCGTGTTCCTCCTCGACGAAGTGGGAGTCGTTGGTGGCAATGAGCTTGATGCCGTGCTTGCGCGCCAGGGCGATGAGCTGGGGTTCCACCTTCTGCTGCTGGCGGTAGGTGTCGGTGTTGGCGTTGGGCTTGTCGGTGGGGTGGCGCATGAGCTCGATGTAGTAGTCGTCGCCGAAGCGCTCCTTGAACCAAAGCACCGCCCTTTCGGCACCCTCGAGGTCGCCTTTGAGGAGCAGCTGCGGCACCTCGCCGCCGAGGCACGCCGAGGAGACGATGAGGCCCTCGCGGTACTGCTCCAGCACGTTGTGGTCGATACGCGGACGGTCGTAGAAGCCGTCGGTGTAGGCGATGGAGGAGAGCTTGCAGAGGTTGTGGTAGCCGCGGAGGTTTTTGGCCAGGAGGATGAGGTGGTAGCCCGAGCGGTCGACGATGCGGTCACGCCCGTTCTCGGGGTTCACCTCGCGCAGGTTCTTGTCCTTGTCGTAGAGGGTGCGGCGGGCGCAGTAGGCTTCGATGCCGACGATGGGCTTGAAAAGCGGCTCGCCCTCCTTCGAGGCTTTGGAGTTCACCTTGGCGGCAGTGTCGAGGAAGTCCTTGATACCGAACATGTTGCCATGGTCAGTAAGGGCCAGGCTGTGCATGCCGCAGCGGCGGGCTTTGGCGATAAGGTCGGGGACTTTCGACATGCCGTCGAGCATCGAGTAGTGCGAGTGCACGTGGAGGTGGGTGAACTGTACCATGGCGGATGGGCGTTGTGTGTTGATATTAAACGAAAAGCGGCGACCGACACCGTGGCGTCGGAAGTGCAAAGATACGCTTTTTTTTGCCACCGCGGCCGATTGTTGAAAACTATTTTTTTTGCCACCGAATGAAATATTTTGCGTACCTTTGCAACTAAATAGCATAACGAATTAAACATTAATCCATTTAAAAACAAACTATTATGGTAAAGAAACTGTTATCCTTTGCAGCCGCCATGCTGCTGGTGGGCGCCCTCGTGGCCCAGAATGTGCAGGTAACGCCGGTACAGATTGGCGAGATGACCGCCAACGGCTACACCGTAACCCTCGACAAGGACCTGAAACTCACCGAGAAGGCCATGGAGAAGCGCATCAAGGAGGCCAAGCTCAAGACCTCGAAGGCCAAGCCCTACACCGCCTGCCTCAACCAGGTGTTCGCCGACCTGGCCGCCGAGCCGGTGGACTTCTACTTCAAACTCGAAGAGAAAGGCAAGAAGAAAGACCGCAGCACCGAGCTGACCGTCTGCGTCATCCCCAAGGACCTCACCAGCAACCAGGAGGTACTGCAGGCCAACGTGCACAAGTTCCTCGAGGGCTTCGGCCAGTATGTGGCCCGCTTCGAAGCCGGCATCAATATGGAAGAGATGCAGAAGGAACTCGAGAAGGCCCAGAAGGCCCTCAAGGGCGCCGAGGGCGACTTCGCCGACCTGGAGAAGAGCATCAAGAAAGACCAGGACCGCATCGCCTCGAAAAAGAAAGACATCGAGGGCTACAAGTCCAAAATAGCCGATGCCGAGAAGGACATCAAGGACCTGGAGTCGAACATAAAGAATACCGAAAGCCAGAAAGCCCCCGCGCAGAAGAAGATAGAAGAGGCGAAAGAGAAGGTGAAGAAAGCCGAGGCCGAGGTGGAGAAATACCGCCGCCTGAGCGAGTAAACGCTGCCCGAAAACAGCCCGATTCAGGGCGCCGCGCACCGCGCGGCGCCCTTTTTTGCACCAAGACAAACGGCTAATAACCAGCCACTTGAAAGCACCCTCTTCTTCCCCTCTTCTTCTACGGTTAGTGAACGGGCACAATAACGCGTGGAATCTGGCGTTAGGTGGAATAGCAGGACAACATAGATATTTATTTAAACGACAACGCTGACAACAACGACAACTTTGGCTGCGCAACACGCGCAGCCTTGACAGACAGAGATATATGAAAATAGACACTGACAGAAGACTGCGACGGAGGGGGCAAGCGCATGTTGTGCTTGCCAGAGTTGTCTATGTTGTCAATGTTGTCGTAAAATATTAAAACACAAAGATATGAAAATGGGCACTGACAGAAGACCGCAACGGAGAGGGCAAGCGCATGTTGCGCTTGCCAGAGTTGTCTGTGTTGTCAATGTTGTCGTAAAACATTAAAACATAGAGATATGGCAAAATTAGAGCAAGGCATCCTCGGGCCGTTCCGGGGCAAGGTGGGCACCGTGGTGGGGTACCTGTGGCGCGGGCGCCACGTGGTGCGCGGCTACCGCAGGGAGATTAACTATCCGAATACAGAAAGCCAACAGGCTGAAAGAGACTGGTTTGTGTCGATGGTGCGTTTCGCGGCCACGGCGCGGCAGGCGTTGCTGTTGGGCCTCCGCGAGCGCGCCGCCCGCGACCAGATGACCGAGGGCAACGCCTTCGTCAAGATGAACAAGCACTGCTTCGGCCGTACACACGCCCCCGTCGCCGCCTGCGGCGGCGCCACCCCCTCTAGCTTAGAGGGGGAGTTGAAATGTCTGCAATCTAACTCCTCCCCTAGCTTAGAGGGGGAGCTGAAATGTCTGCAATCTAACTCCTCCCCTAAGTTAGGGGAGGTGCCCGAAGGGCGGAGGAGTGTGTTGCAGGACGGAAGAGAGTATGGCTCCAAGGCCACACGCCCCCGCCCTTCGGGCACCCCCTCTAACTTAGAGGGGGAGCTGAAATGTCTGCAATCCTGTAGGGACGCGGCGTGCTGCGTCCGCAATTCGGATGCCTGCATTCCCGAGCGCGGGGCGGTTGCGGACGCAGCACGCTGCGTCCCTACAGAGTATGAGCGCATTCGGATATCCGAAGGGGCGGCTGCACCCGTGCGGTTTACGGCCGCCGAAATCAGCGACTGCGGGGTGCTGCGCGTTGATTTCGAGAAGAATAGCGGCATGAGCCGCGCCAAGGGGAGCGACCGCGTGTATGTCTATGTATATAATAGTGATACGCGCGAGGGCCTCCTCTCCCACCCTGCCGAGCGGCGGCACGGCAGACTGCAGATGCAGCTGCCCGACGGCTGGAACGCACAGAACACCAAGCTCTGGGGATTCACCATCGACAGCGAAGGCCGAGCCAGCGGCTCAGCCTTCGTGGAAATCGGGGATTCTAGAAATTCTAGCGATTCCTGCCCATCATCTTACCACGACGATGCGGCGCGCGGCGGCGCTGCCGACGCGGACCAGGTAGGTGCCGGCGGCCGGCGCGTCGAAGCGCACGGGGCCGTAGGTGTCGCGGCGGGTGGCTAACAGGCGCCCCACGGCGTCATACACCGTGACGGGGCTGCCCTCGGCGCCCTCGACCACAATCTGCCCGCCCTGCTGGTAGAGCATATAATTGACGGTCTGGACATCGTCCACGCCCACATACACCGTGTCGTAGATGTAGACCGTGTCGTGCACAATACGGTCGATATAGAGCGTGTCGGTCTGATAGACAGTGAGAGTATCCACCAACGTAACGGTTACCGTGTCGGTAAGGGTTATGTAGGTGGTGTCGTGCACCGCATACGGCACATCGATATAGGTGGTGTCGTGAACTGCGTACGGCACATCAATATAGGTGGTGTCGTGAACTGCATACGGCACATCGATATAGATGGTGTCGTGAACTGCATACGGCACATCGATATAGGTGGTGTCGTGAACTGCGTATGGCACATCGATATAGGTGGTGTCGTGAACTGCGTATGGCACATCGATATAGGTGGTATCGTGCACCGCATATGGCACATCGATATAGGTAGTGTCGTGCACTGCGTATGGCACATCGATATAGATGGTGTCATGCACTGCGTACGGCACATCGATATAGGTGGTGTCGTGCACTGCGTACGGCACATCGATATAGGTGGTGTCATGCACATATACAGTATCGTTGGAGCAGTAATCAGAGATTGGGACAAAATAAGCAACAATTGCAGTATCGGAGGTAACCTCAATGAACTTTGGGTTATCATGGCTTCCGTCGCTCCAATGCGAGAAGACATAACCAGGCATAGGGATAGGATAAATCCATACGTAGGATCTCATGGTAGTGTAAGGAGGGATAAGCGTGTGTCCCGATTCATCCGTGGTCATCGTGTAGCCTCTATCATAATCATCGCTAGTGGCAACTACCGACAACGGACAGTCGTCCCTGATATCGTTGAATTCCTGCCATCCATTTGCCGTCCGATATAATTCGCGCGACCCGCATGGCACACGTACAACCGTCCATGTTTTCGATACCTGATAGAAAGTTACGCTGTTGTTCACCGACGGAGGGGTGAATGCGTGACAGACGATAGTATCCAGCCAGCTGCATCCATAGAAAAGACTATTGGGGAGAGATTGCACATCCGGCCCGATATACACTTTGTACAACGTGGAACCAAATGCACTGTAGTCGCTTGAAATAGCAGGGTCGCCGGCGAAGGTGCAGTTGACAGCATAGTAGTACAACGTCGACAAAGGCGAACCCCTAAACGCTCCCCTTCCGATATAGGTAACGCCCTCCGGGATGTAAAATGAATGTATATCGGTGTTGTTGAAGGCATAGCTGCCTATGTACTGCAGATTCTCACCGATTTCGACTAGGCTTAAGTTGCTGCAGTTGTTGAAGGCCCGATCGCCAATGGTGGTGAGGTTGGAGGGGTCGTCTAACCTCACAGTCTGCAAATTGCTACAATCTTTGAAAGCCGAGCTTTCAATGTAGCGGATGGGGGCATGGATGGTAACCGATCCGATGGACGCCCCGAGGAACGCGAAACCCGCAATGCCAACCACAGGATAGGAAATCCCTGCATTGGACACTGTATTTGGAATCTCGATATGCCATCCACCGGAAAGATAGTTGGGCGGGCCAGTGCGCTCGGAGACCACCTCCACCCCGTCGCTGACTATTCGGTAAAACAAGCGGTCACCATTGTCGGTGTCGGCATAGAAGTCATAAAATTGGGCATTACCATCTGCCAAAAAGCAGATGATAATGCCCAGAATAGAAACGATCCTTTTCATAATCGAAGACGCTATCTTACAATCACGATTCTTCTCGCGGCGGCGCTGCCGACGCGAACCAGGTAGGTGCCGGCGGCCGGCGCGTCGAAGCGCACAGGGCCGTAGGTGTCGCGGCGGGTGGCTAACACGCGCCCCACAGCGTCATACACCGTGACGGGGCTGCCCTCGGCGCCCTCGACCACTATCTGCCCGCCCTGCTGGTAGAGCATATAATTGACGGTCTGGACATCGTCCACGCCCACATACACCGTGTCGGTGATATAGACCGTGTCGTGCACGGTGTTGGTGATATAGACGGTGTCGGTGATGTAGATGGTATCGTGGATGTCGCGGTAGACGATGAGGGTGTCGCCATCGCCGACGAAGAGGGTATCGCGGACGAAGAGGGTGTCGGTGAGGGTGACGACGGTGGTATCGTGGACGCTCACGGTGACGGTGTCGCGGAGGGTGACGACGGTGGTGTCGTGCACCACGCCGCCGGTCATGGACGAGAAGTTGGCCGTGTAGGAGGCGTCGCCGCTGACGAGGACGAGGCGCGGGTTGTCGTTGTTGCCGTCGGCCCAGCCGGCGAAGGCGAAGTCTTTCTTGGCCAGGGCCGAGAGGGTGGCGACGGAACCCTGCGAATAGCGTCCGCCACCGGCGACGGTGCCCTTGTTGAGGTCGTTGCTACCGACGGTGATGAGGGTATAGCATGCAGGATTTTCGTCCAGATTGGTGAAGACGCCCCAGAAGTCTGCGCTCTGGTAGTATTGCCGAAGACCGCAGGGGACTATGATACTGGCGTTAATATTCAGGTTCTGGAAAGTGTTGATGGTGATGGATGGCGGATCGGACGGGCATTTGATGAGGAACGTATCGGGTTCAGTCATGGCGTTGAACGCGTAGTTGCCGATTTGGTTGACATAGTTGCCGATGGTGAGGTTGCGGATAGGGGCGTTGTAGAAGGCATAATCGGAAATGTCGACGAACCCAATGGAAGAATAGTCATCGCCGATGACATCACCGATGGTGACAGTCTGGAGGTTCTCGCAATCCCCGAAGGCATGTCTCCCGATGCTGTAGACGGTGTTAGGAATCGTGATGGATGTCAGGGTGGTGTTGCGATAGAATGCGCCATCTCCGATGCGCTGCAGGGAGTCAGGCAGAACGACATTAGGGATCAGCAACTGGGCGAAAATACCCGTGGGGAGTATCCGTACATTGTCTCCGATGATAAGGGTTATCGGGGCTCCAGAACATACAGTTTCTTCTGAACCAGAGCATCCCGCGAAGCTGAAGGGGCCTGACCCATGATATCTTCCCGTGAAGGCATCGGGAGCGTTATAGTAAATAGTCTCGAGTGTGGGAATATACTGGAATGCATGCGAAATGGTATCCACAGTGGAAGGGATGGTTACGGATGAGAGGCTGGTTCCGCGGAAGGCATCACCGCCTATTTCCTTCACCGAGGCGGGAATCGTGATTGAGGTGAGGGACGTCATGTATGCCATAAAATAAGACGGAATGGCGGCGACTGTATTTCCTATTGTCAGAGATGACACTGATCCGCGAAACACACCATAGTAGGGAAACTGGCAGCGTTCTGCGTTGTAGGTAAGGGACGTGAGGTTGGGGCAGTCAAACGCATATTGGTCTATGTATTTCACCCCTTCGGGGATGGTGACCGAAGTGAGGCCGGAACCCTGGAATGCCATTTTCCCGATGGTATCCACCGAGGCGGGAATGGAGACTGATGTGAGGGAAATCATCTCCCTCATAAAATTGTCAGGGATGGAGGAAACCGAGTTGCCGATGATGACGCTGGTGAGATTGGCACGTACAGTGTCTATGACATATGTGTATGTCTCGGGGTCAAGTCGTCGCACACTCTTGTAGAAAAGCCTGCCCTCACCGCCGATATAGGAACCCATCCTGCCGATGGTGAGCCTTGTGGCGTTGTAGTACAGGGTGGAGAGATTGGGACACGCGAAGGCTGCATTGCCGATGAATTCAACTCCTGTGGGAATGGTAAGCGAAGAAAATGTGGCATTATAAAATGCATCTGCGCCGATGTATTTCAAATGCTCGGGGAGATTGATGGCGGAGAGTCTCGTGTCATAGAATGCGCGATACCCGATGGTGTCGAGTGATGCAGGGAGGACAAGGGTTGTGAGCGAGGTTATTCCATACATGAAATAGTCGGGGACGGTGGCGACAGCATCTCCAATGGTGAGAGAAGAAATGGGCGAGTTAATGATGGACGAAGACGCCGCAAAAGGAGTGTACAGTGCCGACCCATTGACTTGTGTCGCATTTCGGCAGCTGGATGCATTCCAGGAAACATCGGTGAGTGTCGGGGTTGCAAATGCAAGCTGGCCTATGTGTTGCACACCATCGGGAATGGTCAGAGAGGAGATACCGGTGTTGTAGAAAGCATATTCTCCTATGGAATCTACCGTGGGCGGGATGGTTACAGAGGTGAGTGTTTGCATATCTCGCATAAAGCCTTCCGGAATATTGGCCACCGAACTACCTATGGTGAGGTTTGTGATATTGGCACAGGGGGCTGATGTGTCGTAAGTACTTATTCTAAATACCCAATAAGCACTTGTTCTGTAGGGTATATCGGGCATTCCATAAGAAGAGTGATAGTTAATGATGGTGGGATTGATCGCATTCCAATAGAGAGTGGTAAGACTTGGGGCCGCAAACGCACCAACCTCGATAGTGTCTACGGTAGATGGAACAAAGAGGGTGGTAAGCGTGGTGCTGCCCTGAAAGGCATTTTTTGCCACACGGCGTACATGACTGGGGATGACCAGGTTGGTGACCCAGGCGTCAGCACCTAGCAGGACAGTCTTGGCTGAATCGGCATAGTAGAGTCCGTCTTCATGGACGCGATAGAAGAGAGTGGCGCCATCTCCAACATAATTTTCATAAGGGCCGGAATAAAATACATGTCGGATACCATCTAGGGCATGGTCGCCGATGTAATTTACATGGTCTGGCACCAGAAACGGGCTGAGTCTGGAGCAGCCTGCGAAGGCATAGTCATTAATACTGGAGACCGAATCGTGGAAAAATACACTACTGAGGTTGGTGCATCCGGCAAATGCCCTACTACCAATACTTCTGGTTCTCCTGGGAATTACGAAGTCGGTGAGACTGGTACAGCCTTCAAACGCCCCCGAATTAATAAAGGTGATCGTATCATGCAAACTGATAGAAGTGAGACTGGAGCAACCTTTAAAAACTCCGCTTAAAATCCCTTCAACCCCCAAGGGGATAGATATTGAAGTGAGGCTGGAGCAACCTTCGAAAGCGTATGTTCCGAGTCTGATGACATTGGAGGGGATATTGATGGATGTGAGACTGGTACAGCCGTGAAATGCAAAGTCAGCTATTTCATATATCAATGATGGCAGTGTGACGGAGGTGATATTGGCACAGCCCCAGAAAGCTTCCTCTGCAATCCTAAGTATAGTGTCGGCCCCCCTTATCCTAAAAGGAATTGTTACATGGCCTGAAATGTCATTAGACACAGGCCCCCTTACTTCATACCAACTCCAGTTCCCCCCCCCCTGGATAGGGGCATACCTTATCGAGTCCACGATGAAGGACTGTCCGAAGAGAGGCGACGAAGCCCCCATAACGACAAATGAGAGCAGTATCAATAGCGTTTTACGCATGCTTTGGTGCCGGTTATATACCATCGGCCCGTCGGTTCTTGTTGCCCTGATTCCCGTGGGGGCGGTGGTTGGTGTGCGTTTATTTTATATGGAAACATACATAAAAAAAGAAGCGCGGGAATCTGTATCATTACTTATCCCGCTTGTCGGGCCTTCGCATTGCCCTTGGTACTGAATAAGCAATGCCCGAAGCCCACGCCGCAGACACACGGCGCGAAGCCGTATGCCATACCATGGACGAGGAACACTGCGCTATTGCGGTACCAAAGCGAAGTTGCGAAGTTCGACAAGCCGCAGATAAACGCCGTTACAACGTCTTTTCTATATTATGTCTCTGTCGCCCACCCACTTGCCCTCGCGGGCTTCGGGAGGGAACGACGGTGCAAAATTACGAAAAAGTTTCGATATGGGAGAAAAAATATGCCGGCGCGGAAAAACGGGCGAGGTCGCAATGCCGACGGCATTGCGACCTCGCAGGGGGTATAGGCTGCGGCCTAGCCAATCCTATCGAAGCCCAAGTAGGGCACCAGGCACTGGGGCATGAGGATGCCGTCGGGGGTCTGGTTGTTCTCGAGGATGGCGGCGACGATGCGGGGCAGGGCGAGGGCGGAGCCGTTGAGGGTGTGGCAGAGCTGGGTGCGCCCATCGGCATCTTTGTATCGCAGCTTCATGCGGTTGGCCTGGAAGGTCTCGAAGTTGGATACCGAGCTGACCTCGAGCCAGCGCTGCTGGGCGGCGCTCCAGACCTCGAAGTCGAAGGTCATGGCGGAGGTGAAGCTCATGTCGCCGCCGCAGAGTTTGAGGACGTGGTAGGGCAGGCCGAGCTTCTCTAGCAGCGAGCCGACGTGGTGCTTCATCTCCTCGAGGGTGTCGTAGGAGCGGTCGGGATGCTCAATGACCACGATTTCGACCTTGGAGAACTCGTGCAGGCGGTTGAGGCCGCGGACGTCCTTGCCGTAGCTGCCGGCCTCGCGGCGGAAGCACTCGCTGTAGCCCACGTGGCGGATGGGGAAGCGGCGGGCGTCGACGATTTCGCCGCGGTAGAGGTTGGTGATGGGCACCTCGGCGGTGGGAATCATGTAGAAGCCGTCGAGGGGTATGGCGTACATCTGGCCCTCCTTGTCGGGCAGCTGGCCGGTGCCGAGGCCGCTGGCCTCGTTGACCATCAGCGGCGGCATAATCTCCTGGTAGCCAGCCTCGGAGGCCTCGTTGAGGAAGAAGTTGATGAGTGCTCTCTGCAGGCGGGCACCCTTGCCTTTGTAGACGGGGAAGCCGGCGCCGGTAATCTTGTTGCCGAGCTCGAAGTCGATGATGTCGTACTTCTGGCAGAGCTCCCAGTGGGGCAGGGCGTTCTCGGGGAGGTTAATCTTCACATCGTGCTGTGCCACAACCACATTGTCCTCCGCACTCCTGCCTTCGGGCACCGAGGGATGGGGCGCATTGGGCAGCGAGAGGAGCTTCTCGTTCAGCGCCTGCTCGGCCTCGGCCTGGCGGCTGGCCAGCTCCTCACTTTCCGCTTTCAGCTTTCCACTTTCCGCTTTGCGGGCCTCGGCCTCGTCGCGGCGCCCCTCCTTCATGAGGGCGCCAATCTCCTTAGCGATGCGGTTCTGGTCGGCCTTGACGGCATCGGCCTTGACCTGCAGGGCGCGGCGCTCGGCATCGATGGAGAGAATCTCGTCGACGCGAGCCTCCAGGTCCTTCACATTCTTGATTTTCAGACGCGAGATGCACTCCTCGCGGTGCTCCTTGATGTATTGTAGTTGCAGCATTATACTATAATTATTTTAACACGCCCATAACGACGTCGTGGGATAAATTATTGTATACCCGGAAAAATAAATCTAGGAAAAATGAGAGACAAGACACCCTCGGAAATTATTGAGACGCAGCGCCCCATGGTTCCCATAGACTCAATTGGCAAGGCCATGCCGAAGGCAAGCACGACGGCCATGGCCAGGAATACGTTTTTCAAAGCTTTCTTCTTAATCTCAAGTATTTTGGATTATGAAAAAGAGCGGAGAGAGAGGGATTCGAACCCCCGGACCCTCGCAGGCCAACGGTTTTCAAGACCGCCGCAATCGACCACTCTGCCATCTCTCCGTGATGTTTTGAGGGTGCAAAATTACTAACTTTTTGCCAATCGGCAAAATCTTTTTTACATATCACTGGAACACAGACACTTGCAAAGCTTGGACAAAAATCGGAAAAAAGTCGAAAACGGGGGGAAAATTGCGGTATTACAACAAGCTGTTTTTCAGAAAATTAATACCACCCTCTTCTTCCTCTCTTCTACCTCTCTTCGGGGGCGGAAAGGGGGCGGGGGAAAACGTGTTGAAAACTTATATTTGAAAGATGGGCTGCGTATGAAAAAAAGTGTGTATCTTTGCAAATTGATTATGAAGAAAATTTGGATAGCCATAGTGAAGCTCGGGGGCTGGAAATTCCTGCTGCCCGAGGCCGGTAGCCGCCCGGAGCTGCAGCGGTGCATCATAGCCACGGCGCCGCACACGGCGGCAGCGGACTACACGGTGGGCACGGCCTACCTGTGGAGCCTCGGTGTGAACGGCAAGATATTCATCAAGGACGACTATTTCAAGTGGCCGCTGGGCGGCCTGCTGAAACGCCTGGGCTGCATCCCCATCGACCGCGGCAACCGCCACAACGACATGGTGGGCGCCGCCGTGCGCGAGTTTGCCAAGGGGCAGCCCCTCTCGGTGGTAATCACTCCCGAGGGCACCCGCAAGGCCACAAAGCGCTGGAAGCGTGGATTCTGGGAAATCGCCCACCAGGCCGGCGTCCCCATCGTGCCGGCCTACATCGATTACGGCAATAAAGAAATCGGCCTGATGGAAACCATCTGGACCACAGACGACTACGAGGCCGACCTCAAGCGCCTGCGCAGCCTCTACAAGAAGGAGTGGGCCAAGTACCCCGACCAATTCATCGAACTGAAATCTGAAAATTGAATCACAATATGGTAAGACGTATCTACGTTGAAAAGAAGGCTCCTTACGCCGTGAAGGCCAAGGAGTTGAAGGAAGAAATGAGAGACTACCTCGGCATCGACGCCGAGGAGGTGCGCGTGCTTGTGCGCTACGATGTCGAGAACGTGAGCGACGCCACTTTCCGCACGGCGCTGACCACGGTGTTCAGCGAGCCGCCGGTGGACAACGTATACGAGGAGCAATTCCCTCACAATGAGCATGATTTCTGCTTTACGGTGGAGTACCTGCCCGGCCAGTTCGACCAGCGCGCCGACTCGGCCGAGCAGTGCGTCAAACTGCTGAACGACAGCGAGGAACCCATCATCAAGAGCGCCACAACGTATGTCGTTTCGGGCGTGGAGAGTGGAAAGTGGAAAGCGGAAAACGAGTGGCAGCAGGCCATTGTGGCCCACTGCGTGAACCCCGTGGACAGCCGCCGCGCCGACGGCCCCAAGCCCGAAACGCTGGAGGAGAAGTTCGACGAACCCGCCGATGTGGCTGTGCTCGAAGGGTTCAAGGAGATGGCCGAACCGCAGCTCAAGGAGCTCTACGGCAGCCTTGGCCTGGCCATGACAATGGCTGATTTCCAGCACATCCAGCGCTACTTCCACGACGAGGAGCACCGCGACCCGACGATGACCGAGATACGCGTGCTGGACACCTACTGGAGCGACCACTGCCGCCACACCACCTTCGCCACCGAGTTGAAAGACATCGTGTTCGACGACGGCTTCTACCGCCCGCTGATCGAGGGTGCCTTCCAGCAGTACCTGCAAGACCACAAGGAGCACTATGCCGGGCGCAACGACAAGTATGTCAGCCTGATGGATATCGGGACCTTGGCCGCCAAGCGGCTCAAGAAGGCCGGCATCCTGGACGACCAGGAGCCGAGCGACGAAATCAACGCCTGCAGCATCGTGGTGCCCGTCAAAATCGACGGCGTGGAAGAGGAGTGGCTCATCAACTTCAAGAACGAGACCCACAACCATCCCACTGAAATCGAGCCCTTTGGCGGCGCGGCCACCTGCCTCGGCGGCTGCATCCGCGACCCGCTGAGCGGCCGCACCTACGTCTACCAGGCCATGCGCGTAACCGGCGCCGCCGACCCCACGCGCCCCCTCGACGAGACCCTGCCGGGCAAGCTGCCGCAGCGCAAAATCGTTACCACCGCCGCCCACGGCTACAGCAGCTACGGCAACCAAATCGGCCTTGCAACCGGCTTGGTCAGTGAGATTTACCACCCCAACTATGTGGCCAAGCGCATGGAAATCGGCGCCGTTATCGCCGCAGCCCCGCGCCGGGCTGTGAAGCGACTGACCAGTGACCCAGGCGACATAATCATCCTGCTCGGCGGCCGCACCGGCCGCGACGGCTGCGGCGGCGCCACGGGCTCGAGCAAGAGCCACACCACGGCCAGCCTCACCACCTGCGGCGCCGAGGTGCAGAAAGGCAACGCCCCCACCGAGCGCAAGATACAGCGCCTGTTCCGCCGCGAGGAGGTGTCTTCACTTATCAAGAAGTGCAACGACTTCGGCGCCGGCGGCGTGAGCGTGGCCATCGGCGAGCTGGCCGACGGCCTGCAAATCAACCTCGACCGCGTGCCCAAGAAGTATGCCGGACTCGACGGCACCGAGCTGGCCATCAGCGAAAGCCAGGAGCGCATGGCCGTGGTGGTCGACCCCAAGGACGTGGACCAGATGCTCCAATACGCCGACGAGGAGAACCTCGAAGCCACCGTCGTGGCCACCGTTACCGAGAATCCCCGCATGGTCATCAGCTGGCGCGGCAAAGAGATAGTCAACCTCAGCCGCCGCTTCATCGACACCAATGGCGCGCATCAGGAGACCAGCGTCAAGGTCAAGATGCCCATTCAGAATAATCTGAATAATCTGAATATTCAGAACATTCAGAATAATCTTAAAGACCTCTGGCTCAAGACCCTCGCCGACCTCAATGTATGCTCGCAGAAGGGGCTGGTGGAGATGTTCGACAGCTCGATTGGCGCCGGCAGCGTGGTGATGCCCTTCGGCGGCAAATACCAGTTGACCCCCACGCAGAGCATGATCGGCAAGTTGCCGCTGCTCGACGGCAAGTGCGACACCGTAACCATCATGTCCTACGGCCTCGACCCCTACCTGATGTCGTGGAGCCCCTTCCACGGCGCGGCCTGGAACGTGGTGAACAGCGTGGCCAAAATCGCCGCCGCCGGTGGCGACGCGAGCCGTGTGCGCCTCACCTTCCAGGAATATTTCAAGAAACTGGGCACCGACCCCTACCGCTGGGGCGAGCCTTTCAGCGCCCTGCTCGGCGCCTACCACGCCCAGATGGGCCTCAAACTGCCCTCCATCGGCGGCAAGGACTCGATGAGCGGCACCTTCAACGACATCGATGTGCCTCCCACGCTCTGCTCCTTCGCCGTGGGCATCAGCGACCTGCAACATGTCATCACGCCCGAACTGAAAGCCGCAGGCAACCGTCTTGTATTGCTCGACGTGAAGCAGGACGAATTCCAAATGCCCGACTACCAAGACGCACAGAACCAATACGCTGCGCTGCGCAAGGCCATCGAGAACGGCCAGGTGCGCTCGGCCTATGTGGTGGGCTTCGGCGGCCTCATCGAGGCAGTCAGCAAGATGGCCTTCGGCAACAAGCTGGGCGTCCGCTTCAGCGAGGAATTCGGAGTGAGGAGTGAGGAGTTGACCGAGAAGCACTACGGCAACATCGTGGTGGAGGTAGCCTCGGCCGACAATCTGCCGTTCCGCTGCAGAGAAATCGGCGAAGTCATCGCCGAGCCCGTCTTCGAGATGGCTGGCGAGAAGATATGCCTCGACGAGGCCCTCGCAGCCTGGCAAAAGCCCCTCGAAAGCGTATTCCCCACCCGCACCACGCAAGCGGAAAGTGCAAAGTGCAAAGTGGAAAGCACTCTCTTCGATGCTCCTGCACCCAAAAAACATTCAACATTCAACATTCAACATTCCACTAAACCGAAGGTTTTCATCCCCGCCTTCCCCGGCACCAACTGCGAATACGACAGCGCCCGCGCCTTCCACCGCGCCGGTGCCGAGAGCGAAATCATCGTGTTCCGCAACCAGAACGGCCAGCAGATACGCGAGAGCGTGGATGCCTACGTCGAGGCCATCCGCCGCAGCCAAATCATCATGATTCCCGGCGGCTTCAGCGCCGGCGACGAGCCCGAAGGCAGCGCCAAGTTCATCACCAGCGTCTTCCGCAACCCGAAGATTGCCGACGCCGTGATGGAACTGCTCAACAAGCGCGACGGCCTGATGCTCGGCATCTGCAACGGTTTCCAGGCACTGGTGAAGCTGGGATTGGTACCCCATGGCGAGATACGCCCGCAGGCTGAAGACGCGCCAACGCTGACCTTCAACACCATCGGCCGCCACCAAAGCAAGATAGCCTACACACGCGTCAGCTCCAATCTCAGCCCCTGGCTGCGCAAGGCCGAGCTGGGCGGTGTCTACTCCATCCCCATGTCGCACGGCGAAGGCCGCTTCGTGGCACCGCAGGAGTGGCTCGACCGCCTCTTCGCCAACGGCCAGGTAGCCACGCAGTATGTCGACCTGCAGGGCAATCTGACGATGGACGAAGAATACAACCTCAACGGCAGCTACTGCGCCATCGAGGGCATCACCAGCCCCGACGGCCGCGTGCTGGGCAAGATGGGCCACTCGGAGCGTCGCAGCAAAGGCAGCGCCATGAACATCTACGGCAACGACGACCAGCTCATCTTCGAGTCCGGCGTGGAATACTTCAAATAGCAGGCAACCATGAACATTCAAGCCATTCCGGTCTTGCTGCTCACCGGCTACCTCGGTAGCGGCAAGACCACCCTGCTGAACCGCATACTCAACAACCGCCGCGGCATCAAGTTCGCTGTCATCGTCAACGACCTGGGCGAGGTGAACATCGACGCCGACCTCATCGCCAAAGGCGGCATCGTGGGAGAAAAGGACGACAGCCTCGTGGCCCTCCAGAACGGCTGCATCTGCTGCTCGCTGAAGATGGACCTCGTGGAGCAACTGCGCGACATCACCTCGCAAAACCGCTTCGACTACATCGTCATCGAAGCCAGCGGCATCTGCGAGCCCGCCCCCATAGCGCAGACCATCTGCTCCATACCTACCATGGGACCCGAGTACATCCGCAACGGCGTGCCGGTGTTGGACAGCATCGTTACCGTGGTCGACGCGCTGCGCATGAAGGACGAGTTCGGCAGCGGCAAAAACCTCCTCAAGCCCGGCCTGGCCGAAGAGGACATCGAGAACCTCGTTATCCAGCAGATAGAGTTCTGCAACATCATCCTGCTGAACAAGGTATCAGAGGTCGCACCCGACGAGCTGGGCCGCATACGCGAAATCATCCGCTCCATCCAGCCCAAGGCCGAAATCATCCCCTGCGACTACTGCGACATAGACTTCGACAAGATACTGAACACGAAGATGTTCGACTTCGACCGCGTAGCCACCTCGGCCACCTGGATAGACGAAATCGAAGGGCACCACGAAGAGGAGGATTGCGTTAATGCGTCAATGTGTGAGTGCGCGAGTGCTGACGCGGAGGCAAAGCACCATCATCACCACCACGATGACGATGACGCGCATGCCACTAACGCAACAACGCATTCACACAATCACGCATTGGAGCACCACCATGAGCATGACCACGGCGAGGAATACGGCATCGGCACTTTTGTCTACTACCGCCGCGAACCTTTCGACCTAGGCCGCTTCGACCATTTTGTGGCCAAGCAGTGGCCAGCTGGCGTCATCCGCGCGAAAGGCATCTGCTGGTTCGCGTCGGAGCCAGACAGTTGCTACCTCTTCGAACAGGCCGGCAGGCAGGTTTCCCTGCGCGACACAGGCCAGTGGTACGCCACCATGCCCGACGACGAACTGCGCGACTTCATGGCCCGCACACCCGACCTGCAGCGCGACTGGGACACCACCTACGGCGACCGCATGCAGAAACTGGTCTTCATCGGCCAACACCTCGACAAGGCAGCCCTCACCGCCACCCTCGACGAGTGCCTCTGCCACTCTTAAGAAAATCACATATCATTTCATCTGCAACAACCTAGCAGAGGCACCTGCAAAAACGCAAGTGCCTCTGTTTATGTGCAGACTACCTCTTACTCTTCAGCCTAACGACCAAATTGCCCTTTGGAGTCGGACTCTTCTTAAACGTACAAGTCCACGCCATGGGCGTGGACACCGTCGCTTCGGTCTAGAAGGCATCTAAAATTGTCCAAATTTTCAGAATAACCAGAGTTCCGCTATTCGCTTCTTTCCTATTCTATGATGTGCATACTAAAACTATGCGCTATGTTTCATTGGCATTTATATTTGTTAATAATTCTGTTTAGTCTATATCTTGTCGCGATTGTATCATCGCTTCAATTCTCTTGTCATCTCTGTGGTTGTTCCACACAGCTATTAATGTTATCATATCTCCTTGCAAACAATAGATGATGGAAACCTGTCGTTGACGAAGCACCCTCACCTCGTAGCCTTCATACATCAGCCCCCCATAACGCACTCCTGTGTTTGGAAACAAACAAAGGCATTCCACAGCCTGACGCACGCTGAATTCAGCTTTCCTCGCTGCCTGTATGCCAAACTCACACAACACATAACCAACCTCTTGAGATAGGTCTTCAAGTGCAGCTGCGAGCCACCGATATTTATAAACCATAGCGCGCCATGACTTGTGCGAAACCGTCTTCTCCACCGATGTATGAGGCTTGACCAGACTTCATCAATCGAAGACGCTCATCAACAATGAGTCGCATCTCCTCCTCGCTATGGGCGATGGGCGACTCTGTGTGCGGTTGGGACGTGATGTCGGCCACCAATTCATCCACATGACGTTGCAACCAGCGTCCGAAAGCCTCCCGACTGAACGACGGATGCATCTTCTGCAGGACTGATTCATCAACAGTTATGCTGTAGGTACACATGACGATAATGTCTTAATTCCGACTGCAAAAATACGACAATTATTCCATCCGACAAAATATTTTTGGCCATGTGCGTGAAAAGGTGTAATTTTGCAGTCGCGAAAATGAGAACTCGATGATTGTATTTATCGATACAGAGGTCAGCATCCAAAGCAAAAAAGTACAGGACTACGGAGCTGTACGCGAAAACGGGGCAGTCTTGCATACTCACAACAGAGAGGAGTTCCTGGCCTTTGTGGATCCATGCAAAACTGTCTGTGGCCACAATATCATCGGGTTCGACCTGAAATACACAGCAATCAATGGCCACCATATCTTTATCGACACGCTCCAGCTCTCGCCACTACTGTTTCCCAATAAGCCATACCACCGATTGGTGAAGGACGACAAGTTGCAAGTCGATGAATTGAACAACCCTGTGAACGATGCACAGAAAGCACGCGACTTGTTCTATGACGAAGTGTCCGCATGGCAGAGATTGCCTCCCAGGCGGCAGGCCATTTACCGCGGACTACTCTCTGGCATCAAAGAGTTTACAGGATTCTTTGCATACATCGGTCAGCAACCAGCAATCAGTGGCCAGCCACTGGTTGATGCCATTCGACAAGAATACGCAGAGCGTATCTGCACTCATACCACTCTCGCAGCAGTAGCCAAGCGATACCCCGTAGAATTGGCCTATACTCTGGCCGTTATTGGCGCTGACGACATGATGAGCATCACGCCTGCCTGGGTGCTGCGCAACTATCCTAAAGTAGCCAATGTAATGAACTTTTTGCGCAACACTCCTTGCGGAGAATGTGAATATTGCAAAAAGCATCTGGATGCACACCATGGCTTGCGCGAGTTCTTCGGATACAACGACTTCCGCCTCTTTGACGGCAAAAACATGCAGCAACAGGCAGTGGAGGCCGCCATTGAAGGCGAGTCGCTGCTATGCATCTTCCCCACTGGTGGCGGCAAAAGCCTGACGTTCCAGCTACCGGCACTCATGGCTGGACGCAACACACACGGCCTGACGGTGGTCATATCTCCACTGCAGAGCCTGATGAAGGACCAAGTGGACAACCTTGCCGAACGAGGCATAAGCGATGCCGTTACCATCAATGGCCTGCTTGACCCGATAGAGCGTGCCACCGCAGTTCAACAAGTGGCCGAGGGCAATGCCAACCTGCTCTATATAGCCCCCGAAATGCTACGCAACAAGACCATCGAACGGCTACTGCTGGGGTGCAACGTCGTGCGTTTCGTCATTGACGAGGCTCACTGCTTCTCGGCTTGGGGACAAGACTTCCGCCCTGACTACCTTTATATCGGCGACTTCATCCGCAACCTGCAGGAGCAGAAATGCCAGCAACAGCCCATCGCTGTCAGTTGCTTCACAGCCACAGCCAAGCAGAAAGTAATCAGCGACATCTGCGACTATTTCCGCGAGAAACTGGGTTTGGAGTTGAGAATATTTGCCGCCAGTGCCGAACGCGAAAACCTACACTATTCCGTCATCCATGCCGAGACAGACGACGAGAAATACAACCATCTGCGGTCGCTTATCCTTGGACATGAATGCCCCACCATTGTCTATGTGAGCCGAACCAAGCGTACCCGCGAAATATCAGCCCACCTGCGCGCCGACGGCATACGCGCCCTGCCCTTCAACGGTAAAATGGATGCCGCCGACAAAATCAGAAACCAGGAAGCCTTCATGAGCGGCGAGGCTCAAGTCATCGTTGCCACCTCGGCATTCGGCATGGGGGTAGACAAGAAGGACGTGGGACTTGTAGTCCACTACGATGTCAGCGACTCGCTGGAAGCCTACGTGCAGGAAGCCGGACGCGCAGGGCGCGACCCACATATGGAAGCCGAATGCTATGTGCTCTATTCCGACAACGACCTCGACAAGCATTTTCTCCTCCTCAATCAGACAAAACTATCCATCAGCGAAATCCAGCAGGTATGGAAGGCCATCAAAGACCTCACCCCCAAGGTACCCACAGTCAGCTGCTCGCCACTTGAGATTGCACGCCAAGCAGGGTGGAACGAAGAGGTCAGAGACATGACTACCCGGGTGGGTGCCGCCATCGCCGCTTTGGAAAATGCCGGCCTCGTTAGCCGAGGAAGCAACACACCTCATATCTTCGCCACTGGCATCACAGTGAACACCATGGACGAAGCCCGCCACCGACTGTCCCTTTCGCCACTCTTCGACGAGGCAACACGAGAAGAAGCGGCACGCATCATCGACTCCCTCATCAGTCGGCGCACCACCACAGCAAACCAAGACGAGGCCGAAAGCCGCATCGACTATTTGGCAGACATACTGGGCATGACGAAAGAAACCGTCATCCGCAACGTCAACCTGATGCGGCAAGAGGGCATTCTGGCCGACAGCCGGGATATGCAGGCATGGATCTCCAAGAGCACCACCCGGCGCGAATTGGAGAATACCCTGCGACTAGAGCAGTTCCTATTGATGCATCTGGGCGAAGAGTTCCGTGAACTCAACTACAAACAGTTGAATGAGAAAGCACTCGGAGCAGGGCTGTCATTCTGCACTGTGCGCCGCATCAAGACTCTGCTCCTCTACCTCAGTCTCAAAGGCTACGTGCGCAAAGAAGAACATTCCTTCAGCGACAGTGCTGCCTTGCGCCTGCAGGTGAGCATGGAATCCACTCTCAAACGCTTCGAGCAACGGGCAGGGCTCTGTCGCTTTGTGGTGGACACGCTCTTTGCCCGAAAGAGCAGCGGCGATACGGAGCTCGTCTCCTTCTCGCTGGTCGAACTGCTCAAACAATACAACACCCAACTTTCCCTGACAGAACAGCCTACAATCTCCGACATGGAGGAGGCGCTACTTTATCTCAACAAGACAGGGCTGCTGAAACTCGAGGGCGGATTCCTGGTCATCTACAACACCATGCAGCTCCGCCGCGAAGTGGAGCGCCGCGCGCGCTATACCAAGGAACACTACCGCCTGCTCGACGAGTTTTATCGGCAGCGCATACAGCAGATACACATTGTGGGCGAGTATGCCAACATGATGGTGCGAAACTACGATGCAGCACTACGCTATGTCAGCGACTATTTCCTGCTTGACTACAAGGAGTTTATCACCAAGTACTTCAAGGGAGAACGCAAGGCTCAAATCGGCAGAAACATCACTCCTGGAAGATACAACAAGATATTCGGAGACCTCTCCCCAAAACAGTTGGATATCATCAACGACAAGGAATCGCTCCGCATTGTGGTGGCAGCCGGCCCGGGCAGCGGCAAAACACGCGTGCTGGTGCACAAGTTAGCGTCGCTCTTGCTGCTCGAAGACGTGAAACACGAGCAGTTGCTGATGCTCACTTTCTCCCGCGTCGCGGCAACCGAGTTCAAGCTTCGACTGATGGAAATGGTGGGCAATGCAGCCCATTTCGTTACCATCAAGACGTTCCACTCCTACGCCTTCGACCTGCTCGGCCGACAAGGGTCGCTCGAAGAGGCCGACAGCGTGGTGAGCCGTGCAGCAGAAATGATTGAGAACGGTGAGGTGGAGGAATCCAAAATCGCCAAGAGCATACTCGTCATCGACAAAGCACAAGATATGGGTGCCAACGACTTCCGCCTGGTCAAAGCCCTGATGCAATTCAACGAAGAGATGCGCGTCATCGCTGTCGGCGACGACGACCAAAACATTTTCGACTTCAGAGGCAGCTCCTCCGAGCACATGCGCTCCCTCATCACCGACCACAGTGCCACCCTCTACGAAATGACAGACAACTACCGGTCGGACCGGGCCATTGTCGACTTTGCCAACCGATTCGTACAGCGCATCCCCGGACGCATGAAAGGCAACCCCATCATGGCCGTGAGCCAAGAGGCGGGGCTGGTGGAAACATCAGCCAACTTCCAATGCGCTACATTCAACGCCCACTCCCGCGGCACCACCGCCATCCTTACCCGTACCAACGAGCAAGCCCTTCAGGTGTCTTACCTGCTGGAGCGGCAAGGCATCCACACCACGCTCGCTCAATCGGGCGGCGGATTCCACCTCATCAACCTCGCCGAGGTGCGCTACTTCATGAAACAACTGGACGGCGACAACACTTCCATCGACCACGGGCGCTGGCAAACCGCCAAAGAGCGCACCTGCGAGCGCTACGCCACCAGCCGACTGCTGCCCACCATGCACCGCTTTTGGAACCAATACGAGCGCACCAACAAGAACTACTACCGCAGCGACCTGCGCCAATTCCTGCTGGAGAGCGATGTAGAAGACTTTCTGGCTTCCGAGGCCGACAGCGTATTTATCAGCACCATCCACAAGGCCAAAGGTCGTGAGTTCGACACGGTACACCTCTTCCTCACCGACCCCGAAACCGCCAGTCCCGAAGACCTGCGCACATCATACGTGGGCATCACCCGCGCACGCCACAACCTATACATCTATGCCAACACAAGCCTGCCAGAGAGCGATATCGCGGTCAGCCTCACCATGCGCGACGTATGGTTAGACTATTTCAAAGAGCATAAAGAGTCCGTGCTACGCCTGCGCAGCGGCGATCCATTGCAATACACCAATGGATACCTCGTCTCACAACACGGCGAACACATTGCCTACCTATCCAAAGCCAAGCGCAAGCAGCTGGACGAATGGCAACAGAAGGGCTACACCATAACCAAAGCCGAAGTCAGCTACACCCTGGCCTGGCGCCCACGCGAGGAACCACAGGAGGTAGCCGTATGCCTGGCCAACCTAATTCTTGAAAACAATCAAACAACATAATACCTATGGCAAAAAAGACTCAAACAACCAAGCAAACCGGCAATCAAGCATTGGCCGGACTGAAGCCGGAGCGTGTGTGGCACTGGTTCGGCGAAATTATGCAGATACCGCGCCCATCGAAGCACGAGGAGCGTATCTCGGCCTACCTCGTACAGTGGGGCAAAGACCACGGCCTGGAGACCAAGAGCGACAAATTGGGCAACGTGCTCATCCGCAAGCCCGCCACCAAAGGCTACGAGAAGAGCCCCGGTGTATGCCTGCAGGCACACATGGACATGGTGTGCGAGAAGAACTCTGACAAGAAGTTCGACTTCATGACCGACCCCATCCAGCCGGTGCTTGACGGCGAGTGGCTGACCGCCGACGGCACCACCCTGGGCGCCGACGACGGCATCGGCGTGGCCGCCATACTGGCCATCCTGGAGGACAAGAAGATACAGCACCCCGCGCTGGAGGCGCTCATCACCGTCGACGAGGAGACCGGCCTCACTGGCGCCATGGGTCTCAGCAAAAGCTGGCTCAAGAGCGAGATACTGCTCAACTTCGACGACGAGGACGAGGGCGAGTACTGCATCGGTTGCGCCGGCGGCATCGACACCATCGTCGAGATGGACTATCGCCAGGTGAAAGTGGATAGCGGAAAGTGGAAAGCGTTCAAGCTGCGTGTCGGCGGCCTGAAGGGCGGCCACAGCGGCGACGACATCCACCGCGGCCGCGCCAACGCCAACAAGCTGCTGAACCGCATCCTCTGGGAAGGCACCTTCCAACACGGCATGCGTCTGGCCACCATCGACGGCGGCAACCTGCGCAACGCCATCGCCCGCGAGGCCGAGGCCACCGTAATCGTGCCCGAGGAGAAGGTGCGCGCCTTCAAGACCATGGTGACCAAGCAGGGCAAGGGCATGGTGTTCGAGTTCCGCTCGACCGAGCCCGACATGGAGTTCGAGCTGCGCGACGCGGAGATGCCCAAGAAACTCATCGACAAGGATACCCAGGAGCGCCTGGTCAACGTGCTCTATGCCTGCGCCCACGGTGTGCTGGCCATGAGCCGCGAGATAGAGAACTTCGTGGAGACCTCGACCAACCTGGCCAGCATCAAGATGCGGGACGGCGTGATACACATCGCCACCAGCCAGCGCAGCTCGGTGGAGAGCGCCAAGCAGGCGGCGGCATCGAAAATCGAGGCCACCTTCCGGTTGGCCGGCTGCCGCGTGAGGCACAGCGACGGCTACCCGGGCTGGACGCCCAACCCCGACAGCCGCGTGCTGAAGGTGGGCGTGCAGGTGTACAAGAAAATGTACGGCAAGGAGCCCGTGGTGCGCGCCATCCACGCCGGATTGGAGTGCGGCCTCATCGGCGAGAAATATCCCAACATGGACATGATCAGCTATGGCCCGACGCTGCGCGGAGTGCACAGCCCCGACGAGCGTATCGAGATCAAGACGGTGGAGATGTTCTGGAACCAGACAGTCGAGCTGCTGAAGCAGCTGAAATAGGACACCGATGTCCACCTGATGCGAGCGGCACCCCCCGGACAGGGGTGCCGCTCGCTGTGTTTTTCGTCCTTGATTCGGGTGTAAAAAACCATGATTTTTTTTGAAAAAAAGTGCCATTTCGGCCCAAAATTGGCAAATTACAGATGGCTGACATACAGCGTTTTGCAGGCACCCTCTTCTTCCCCTCTTCTTCCTTACCAAGGGAATGGTACGGGAGGGGTGGGGAGGCGGGTTGCGGGTGCAAAAAAATCCGCCGGGATTCGATAATCCCGGCGGAAAAAGTTAGGCGTATCTACGCTGCCGTTAGAAGGGCATCACCTTGCCTGCGGCCATGTTCTTGGAGAGCTCCTTGGAGAGGATGGCCAGCGAGGCGGCGAGGTTCTCGTTCTTGATGATGACACCACGGGGCACCGACACGTGGGTCGGGGCGAAGTTCCAGATGGCGCGGATACCGTTGGCAATCATCATGTCGGCCACGGCCTGGGCCTGGGTCGAGGGGACAGCGATGATGCCGAGGTGGACATTCAGGCGCTTGGTCACGCTGGGGAACTTGTCCATCGGGAGAATGGACTTGCCGTTGATGCGTTTGCCGTGCAGCGACGCGTTGATGTCGAAACCGGCAGCGATGTTGATGCCGTAGTTGTCGAATCCGTTGTACTGCATCAGCGTGCCGCCCAGATTGCCGACGCCGACCAGGACGGCCTCGTCATAGTTGTCGTATCCGAGGTAGGATTTCATATCCGCCAGCAGGCGCTCGGTCAAGAAACCGCGCTTGGGTCTGCCGGGTACGGTGCTCACACTGGCGAGGTCTTTTCTCACCTGTACGGGATTGAGCGAAAGGTTCTCCGCAATCGCTGACGAGGAGACGAACTCGATACCGTCGGCGAGCTTTTCCTGCAGGTAGCAGTAGTAAATGGGCAACCTGCTGAGGGTCGATTTAAGGATAACCAAAGATTTTTCTTCGTGCGTGTACTTGCGTTTTCCGGTTTTCTCTGTGCTTCCCATTGCTTGTTATTATTAATTAATATGTACTATAATATTTACCAAATATATAATAGTGTATGGATAAAATCACGGTGCAAAGATACAACATTTTTTTTAAATGGAAATATTTTTTTTCGCAACTGGGATTTTTTTTGTATTTTTGCACTTGGTTTTGGTCGCCCTACGCAGGGCGCCAAGAGGGAAGCAGGTGCGAATCCTGCGCAGTCCCGCTGCTGTGAGTTTCAATCAGTTAGCCACACACCCGAAGAAAGCCACTGCGGCACGCCACAGTGCCGTGGGAAGGACGGGGAAAAGGTGGAAACAAGCCAGAAGACCTGCCAAAACCAAGGTATCATTAACAGCCCTCGAGGAAAGGACGTGGTGATTTTATGAGCAAAGTTGTTCTGTATTACATAGTATCGTTTATTGTTAGCTGCCGACGGCGGAGAGCGGGCGGCGGACCTATGCTCAGACTATGCCTTGCCCTGGGGGCTTTTTTCAGTATACTGACGGCCGCGGCGCAGGAGGTGGACACCGTGCAGCGGCTGGACGAGATAACCATCAGCAGCCAGCGCGCCCCCTCCACCCTTCGCACAGCCACGCCAACCCAGGTGGTGGAGGCAGGAGAGATGGAACGCCTCGGGGCGCTGCAGCTGAGCGACGCGGTGCGGCAGATGGCCGGCGTAACGCTGAAGGACTACGGCGGCGTGGGCGGCGTGAAGACGGTGTCAGCGCGCGGCCTGGGCAGCCAGTTCTCCGCCATCACCATCGACGGCGTGCCGGTCGACGACAGCCAGAACGGGCAGGTGGACCTCGGCCGCTACACGCTGGGCAACGCCGCCTACGTCAGCCTCAGCCAGGGACAGGAGCAATCCTCCCTGCTCACCGCCCGCGCCTACGCCGCCGGCAATGTGCTCAACATGGAGACCGCACAGCCCGCCTTCTTCCCCGGCGAGCGGGTGAAGATAAAGGCCGGCATGGAGGCCGGCTCCTTCGGCCTGCTCTCCCCCACCCTGCAGTGGGAGCAGCGATGGAGCAAACGCCTCACGACCAGCCTCTGGGCCAACTACCTGCGCAGCCGAGGCGACTACCCCTTCCTGCCCTACGAGACCGCGCCCGAGACACTGCGGCGCGACCACTCGGCCGTGTGGATGGCTACCGTGGACGGCAACCTCTTCTACACCCTGGCCGAGGGCAGCACATTGAGCGCCAAAGTGCACTGGATGAGCGGCGAGCACGAACTGCCCGGCCCGCTGCACCAGCACTCGCAGGTGCCGTCGGGACAGAGCTCGGACGAGCAGCTGGCCTTTGCCCAGGCCAAGTGGAAAGTGGAACGCGACCGGTGGCGGTGGCAGCTGCTGGGCAAAGTGCGCGGCAGCTACGACGCCTTCCTCGACACCACGCCCGGCACCTTCCAAAGCAACGACTACCGCCAGCGCGAAGGCTACTTCAGCGCCAGCGCGAGCCATGACCTGACACCGTGGCTGGAGCTGAACGCCGCCGCCGACGGAAGCCTGAGCCACCTGGAAAGCCGCCAGCAGAGGCAAACCCTGCAATGGCAGGTGCAGACCGACGTAACGCGCCGCAACCTCTCGGCCGCCGCCGCGGCACGCGCCCACTTCAAGGCGGCCAACGCCGCCTGGGACCTCCGCGCCAACCTCGTCTACACCGACATCGAGGACCGCCTCGAAGGACGGGACCAACGACCCAGCTACCGACGAATGACGCCCTACCTCTCGGCCATGGCCACCCTCGGGCAGGGCACCACGCTGCGCCTGTTCTACAAGGAGAGCTACCGCGCGCCCAACTTCGGCGAACTCTACTTTTTCCAACTGATGCCCAAGAACCTGCGCCCCGAACACGCGCGCCAGATCAACCTCGGCATCACCCACACCCAGGACTTCCACCACCTACACCTCTCCACCACCCTCGACGTCTATCGCAACCACGTGAACGACAAGATAGTGGCCTATCCGCTGCACAGCATGTACTACTGGACCACCGACAACATCGGCAAGGTGGAAATCCTGGGGCTCGACCTGACGGCCAACCTGCAGCTCCCGGCCCTCACCTTCCAACTGAACTACAGCTACCAGCACGCCGTGGACCGCAGCGACCCCGCCAGCAAGTTCTACGGCCACCAGATAGTCTACACCCCGCGCCACAGCGGCGGCGGCAGCGCCCGATGGGAAAGCCGCTGGGTGAACCTGGGCCTCACCGCCATGGTGGTGGGCAAACGCTATAGCAACCAGCAGAATATAGAGAAATGGAGCCTGCCGGCCTACTGCGACCTGGGCCTTGCGGCCGACCGCAAGTTCGACCTGCCCGTGGGCACCCTCGGCGTGCGGGCGCAGGTGATGAATCTGCTGGGGGTGCAGTACGAGGTGGTGCGCTCCTACCCCATGATGGGGCGCAACTGGCGGCTGGCACTTACCTACGAATTCTAAATTATTAACCCACAAAAAACATAAACAATGAAACACATCACAAGAATGCTTTGCATCGGCCTGTTAGCCCTGGGCTTCACCGCTTGCAACAACGACGACGAGAAAGACATCGTCAATGTGAACGCCTTAGTGCTGAACGAGGGTGGCTGGGGTGGCAACAACGCCTCGATCACCGGACTGGACACGCGCACGGGCAAGGTGGACGCCGACTGGTTTGAGAATGCCAACAATGGCCGTCCGCTGGGCGACGTGGCACAGGACATGCTCAAGTACGGCTCGAAGGTCTACGCCACCGTTACCTTCTCGAACAGCCTCGAAGTGATCGACCCCAAGACCGGCGCCTCGCAGCGCGTGGACATGGGCGACCGCAACCCGCGCCACATCGCTGCCGAGGGTGGCAAGCTGTACATCACCTGCTACAACCCCTGCAGCGTGGTGCGCGTGGACACCGCCAGCCTTGAAATCGAGGCCACCTGCCAGCTGGGCGAGTTCCACCCCGAAGGCATCGCCATCGCACAGGGCAAAGCCTTCGTGGCCAGCTCGGTAACCGCCGACTACACAACCTATGACGACAAGGTGTATGTCGTAGACCTCGCCTCCTTCAGCAACCCGCAGGCCATCACCGTGGGCACCAACCCCGGCATGGTGAAGAAAGTGAGCGACAGCAAGATCCTCGTCGCCTACGCAGGCAACTATAGCGACATCTATGCCGGCTCGGCACTGGTGGACGTGGCTTCGCTCGAAGTAACCCAGACCTACCAGGAGATGGCCGGCGCCGCCGTCTACAACGGCATGGTCTACGCCTACGCCTCCACATGGGTGGAAGTTACCCCCGGCGACTGGCAGCAGACCGTGGGCTACATCAAGTACAACCCCGCCAATGGCGAGTCGACCCCGCTCGACTTCCTCTCCGGCATCGCCAACCCCTACGGCATCGACATCGACGCCACCAACGGCGACATCTATGTCAGCGAGAGCATCAGCGGCGCCAACGGCGACGTGCACTGCTACAGCCAGAGCGGCACCCTCCGCTTCAAGGCCGAGGCCGGCATCTTCCCCAAGAAGGTGGTGGTACTCTAAATCGTATATATACAAGCAGAGCGGCGACCCTTTCGGGTCGCCGCTCTGCTTGTATTATTTCTGCGAGGCTATGTAGTCAAGCACCCGCTTCTTGTCGCTGCTGAAGTTGAGCACGTCGGTGGTCTTGTGGTAGTTGACCGGGTCGATGCAGTAGTGGTAGGCATACTGCAGGAAGTCGACCTTGGAGGTGGCGTAGTCGAACGTGGCAGCCAGGCGGGCAATCTGCTCGGAGGTGAGGTCGGCCGAAGCCACCATCACCTTGCCGAGGGCGAGGCGGTCGCTGTCATAGGGCTGGGCCTTCATGCGATCCACCATGCCGCGGAGGTCGCTGTCGGAGGTGCGGCGCACCTCTTGGCCGCGGCGGTGGAGAGCCGACTGGCGGGCGACGAGCTGGGGTTCAGCGGGAGCATCGGCCCGGCTCACCTCGCGCTCGGCCACCTTGCGGTGGTCGGCCGGTACAGCCACAGGCTGACGGACAGGAAGAGAGCGGGGAGCCGGACGCACCTGACCAGGAGCCTCGAGGGTGAGGCGGTCGGTGGGCTGGTCGTAGCTGACGGCGATGTTGGTGGTGGCGGCATCGAGATGCAGCATCACGGTGGCAGCCTTCTGGGCCGGACGGCGCAGGACGACGACCACCTCGTGGGGCTGGTCGGTGAGGCCGGTAACCATGACGCGCGTCTGCGGCATACGGTTTTGCAGGTCGCCGTCGACGAAGACGGAGAACGATTCGCCGCCACGCGCCTCGAGGTTGAGCGTGCGGCCCTGGGCCATAGCGGCCAAGCTGGTAAGGCACATCAAGAGTGCCATTGCGGTGTGTTTCATATTGATATACATTATTTATTGTTGTCTCTAAAGGCCATGGTGTCGATCCACCGCCCCTCCTCACCGCGCAGCGCCATGGCAAACTCGGCGAAGGAGCGGTGTTCCATGTGGATGACGTTGTAGACCGAGCCCACATCGGGGATAAAGTGGGCGTCGCTGTCGGTGATGAAGTTGAAGCGCTTGAGGTAGGCGAACTTCTTAACAAACTCGTCGCGGGTGGTGAACTTGTTGATTTCGAGGCCGTCGGCACGGAGATCGGGCGGCACGAAGCCCAGCTGGCTCATGAGCGAGGTGGAGCTTTTGTTGACGTGCGCTGGCACGAAGAGGCCACCGATGCGGTGCACCTCGTCGTAGAGGCCGTCGATGTCCACATCGATGGCGTTGAGGAGGTGATAGGGTTCCTCGCCGGTAATCTCGTCGTTCTCGTCGACAATGAGCTGGTAGCCAAAGCGGTCCTCGTCGTTGGGAATGGGCGGCAGGTGGGCGTCGAGGAAGGACTGGAACTCGTCCAGCTGACCGTCGGTCTCGAAAAAGCATAGGCAGTGAGCCTCCTCCTGCGAGGTAACCTCCACTCCGCCAAGCACAAACAAGCCGCGCTCGCGTCCTATTTTCTGACAGACCTTCACCTGGCGCGTGGTGTTGTGGTCGGAGATGGCAATCATGTCCAAACCACGCTCCAAAGCACGGTCCACGATGGCCGAGGGCGACATCTCGAGGTCGCCGCACGGCGAGAGCACCGTGTGCAGATGGAGGTCGGCTTTGAACGGAGTGAGGGACATGGCCAACAAAAGCTTACCCGGTCGGCGAAACGAAGCGAGCGCTGCGAATTACGGCAACGTGAAGATGACACAATTCGTCAAATTCGCCCAATTCGCCGACAGGAAAACTAGCAGTTCAGCAGTTGGTAGATGCGGCCGACGGTGTCGTAAGTCTGCATGTCGGTGCTGAGGAAGGGGATGCCTTCCTCGTTGCTCTGCTCGACGGTGTCGTCGCTGGCAGTGAGGCCCTTGACGAGCACCACGCAGGAGAGCTCCTTGAGCGAGGCGATGGCCATGACATTCTTGTGGGTCTGCAGGGTAACCCATACGTTGCCCATCTCGGCGTTGCCCATGACGTCGCTCAGCAGGTCGCTGACATAGCAGCCGTCAATGTCGCGGTCCAGCCCCTCGGCGCCACTGAGCACCTTGAGGTTCAATTTCTCTACCAGTTCTCTTACTTTCATATTGCTGGGGGTATTGTGTTAGTGTTTGAAAGTGCAAAAATACAAAATATTTCCGATATGTGTATAAAAAAGATATACAGCGGTGAATGCCAGCGAGTTATATCCAACACAAAAAGCGTGCACATTTTTTGCAAAAAAGTGGAAAAACAGCCCAAAAACGCCCGAACACAACCAGGTGATTTTCAGCATTCTGCAAGCACCCTCTTCTTCCCCTCTTCTTCCTCTCTTCGGCCTTGGCTGGGGGACGGCGAGGGGACGCGTGCGAAATGTTAAAAGTGCCCGATGGAGGCACTTTTTTTTTGCCATGTGGGAAATTTAACGTATTTTTGCAATTCTAAACCTTTTAAAAAAATGAAATTGAAGATTGTAGTACTTGCAAAACAAGTTCCTGATACACGGAACGTTGGCAAGGATGCCATGACGGCAGAAGGCACGGTGAACCGCGCCGCGCTGCCCGCTATTTTCAACCCCGAAGATTTGAACGCCCTGGAGCAGGCGCTCCGCATCAAGGAGCAGAACCCCGGCACCACTGTGGGCCTGCTGACCATGGGTCCGCCTCGCGCCGGCGAGATTATCCGCGAAGGTCTGTACCGCGGCGCCGACACCGGCTGGCTGCTGACCGACCGCCTCTTCGCGGGCGCCGACACGCTGGCCACCAGCTATGCCCTGGCCACCGCCATCGAGAAAATCGGCGACGTGGACATCGTCATCGGCGGCCGCCAGGCCATCGACGGCGACACCGCCCAGGTGGGTCCCCAGGTGGCCCAGAAGCTGGGACTGAACCAGGTAACCTATGCCGAGGAAATCCTCAAGATAGAGAACGGCAAGGCCACCATCCGCCGACTGATTGACGGAGGCGTGGAGGTGGTGGAAGCCCCGCTGCCGCTGGTGGTTACGGTCAACGGCTCGGCCGCCGAATGCCGCCCCGCCAACGCCAAGCTGGTCATGAAATACAAGTATGCAGCCTGCCCGCTGGAAGTGGCCGAGGACGACACCCGCAAGGGTCTCCGCGCCGAACGCCCCTACCTGAACCTCACGCAGTGGAGCGTGGCCGATGTGGACGGCGACGCCAACCAGTGCGGCCTCAGCGGCTCGCCCACCAAGGTGAAGGAGGTGCAGAACATCGTCTTCCAGGCCAAGGAGAGCAAGACCCTCACCGCCAGCGACCAGGACATCGACGGCATGATCAAAGAACTTCTTAACGACAAAATCATAGGATAAGCATGAACAGCGTATTTGTATATATAGAAATAGAAGGCACTGAGGTACGAGAAGTGTCGCAGGAACTTTTGACGAAAGGAAGAAAGTTAGCCAATGAATTGAACACTTCGCTTGAAGCCCTGGCCATCGGCACCGGCATCAAGGGCAAAGTCGAGGAGCAGATCCTGCCCTACGGCGTGGACAAGCTGTTCGTCTTCGACGCCCCCGAGCTGTTCCCCTACACCTCGGCTCCGCACACCGACATCGTGGTGAACCTCTTCAAGGAGGAGCAGCCGCAGATATGCCTGATGGGCGCCACCGTCATCGGCCGCGACCTGGGTCCGCGCGTCAGCTCGAGCCTCACCAGCGGCCTCACCGCCGACTGCACACAGCTCGAAATCGGTCCCTACGAGGACAAGAAGAGCGGCAAGACCTACGAGAAGCTGCTCTACCAGATACGTCCCGCCTTTGGCGGCAACATCGTGGCCACCATCGTCAACCCCGACCACCGTCCGCAGATGGCCACCGTGCGCAGCGGCGTCATGCAGAAAGCCATCTACGACGGCACCTGCCGCAAGGAGGTCGTCTATCCCGAGGTGGGCAAATACGTCAGCCCCGAGGCATTTGTAGTCAAGGTGCTCGACCACCATGTGGAGGCCGCCAAGCACAACCTCAAGGGAGCCCCCATCGTGGTGGCCGGCGGCTACGGCGTGGGCAGCAAGGAGGGCTTCGACAGCCTCTTCGAGCTGGCCAAAGTGCTCCACGGCGAGGTGGGCGGCAGCCGCGCCGCCGTCGATGCCGGCTGGATTGACAACGACCGCCAGATTGGCCAGACGGGCGTAACGGTGCACCCCAAAGTGTACATCGCCTGCGGCATCAGCGGTCAAATCCAGCACATCGCAGGCATGCAGGACTCGGGCATCATCATCAGCATCAACAGCGACCCCGACGCCCCCATCAACAAGATAGCCGACTACGTCATCACCGGCACCGTCGAAGAGGTGGTCCCCAAAATGATTAAGTATTACCGTCAAAACAGCAAATAGACATGGCAAACTATTATAGCGATCATCCTGAAATAGCATTCCACCTCTCTCATCCCGAGATGAAAAAGGTGGTCGACCTGAGAGAAAAGAATTACGAAGACGCCCAGAAGGGCATCGACTACGCCCCCGTGGACTTCGAGGACGCGATGGAGAACTACCGCCGCGTGCTGGAAATCACCGGCGACGTGGCCGCCAACACCCTGGCCGTGAATTCCGAGAGCGTCGACCTCGAGGGTCCGCACCTGGAGAACAACCGCATGGTGTACGCCTCGAAGACCGTCGAGAACCTCGAGCAGACGCGCCTGGCCGGCCTCTACGGCGTGAGCATGCCGCGCCGCTACGGCGGACTGAACCTGCCCAACGTGGTGTTCAGCATGGCCAGCGAGCTGGTGGCCGCCGCCGATGCCGGCTTCCAGAACATCTGGAGCCTGCAAAGCTGCATCGACACCCTCTATGAGTTCGGCTCCGAGGAGCAGCGCCAGAAGTACATCCCGCGCATCTGCGCCGGCGAGACCATGAGCATGGACCTCACCGAGCCCGATGCCGGCAGCGACCTGCAGCGCGTGATGCTCAAGGCCACCTACGACGAGAAGGAGCAGTGCTGGCGCCTGAACGGTGTGAAGCGCTTCATCACCAACGGCGACTCCGACATCCACCTCGTGCTGGCCCGCAGCGAGGAGGGCACCAAGGACGGCCGCGGCCTGTCGATGTTCATCTACGACAAGCGCAACGGCGGCGTCGACGTGCGCCACATCGAGCACAAACTCGGTATCCATGGCAGCCCCACCTGCGAACTGACCTACAAGAACGCCAAGGCCGAACTCTGCGGCGACCGCAAGATGGGCCTTATCAAATACGTCATGGCCCTGATGAACGGCGCCCGCCTCGGCATCGCCGCCCAGAGCGTGGGCCTCAGCCAGGAAGCCTACAACGAGGGTCTCGCCTACGCCAAGGAGCGCGCCCAGTTCGGACAGAAAATCATAGAGTTCCCCGCCGTCTACGACATGCTCTCACGCATGAAGGCCAAACTCGACGCCGGCCGCAGCCTGCTCTACCAGACCGCCCGCTACGTGGACCTCTACAAGTGCCTCGAGGACATCGCCCGCGACCGCAAGCTCACCCCCGAAGAGCGCGCCGAGATGAAGACGTACAACCGCCTGGCCGACGCCTTCACCCCCATCGCCAAGGGCATGAACAGCGAGTACGCCAACCAGAACGCCTACGACGCCATCAGCATCCACGGCGGCAGCGGCTTCATCATGGAGTACAAGTGCCAGCGCCTCTACCGCGACGCGCGTATCTTCAGTATATACGAGGGCACCACGCAGCTGCAGGTCGTGGCCGCTGTGCGCTATATCACCAACGGCACCTACCTGCAGGTGATGCGTGACATGATGGCCAAGACACCCGACTGCGCCCTCAAGAACCGCGTGGCTCCGCTCATCGACCTCTACGAGAAGGCCGTGGCCTACGTCAACGACGCCAACAATCAGGAACTGCACGACTTCCTGGCCCGCCGCCTGTACGACATGACCTGCGAAATCATCATGTCGCTCCTCATCATCGACGACGCCAGCCGCGCCCCTGAACTCTTCGCCAAGAGCGCCGACGTCTACGTCCGCATGACCGAGGAAAACGTCTGTGCCAAAGCCTACTACGTGATGCACTTCACCGCCGAAGACCTCCCTGCCTTCCGCGCGGAGTAAAACGAACCGCCTCACCTACAAACAAAGTCAGGCCGCCTTGCGAGGCGGCCTGACTTTGTTTTCAGTATGCAAGATTAGCGTTTCTTGCTCTTTTTGGTGTTCTTGTCGTTGGAGTCCTGGATGCCGAGTTTGGCCTTGATGGCGGCGGGGATGGCGTCCTTGTGGACGACGATGTTCATGGTCTTGTAGCGGGCGAAAGCCTTGCTGACGAAGAAGCAACCGCCGAACTCGCCGTTGTAGAGGCCCCAGCTGTTCTTGACCATGTAGTACTCGTTGCCCATCTGGTCCTTGGCCTTGCCGAAGATCTGCATGCCGTGGTCATCGGTGGTCTCCCAGTTGTCGTAGGCTTCCTGGCGCTCTTCCTGGGTCACCCAGCGCTGGGGGGTGGGATGGTTGGCGGCCTCGTCGGCAATCTCGCTGGCCTTCATGCCGCTCCACTTGGCCTGGTCGCTACCCACGCCACCCTTGGGGGCCTCGGTGGCGGGCAGGACGGCGAAGCCCTTGCGGCTGTAGCGGAAGCCGGGCTCGCTGACATCGGAACCCCAGGCGATGGTGTAGCCGTTGTCGATGGCATAGTCGAAGATTTCCATCATCTCGTCGATGGGCACGTTGTAGGAGAGGCCCCAGCGCCAGTTGTCCTGGATTTCGAGGACAAACTTCTCGTAGAAGGGGTGGTGGGTGTAGGAGGTGATGCTCACGTAGTCGTCGGGGTTGAGGCCCAGGCTCTCGGCGTAGCTCTTGGGGGTGTACTTGACGCCCTTATAGGTGAAGCTCTCGGGGGCTTTGCCAAGGTAGATTTCGTGCACGGCGGCCACGGCCTTGCTCCAGAGGGGCTCGCCGTCGGGGCTGCGCTGCAGCTTCTTGAGCTTGCCTTTGGCCACGGCCTCGACCATGACGTCGGTCAGGGCGCTGAGCTCGGTGTGGTTGGAGAGGGTGTCGCCGTACATGGCGCCGGGCTTCATGATGTCTTCGGGCACCATGCCGTAGTGCTTCCAGCAGTAGAGCACGTCGTTGAATGCGCCGCCTTGGCTGAAGCTGACGTCGCCGTGGGTACGCACGGCGGCTTTGGCGCGGTCGTTGTAGGTCTTGGCCACGACGAACATCTCGCTCAGGTCATGCTCGCCCTTGCCCATGCGGAGCAGCTCGCTCTCGAGGAAGGCGATGGTGGAGTAGCTCCAGCAGGTGCCGGCGTTGTTCTGGTTCTTGACGGGGGTGATGGGGAGCACCTTGATGGTGTCGAACTTGTAGCCCTCGTCGTCTTTCGTCTGGTTCTGTGCATTCACGGTGCCAGCCATAAGAGCCACAGCACCAAGCATTAAAAAGGTCTTTTTCATCTATTTTTACTTTATTTTATTTGTTTTTCGCGGTGCAAAGATACTAAACTTGCCCGACATGACAAAATAATTCTACTTTCACCAGGTAAATTTCCTGGGGAACGGTAGGGGAATGGTAGGGGAATACAAAGGCTGTGGACCTCTATGAGCCATTAATTTGGTCGCAGGGCAATAATCGGTCTTTGTATACGTTAAACATGTCAAAAAGATATCACCCAACCGATGAAGAATATCATATTTGACTTTGGCAACGTGCTGGTGAAGTGGCAGCCGGAAAAGGTTTACAGTGAGCACTTTGGCGACGAGGCGAAGGCGTGGTGGTTCATGCGCCACGTGTGCGACCTCGACTGGCGCCAGCGTATCGATGCCGGCGAGCGCTACGACGCCTGCATCGCCGAGAAATCGGCGCAACACCCTGAATACAAGGAAGCCTTGGAGATGTACCACTCGCACTGGCAGGAGATGCTGACCGGCGAGATGGAGGGCATGCGCGAGGTGCTGGCCGAACTGAAACAGGAGCCCGACGTGCGCATCTACGGCCTCACCAACTGGAGCATGGAGACATTCCCCGCGGCACGCGAGCGTTTCGGCATACTGCAGATGATTGACAACTACGTAGTCAGCGGTGCCGAGGGGCTAGTCAAGCCCGATGCCAGGCTGTTCTGCGTGCTGCTTGAGCGCTATGGCCTGAAGGCAGAGGAATGCATCTTCATCGACGACAACGAGGCCAACGTGCGTGCTGCCGAGGCGCTGGGTATCACGGGCATAGTGTTCCGCGGAGCCAACGACCTGCGCGAGCGGCTGGGCATGTTCCGTCCGGTGGATGCCAGGGAGGTGGCGCAGCTGGAGCGGCAGGGCAACTGGGCCGACGACTGGTCGCAGGTGCGCATCTGCCCCGACACAAACCTGGGGCGCATTTGGCGCAACCACTTCGGCAGAGGCGTGGAGCTGGGGCGCGTAGCCTCGGTAACCAACAGCCATATAGAGGATTGCCGCCTGGGCGACAACACCACGGTCGAGGATGTGCGCCTGCTGAGCGGCTATGCTATCGGGCGCGACTGCCACCTGTTCAACATCGGCGAGATGCGCTATTGCACCTCGAAGCCGGTCATGGCCGAGGTGATGAACGAGAACGGCGGGCGTAGTATACGGCTGGTGCCCGGCATGACGGTGGGCGACGCCTACCTGTGGGCCCGCTACCGCGACCGCAACCCATTGATGCAGCGTTTCGAAGAGTGGTCCGCCAAGGCCGCCGGCCGCGGCACGGTGGGCGACGGGGTAGAGGTGCGCAACTGCGTGACCATCCTCGACGGCATCATCGGCGACGGCTGCCGCCTGGAGCACGGCGTCATTGCCGAGCGCTTCCTCCTGGGCGAGAACGTCAGGCTGGAATACGGCCTGCGGCTGAACGATACGGTGGTGGGCGACAACAGCACCCTGGCACGCGGCGAGGTGGGCAACAGCCTCATCTTCCCCGCCCACGAGCAGCACCACAACAGCTCGTTCCTCATCGCCGCCCTGGTGCAGGGGCAGAGCAATGTGGCCAGCGGCGCCACCCTGGGCAGCAACCACAACGGGCGCACGCCTGACGGCGAGCTCTCTGCCGGCCGCGGCTATTGGCCGGGGCTGTGCGTAAGCGTGAAGCACTCGAGCCGCTTCGCCAGCTATACCCTCATGGCCAAGGGAGACTACCCGTCGGAACTCAACATCACGCTGCCATTCTCGCTGATAAACAACAATGTAACAAAGAACCGACTAGAGGTGATGCCCGCCTTCTGGTGGATGTACAACATGTACGCCCTGGACCGCAACCGCACCAAGTTCGCCAAGCGCGACCGCCGCACACGCAAGTGCCAGCACATCGAGTTCAGCCCCTTCGCGCCCGACACGGCCGAGGAGATGCTCGTCGCGCGCGAACTATTATATATGTGGACCACCAAGGCGTACCAGGACGGCGGCGGCACCGAGGTGGTGGCCTACGGCATGGAGAAGAGCCACCGCAAGACGGTGATACTCAAGCCCGGCGAAGCCTACCGGGCCTACGAGGAGATGCTGGTCTACTACGCCATGGGCTGCCTGCACGGCAAGCGCATGCAGCACGAGGGCGACCGCGAGCGCCGCTGGGTGAACGTGGGTGGACAACTGGTTGCCGGCAAGGACATGAACCTGATGCTGAACGATATAGAGCGCGGCACCATCGGCTCATGGGCCGACCTGCACAAGCGCATGGACGACCTCTGGGCCGCCTACGCCGAGCAGAAGGCCGTGCATGCCTACGGCGTGCTGTGCCAATTGGCGCAGAAGAAGCAGCTCGACGAGTCCGACTGGCAGCAGTACGAGGCGCGCTACGCCGCCCTGCAGCAACTGGTGCGCGACCGCATCGTGGAGAGCCGCCAGAAGGATGCCGCCAACGAGTTCCGCCAGGCCACCTTCTGGAACATGGAAGAAATGAGAAACGTACTCGGAGAATGAAAAGAATACTGGCACTGATACTTATGGCCCTGGCCGTAACGGCACAGGCACAGAAGAGGTTCGACTTCACGGTGATGGGAGGTGCGAACATGGGACAGATCGACGGCGACCATGCCGACCGCTACCGCCATCTCGGCCTGCGCGCCGGCGTGGGGACCAGCTTTGCGCTGGGCAGCGACACCAAGTCGCCGTGGCGCATGGTGGTCGAGCTGGCCTACACGCAGAAAGGAAGCTACGTGGAGGCGACCGACGCCAGGCTTTCGGCCGACTATGTGGAGATACCGCTGATGCTGTCGTACACCACTCACAGTCAAAACCTGCGCCTCTCGGCCGGCGTGGCACCGGCACTGCTGGTGCGGTCGAAGGTAACCTACCATGGCGACGAGGACCCGCAAGGCAAAGATATGTTCACGGCAATGGACCTGCTGCCCGTAACCGTCTCGGCGCGCTGGCTGCTCGGCACCCACCTGGGCATCGAGGGGCGTTACCAAAACTCGCTGCTCAGCGTAACCCGCGAGGATGTCGCCGGCACCTACCGCCTCTTCCGCAGCAACAAGGGCTGCTTCCACAACCTGCTCTCCATCGGACTATTCCTTCAATTCTAGACATCGTTTATGGACAACACTGCACTGGCACGCGAGATATTCCTGCACGACACCTACGCCACCGACACCACCGGCATCAGCATCGCCCATGCGGGCGAGCACGAGGCGGAGTGCCACCTGACCCTCGACGCACGGCACCGCAACGCCCGCGGGGCGGCCATGGGCGGGGCGCTGTACACGTTGGCCGACTTCACCGCCGCGGTGGCTGCCAACAGCGCGGAGCTGGCGGAGGGCGGGCTGCACTGGGTGTCGCTCGACGCCAGCATCCATTACCTTGCACCCGCCACCGGCAACCAACTGACAGCCCGTTGCGAAGCGCTGAAGCTGGGACGCACCACCTCGCTCTACCAGACCACCATCAGCGACACCGACAGTGGGAAAAAAGTGGCCATCGTGGAAACAACGATGGTGCGGATTTGAAAAAAAAGCGTATCTTTGCACCGCGAAAAAGACAGATAGAATGCGTGAATGCGTGAATGTGTGAATGTGTGAATGCGTTAATGCGTTAGTTTCAACAAAGTGAATAACAAAAACAGAATAAAACAGATAAATAAAACAAACAATTAGAAAATAATCTTTTAACATAGCGTTTGCTATTTATTCGGCACAGCCTTAGAACCTAGGAAATTCGAAAGTGTAAAAGTCGCGAATAAGTCTGCGAGCGTCTGCGCAGTGCGTAGACGGCGACTTATCGACTTTTACGGGCGATTCCTAGGGCCTTAAGGCGTGGATAAGACAAAGTCTACGCTTTTTTTGTGCCCTTGAATTGCCCGTAAGCCTGATAGGTAGCCACGCTCGTAAAAGGCTACACCTATGGCAAACAAAAACCTGAACGCCGCGAAGACGGCAAAGAAAGATGAATTCTATACTCAATTAACTGATATTGAACGAGAATTGCAGCACTATTGGCCGCATTTCCGCGACAAAGTGGTGTTGTGTAATTGCGATGACCCATACGAGAGCAATTTCTTTAAATACTTCGCCCTACGATTCAACCAGCTGGGACTGAAGAAACTGATTTGTACCTGCTACAATGGCTCGCCGGTGCAAGGGAATGAACTGTTGCTGCACTTCGACGGCTTCGATGAGGAACCAACGAAGATTGCCTACAAGGTAGAGATAACCGAAGTGAAGGATTTGAATGGCGACGGAGCAGTTGACCTCTCCGATGTACGCTACCTTTTGCAGAACGACAAGAACGTGCTTTCAACCCTGAAGACTGGCGACTTCCGCGACCCTGAATGTATTGAATTGTTGAAACAGGCCGATATAGTGGTGACTAATCCGCCATTCTCATTGTTTAGGGAATATATTGGGCAGTTGATGGAGTATAAGAAGAAGTTTCTTATTGTGGGAAATCAGGGAGCTATTATTTATAAGGAGATTTTCCCCCATGTCATAGAGAATAGAATCTGGTTGGGTTATGGATTTAAAGGTGGTGCCGCTCATTTTGTTTCACCGTATGAAGATATTGCCACAGCTACTGATCATAAAGAAGGAATGATTAGAGTGTCTGGTGTTCATTGGTTTACAAATCTTGATATACCTAAGCGTAAAGAGGAAATAGACTTGGTTTGTAGATATTCGCCCGAAGAGTATCCTCAATATGACAATTACAATGCTATCAATGTAAATAAAACACAAGATATTCCGTGCGATTATACTGGTTTGATGGGTGTACCTATTACATTTTTAGATAAATACAATCCAAATCAATTCGAGATTGTATGGCAAGCGAGCGGAAACACGAGAGCTTCCGCACCAACGGAAGTGCTAAAAAAACTGGGTTATACTATTCACCCAGAAGACCGTGGCGGCTGTGGAGTTGTGAAAGGCAAGCGGCAATACAGTAGAATCCTTATTCGAAATAAACACCCCAAAGGATATGATGACAATAAAGCAAATTGAAGTGACCGTTGGCGATATTACCAAGGGTTATGTGAACAACGACGAACTTGGCGTTCGTGGATATGGCGGATTACTAGATATTCGACCGCCTTACCAGCGCGAATTCATCTACAACGAGAGGGAGCAACAGGCCGTCATTCACACGGTATTGCAAAACTATCCATTGAATGTTATGTACTGGGTGAAGCGGTCGGACGATGCCGAATGCCCCTACGAGGTGATGGACGGCCAGCAGCGCACATTGTCGCTATGTGAGTATGTGGAAGGTAAGTTCTCGTATTTCTTCAAGAACTTTTTCAACCAACCGAAGGATATACAACAGAAGATTCTCTCCTACAAACTGACTGTCTATGTGTGCGAGGGAGAGCCGTCGGAGAAGCTGGAGTGGTTCAAGACCATCAATATAGCAGGAAAGCCGCTCAACGAGCAGGAAATCAATAATGCTGTATATGCCGGGCCTTTCGTATCAGATGCGAAACGGCATTTCTCGAAGTCGAACTGCGGGGCATATCGACTGGGTAAGGATTTAGTGAACGGAACGCCCATACGACAGGATTTTCTGAAAAAGGCCCTGGAGTGGATGGCAGAGCATGAGAAGCGCAGCGGACACATGCAGACTGTTGTGGGATATATGGCGGAACATCAGCATGACCCCAATGCCAACAACCTGTGGTCGTATTTCCAGACGGTGCTCAACTGGGCTATCACGAACTTCGACATGAAGAAGTTCAAGAAAATTATGAAAGGATTGGATTGGGCTTGGCTATACGACAAATACGGTTCCGAAACGCTGGATACGGAAACGCTGGGGAATCGCATATCGGTGCTGATGCGAGACAGCGAGATACAGAAACCGTCGGGCATCATCCCCTATGTTCTTACAGGCGATGAACGCCACCTCGATCTGCGGACTTTTCCCGAAGACATTAAACTGGCAGTGTGGGAGAAACAGAATCACATCTGTCCTATTTGCAAAAGGGAACTGGATATGGAGTTCATGGAAGGCGACCATATCATTCCGTGGAGCAAGGGCGGACGCACGGTGGTGGAGAATTGCCAAATGCTATGCCGCGAGTGCAACAGACATAAATCCTGCAATTGATACAGGGCACCCAGGTCCTGGTGCCTTGGTAGAGGGATGGCGCCTTGGCGGTACGCTAGCTATTCCGATTTTCTTGTGGAGCGGTAGCCGCTCATGAGGCCGGTATTGCAGTTGCCGAGGAAGGCCAGTACCTGCTTGCCCTCGTCGGTGTTGCCGTATTGCTCTTTCACGGTCTCCACGGCTTCGGCCAGGGGGATGCCCTTGACGAAGATGTAGCGGTAGATGTCGGTGATGCGGTTGATGCTTTCGTTCGAGAAGCCGCGGCGCTGGAGGCCGAGGCTGTTCACGCCGCAGTACTGGATGGGGTAGCGGGCGGCCTTGACGAAGGGCGGTATGTCCTTGTCGATGAGGGCGCCGCCCTGGGTGATGACGTGCGAACCGATGTGAATGAACTGCAGGCAGGCAGTCTTGCCGCCGAGGATGACGTAGTCGCCCATGATGATATGGCCGGCGAGGGTGGCGTTGTTGGCCAGCACGCAGTAGTCGCCCACCACGCAGTCATGGGCGATATGGACGTAGGCCATCAGCAGGTTGCCGTTGCCGATGACGGTCTTGCCGGCGGCGGAGGTGCCGCGGTTGATGGTGCAGCACTCGCGTATGGTGTTGTTGTCGCCAATCTCGACGGTAGTGTATTCGCCGGCAAACTTAAGGTCCTGCGGCACGGCGGCGATGACGGCACCGGGGAATATCTTGCAGTTCTTGCCGATGCGGGCACCGGGGAAGATGGTAACGTTGGGTCCAATCCAGGTGCCGTCGCCGATGACGACATCGTCGCAGATGGTGGAGAAATTGGATATGGTAACGTTTTCGCCGATTTGGGCGTTGGGGTGAAGGTCGTATAGGGTCATGTGTGATTTATTATTTTCCGATTATTGATTCGGGTGTTCTTTCATATACTGCATGAGGTAGCGCGCGAAGGCGTTGTTGGCCTTGTGGCCGGGCTTGTAGATGGAGAAATGGGCGTTCATGGGGCATCCGGCGAGGCGCACGTCGCCCACGAAGTCGAGCAGCTTGTGGCGTGCGGGTTCGTTGGGGAAGTAGGGGTCGGTGGTGTTGAGCACGCCGTCGTGCACCTTGAAGTTGTTGATGTCCTTGTTGAAGGTTTTGCCGAGGCGCTTGAGCTGTCGCGGGGTGAGTTCTTTGTTGACGTAGACCAGCGCGTTGTCGAGGCTGCCGCCCTTGATGAGGTTGAAGTGCAGCAGGGGCTCGATTTCGTGCAGGAAGACAAAGGTACGGCAGGGTGCGATGCTGGCGGGGTATTCGGAGAGGTTGTTGAGGTCGGCCTCCTGGCGTCCGATGACGCTGTTGGGGAAGTCGATGACGCAGTGGACGGAGAAGTGGTCGCAGGGCTCGAGGTCGAAGACGGAGCCCGTGGGCTTGTATTCGAAGTGGAGCGGCTCGCGGAAGGTATAGGCGCGGCGGGGCGCGGCGTTGGGACGGATGCCCACACGGACAAGCTCGAGCAGCCAGGGGCGGGCCGAGCCGTCGAGGATGGGCACCTCGCCGCCGTCGAGCTCGACAAGCGCATTGTCGACACCCAACCCGTGGAGGGCCGACATGAGGTGTTCGATGGTGGCTATGGTCTGGCGGCCGGAGCCGAGGGTGGTGCCGCGGTTGGTGGTGCCAACCAAATCGGCCAGTGCGTGCTGGGTGATGATATTGGTGCGGTCGGTGCGCCGGAAGGCGATGCCGAAGTCTTCGAAGGCAGGTTTGACCGTTACGGTAACCGTGCGGCCGGTGTGCAGGCCGGGGCCCGTGAGGCGGAACTCCTTCTGTATCGTGTTCTGGTATTCCATTCGGTAGTCTATCTAGTGGTGGCCGGGATGAAGTGGAGTCCCTCCATGCGGAAGAGCTGAGGCTGGTCGTTCTCGAGGCCGGCCTGGGGGCGGCTCAAGTGGAGGGGGTGGATGAGGGTGTTCAGGGTGGGGATGGGCTGCTCCCAGAAGAGGTTGCTGCGGCGCCGCAGACCGTCGACGATGTAGGTGGCGAGGTCGTAGGCGGTGGCGGCGAGGGTGGAGGTGGGCTCGGTGCCGTAGTGCTGGCGGTACGCCTTGAGGAATTCCACATGCACGGCATTGGTCATGTCCCACGAGGTGTAGAAGGTGTGGTAGCCGAGGAGCTGCAGCTGTGCGAAGTCAATGTCGGCATATTCCTGGGTCCAGTCGGTGAGGGTGTAGAGGGTCGGGGTGCCGGTCTTGATGGCGGAGAGGCGGTTGAGGAGGTTGCTGACGTAGATGCGCATCTGGTCGCTCTTGTGGTCGTATAGGCTGATGACGTGGCAGTTGGGGGTAGCCTTGAGGGTGGAGGTGAGTTTACCGCTCTGGTTCCAGTTGAAGAGGGTGTATTTGATGTCGCCACGCTCGGTGAGCTGGCGGCGCAACTCGCTGAGGACGGGCTTCTCGCTGGCCGAGCCGCCGTGGACGATGTAGAGGTGTCCGTCGGGGCGCTCGGCGCGCATATTGTCGAGCATGGCGGCGAGCTGGCTCGATACCGAGGGCTGAATCTTGACCATGAAGGGGTTCTCGGCGCAGAGCTCGCTGCGTGTGGCCATGGGGTTGACGATGTAGACCCCCGAGTCGCGGGCGAGGGCGGCGGCCTGGTCGAAGGCGTCGCGGAAGAGGAGGGCGACGATGAAGTCGGCCTGTGCGGCGCCGCGCGAGGCGAATGCCTGGCGCACCTCGTCGGCACTGTTGTTGGGTATGTCGATGACGTTGAGGTCGACGCTCACGCCGCGCTCGGCCATCTGGTCGAGGGCGAGGCGGAGACCTTCGTAGAACTCGATGAACTCGAACTGGCGGTAGGTCTTCTTGCCGCGCTGCTCGATGTCGAATTTGGAGGTGGATATCTCGTCTATCTGGTTGAGGTGGAGCGGCATGAGGAGGGAGATGCGGAGGGTCTGGCCGGGTTTGCGCACGGCTGGGGGTGCGGTGGCCGAGGCGGAGGAGGGCTGGGCGGCAGGTGCGGAGGGCTGGGCCGGGGTGGTGGCGGCAGGCACGGGGCGCTGCGAGGGCGGCGTGGAGGGGGAGTCGGAGCGCGGGGCCTGTGTGGCCACGTTGGGGTTCTCGTACTCCTCGGTCTGGGCGCCGAACTGGCCGCGGTGGGGCAGCCACACGGTGTCGCCCGGGTGCAGGAAGTGGATGTCCTTGTGGGTTACGGCGTCGTAGCTCTGCACCTTGTAAGCCTTCGAGATGGAGTAGACGGTCTGCCCCTTCTCCACGATGTGGACGTAGTAGCGGCGGCCGTTGATGACCTGGGTCTCATAGCTTATCTTGACCGGCGTGGTGCCCGGGGCCTGGGCCTGTGCGGAATTGAAAATTGAAAATTGAAAATTGAAAATCAGACTTGCAATGGCAAGCAGTTTCCAGTTCCATTTTCTATTCCGCGCGGTGTGTTGCGTCATAATTGTTTCAATTTTCGAGTCCCAAATCTCAGTTTTTTATTCCCATTCGATGGTTGCAGGGGGTTTGGAGGAGATGTCGTAGACCACGCGGTTGACGCCGCGGACGCGGTTGATGATTTCGTTGCTGACGCGGGCCAGGAAGTCGTAGGGCAGGTGGCACCAGTCGGCCGTCATGCCGTCGACACTCTCCACGGCGCGCAGTGCGACCACACTCTCGTAGGTGCGCTCGTCGCCCATCACGCCGACGCTCTGCACCGGCAGGAGCATGGCGCCGGCCTGCCACACCTGGTCGTACAGGCCGCTGTCGCGCAGGCCCTGGACGAAGATGTGGTCCACCTCCTGGAGGATGCGCACCTTCTCGGGCGTTACGTCGGAGAGGATGCGGATGGCCAGGCCGGGGCCGGGGAAGGGGTGGCGCCCGATGAGGCTGTCCTTGATGCCCAGCTGGCGGCCTACGCGGCGCACCTCGTCCTTGAAGAGCGAGCGCAGGGGCTCGACGAGCTGGAGTTTCATATAGTCGGGCAGGCCGCCCACGTTGTGGTGGCTCTTGATGGTCTGGCTGGGGCCTTTGACGCTGGACGACTCAATCACGTCGGGGTAGATGGTGCCCTGGCCGAGGAACTTGGCGTCGGTGATGAGTTTGGCTTCGGCATCGAAGACGTCGATGAAGGTCTTGCCGATGGCTTTGCGCTTCTTCTCGGGGTCGGTTACGCCGGCGAGGACGCTGTAGAAGCGCTCCTTGGCGTCGACGCCCTTGACGTTGAGACCCATGTCGCGGTAGGATTCGAGGACGGACTCGAACTCGTCCTTGCGGAGCAGGCCGTTGTCGACGAAGATGCAGTGCAGCTGGTGGCCGATGGCGCGGTGCAGGAGCACGGCGGCCACGGTGCTGTCCACACCGCCGCTGAGGCCGAGGACCACCTTGTCCTGGCCCACCTTGGCCTTGAGGTCGGCCACGGTGGTCTCGATGAAGCTCTCGGGCGTCCACTCGGCGCGGCACTGGCAGATGTCGAAGACGAAGTTGCGCAGCAGCTGCACGCCGTCGACACTGTGGTGCACCTCGGGGTGGAACTGTATGGCATAGGTGGGTTCGCCCTCGATCTGGTAGCCGGCATAGCGGACGTTCTCGGTGGAGCAGATGGTGCGGTAGCCGTCGGGCAGCTGCTCGATGGTGTCGCCATGGCTCATCCACACCTGCGAGTTTTGCGGTATGCCCTTCATGAGGGGGTTGGCATTGTCGATGAACGAGAGGTTGGCGCGGCCGTACTCGCGGGTCTGGCTCTGCTGCACGCGGCCGCCGCCGTAGCGTGCCAGGTACTGGGCGCCGTAGCAGACGGCCAGCAGGGGCAGGCGGCCCTTGATGCCCTCCATCTGGGGCACGGGGGCGTCGGGGGCGTTGCAGCTGAAGGGGCTGCCGCTGAAGACGACGCCCTTCACATCGGGAGTGAGGGCGGGAATCTTGTCGAAAGGATGGATTTCGCAGTATACGTTCTGCTCGCGTATCTTGCGCGCGATGAGCTGAGTGTATTGAGAACCAAAGTCTAAAATGACAATCGTATCCATAATTTGTACTAATTTTAAAATGCAAAGGTACGACTTTTTTCCGACACGGAAAAGTTAAAATTGGCGATTGTTGATAACTTCGCCCCCGCAGCCGTGGCAAAAAAGCGGCACGCAGCCCCCGCCCGGCAAGGAAACTGCACCCTGAAAACCAGCGGATAAGGACAATCAAATTTTGCCTATAGTTTGATAAAATTTTCTAATGGATGAACAATAAAAAAGCGGCAGCGACGTTACTCTTGCGAATCCGGAATTATCCAAAAATCAGAAACCAATACGCTATGGCAAAAATCGAACAAGGCATCCTGGGACCCTTCCGCGGCACGGTGGGGACGGTAATCGGCTACCGCTGGCGCGACCGCTGGTGTATGCGCGCCAAACCGCGCGAGTACCACGACCGGCAGTCGGCCACGCAGCTGCAGCAGCGCTCGCGCTTCAAGGCGATGATCCAGTTCGCCTCGCCGGCCACGCCGCTGCTCCGCATCGGCCTGCGGGCCTGGGCGGAGGAGCACACCCTCACCGAAGGCAACGCCTTCTTGAAAATCAACCATCAGAATTTTCAGAATAATCAGAATGATCAGAACACTGCGGGCCTTCGGATTGCCTACTCGTGCCTGCGCTTCTCGCACGGCCACCTGCCGGCCGTGCGCCTGACCGAGGGCACGGTGGACGAGGGCGGCGTGGCCACCGTGCAGTGGAACAAGGAGGGCGGGCGCAACGAGGACCGCCTGCACCTCTACGCCTACTGCCCCGCGGCCGGCACCGGCCTGCTGGTGGCCACGGTGGAGCGCGGCCGCCGCCGTGCCCGTTTCCTCCTGCCGCAGCAGATGCTGGGCTCCGAGGTTCACCTCTGGGCCGTGGCCGAGAACGCCGCCGGCGAGGTCTCGCCCACGGCCTATATCCGCCTCGCCGACGACAGCACCGTAACATATGTTACGCCCGACACACCAACTTCATCAGAAACAGCCGATTGCATCCCCTGCCCTGCCCTTGTGCAAGCAGTCGGCATCCCCGAAAGCAGCGCTCCGGCACCGCTCCCAGCAGACCAAGCCACAGGTCATATCCCAAAGACCTCGATGTGTGCGGGTTAAATTAATCATCTGTGTTTTTCAAATAACATAGAAAAAGCAATGTGTAGTTAAATAAAGTTAAATTGTTTGCACGTATTGTTTTTTAACGTATCTTTGCAGCATAAATTTAAAGCATTTTATTCCGGCAAAAATAACGAAGTAACAACGATATCATTATGAAAAAACATCTGGCATTGGCTGCGGCGGTGCTCCTGGCCGCGGCGGCATGGGGGCAGGCGGCGCCGGACACCATCTCGGGGCGGTGCGAAAGGTATGTCTACATGGACTGGTACGACACCTGCCACGCCTTCTACATCGACAACGAGAACGACCCTTACAGCGACCATTTCCGCTACACCTTCTTCGACGGGGCGGACTTTCTTGTCTACAATTCCGACGAGCTGCTGGCCAAGAAGTTCCGCACACACCATCCGCTGAAGGTCGGCGGGCTGGTGGCGCTGGTGTATAGCGGACCGCAGGACGACGGCAGCCTCTACCCCGGCCGCATACGCTACCGGAATCCGAAGCTCACGAATGAATCCATGTATCTGTATCAGGAGGATGCCTCGTCCAGTCACGGCCGGCGGCTGGTGGACACCGTGGCATGGGGCGATAACGTCCCTCGGGTGCTGAAACTGCCCACGAGCGCCGTGGCGGCCTCTTCGTCAGACAGTTCGAAGTTTATGTTCTGCTACGCCTACGAGGCATACTTCGACAGCGCCGTGACGGTTGACTCTACGTTTTACATCGCCGGCACCTACCGCAACAACACCTACGACGGCATGGTATTCCAATACAAACCCACCATCTATTTCGACGTGGAAGGCTGGAACATGTCCATCACGTGCACAGACTGCATGGGCGGCCGTCGTCTCTACCGCATACCCGACAGGAGGGGCACGAGCTGGGTGCCGCACTATAGGAAAAGCCTTACCGCAGGCGTATTCCTGCCTATCCGGGCGGTGGAGTTGGAGGTGGTTGCCGCCGACGAGCAGATGGGGCGGACGCGCGGCAGCGGCGCCTACGGCATGGGTATGCGGCGCACCATCGGAGCCGAGGCGGAAGCGGGCTTCCAGTTCGTGATGTGGAACGACAGCGTTACAGACAACCCCCGCATCATCGACCTGACGCGGGACACACTCTTCGTGGCTCACTTCGAGCCCAAGTCGGGCATCGAAACCGACGACGGCGAGGCACTGGCATTCTCGCTGACCCCCAACCCTGCCACGGACCGCATCACGCTACACATCGGGCGCAAGGGGTCGTTCCGGATGGAACTATATGACAACAGCGGCAGGATGCTGGAACAGCGCCGCATCGACGGCCCGACCCACCAGCTCGACCTGCACGCCATGCCAGCCGGACACTATAGCATAGTCCTCTATGAGGGAGAGCGCAAAGCGGTGGATTCATTTATCAAGAAATAACCATAACAAACTGGATTACAGACATGAAACAACTATTCACACTGGCAGCCGCCACCATGCTGGCCGCCTGCATGGCGACAGCACAGCCGTCGCACAGCACCCCGGACACCCTGATGGAACGCAACGCAAGATACCACTACTCGGAATGGTACGACTCGTGCGCACTCTACTATTCCGACTCAGCCATGTTCCTCATGGAAGAAAGCTTGCCGATAGCCATGACCGCACCCAACCGCGACATCATAGCCGCCGAACACTACACCGGCAGCCCACTGACGGTGGTGGGACTGGCCGCCCTGGTGTCTATCGATATCGACCCCCAGTACCTGCCTCCCATCCACCCGGGCCGCGCCGCAGAATACATGATGATATACCAGGCGGGCGGCATACCGGCCACAGTGCCATGGGAAGAACAACGCTATTACCCACGCGAACTGACCCTGATCGACTCGGTGCGCTGGGACACCGCGACCCCTTACATCTTCAAACTGCCCAAGCGCCATGACCTGCGTTTCAGCACCGCCGACACAGACTTTACCTATTGCTATGTCTACGAAGCATACTTCGACACCCCGGTAACAGTGGACTCGCTATTCTATATTCTGGGCACCCACCGAAGCAATATCCTGAACCGCTCCCAATGGGAGCACTGGCCAACATCATACTGCAACCTGAACGAATCGACGGCCTCCTACTGCGACCTCTGCCCACAGCGTCTGCGAGTGTTCATGGGCTATGGAGAGGAATTCACCGGCGACAATTGGGTGCTGCGCAACTTCCAGCGGGTGCGCTACACCCCGCTGCTCCCCATCGTGGCCGGGCCATGATTTAGGGATTTATAAAAAAATATTCGCGCGTCGAATATTTTTTCGTATCTTTGCAGCCTATGAAGAAGGCGATTTTTGTTGCCGCAATCGCTGCAGCGTGCTTGCTGTCAGCGAGTTGTGGCGGATTTAACAAGATGCTCAACAGCAACGATTACGAGGCAAAGTATGCCGCGGCAATGAAATATTACAACGAGAACAGCTTCTCGCGTGCGTCGCAGCTGTTCGAGAACCTGACGATGTACTACCGCGGCAAGGACCATGCCGAGAACATCGCCTGGTACTACGCGCAGTCGCTGCGCAAGGGCGGCGACAACTACATGGCCGCCTACCAGTACAAGCGCTTTGCCCGCCAGTACCCCTACAGCAACAAGCTGGAGGAGGCGCTCTTCTACTCGGCCTACTGCGTGTACGTGGACTCGCCGGATTACGGCCTGGACCAGTCGATGACCAAGGATGCCATCGAGGAGTTCGAGATGTTCGCCGAGCGCTACCCCCGCAGCACACGCCTGCCGGAGGTGAACAAATGCCTCGACGAGCTGCGCGCCAAGCTGACCAAGAAGGACTACGAGATAGCCTACGGCTACTACTATATCGAGGAGTACCGCGCGGCCTACGAATCGTTCAAGCAGTTCCTCAACCTCTACCCCGAGGCGCCGCAGCGCGAGGAGGCCATGTATTACATGCTCGATGCAAGCTACCGGTATGCCATCAACAGCCGCGAGGACAAGAAATACGAGCGGTTGCAGCAGGTGGTGAACGACTTCGAGCGTTTCAGCAGCAGCTTCGCCGACTCGAAGCGCATGTCCAAGGCCCAGGACATCTACACCAAGACCCGCGCCGAGATGGCGAAAATGACCGCCAGCTAAATACCGACAATTGGAAACCGAAAACTAAAACACACAATATCAATGGAAGAGAAGAAAAAGAAAATTTCGAACACCACCATCACCCGCAACACCGCTGAATTCAGCCAGATGACTGAAAATATCTACGAGACCGTAGCCATGCTCAGCAAGCGCGCCAACCAGATAGCCCTGGAGGAGAAGCGTGCGCTGCACGACAAGATCGACGACTTCCGCTCGAGCACCGACGCGCTGGACGAGATGTTCGAGAACCGCGAGCAAATCGAGATTGTGCGCCGCTACGAGCGCCAGCCGAAACCCACGCTGGAGGCCACCGAGCAGTACCTCGACGGCCAAATCTACTACCGCAACCCCGCCAAGGAAGCCAACAACCAATAGCAGAGCCCTATGCGCATCGTCGTAGGCATCACGGGAGGCATCGCCGCCTACAAGGCACCTGAGCTGGTGCGCCTGCTCAAGAAGCAGGGGCATGAGGTGCGCTGCGCCGCCACCGCCCACGCGCTGGAGTTCACCACCCGCGCCACACTCGAGACCGTGAGCGGCGCGCCGCTCTACAGCGACCTCTTCGCCTCGGGCGGCACCGAGCACATTTCGCTCAAAGACTGGGGCGAGCTGCTGGTGGTGGCACCGGCCACGGCCAACATCATCGGCAAGGTGGTCTCCGGCATCGCCGACGACGCATTGAGCACCCTCCTGCTGGCCTTCTCGCACAAGCCCGTTATCATGGCACCCGCCATGAACAGCGACATGTGGGCGCATCCCGCCGTGCAGCGCAACATCGAGACGCTGCGGGGCTGGGGCATCCGCCTTGTGGGACCCGCCGAGGGCGAGCTGGCCTGCGGCACCAGCGGCACCGGCCGCATGGCCGAGCCGGAAACGATAGCAGAGGCTGTCAATTCCTTATTCCTCATTCCTCATTCCCCACTAGGTCGCTGGCTGGTTACCGCCGGGCCGACATACGAGAAAATCGACTCCGTGCGCTTCATCGGCAACTACAGCAGCGGCAAGATGGGATTCGCCCTGGCCGAGGCGCTGGCCGAGGCGGGTGCCGAAGTGGAACTGGTAACAGGTCCCACGCACCTTAACGCAACGCATCAACGTATCAACGTCCATCGCGTCGAAAGCGCCCGCGAGATGTACGCCGCCGCCACCGGGCTGTTCCCGCAGTGCAACGGGGCCATCCTCTCGGCCGCCGTGGCCGACTACCGCCCCGCCGAGCAGGCCGACCACAAGCTGAAGAAGCAGGGCGACGAGGGCATGACCCTCACCCTGGTGCAGAACCCCGACATACTGGCCACCCTCGGCACCATGAAACAGCCGGGGCAACGCCTGGTGGGATTCGCCCTGGAGACCGACAACGAACTTCAGAATGCCGAAGGCAAACTCAAGCGCAAGAACCTGGACTACATCGTAATGAACTCGCTGCGCGATGCCGGCGCCGGCTTCGGGGTCGACACCAACAAGGTAACCATCCTCGGCGCCGACGGCAGCCGGATGGAGAGCCCCCTGATGAGTAAGCAGGAAGTGGCTCGAATGATAGTATCGACGGTAGCCCCGTAGGGGCGATAGATTTTAGCCGTGGGTGCAAACCCACGGTAAAAAAGGAGAAAAAGAAACCTGAGCCCCGTAGGGGCGGCAGAACACCACCGCCAACAATGAAAAAACTCGCTATCACTGCCATCATCCTCACCTCCATGGCCATCGCCGGCGAGGTCTTTATTTTCGCCACCCGCAAGGAGAAGGACGAGCAGGAGAAAATACATACGCGCGCCATACGCGCCGGCTACCACATCTACGCCCCCACCCTCCCCGACACGCTGACCCTGGCCGGCGAGCGCGTGCCGATGAACCTATACTACGTGCGCGAAAGTCTCGACCGCGAGCTGGTCTCCAACATGTACTTCCAGAGCAGCACCCTCTTCATTATCAAGCGCGCCACGCGTGTCTTCCCCACCATCGAGCGCATACTGAAGGAAGAGGGCGTGCCGCAGGACATGAAGTACCTCTGCGTCATCGAGAGCGGCCTCCAGAACGCCACCTCGCCCGCCGGTGCCCAGGGCTACTGGCAGTTCATGAAAGCCACGGGGCAGAAGTACGGCCTGGAAATCAACGACGAGGTGGACCAGCGCAACGACCTCGAAGCCTCCACGCGCGCCGCCTGCCGCTTCCTGAAGGAGCTGCGCCGCCGGCTGGGCGGCTGGGCCGAGGCGGCCGCCGCCTACAACTGTGGCGAGGCCGGCCTCAACAAACGCCGCGACAAGCAGCAGCAGCACAGCTACTACGAGCTCTACCTCAACAGCGAGACCCAGCGCTACGTCTACCGCCTGCTGGCCATGAAAATCATCCTGCAGCACCCGCAGGACTACGGCTTCCACGTGCGCCGCTGCGATACCTACCCCGAACTTCCCTACACCGAGGTGAAACTCACGGGACGGAACGTCGACCTCTGCCAGTTCGCCATCGACAATGGCACCACCTACAAACTGCTCCGCACCATGAACCCCTGGCTCACCACCGACACCCTCAAGAACAAGGAAGGCAAGACCTACACCGTGCGCATCCCAACCCAGAAAGGCACCGAGTACAACACCATCGTCAAGGGCAAGCACGACACTTCCATCATCGAAAGCATCTGACACACAACTATGGACGACGAAAAGATAAAGATACTAGGCGCGCGCGAGCACAACCTGCAAAATGTGGACTTGGAAATTCCGCGAGGCAAGCTGGTAGTGTTCACCGGCTTGAGCGGCAGCGGCAAGTCGAGCCTCGCCTTCGACACCATCCATGCCGAGGGGCAGCGCCGCTACATGGAGACCTTCTCGGCCTATGCGCGCAACTTCATCGGCAACATGGAGCGTCCCGACGTGGACCTCATCGAGGGACTTTCGCCCGTTATCTCCATCGAGCAAAAGAGCACCAACAACAATCCCCGCTCCACCGTGGGCACCCTGACCGACACCTACGACCTGCTGCGCCTCCTCTACGCCCGCATCGGCAAGGCATACAGCACCGTCAGCGGCAAGCCTATGGTGAAATACAGCGAGGAGAAGATAATCGACATCATCACCACCGAGTACGGCAGCCGCGACATCACCATCCTGGCCCCGCTGGTCAAAGGCCGCAAGGGCCACTACCGCGACCTCTTCGAGCAGGTGGCCAAAAAGGGTTTCCTACGCGTGAGGGTCGACGGCGAGGTGCAGGAAATAAAATACAAGATGCAGGTGGACCGCTACAAGGTGCACGACATCGAGCTGGTGGTCGACCGCCTGCGTGCCGACCGCAACGCCGCACGCCTGCGCGAAGCCGTCAAGACCGCCTTCCGTCAGGGCAAGGGCATCCTCATGGTGCTGGATAATGAGGATGGGAATGTCCGATTCTTCAGCCGTATGCTGATGGATCCCGACAGCGGCCTCTCCTACCCCGAACCCGAGCCCAACACCTTCTCGTTCAACTCGCCCTACGGCGCCTGTCCCCACTGCAACGGCCTGGGCGAGGTGGCGCAGCTTGACCTTCAAAAGCTTATCCCCGACCCGAAGAAGACCCTCCGCGACGGCGCGATTGAGGTGATGGGCAAATACTCGCCCTCCAACTACGTCTACCGCAAGATTGAACTCATGGGCCGCCACTACGGCTTCACCCTCGACACGCCCGTGGCCGACCTCACCGACGAGGCCCTCAACGCCATCCTCTACGGCTCCAACCACTTCACCGGCATCGAAGACCCCGAGGACCCGGGCTTCCTCAGCGAGTTCCCCGGCATCATAACCTATATGTCCAACCTGGCCCTCGACGACACCTCCGCCAGCCTCCAGAAATGGGTGGCCAGCTTCATGAACACCGTCCCCTGCCCTGAGTGCCACGGCCACCGCCTCAAGCCCGAGAGCCTCGCCTTCCGCATCCTGGACAAGAACATCGGCCAGCTGGCCGACATGGACCTGCTGGAACTCAACGAGTGGCTGCAAGCCCTCGAGCCGCAGCTCGACCAGCGCGACGCCACCATCGCCCATGAGGTGCTGACCGAGGTGCAGAAACGCATCTCCTTCCTCCTTGACGTGGGCGTGGGCTACCTCTCCATGAACCGCAGCGCCAAGAGCCTCTCCGGCGGCGAGGCGCAGCGCATACGCCTGGCCACGCAGATTGGGTCGCAGCTGGTCAACGTGCTGTATATTTTGGATGAACCCAGCATCGGCCTCCACCAGCGCGACAACCAGCGCCTTATCGAGAGCCTCAAGCGACTGCGCGACCTCGGCAACTCGGTCATCGTCGTCGAGCACGACCGCGACATGATGCTCGCCTCCGATTTCCTGGTCGACATCGGCCCCGGTGCCGGCGTGCATGGCGGCAAGGTGCTCTTTGCAGGAAATCCTAGAGATTCTAGAAAATCTAGAGATTCTAGAAATTCTAGTTTAACTCTGGATTATCTGGAAAGAAAAAAAGACATCGCGCTGCCGGAGCGGAGAACCGTCGAAGGCCGCCAGCACCTGCTGTTGAAGGGTGCCACGGGCAACAACCTCAAGGGCGTCGACCTCGACCTGCCGCTCGGCATGCTGGTCTGCGTTACCGGTGTCAGCGGCAGCGGCAAGTCCACCCTCATCAACGACACCCTCCAGCCCATCCTCTCGCAGCATTTCTACCACTCACTGCGCACCCCGCTGCCGTATGAATCCATAGAGGGGATAGAGAATATCGACAAGGTCATCCAGATAGACCAGAGCCCCATCGGCCGCACACCGCGCTCCAATCCCGCCACCTATGCGGGCTTCTTCGACGACATCCGCCGCCTCTTCTCCGACCTACCCTCGGCACGCATCCGCGGCTACAAGCCCGGCCGCTTCAGCTTCAATGTCAGCGGCGGCCGCTGCGAACACTGCAAGGGTGCCGGCCTGCGCACCATCGAGATGAACTTCCTGCCCGACGTGTACGTGCAGTGCGAGATGTGCGGCGGCAAGCGCTACAACCGCGAGACCCTCGAGATACGCTACAAGGGCAAGTCCATCTCCGACGTGCTCGACATGACGGTGAACGAGGCCGTGGAGTTCTTCGACGCCATGCCCAAGCTGCGCCGCAAGCTGCAGACCCTCAAGGATGTGGGCCTTGGATACATCACCCTTGGCCAGCAGAGCACCACCCTCAGCGGCGGCGAGGCGCAACGCGTCAAGCTGGCCACCGAGCTCAGCCGCACCGACACAGGCAAGACTCTCTATATTCTTGACGAGCCCACCACGGGCCTCCATTTCGAGGACATACGTGTGCTGCTCGGCGTGCTGCAGAAGCTGGTCGACAAGGGCAACACCGTGCTCATCATCGAGCATAATATGGACGTCATCAAGGTGGCCGACTGGGTCATCGACCTGGGCCCCGACGGCGGCCGCGCCGGTGGCGAAATCGTCTTTGCCGGCACCCCCGAGCAGCTGGCCAGGCAAAAGGACAGCTTCACCGGCCGCTACCTGGCCGAAGAGCTGGCCGCCATGAAAAAGAAACCTAACACAAAATAATCAAATTATGAGAAAAACACTGACCTTTCTGCTACTTACCACCGCACTCCTGTGTGTGCAAGCGCAACAGACCGTCAGCGGAACCCTGCAGGGCGGCGGCGACAACCGCCCGCTCCCCTTCGCCAACATCGCCCTGATGCGGCAGGCCGACAGCACTTTCCTGCGGGGCACCACCAGCGACGACCGCGGACGCTTCTCGCTCGAGGGCGACACGGTGTCCACCTTCCTCCGCATCTCGGCCATCGGCTACCAGACACTCTTTGTCCCCATCGCCGACAGCACCGGCGCCCGGAGCATCAACCTCGGCATCCTCCGCCTTGAAGAGGGTGCCACCACGCTCGACGAGGTGAGCGTTACCGCCGCCAAGCCCATGTATTCGGTCGACGGCGAGAAGACCCTCTACAATGTCAGCGAAGACCCCAGCGTGCAGACCGGCACCGCCAGCGACGCCCTCCAAAATGCCCCGGGCGTGCAGGTCGACGTGCAGGGCAATATCACGCTTGACGGCCAGTCGGTTACCGTGTGGATCAACGACCGCCCCTCCCACCTCGAAGGCGAGAGCCTAAAGCAATACATCAAGCAGCTGCCGGCCAACAGCATCTCCTCCATCGAGGTCATCAAGAACCCCTCCGCCAAGTACGGCGGCGGCGGCCCGGTGATCAACATCAAGACCGACCAGAAGGTGATGCGCAACTCCTACGTCAGCTTCGGCGCCAACGGTTCGTCCGAGCCCTCGCTCGTCCCCTGGCTCTCCTACGTCTATTCCAACGAGAAGTTCCGCATCAGCACCTACCTCAGCTACCGCCGCTACACCTACGAGTCCTCCTCGCGCCATGAGGGCACCATGCTCGACAGCATCGGCGACCTCGCCCGCCAGTGGAGCTCCACCGGCACGGGCGAAAACACCGGCAACAGCTTCAACGCCAACCTCAATTTCAGCTACGAGTTCGACACCATGAACAGCCTCTCGGGCTGGTTTTACACCTATCCCAGTTGGAGCCACCGTTTGAGCGACGGTCGTTCCGAGCGCACCGACTACATCGGCGGCGAGGCCAATGACTTCAGTTACACCTCTCACTCCGACTCTCGCAGCAATAGCCACGGCGGAGGCGGCGGGATGTGGTACCAGCACAAATTCGACAACGAAGGACACCAGCTGTCGGCCAACTTCTACGGCAACTGGTTCGGCTTCGGCGGCGAAGGGGCTACCTTTGAGCACTATGATGCCCAGCCGCGACTGAGCTACGACCAGTACGCCTCCAGTTCCTACCTCTCGGGCAGCGGCAGCTTCGGCATCGACTACTCGCGCCCCTACAGCGAGCAGGGCGAGTTCGAGATAGGTGTCGACTATTCCTTCAGCAGCGGCCGCGACTACGACCTGCGCGACACCCTCGACGCCGCCGGCGACTATCGGCGCGACCTGCTGCGGTCCGACAGTTCGCACACCGCCTCGCAGGGTGTCAGCGCCTACCTCTCCTGGCGCCACAAATGGGGCAATTTCACCCTCAAAGTCGGCTCGCGCCTGCAGTTCGAGCACGATGCCCTCCGGCACCTCACCGCGCCGCAGTACGACACCGCCGTCAACCAACTCTCCGCCCGCCCCTCGCTCCACCTCAGCTACCGCACCGAGAGCATGCACACCTTCTCCCTCGGCTACTCCCTCAACACCTCCCACCCCTCGGCCAGCGACCTCTCGCGCTACATCTCATATTCCACCGACAGCTACTCCACCGGCAACCCGCTCCTCGAAGCCTCCTACACCCACAACCTCAACGCCGACTGGAACAAGTACTTCACCAAGTTCGGCTCCCTGGGCGCCAGCGCCACCTTCCGCGCCAACATCGACGAACGCAGCAGGATCAGCGACCCGCAGTGGAGCGACTTCTTCGGCCGCTACGTCAGCGTAACCATCCCCTACAACGCCGGCGACAGCCGCCGCTTCGACCTGGGCGTCAACGCCATGATACGCCCCACGGGCTTCCTCAACATACGCCTCAACGCCGGCCTCACCGACAGCTGGTACCGCGTCATGGTGCGCCCCGGCAAGTGGGTCGAAGACGAACGTCTCTCGTGGAACATCCGCGGCCGCGTGTGGACCAAAGTGAAGAACAAGGTCGAGATCTTCGTCTCGGGCTACTACTACAGCCGCGGCCACGGATGGTCGGTGCTCAACATCAACGAGCCCCGCAAGGGCATCGACCTCGGCATGAGCGCCGACTTCTTCGAGCGCCGCCTGTCGCTCTACCTCAACGTGGACGACATCTTCGACTGGAACGAGTGGGGCTCCTCATCCATCAACCCCTACTACACCTCCTCCAGCATCTCCAAGTACACCTCCCGCTACGTCACCTTCGGCCTCACACTCCGCTTCGGCAAAATGGAACTCGCCGACCGCTCCCGCGAAGGCATCCAGTCCGGCGGCGGCCACTCCGGCCAGGGGGCGCAGTAGGCTGACGTGCCGGCCAGAAGGGTGGCAATATGCATGTGGGTGACCCCAAAGTCCCCACCGCGCACACTTTTTTTCCGCAGGTTTCGGAAATTGTTGTATTTTTGCAGCGAGGTACACATGGAACGCGGTGTGCATAATATGTTATTAATCAATATTTCCCCCCCCCCCCACGGGGTGCGGTGAGTTTTTGTTTTCCCCTGCCTCGGGCCGTTCAGGGCCGAGGGTGCCTCTTTTTTTGCTTTCCGACGCCGCAATGCGGCTTTTCCGGCCTATGGCGCCCCCCCCATGCAGACGGGGGCGCTGGATGCGCATGGAATAAATAACATAATGATGATCCGCAATCGCCACAACCATGCCTCGGAGAGGCATAATCTTAATAACCCCGCACAAGGAACGCAGTGTGGGGCGGTTGGAAGGCATGTCTGTATGCGTCTCGGAGAGACGCGATTTCAACGAGGTGCAAATTGCGGTCAATCATAAAAACGGACAATCATAAAATCTATAGTTCATTAATATTAAATACAGAAACAAAATGGAACATCCAAAGAAAAAACAGTATGAGGCTCCGCGCCATACGGTGGTGGAGTTCAAGACCGAGCTGGGCTTCGCCATCAGCAACGGCGTTACGGCCACGCGCGGCAGCTATGGCAACAACGACGGCCAAGGCAACGGCAACAATAATCAAGAATGGTTCTAAAAACAGGGAGGAAAGCACAATGAAACGTACGAATACCTTTTTCGCCATGACCGCCCTGCTGCTGGCGGGCGTCAGCACCATAGTCTCCTGCGGCAAGGACGACGAGCAGCCCGCCGAGGGAAAGACCTACCACATGACCGTCACCGCCTCGAAGGGCGGCGAAAGCGCCAAGGCCCTCACCGTCGACGGCACCACCATCAGCGCCACCTGGGCCGCGGGCGAGGAGGTCACCGTCTACAACGTGACGAAGGGCGCCGCCCTTACCGGCACCCTCGCCGCCCAGAGCAACGGCGCCAGCACCACGCTGGAGGGCACCCTCACAGGCACCATCGAGGTGGGCGACGAGCTGACGCTCAAGTTCTGCAGCCCCGACTACTCCATGCAGGACGGCACGCTGGCATACATCGCCACCCACTGCGACTATGCCGAGGCCACCGTCACCGTGGCCAGCGTCGAGGGCGGAGTGATCGCCGCCAGCGGCGAGGCCGCCTTCGAAAACAAGCAGGCCATCGTGAAGTTCTCGCTGATGGATGCCGGCGGCACTGCCATCAATGCCTCCGTGCTCTCCGTCACTGTGGGCGACGTCATCTATGCCACCATCCCTGCCTCGGCCACCAACGAGCTCTATGCGGCCCTGCCGGGCATCAGCGGAAAGCAGGTCACCCTCAGCGCCAAGGTGGGCAGCCAGTGGTACAACAAGACGCAGGCGAACGTCACCTTTGTCAACGGCCAATATTACACCGTCACTGCCAAGCTGGAGCAGAAGGGCATGCTCCCCGGCACCTTCAGCGTCAGCGGCAGCAAGAAAGTCCACTTCTCGCAGGGCAATCTCCTGTACGAAAACGGCACATGGAAGTTCCATGCCAACCAGTACGACTACCTGGGTGGCACCTCGCACGACGTATCTGAATCTGGCTCCACCGACCTCTTCGGCTGGGTGGGTGCCTCGTCGACCTGGGAGGGCGTGAAACAGTATGGTGTCACAACTTCCGACCAAACCAGCAATGTCAATGGCTACGGCAATGTTGCCGACGAGCCTCTGAAGGCCGACTGGGGTACCCTGGCCATCAGCAACGGCGGCAATACGGCGAACAGCGGCTGGCGCACACTGACTGGCAGTATCGGTGCCGAGTGGCAGTATCTCTTCGATACCCGCACAGCCTCCACCGTCGGCGCTACTGCCAACGCCCGCTACGCCAAAGCTTATCTCTTTGGCACCACCCATGGCGTCATCCTGTTCCCCGACAATTACATCCACCCCACAGATGTCGCCGCCCCCACTGGCATCAACACAACTGGCAACACCAGTTGGGATGCCAATACCTACACTGCTGAGGACTGGGCCAAAATGGAGGCTGCGGGGGCTGTGTTCCTGCCCGCTGCGGGCATGCGGTTCTATTCGTCGCTCTTGGATGTCGGCACAATCGGCTACTATTGGTCGTCGTCGCCCGACCCGTCGACTGTGTACTACGCCTACGACGTGGACTTCGATTCGGGCGGTGTCCTTCCCGCGAACCGCAGCACACGCTCCTTCGGGTTCTCGGTGCGCCTGGTCTGCGAGTAGCGAGAGGTTTACCCTTGCCCCAAAACGGGCAAGGTATGGAATATAACGGATGCCACAGGCATCGAAGAAGAGGGTGTCCCCAAAAAGTCCGCAGGGCTTTGGGGGCACCCCCTTTTTTCGCGCTCCCCGCCCATCCTGCTACAGAGGAAAAAGAGGGTAAGAAGGGGAGAAGAAGAGGATGCCTTTAAAGTACTGCCCATCAGCTATTTGTGATCGGGCGATTTTTGCCCTTTTTTCGGTTTTTTTTCAAAAAAAATGCAGTTTTTTTCACCCCGTTTGCAAGAAAGTGGAAGAGAGAAATACCAATAATATCATTGTACAATAATATAAAATACTCCTATGAAATCTCCCATTTTGATAAAGGCCCTCGCCCTGGCGGCGATGGTATTGCTTATGGGCTCGGTCTGCGAGGCCCAGCCCGGCGGCTTCCCCGGCGGCCAGCCCCCCATGGGCGAAGGCGGTCGCCCCGGCAAGCGCCCCGACCGCCAGCAGCGCGACTGGAACCAGATGGGCGACAGCCAGCAGGCCGCCTCCATCCGCCAGAAGAAGAAAGTCAAGGAGGGCGACACCTTCAAGGTAGTCGGCTCGCTGCGCGACTCGGTCAGCGGCGAGTTCCTGGCCTTTGTCAATGTGGCCGTGCTCGAGGCTGCGGACTCCTCCTTCGTCAAGGGTGCCGCCACCAACCTCGACGGACTCTTCGAGGTGAGCGGCGTTCCGGCCGGCAGCTACCTGCTCCGCATCTCCGCCATCGGCTACCGCAACCGCCTCGTACCCTTCGCCGTAGAGAACAACACCGCCCTCGGCACCCTCCGCCTGCAGCCCGGTGCCACCACCCTCGACGCTGTCGAAATCTCGGCCGAGAAGCCCCTCTACCTGATGGATGGCGAGAAGCTGGTCTACAACGTCGAGGACGACCCCTCCATCCAGACCGGCACCACCGAGGACGCCCTCCAGAACGCCCCCGGCGTCGAGGTCGACGTGGAGGGCAATATCTCGCTCCGCGGTGTGAGCAGCGTGGAGATCTGGATCAACGACAAGCCCTCCAAACTCACCGAGGAGAACCTCAAGACCTACCTGCAGACCCTGCCCGCCAACGCCCTGGCACGCATCGAGACCATCACCAACCCCTCCGCCAAGTATGCCACCGACGCCGAGGCGGTCATCAACATCATCACCTCGGCCCACATCAAGAGCAACCAGTTCTTCTCCTTCGGTGTCAACGGCTCCAACCAGCCCTTCGTTTCGCCTTGGGTGAGCTATATGTGGGCCAAGGAGCGCCTCAGCGTCAACCTCTTCGCCTCGTTCCGCGACTCGTTCCGCGACAACGAGTCGAGTGCCTGGTCGCTCACCCGTCAGGACGGTACGGGCGGCAACGAATACGACACCGTCATGCGCCAGACCGACACCGCCACCAGCGGCAACCGCTCCTACGGCGCCAACCTCTTCGCCTCGGTGAACTATGAAATCGACTCCACCTCCGACATCGAGTTCAGCGGCGGCCTCAACTACAACTTCAACCGCTCGCTCTCCACCCGCAGCACCGAGCAGCTCTTCTGGCCCCTGGAGCTCGACAGTCTCTTCGCCTACTCGCTCTCCGACACCAATGCCTCCACCCGGGGCTTCGGCGACCTCGGCGTCGAATACTCCAAGAAGTTCGACAAGCGTGGCCACAACCTGCGCCTCAGTGCCCGCATGCGTCTCTCCCAAAACAGTTCCGATGAGTACTACCACCGCCTCTACACCACCTACAGCGACCTCGACGAGAACCGCTATATGCTCTCCGAAGGCCACGACATGGGGCTCGACTTCAGCGCCCGCTACAACCGCCCCTACTCCAAGGACGGCGAGCTCTCCTACGGCCTGCGCCTCGACTACGAGGACGAACGCAACGCCTTCAACCGTTTCTACCTCGGCACCTCGGGCAGTTACGACAGCGTCGACCTCCTGCGCACCTACGAGCTGGCCCTGCGCGAGTTGGATGCCTCGGCCGATGTCAACTGGACCCACCGCTGGGGCAACCTCACCCTCTCCGCCGGCCTCGGTGTCGAGGTGGAAAACACCGCCTACAGCTACCAGACCGACATGACACAGTTCGCCGACGACAGCACCCTCCTCCACTTCAAGCTCCGCCCCTCGTTCCACCTCACCTACCGCACCGACGACATGCACAACTTCAAGTTCAACTACTCACTCCGCATGAAAGCCCCCTCCCACAAGAACCTCACTCGCTTCCGCACCTACGGCGAGGATTCCTACTCCACCGGCAACCCCGACGGCTTGCGCAACAGCCTCACCCACAATGCCGAAGCCGGTTGGGCCAAATACTTCGAACGCTTCGGCAACATCAGCGTCGACCTCTACGGCCGCCTCTCCACCAATGAAATCAGCTCGCTCACCGAATCCAAGTTCGACGAGTTCCTCGACCGCTGGATCAACTACTCCATGCCCTACAACATGGGCACCTCGTGGCGCTACGGCGGCAGCCTGAATATGACCTACCGACCCACCGGCTTCTTCAACGTGCGCCTCTATGCCAACCTCTACGACTACGGCTACCGCATGGAGAACTACCGCGGCCGCACGGTGCAGGACGACATGTGGTCGTGGAGCGTCCGCGTCAACGCCTGGGCCAAGGTGCTGGACCAGTACCAGATCACCGCCTCGTTCAACTACACCTCGCCCACGCTCGGCCTGATGTCGGTCCGCAAAGAGCGCTTCTTCTTCAACATCGGTGCCCGCAGCGACTTCTTCAAGCGCAAGCTCTCCGTCTTCGTCAATATCCAGGACCTCTTCAACTGGGGCGCCAGCCGCGGCTCGGGCTCCGAGAACACCAACCCCTACTACCTCAGCGAGAGCACCCAGAAGATGCTCAACAGCCGCTACATCTCCGCCGGCATCACGCTCCGCTTCGGCAAAATGGAACTCGAAAAAGGCGCCAAAGACGGCTCTTCCGAGGAGGGAGACACACTTTAAGTGGAACTCGGAAAGTGGACAGTGGAAAGTTTTTTGAATGCCTAAATGACTGTTTTACAACTTTCCACCTTCCGCTTTTCTCGTTCCTTCAAAAAAAAGTTTTGCCAGTTGCAAAAAAGTTTGTACTTTTGCACCCGTTTTCGACCGATTGTCCTATGGTGTAACGGTAGCACATCTGACTCTGGATCAGCTTGTCTTGGTTCGAATCCAGGTAGGACAACTCAAAGAGCCCTGTAATTCACTGATTACAGGGCTTTTAGTTTGCCGGAATTTACGTTTACTGAAACATTACTGAAACAAATCTGTATTTTTCTCCTGATGCGCTTAGATTCCATAGTATATTTGTAATTTATGTAATTATAGAGCATTAGACGGCATTGGAAAGAATAAAAAAAGCCCCACAAATCCCTTAACATGTGGGGCTTCGAATATCAACGGCCTTGTATCTGGTGGCGCTTGAGGAAGTCAAGTAGATCCGACTTTCTGTACCAAATCATTCTATCGTGTTGGCTATAGGTCAGTAGATGCCGCTCTCTGTACTTTTGAAGTGTTCTTGTAGAGACCTTGAGGAATTTAGCAGCCTCTTCATTGTCGAAGACCACTTCTTCTGGTCGACTCAATCTGGCCACAAGTCCCGTTAATTCGGAAATCTTGTTTTCAAATAACCCAAGCATTTCCTCCGGCACAAGCACAATCCGTGGCGAATTGACATTCTTACTAAAATCTTCTAAACCATTATTACTGTTTCTATTATCTTGACTATTGTTAAACATTTATTTAATTACGCCCTTCAAAGCTGGCGACGCTTATCATTGTTGCTATTACTAATAAACTAACAACAATAGGGATTTTACGCTCTTCCTTGAGAAGGTACCTCGGCAGAATCCCTAGAACCGGACTAAATCATGTGTTGTTGATGTTTTATAGGCAATCCTCCTTTCTATTTGTTTTTATAAGCAGATTGTACTGTCTTCGTAATTTCGCTTGCCGGGAAACCGTTTGAAGGGTCGGCATAATAGGCTACAAGATAGTCTATGGCCACTTGTTCAGGAATGCCGTCAAGCCTAAAGAAACGAGCAAGGATATAAAGGTGGCTGTTCCTAACGCCGGGAGTCATGCTGTAATGGCCTTCAAAAAGAGAGTGGGTTTTCTGTATCTGAAGCCTGAGTTTGGTGGGGTCATTGATAGGCGGTGTAGTGAAAGTGATGTCGGTATGGGTCGGCTTGATTACAGGAGCAACGTAGTTTGGATCCGGAGTGAAGTGGTAAGGTGTGGCCTTGGGGTTGTAATAAGCCTTACGATCCACAGAAAAGAAACAGGCCCTAGACACATTGGAGCATGATAGGTCAAAAACCAAATCGCTTCGGCCAGTAAAGCCCATCTCAGAACCGAGTTTATGATAGAGTTCCTTGTGATAGGAAGGGTTAGTGTTGTCATGTAATACGACCACCTTGATACCACAGTCAGAGGGAGAGATAAAGGCGGCGACGACATAGGGGAAATTCTTGATGTGATGTAGTTCGTTTGGTATGTCCTGAACATCATCGAGGTCTATACATACGAGCGGTGAATATTCCTGTAAGGCAGCATCCTCTCGTCTGGTAAAAACGCCACTGAAACATATTACGGGGAGGGTGGCGACTTTCAACTTATTCTTTGTGTCGTGATCAGGTGCTTTACGAATGTCAGCGATAGCCTTGGGGAGATAGGCTGTCGAGGGTTTCTTAATCTCATCCATTACATCGCCAAAAGGAAATATGGCAGGGGTGAGAGAGTTAGTAATATTTCTGAAAACTGTAATTCTTATTTGATTCATTGTTTGGGCTTTTTAGGTGTTAATTTTACGGGGGCAATATGTAGTGACATATTTTTTTATTAGTTAGGGCATAAGAGTATTATTTTATCTAATTATATTATAAGAAGTTAGTCTGGTATGCCCATATTAATGCCTATGATGGACTATGTAATAGTTCATCATGTAATTGTTAGTGTGACTTGTCGTAGCTTAAGATAGTTGACTAGGTTATTGTATGCTCTTTTCCTCTTACTGTCTTTGGGTATGATGCTGTAGATGTCATCAAGTGGGATTGAGAGGGTGTAAGGTTTCTGGTTGATAATGGCGGTTCTTAGGTTGGGGTCGTAAGAATAAAGGGCTACCATATCAAAAATAAAACCCTTCTGGTAGATAGTATAGGTGGGACATGGCGTATTAAGACCAGAAATCTTACAGGTACTCGGAGAATTGGCCTTGAAATACTCCTGAACACGATAGAATAGCTCGTAGTTGCAGTCGTCAGAGAAGAAAACCTCTATCGGCAAACCTTGATGCTGCCTTATCCTCAGTCTGCATATCGTCTGGACTATGAGCGACAATTTATAATCCGGAAAATCCACCATCTCACCAAACATCCTGCTTATATCTTTGGTTACGTTATCAGGCACCCTCCACTCACCCAAGAAATATACTGTCGAGAAATCTCTATACTCATTACTGCCCCTGTCTAAACCAGAGCCTCGATATATTACGGCCAGATTATTCTCGACAGCCCCATTCTTGACCAACAGAGACTTTAAGAGGTCGGGAAAGTTGTCAGTGGTTATTTTCTCATACATATCTGCCTCACCTGTGTTCTTGAAGTTCTCCATCGTCTTCCACGTTACCACAAGTACTTTATCGGTCTGGGTCTTATCCACCACCATTTTCACAAAGTCGGGAGCATATTTATCTATCTCCCCTACAACAAACCCTTCCTTGTTCTTACGTTTCAGACGCATGGGAAAGGTAGAGAAGGTGATGTCAGAATTGTATCTATCGCCATTCAGAGGGAGGAGGTGTTTTGATTTGGGGAATACGATGTCAGCCGTTCCATCAAAGAGAATCACTATCGAGGTCCTGGAGGCTTCGGCAATGATGTTCTGGTTGATGGGAGCAAAGCCATTATGCCTGACGTGTTCTAGTATCATCCTCACCTTTTCCTTCACCAGTTCCGAGTTGCCAGTGAAGATTTTGTCCTTGCTTAACCTATACGCCGCTTCCATTTCCTCTGGTTTGCTGTAGGTGTGCTTATAGAAATGTTTTTTGCCTATTACAGTATCACCAACAAGAATACTCCCCTTATGAACCTTAGTCATATCCACATAAGTCAAAGCATCTTTAACCTTCTCCGGCACTTCAAAGGAATCAGGGTAAAAGGTTATCAGCTCATCTATCAGCACCCATCGTCTTTTACCATTCAATCCATAGCTCAGAAACAGCTCACAAGGGTCTATGATTGCTCTGGGCGATGTGATGATTAGAACACGATGGGAGCCAAGAGAGGTCGGGTTGTTTCGATATTGTTCAAGGTTTGCAAGGTTGTCGGTATGAAGAATAAAACTCCCCGGTATCTTCGCTCCTATCTCGTCTGCCGCCTTTCTGGTTGGCACGATGATTAGCACTCCCTCATTACTATATTGTTGGGCTATTTGAACGATTATAGTTGTCTTTCCGGCACCACAAGCAGAACCGGAGATATAGAAGCCGGGATTGACTGGCAGGGGAGAGGAAGAACCGTTGGCAAATTTTAGCTGCTGTTGTCCTGTTATCGAGTATGTCGTAATTCCTATCATAGCATTGGGTGTTATAGAGAGGGCAGCAACAAAGCCACCCTCCCATGATTAATACTATTGCTTCTTGAACACACGCTGAATCCATTCGCTATTTGATGCGGTTGTGTCGTATTCATCATCAAACTCCTTGGCAAAAGCATCTTCGTCCATTCCGGGCTTGAAATACTTATCCTTGACGTATTGGTAGGCATCATTCTTCGAGATACCAGCCTTGGCGAACATATAACCAAGGTAATTGATTTGGGTCCGAGGAGGTTTGCCTTTGGGATTAAGGTACTTTTTAACCTGGTCTGTTTTCTTTTGAAGCCACGAGTTGATAATGTCCATCCGCTCCTTTTCAGTAGCCAGCTTTGGTTGATGTGATTCTTCGGTTTGTTTTGTAAGCATATCCATAAAGTGTTCATGGAATGGCTTCTGTTGTTCTTTATTCTCTTCTGACATAATTATTAATGGTTTTATTATTCATATTCAAAGATAGAGCCAATGTAGAGTGTTGTTATTCCCTCGTTGAACTTGGTGATGGTGTAGAGTTTAAACTCATTCAGTGTCATCAGTTCCTCTCCGTAGAGAATCAGTATGCCGCCGTAACCACACACATCGTTCTTCCACCAACTGAGAGGATAGTCCGAGGTCAGGCAGGATGTAGAGGCCGATTGAAGGTGTAGCATAACGTTCTGGAGGTGCTGTTGTGGGTTGCCGACAGTAATAGTATCTCCCGTGATAGAGTAGCCAATACCGAGTTCATTTCGTAGAATGTCGATGGCTTCCGTCCGGGTGATATTTTGAAGGTCTAACGGCTCTCCCTCCTGTGTCCAGAAGGGATTTCCAGCGTAGAAGTGATGCCCCATTTGCTCTGCTTCGAGGAGGGGTTGGTTGGGTGTGTCTGATACTTGGAAAATCAGCTTTTCCATAAGATTATTACAGTGTCCTTGGCACCGGGCGTTAAGTGAAAGGGCTTGGCTTGCCACACCAAGCCCTTGTGTAATCAATTATGCGGCTGTCTCACTGGGTTTGGATTCCGTGGACGGGGTGGCCTCCTGTGGTGAACTCTTGGCGGACTTCTTGGCCTCCTTCTCCTGCTGCTGTCTGGCGAGATTTCGACGGTTGGCAATAATATCCCAAGGTGTACCCGATGAGAGCTTCTTGACGGTGGTAGAAGAGGACGCTGCTCCCATGTCTCGCTTCAACTTCTCGATGGACGTAGAAAATTCTTCTTCTAGGTCAGCCCAATCCTTGGCTTTGTCATGGTCTTTCAGGAATTTTGTGAAAACCTTATTAAGGTATGATTGAAGCTCGTCTGTGCCTATTTTGGCTGCCAAAGTTCCTCTTTGCGTCGGATCCATCTTGGCTAAGAGGATTGCCAAACGATGTGGTGCTTGCGGCTGGTCTTCGTCTTGCAGTCCTTCAATAACACGGTGGCAGGCTAAAGGCAGTTCAACCTTACGAACCTTCTTCCAAGTATCATTATCTTGGCTAAATGCAAGCTTTAGAGCGTACATCCACTCCCAACCCTGAGCGATTTTTTCGGGGTCTCCTTTGTATTTAGCATCCGGCTCCTTCTCACCCATTTGAATCTTGGTGAGTTCATCACGCTTGAACTGATCCACCTTCCCGGTTTCAGCAGCCTCTGCGTACTTCTCGGTAACACCGAAAGTCTTGGACATTTCTGCTATCTCGTCAAGAAGGGGAACCTCACCCGTAAAATGCTTGGAGATACTCTGTTTCTGATCCTTCCCTGTGTGGTCCTTGCGTTTGTTGTTGAAGACTGCAATACGTTTAATCGTTGAACCCTCATAATCGTCAATCTCCACCAACATGTCAATCTCTGGGTGTTCGATGCAGACAACATTACGATGCTGACCATCTATCAGTACTAAGCATCGGTCAAGATCTTCGGACTCCAACGTAATCTCTTTACCATCAATGTCTTTCACGCACAAGCCCTCTTCTAGGACACGACGGGCTGAGACAACCTTGGCAATCTCACTGAAACACTTGTCCTTGGAGTTCTTAACGTCATCATAAAGCTTGTCGATTTGGGAGGCACTCACCTCACGATTCTCGCCGATGTAGCAGAGCTTGAATCCAGCCTTAACGAGTTGCGAAAGGTAGAACTGGACTCTGATTCGAGCGTTTAAGCCTCCGGCGGCATGACTTGCCATTCCGGAAATCATTCTTGCCAGTTTCTCGGTGATATGGCCGTCCTTGTCAAGGTAGCCTGATTTCTGGAGCACGCTGGTCGCAACCGCAGAGTCTTCCGAAGAGGGAGGAAGCTGCTCTACTTGGGGGTTAATCACGTTGGAGTTCTGACCGTTGACTCCGTTAACTTCCGTCGAAACGGGCTCCTGTGATACGCTGGCGACACCCACCGTACCATTGGCATCCCTAGAAGGTGGTGTTTCTACGGCCACTACATTGTTAGGGTTGTTGCTTTCGACAGTACCCTGAACTGCCGCCTCCTCAGAAGCTATCGCATCCAAGTTGGTGTTCTGTTTGATTTCAGACATGATTCTGTTTTTTTAAGAATGTCATATTATTTATTATTGTTGTTTTTCTTTTCGATTACGCTGCAAAGATACGACCATTTCTTATACCTGCAATCCTTATAAATCACTCTATTTCAGCAAAATGAAACAATATGAACTCAAATGAAAGAATATGAAGGAAAATGAAAACAAGATATACTATTGCACAGAAAAACAGTGGTTTATATTTTTGATATGTAAACATAAAAAAAAACACCTCTTTTGGAGGTGGTATAATTATTTGTGCAATAATTATTCTACTGACCCTGAAAATGCCCTAAAAAATCATTCTTTTTTGGGGGCGATGTTCAAATTTTGCTCTTCTTTTGGCACCTTCAAGCCAGAAAAGTCATTAAATGTTTCAATTACAGTAATTTTAAAATCATTATCAGCATCACGGGCATATCCGCTCATCCAACTGTTATCGTCTGGCTTTTCTCTATAACGTTCTGGTCTATCGACATCAAAGTAAGTAAAAATATCACAGTAATCTCCAGAACAAATAATTTTGCATTTTTTTAGATACAGCATGGCACGAGTTGCATCATCGCGACCATTGTTTAGGAGTCTCACTTTTTCATCACAATTAGGAACATCACGCCCTGTTATTGTACGAATAAAAGCGTTGACTTGCTTCTGCTCATTTGGAATATAGCCCTTATCTTTGGCAACATATCTTACAAAATCTTCGAACTTGCCAGTATGTTCCTCATACCACTTCTTTAGGCTGTCAGACCATTGGAAATTGTTTCCTCCGGATGCAGCACCTTTAGTACTTAACCCTTTTGCGCTATAATGAATGCGTTTAGTATTCGCTGCAACATCGCTGGCGTTGTCATTGTATTTCTCTTTTTTGTTTATATGATTGTCTTGGGGTGCCTGTTTTTGAACTTCTTCGACTACAGGCTCCGTATCGACATCCACAATATCACCCCCGTTAGATTCTTCTTCTCTTAGCCTCTCATCCTCTTCAAACTCGGCACGACATTTTGATACGAAATCCTTGAAACAGGGCTTATTGATGTATGCGTCGATAATAGTGCGAGTTTTCTCTCGGAACGAGTGATAAATATACCAATAATATTTTAGGTATAATCCCCACACATCAGTTATGCTAATACCTTCAAATTCTTCATTTGAAGTGATTCGAAAATAATCATTGATATAAGGTACTTCATCATCCACCAAACTCTTTATAAAATCACCATACAAATTATATCCATCTTCTTCCGAAATTGTTTTATTGACAACGCCATCAACTAAATCAATACCATATCTCATAACACCAAGAGTTCTTTGCAGCCACAAAAGATCTATTGCATTGCTTTCCAACAGTTCACACATTATTTCAACATTAGGCTCCATTATGGCCTGTCTTAACTTTTCCGAGTACCGATAATCTATGTCATAATAGTAATTGAATATACGCTCTCTGCCTAGCCTCTTTAGTTTACTCAATTCTTCACAAATGGATTCTGCATCAAATAGAGCATATTTAGGTGGCAAAAATTGTTCTGCTGCAATAGTCATGCAGTTCGAAATAGCATATCTGATAACTCGTTCTAAAGGATAAAGAAAGAAGCATAATAAGAATAGACCATATTCATCGGTTTTAATTGCCTGTATCAATCTCTTGTCGGAAGGATTTTGATCAATAAGTTGCTGATAAAGAATGTAATCCTCTTTGCCATAACCATCATCACCCATCAACCTATGTATTTCAGTATAGTCTGGGTAAAGGGCTTTATTGAGACCATCGTAATACTCTTTTTCGTTTTTTATATCTTCAAGTACTTTATTCATTTTCTTCACTTTTTATAGTTGCAAAAGTACAAAATATTCTCGACATACAACATCCAAATTGTCGAAATGCAGTCCAAATGCCGTCAAAATCTTAATAGTGAATAGAATAACCTTTAACACTATTATTATGCAACGTACTTACACTAAACCCGCCGACAGTAAAGAGAGCCGTCCGAAAACTGCCGGGGAGATGATTATTGAGGATTTGAAGAAGGACTATTTCCTAAACAATCAAAACAAAAGAAATGAAGAAAATGCTAACGACGATTTTGACGCGGTTATTTGGAAATGAAACGAATGGCCGCAAAACAGAAGAAATGAAACAGGGGATGCAGGGTGTCGAAGTGATTATCCAGCCTGTAGAACCGAAGAAGAAACGTTATGATGACCCCGACCTGAATATCCTCGCCGCAAGATATGGGGAGTTGCAGCCGGGAATGGAAATCACACTTGAACTTGGTGAGGCGGCGAGAATGTTAGGTCGGAAAAGGGTTCGACTCGATGCTTTCAGTGGCCTTATCAAGAAATTGCACAATGATTATGGCGTGGAGTTGAAGATATACTCACGCAGAACAAAATTAGAAAAGAAAGGAGAAAAAGACCTATGAAAAAGATGAAGAAAGTGTTCATCTGTGGAGAAGTTGTAAATACTAACAACATGTCTCATTATGGTTTTGAGTCGTATTTACAGAACAGATACGATAAATGGCTGGGTAAGGATAAAGTGACGGTAAAAGTCAATGAATTTTCAGCGGAACGTATCGCTATCACCATCTACAGAAAATACGGGGATTGGTATCAAGGTCCATCCTATTATTCTCATACTCCTAGTGATGTTTATATGTTGGACTGGGATCGACAAATTCTCTTTGGTGACGGTTACTTTGAGGGAGGAGAAGCAGATTTTGAGAAACATGAATGTCGATACATCGTTGCTTGCAGCCTTGAAAATATCATTGATGGGTATAAAGTTCTGGCAAAAGAGAAACATTGCAATCGTATCAAGAACTTAGAGTACAAAGAAGCACTTGACCATTTTAATTTTACTTTTGTTTTTTAGGGTAGAATCCTTAACAGTGCATCGATGCTTTTCTTCAATGACACAAAAAAAAGTACATAAACAGTTATTGTTCATTTCGATAACAAAAAAGGCAGTATCAGATAATTGGTACTGCCTTTCTGCATTTCCATATATGAAACTCCAAATTATGTGAATCTCTTTGCAGATGCAATCATCTTCAATTTGTAAGCTTTCCACTTTATGGTTCTGCTGAAAGTGTCACATAAATCGTCCATGTCTACTCAATAGAATAAACCGATACCGAAGAATATGAATTGGTGATAATTTCAGATTCCTCAAAAATGATCTCGTTGAATTCTTTTTCGCCAACAGTATACACAGAGAAGATTAGATTGTATTCATCATAATTGATTATTATTCCATATTTATGTTTGTTACTATAGCCGCAAAGACTTTCATTTATGGTCTTTATGTCTGATAAATATTGTTTGCCTTTAAGCTGATTGGCTATGGCAGAGGCCAGAGCGGAACCTTTGCCACTGGATTTGCCTCGCAGGTAAAAAACGCAATTAATGCAATTCAATGGAGCGTCCCACTTGTATGTCTTATTGCTTTCATAATAATAATAGTCGTAGTAGGTTTCGTATACCACATCAGAAAATCCAAATATGATTGACCCGAATTCGACATCGCCCATGAAACCCCAGGGTTCACCTTCACCGTCCCTGTATTCAAGTGTTGTCCGATTGCTGACACTTGCCGAGCTGAAGTACTTGCTTCCTGCAATTGTCTTTAGGGTAGAGCCTTGTTTGAATGAGGACATAATCACACTACCCAGCGACTTGTCTGATCCAAGCAGTTTGTTCACAAAATCACTAACGTCGTAATATGTTGAAAAGATATTACCTGCGGCCTCCGTATAGAATGAGGCTCGGTTAAACTGGGGATTGATGACATACTTTCCTTTCTTGTCAATAAAACCAACCATGTCGTTGGATTTGACCATTGCCAGGTTTCCATAGAATGAACTTGCTTCGTCAAATTGTGGGTTAATCACAGTTTTCCCTTCCTTGTCGATATACCCATACATATCTCCCATTCTTATGGCCGCAAGTCCGTTGAAGAAAGACTCTCCATCTTCAAACTGAGGGTTGATAACGTATTTTCCATCTTTATTAATATAACCTGTAAGTTTCCCATTCGAAAAAAGTGCCAGACCCTCGGAAAAATCCTCCACGGATTCGAATTGTGGATTGATTACATATTCTCCCTTTAAATTGATAAAACCATAAGACTTACCATTGCTGATGGCGGCAAGACCTTCATGGAAATCACGTGCGTAAGAGAATTGGCATGGGATGACGATATTCCCTTCTTTGTTGACAAAGCCCCACTTCTCTCCCATTTGAACAGAAGCAAGTCCTTCACTGAAATCGGAAGCACGGTCAAATCGAGGTGAAATTGCGGAATTCCCCTTTGTGTCGACGTATCCGATTTTTCCTGACTCATTCTTATACATGGCAAGACCCTCTCTGAAATTAGAAACAAATTCCGCCCCTTTCAGAGTAAACACATCCTTCCCTTTGGTATTGATGCAAACAGGATAGCTGTTGTCAGTCACCACGAAAGCGTACCCTTCGCTGAAGTCGGAGCCTGCTTGATATTGAGGTTGCACTACATACTTCCCATTGGAGGCAATATACCCCACCTTCCCATCACTCTCCACCCGGGCGAGACCGTTAAAGAAAGGATATGCATTTTCGAACTGGGGATTAATGACAAAAGTTCCGCTGTTGTCGACATAGCCCCAAAGGTCGTTCGATTTCACGGCTAGTAATTTTGTGTCGTTTCCATTTGTTGAGCAGGAACTAGCCAAAACTGCACAAATAACCATTGTAAAAAATAATGTTCTTTTCATAAGAATTATGTTTAAAATATTATTTCAATGAGAAAGATACTGGTATGGTGAATTGTGTCCTTGTTTTTTCCCCGTTTATCTCTCCGGAAATCCATTTCGGCATCGACTCCACCACCCGCAGTGCTTCCCTGCCGCATCCTCCACCAATATCCCTCAAAACGGTAGCATTTGATATAGTACCATCTTTTTCTACGATAAAGGAGACCAGTACCACTCCTGAGATATCGGATGTCCGAGCCAATTCAGGATAAACAATAATGTCATTAAGATACTTCCGTAGGGCTGTTTCACCTCCAGGAAAATGGGCGTTGGTTTTGGACTTGTATAGAGCTATGGCACGGTTTGGCATGTTTTGGGGCCAAAGTACAGCCTGATCAATCACTGATGGTTGAAAACTCGGTTTTTCCTGCATATGGAAAGTCAACCAGTTGTCCGAGTAATTTGTATACCAATTGATGTTGATAGAAGATAGACTATCCATGTCGGGTATACCACGAAATATGTAGTTACGTTCTTTTTTTTGAATCGGGAAATAGTCACAATCGAAAGGCTCGCGATAACGCTTCCCTGAAACCATATCATACATCTTTTGTTTCTTAACAATACCTTTCTTAATCTTTTTAACATCCTTGATACCCGAAGTGTAATCTATCAATTCGAAGACCCCAGAATAGAATTCACCTAAGAGGGTAAAAAACTTTTCTTCACCAGTACTGTAGTTGATCTCGGCCAGCACACCTTGCTCAGGATACTTGAATGTCCATACACCAGATTTTGCGCCATTCTCAAATGTTCCTCTGACAGTTACAACACCTTGGGCATTGGCATGTTCCACAGTCGTCGGAAATAAAGTGTTTTTTGTCCAAATCGAATCTACAATAAATGCCATTTCTAGCGTAGAACAGCCATTGAAACTTATTGGTTTGACGGGGTGCTGGTATGTAACAGAGGTATTCTCTCCATCCTTTTCAAAACAGATTGTCAAGTAGTCTTCTTGAAGATTGGAATAGCTGACAACAGCCACATCCTTATTACGGTAGTCAACAATAGATTGTATTGTTCCATCAACCAAGAAAGCCCTGAAACAAAGGTTGCCCTTGGTGTCATACAAATGGGTATTACCATGTTGAACACCGCCATAATATTCAGCACTGCATACCAGCGTCCCATTTCTATTATACATATTAAGCATTCCACTCCTTTCATTATCTTTGAAAGATAAGGTGGCTCGCTCCGATGATTCCGAAGTCGACCATGTCCAGTCTCCATTCTTCATGTCGTTGATGTAATTGCCAGTAATATTCATACCGTACCTATCTTGATATGAATAGTATCCATCTTTCTTCCCTTCAGAGAAATGATAAGTTTCAATCCGACCTTCTCTGAAATAATGGGCTTCTCCATTTCTTTCGGCATTCTGGTAGAATTCATCCATACTTAGATTCCCTGTCAAAGGATTGTACGTTTTCCATTGACCTGTTGCTGTACCGTTTGAGAACATCCCTTGGCAATATAACTGCAATTGAGAAGTGTCGGCAGAGGATAGTGTAACCTGCGACATATCAGTGATGGTTCCATCAATATAAATCTGGCGATGTATGTTCGTATCGACGTAGCATCTAAAAGGACCGTTTGGTTCACCGTCCTTCAGCGTTATGATACAGATGCTTGCAGCAGGAATCCCGTATATCTCGGACCGGATTCGCTCATCGGTTCTTCCGTCTTCTGCAAAAATTGACTGCGGAAGCACTTCTCCACTTTCAGTGACCGCCCATAAGTATTGTTCATTGAAACGAATCCTGTTTCTTCCGGCAATTAAACATTGACCGTCTTTTACAAAGCTCTCTACCAACATTTCAGTGTCATTTTGAAGCAAATATTTTTTGTATATGGGTTGTTCTCCTGTAAAGTCAGTAATTTCTTTGATATACGGACTTCCCTTTGCATCATCTTCCCTCGCGTATCGGTATTCCCATCGAGTCATTTTTTTTATATTCCCTTGCAAATCATATATCTCTTCGCTTGCTAAATTATGGTTACCTTCATATTGCCTTGAAAGGGTACGAATTCCATTTTCGAATGTAATCTCTGTCCATATGTTGCCTAGTTCCGTGTAGCCCAAAAAAGTTCCTTGCTCCTTTCCATTTTTGTAGTTTCCAACAACTGCCACAGTTTTCCCGTCACTATGATACTCCTTGTATTGCCCATTTCTTTCGCCGTTAAGAAAAAAACTTTCTTCCTTTAGCACATTTTCCTCATTGTAGAGCTGTACAAGTCCCGATATTTCACCATCGACGAGAGTGTAGATAACATAGCCTCCTTCTTCCAAAGCCTCTTTCTTCTTCCCATTTAACTTGTCGTACCGCCCACGTTTCCGAATGCACTTAACATTGTGGCTTCTTCCATCGCGTTCCAAGAAAAGAAGACAATCTGGAGATTGATAGCCAGCAATAATATCGTCTCCATATTTACTGTAATCGAAAGGACGAAAACCAGCTTTCGTGATAGTTTGTTCAAACGTCCTTATGAATTTGTCTGACGCAAAACGATAAGATACCATCTCCACGCCATTTAAATCTGAGGTTACATAGAGCCATGCCATGGCTTTGTCTTCATCGTAGTAGTCAAGATCCAAAGCCCAAGTGGTTGTTGAGAAGTCCTCCGATGTGGATGTTTTTTGATAGCTCCATCCCATTTTTTCTAAATAGCCGTAGACTGTAGATGTTGTCTTCATGACACATAGTTTCTTTAAGTCTAACGCGGTAATGCTATGTTGCGACACTGAAGTGTTTTGACTTCCGTTCGACAGAACCCCTCCTATCGACTGCCCCAACATTTCTATTGTTGTAACCAACAAACAAAAAACAACTATTATTCTTTTCATATCTTTTTTTTTATAATCATATTTTCAGTAATAAAAGGTTTTTTTATTCCTCATTTCCAAGCGGTACCAACAACTAATGAAAAAAAACCATTTGTCTGATTCCCTGTTCCATCAACAATTGTCACGCTGAAAGGTATTACTGTTCCATTTGGAGCATTGTCGGAAATGTGTACTAAAAAGCCACTAGTTGAACTAGGATAGGTGGGAGGATGATGACTATAAGCTCCATTCCCAGACAAATGTGCAGTTCCAGACTCACAAACAACATATGAACTTGTACTACTAATTGAAAAAGTGGCAGATAAAGGATAGCCACCATTGAAGCTATAGTTAATGCCAATACGGAGATTTTCACCAGGTGTTATTAGGTAATCGTTAATACTTTCAAAATTGATGCTATATGAATCAAATTTAAAGGCGTTTCCGTTTGTATCCTGTGATGTTGTATTGTCATGCTCTGATTCGTGGTTTCCGTCTAGTGGATTGTCACGCTCAAGTTTTTCACATGAAAGAGCAAAAAGCAAGAGGAAAACAGAAAGAAAACTGTACTTAATATATTTCATAATCAAAAATTTAATGTATAACCGATTCCGAATCCATTATTTTGCGGGAAATATGATACAAATGCTCGACCATTACTATACTTGTCCGTGTTTTTTTTACCTTGAAGGTAAACATCAACCACATCATAAATCCACCATATTGCAGCACCGACCCAAAACAGATATGACATTACTTGGTAATCTTGTGCATTCTTAAAATGTTCATCCATATTGTCTTGGCTTGTTGCTTGGTGATATTTATCATACTCACTCTGAGAATATAAATGGAAACCAACGCCAGCAGCAATAGTACCATACACACCTAATGTTGTTCCTATGCCAGTTTTTTCACCATAAGTTACTTTATGTTGTCCAAGTCCTGGAACTGCAACCGATAATAATGCGTTAGTTGCTCCTCCCGTATTCCTATAAGATAACATCTTTTGATAACTATAATACATGCCATCTATACATACCGTTGTATATCCAATGGTATATCTGCCTGGCTTATCCATTTGTGACCTTATTTCAGAACGTAAGGGTTCTGATTCTGAGGTTTTAATTTCTTTATGGCTTCTTTTTGCTTTATGTGTTGTTGTCTTGACAGATTGTACGGGTATTTGAAAAGTGGCTTCTGTGGCAAGTATCAATCCAAATGTTTTATGTACAGGAAGTGATGGGGCTTTTCTTTCAAGATATGATTTTAAAGAATAATTGTTTGGCGATACTGAAATCTCTTTTGTTTCATATCCTCCAAGAGAATGATGATAAATAACAGTTATCGTACATGGCTGAATGTCGTTTTTCTTGGCGTATTCTAATACTAAATCAGACAGTTTTTTCTTCGTATTCTGGTAATTTGTTGTGCTAACTAATCGATAATTGTATACTGTATATTTTCTCTCATTGTCGAATCTTTCAACCCTATCAACATAATCTAGTTTTTGCTTTATTTCTTGTGTCTTAGTTGTTGTCAGTTCCAGTGCATCGTTATAGTTCCTACGAGCAGTAGCATATTGGTGATTATCTAGAGCAATGTCGCCATACCTACATAAATTACTGCTTTTACACTCGTTTATTTCTGAAAGGTAGTCTTTCTCTCTATTGGGATAAATATCTATTGCTGCATTATATTTTGTTATGGCTGACGTATAGTCTCCAGCATCTCTTTTTTCTCTAGCACTACAGATTAAAGACGTAAAATTGTTTTGTTTTTTTCTTTCTATTGCTAACGCCTGATCCTGTCTGCATTTTTCTATTTCTTCATTATATTCGCTTGATTTTTCGGGCCAGAAAGCCAACGCCTCTTGGTATTTCTTTAATGCTTCTTCATACTCACCATTATTAGCGTATTCCCTTGCTCGATTTATAATGGTATTAAACTCATTGGTTCTCTGTTGTTCTGCTCGTTCTTTCTCTTTTTGCTTGATTTTATTTATTGCCTGTCGTACTTTTGTGGTGGAGCAGAATCGGATTGACACCACACTTCCACCATCTGTATCAGAAAAGGCAAGCATGAATAGAGACAGCAGCGATGAATTGGATCTTGCATCACAATATTGCAAAATGGCACCATAATTCTCGTCTTTGTAATACGCATAATATCTTGAATAATCTCTGTAAGAATACATTAAGCCAGAACCATTTTCCTCAATATGATCAGGCTTGCCGTATGTCTCCTCCAAATATGTCTTAATTGCATTATATTCGGATAAGGCATTGTCCGAACTATATGAGTATTGATACCCCCACTCAACTTCCCGAACATAACCACTTTCTATGGAAAGATATAGCACGTGTTTTTCCAACCAGGTATCCCGGTACTCAATAATCTTTACCCCATTTTCATTCTTTGAAGACCTCATTGAAATATCGTGGTGCTTTGAAATGATAGATTTGGCATTTGCTTCCGAAGTTCCAATTGGTATATCAAACGGAACCATCCTCCTAAGTTCCGACTGACAGAACGAGGTTGATACAATTGTCATTGTTAAAAGGAAAAGAATTACTCTCTTCATCTTTTATTGTTTTGTCGCCGTTCTGTCTCCCGGATTGGCGGTTGTTAACTCAAAAAAAAGCATGGAGACAATGTCGTTGGTTTCAAATCACAGAGGTTTTGCCCGACCTTAGATAGCTTGAAACTTTATAACTTTATCCCATGCTGTGGATATGTTGACACCCGAAGGCATAACATACCAAACAAGCAAAGGCATCAGTATCGAAGTCTGCTATCTAATTAGAAATGGGCAATTTCTGCGATAGACCTATACGAATGCTTTTATTGCTTCGTTTAGACAACTCGCGTCTAAATCAAATGCAAAAATACACATTTTTTCTGATACTGTGCCTTTGTGGGATAAAGTTCTTATTCAATTATAAGAAAGTCAATGTCTTGTGAGACGGCATTTTTATCATAACGTCTGTTTAAGTGAGTGATTTACTTCAATTTCTAACGCAAAATTGTTATTCTCGGTCAGAGAACAAATAAAAAAGGAGACCACATCGGATCTCCTTGGGTTGTCAAAGGCGGCTAATGAAGTACTTGACCTTCTCTTTCGCCACAATCCAAAGGACATGAAGAAAGAAACATTGGTTGTCATTGAGAATCATGGCTCATCCTCCTCCAAAATCTTAAACTTATTGAAGCTATAGAAAGCATTGTCATCGTTCTCCACTTCTTTCTCTTCCTGTTCGTTTAGGGCTGCTTCTATCTCATCTTCCGTTGCCACATTCTTCCCTGTCTTTTCGCTCACATATTCAGCAGCCTCTTCCAGACTGTTGAAGTAAGCAGAGCCATCGAGAGAATCCAAGATATAACGTTCCGGAAAATAGCTTTTGCCGTCCACATCGTTGGTCTCATAGATAATCTCGCCGGGTTCCTCAGAGCGATAGTAGATTTGGATGTTGGGGTACTTGGTTTTCAGGAATTTTCGCCACTGTTCCAGTTGAGACCACGCTGACATTACACTCATATTAAGGGTGCAGCCGAAGAAACCGTAATCCACAATCTCACCACGACAGAATATCTCATTCCAGTCGCCTCCGAGAAGAGAGACAAGGCATCCGCACCATAGTTTACCAAAGCCGTTCTCTACAAGGGGGTCGGGAAGGGAGTTGAGGTGGTCGATTTTTTCCTTCAAGTCCACCAGCTCGCCTTTGTTCCCACAGCAGCGATACTCTGTGAAACACCAGTTAGGCATACGCACCTCCTTCCATCATATTGCAGGTTCGTTCACGGTAGCTATCGAGGGTCATCCAGCAGCAGTCAGAAAGATTGAATTGGTACTTGTCCTCCAGTTCCTTCCTCATAAAGTCCTCGAAGTCCTCATATTCTTCGCTTTTTCGTTTTTCGTCTTCTGTGAGCTTAATTTTTACAACCTCGCCAACACAGAAGTTTAGCAGGATTAAATAATTGGGTTCCATAATTTTGTTAATTGATTCTATAACTGCGTATTAAATTGATTTTTGTCGCCGAGGGATATAGACGGGAAACCTTGTGGCGGGCTGCAAGTTGGTTTATTACCTCCAGATCCACCGCCACCTTAATACCGTCTGAGCATTCCGGCGTAGTGATTAGAAATTCATATCTTATTGTCATCGTGTTAAGGTGTTTGGGCATAATAGATTGAAAAAATGAGTGGGCAATACACAGTGACATATTTTTATAATAACTTGGGCATTTTATAGTACTCTCCTATAATATATATAGTGAAAATCAAGTAAATATGCCCGCTAATGAAATATGTAGTGTGTAATGTCCGTAGGAGAGTATTATATGCTCTCCGAGGTGATAGGGCTAAGGTGTGAGATTGTAGCGTTTGATGAGTCGTTGAACTGTTGTAGGCTGGAATTTATAGCCTTTCGAGGTCTGGAATCCTTCATCATTCAGTGTGTCGGCCATCTGTTGAAGCGATAGTCCTTGACCTACCAGAGAGCGGAGCAATGCCACTGCCCTTTTATTATTGGGGTTCTCATGGGCTTTCTTTCTGTTGGTCTCGTTACTGGCTTTTATGGCTGCTTGGTGTTTATTCATTAGGTGTTCAGGATTACCAAGTCTGCATCCTCGGCTCTTTTTGGCTTGGAGTGCTTGCCTGGTTCTTGTTGCTGTCAGCTCTGCCTCATATTGGGCTATGGCAGAGACGATGTGAATCATCATCTTATTGGCTTGGGGGAAATCGCAAAAGACTATCTCAACATCAGATTCCAGCAGTTGGGAAGTAAAGGCTACGTTTCTTGAAAGCCTATCCATCTTCGCCACAATAAGATTCGCTCCAGTCTTTCGGCATAATTCCAGAGCCTCTTTCAGTTTGGGTCGATCGTTATGTCTTCCGCTTTCAACCTCGACAAACTCAGCGATTGTTTTCTTGTCCTTTAGGTGTTTTTCTATGATTTCCCTTTGTGCTTCAAGTCCTAGTCCTGAATATCCTTGTTTCTGTGTGCTGACCCGAAGGTAAGCGATGTATTGATGTTTCATAAGCGTGTAGGTGTTAAGAGAAAAGAGGCCGTGATACTTTCTTTCGATTTCTCACAGCCCCTTTCGTTAGTGGGTTAAACTAGTTTGTCGGCATACTTACGATAGATGTACTCCAGCAGGATAGACTTGATACACTTGGCCTTGTCGCTCTCATAGTAGGTAAAGTAATAGGTTCTCGGATTGCCCATTCTGTCTGAGCCTCCATATTGCCCTTTGTACTCTCCTGGCTGAAGGAAGCGATACCAATACTCAAAAATACTGGTGTCTGTGTTCTCGTATTGCAGATAGAGTTCCACAAAGATTCTGCCCCTGCTATAGTCAATGCCGTCAAAAGTGCTGTTCCAGTCGTTGCCCTTTCTACGTTCATGGCTAATGTTGAGGTGCTTGTTTCTTTTGGATCCGTAATTGAATGTGCCAGTTTCCTTGACAATTCTGATTACGGTAGATTCTTTCAGATTCAGCAGTTCTTTTTCAGTCAGCGATTCAATTATCTCCAACTTCCTTTTAGGCTGATACCGTTTGAAAATTTCGATGTTAATGTCTGTCATGGCGGTAGTAGTTTAGATGGTTATGACAAGGCTGGGCGAAACCCTGTTTGTTCTAGTATAGTCCTCATAGTTAAGGTCGGGATAAGCCATCTTGAATGTGTTTAGGTCAAAAGAACTACGAGTAGAGGCGAGTTTCCGGGTAATCTTCATTGTGTCCGTTTGCCAGGATCGGATGTCAAGTAGTTCCATACGTTTCATGATACCAGCCTTGATTTGGTTCAGCTGTTCCTCCGCGTTAGCCTTTGTTTCCATCAGGCTTCGGATTAACGACTCTTGGGTACGGATGTCAGTAGGTACATCATAAGGATTGTTGAACGGCTTACCTTCAAGATAGGTCTGCAACAGTTCCTCACAGATGTCAGAGGGAATTCTTTGGATGGGAATAATCTCTGCAATGTGGTCTTTCTCAGTTTCTCGAATATGAATGACGGCAAGATTTCTGACCTTTGCATCGGGATTGACAAGTGTAAAGTAGTAGGCGTAGATAGAGAGCTGATACCGGGCTTTCTTCATGTTGTCGTTGGTCGCCTTAGCCCAAGTCTTAAAGTCGTAGAGGTCGAAAGTGTCCTCATCCACTCTGCTCACAAGGTCGATACTTGAAGCGTAATGTTTGAGGTCTGATACAAGATACTCATTCGCCTCTGCCACGATGTTGTTTTCTTTGCAAAGACGAATATAGGATTTTACCTGTGGGGAGTTGTCGTTGATCCATTCGCTGTTGAAACGCTCTATGGATTTGTGGATTTCCGTTCCTCGTCTGGTTGCATTTTCGAGGATGGCAGCAGGGATTTTGTCAAAGACGTTAGCCAATCCAAGCTGGGTGGAAATTGCTGTGGTGATTCCTGAGAGCTCGGTTTTACCTAAAAAATAACGGTGTTCTTCTTCATTAAAGACAACGCCGCAAGGTTTGAGTTCGATTCTTTTCTTCATGGTTATTTCTGATTTTGGAGTGTCTGTCTACGAGCTGTAAACATAGCCTTGATTTCGGGATTTGATTCTACTTCTTGCTGATGATCCATGTAGAGCGACAGCAAGCCATTCACGTCCTTGGAAGCATTTATGGCGTTCTTGATGGCCGTGTTCTTGTCAATGGGCGGCTGTGGTTTGGGAGAGGCAGTCTTGGTTGTTGTGGTTCTGCGGCTCCCTTTGTTTTGACTGTATTCCTCGCTATCAATCTCCGGGGAATCGTCAATACAGAAAAGGGCGTTCATTGCATACTTTCGGGCATAGGATGATGCTGCTCCGCTGATTTGAGCTGCATCCATACCTGTTTTCTCGCTGGCGTGTTCTGCCTCACTTGTTGTTGAAATGGATTCTCCCTTGTCGTTAAAGAGGGTGAGCGTGGTTTTAAGGAATGTCCGGCCACAATGTTCTACCACCTCATCGTCGAAGCGGATGCCACAGTTTCTCTCGGCAAGGAGGGGTTTGAGGGCGGCCTGAATGTCCTCCAGACTGCGATACTTGAAATTGCCGAATTTGTTGTAATTGTTCTTCGGCACATTGAGGTTTTGCTGAATGTGAATCAGCGATTTTAAGATTTCTTCCATGATTATTACTGTTTTTGAAATGTTTTAACGTTAATTAGAGGTTCGTCTTGTTGGTGTAAAATTTGATAAAGGGCACAAAAACAAGGGTCTGCAAGATTTCAACTTCTAATATGGTTTACTATCTTACAGACCCTCGTTTCTCTGAGAGTGTCGGTTTTGTGATAATCAAGCGTATATTACAACGCCATATTCCTCACATATCCGTTTTTCGTAGTCTTCGGTTTTCTCAACATCTTCGTCTATACAGGAAACGAGTTGGTCAAGATAAACCTCTTCATGTGTGATTGGTGGTGTGTCGTTATCGGGTTGAATGTCGATACGGAAAAGGTCTTGCCCATAGTCGTAGGTGATTTTGACTATTCCAGTAATCTTGAACCCTTGGACGTGGAATTGGAGGCCGTCGGTGATTGTCTTTACTGTCTTCGGATCTATGCCCCATGACATCATAATCTCGGCTCTGTTCTGTAGGATGGCCATAATATACCTGGCTATCTCTATGTCTTCGTCTGTTGCCATATCAATCAACCTCCTCTCCGTAGTATTCCTTCATGTAGCAGCTCTCACACAGGCTGCCGTAGTCATTCACATCGCTCCTGGACATCGGTTTGCCACAGTATTCGCAATGCCTGACGGTCTCTTCATGTACATATCTGGCCACCTCAAAGATAGAAGGGCCACGGTGAATGATGGTGATTCCTGTTTTCTTCGGTTTGCTCATAATCGTAGGTATTAAAAGAAACTGAAATTTAGATAGTTGTTGCTAGGATCGGCGGCACGGAGGTATTCATCCATTATCTCCAACATTCTTTCCGGTGTCAGTTCCACCCTTTTCAGGGATTCTTCGATTTCACGTCTCACTTCCGGTTTCTGGACGTTGAGGGTGGCGATTTTTCCCATGCCAGCCCGCCAGTCTTCCCTGGACACTTCAAATGAGTAGTCATATAGCTCTCCGTTGTAGCATATATCCAGAGCGTCAAGGATATGGTAAAACTCCTCGATGAGCCAGTTGAAGTATTCCACCTGGGCATAACGTACATCGTATTTTGATGCCACATGCAACCTACATCCCATCACACACCTCCTTTCTTTCTGCTGCGACGGGCATACCTTCGGCACCGCAGTTGGCAAATTGAATCTCGTTGACAATGCCGTAGAAGTCATCTTTGGTTAAATGGGGATAGCAGTCTTTGTAGGAATCATAAAAGAGGTCGGCGGGGAGTCCGGGCTGATAGGTGAGGTAGTCGCTGATAATCTCGTACATTTCCCAGTACTCATCCTCTTTCTGATAATTGGGGTCGTAGCTTCTCCAGTTCATACCGAAGCAGCCGTTGGAGTTATCGATGTGGGGATATTTCTTTTGGCACTTCTCAATGATATGGCAGACGAATTTGAGGCAGTTCTTCAGCTCGCTTTTGATGGTGAACTCCTGGTCGGTATGGGGTTCATAGTAGCCGCAGGAAATATTGAGGGCACAGACGGCAAGTCCACGCTCTTTTAAAGTAGCCACATCGGTCATAGCCCCATGCGTCTCCTTATAGCCAAACTTCTCAAAATCGATGTCGGCAAGGAAGTCTTTGCTACACAGCTCACCCCAGATAGAAGTGATTAGGTCGCCGCCGTTCCGTCGGTCGCATTGCAATACGAAACGGCAGTCATCAAAGAAGGAAAGGTCAACAGCGGAGGAGCCCATACATCCTATCTCCTCGCCAACAAAAAAGGCACATTTGATAGCATCATACTTTTGCAGACATTTCAAGGATACCCATATACCATTTTTATCATCGGCTCCTAATCCCTCCTGTCTCTTGTTCTTTAGGGAGAAGCCAACAATATAGTCCTTTGTCTCGATGGCTCTGAAATCTTTGCTGTGGATGTCCTGCACTTGGTCAATGTGGGCAACAATACAAGGATATTCGGTCGCAGTTCCTTTCACGACAAGAAGGTTTCCGGTAGGGTCTGTGGTCACGGTGGCTCCCTGTATGTTGTTCAGGATCCACCAGCGTATGAATTTCCGCATCCGTTTCTCCCTCTTGGAAGGGGAGTGGATTTCGTAGAGTTGTTTAAGTAATTGCATATTTTTCTTTGTGTTGTGAGAATTGGGAGAACAACATTTCTGTCATCCTCCCTATCTCGTTTAATAATTTATGCGGCCATCTTCTTGCGGTAATAGAAGAAGGGCTTGCCTGTACGCTTGTTGATGGTGTCGTAGAACTCACCTTCATAAACAAATGCTTCCTTACGTTCAACCAAGGTGTCGAGCGTCTTTTTGCTTATGGCAAAGGCTTCATAGACCTTGGTACCTTTGTTCCAACGGTAGATTTCTGTTATTTCGTTCTCATTCTCGAAGTACTGATGGTCATACTCGCTCCAAAACCAGTTTTCTTCCTTGTACTCCTGCTCGGCGGTTTCCTTACAGTTGACACAGCAATAGTATTCTTCGGTAATCTCTGAATACACGCCGTTCTCCTTGATGTAGTTGTAGCCGCAGGTATTACAATGAGATGTTTCAGGAGTATACACATACATATCCTCTCCCTCGCACCAGGTGAAGTCATCGAGGCGGTTTTCATCACAGCTTATTTCGCTTCCATGAAACAATACGGTTACGGTGTCGTTATTAGTGTAGCAGTCATGGTAATCGTCATAGTTGCCATCCTCTTCATCGCCGTCGATACTCCCTTCTGTAGTGTCGAGTGAGTATTGGGCAGAATCGGTAGGATGGTTGTAGGCTCTCCTGTTTCGGATGTCATAGAATTTGAAGCTGTCTTGATACGATAGTGTGTCATAGGTTTCCAAGTTGCAGTCGATGTAGAAATTCTTGTCAGCCAAGGAATTCCCTTTTATATCTACAAATTCAGTAGAGTCTCCACATCCTGCCCCCACTTTCTTGTAGCCGTCGATCTTGTCTTCCCGGATTAAGGCATCGATAAGGGCTCGTTTAAGGACATCGTTGCAGTCGGTAGCGTATTGGCGTTCCGCTAATCTCCATACAATACCATCCTCGTCATAGCATTTGTTGTAAATGATGCAGCGGGCGATAATCTTCCCATCCTCGTTGGTAAGGTAGGCGGCAGAGGCATCCACGGCATCATCGTAGAAGGAATCCAAGTCCCTGTTCACCATGCAGCTATGGAAATCTCCTACACAGGCATCGGAGGAGTAGATTTTGAAGAATTCGTCGCTGACGGTGAGTTGGTTCTTGGGCATCGTTCCCATGGTATAGGTCTGCCATTCTTGGGTGAATTCTTCGCAGAGGAATCCTAGGACTTGTTCGGGGAGCGTCCGGCCAAAGTCTGTTTCAAGGATAAGGGCACGAAGCAGTTTTCCGGCCTTCATCTTGTAGACGTTTCCATTGTTATGGTTGACGTAACGGACGGACTTGCTGTCTCCGTCTTCGCATAGCCCTTCCTTGTTGTCGGTCTCGTAGGTGTCGGAATGGTAGGTGGTGTTGATGAGCTGGACGGGGTATCCCTTGTCCTTCCCGCTTTCGACGATACGCTCCGTCATGACCCCCTTGAGCTGGGACATGGAGCTGATATGAAGAAGGGAGTAGTCGTTGGTGATTCGTGCCTGGTGCAGCAGGTCCTTGTTCTTCAGGTAGGCGAGGAGTATCTTGTTCTTCCTGGATTTTTCCCCATTGCCGTGTTCCACTAGGCCGAAGTAGGCCTGGAACTCTTCGTAATTGTCAAACTGATAGTACAGCATGTCGTTCTTGAATTTTAAAGGTTTGAAAATCTGATAAAACAAAAAAGAGGGGAACCCGTACCACGTTGGATTGTGATAAAGATTCCCCTCGATGGGTCGGGAGCGAAAAAAGCCCCCTATGACAAGAACCACGAGTAGCCCTCTTCGTCTGTTCCGTTAAGGGCGTTCTGTAGGCCAATTGTCATGTCTACTGCATTCTGATTTCTTTCTGCGAATTTGTCAATATAGCTTGATTTCACAGATTCTGTCAGTAGCTGTAAGAAGTTCCAGCATGATATTCCATCCTCTCCTTCTCTTTTGCAGAAGTTGGGGTTGTTGAAATATCCACGTGTGGCTTCGTTTACTGCCTGGTCCCCGATAAGAAGGGGCGGCAGCTGGTGTTGTTCTGCTGTAGGGAGTGCTTGATACAATCTCATCCTCCCGATGATGTTGCAGAATTGCTGCTCGGTCATCCTTGTTGATTGAAGGTCGCCGAGTTGTGTCAAGATGTTCTCACGCTCAGGGTTGAATGTGGTGAAGAGTTCCATCGTCTTCTGAAACACGTCGGCTTCAGTTAGACACTGGATTACACCACTGTTTCCGCTACAAGATAACATCATATTGCTACAAACTCTAACTTGCCAGCCCACGAAAACTTTGAATTTCTGTGGTGTGGCGGTGCGATAGAGTTGATCGTCGGCATAGTTGCGCACTCCACCTATAGTGAGGTTTACAACTTGCCCGTTGACTTCGCGGCTCAGACCTATAACGTGGCTTACAAATGCCATACGTTGATAGTAAAGTGTCCGGTCGCTGTCGGTCAGTTCGTTCTGTTTCTTGTGGATAGCTTCCGGCCGTCTCCCTTGTATCGGGTGGCTTGTTCGTATCTCCACAGGTGTCAAGCTTCCAAATACCTGTTCGGCGGCAGCTCTCACCGTCTTGATAAAATTCGTGTGTGAGATAGTGAGAGAATTGTCAGCCCATGTCGGTATGAGGTTGTTTGAAAGTTCCTCCAGCGTCACGGCTTGGGTATTACTTTCAATGAAGTTCGGGTGATTGTCAGGGTCGAGGCCGTTGATGGTCCCGGCTGTTGCTGGTTCACCCAAGTCGAATTGTTTGTTTAAAGACAATCGCCCCTCGAAAGGAGCGACTGCGGTTGTTGTTTGTTTTGAATCCATTACTCGGTTAAAGTGTTGGTTTCTAATTCGGTTGTTTGTTTTTTAATCGGCTTCGCCTTTTTGTCGAGCTGCTTGCGTATCTTGCGGCTGTTACGAGCCACGACAAGCAGGATTTCGAGAACGGCGATGACGATCTGCTCGGTTTTGTCGATAGAGGACATTATTCATTGGGAATCTCCTCCTGTGTGGCATGAGCAGCGGCCACGGTTGCAGCTTTGCGCTGGCGAATTTTGTTAATCTGGTCTTTCAGCTCCAGAGAAAGCACGGTGAGGCAGACAATGTCAGTCAGCACTCGAACCGTTTTAAGAAATGCGTTCATGATTGTTGTTGTTTTGTTATTTTGTTATTATTCTGTTTAATTTACTGTATTTGTGTTTTATATCATATATAAGGCTTTCAGACCATAGTTTTTCGGGTCCATCGAAAAAAAACGTGAAAAGATTTGTTATTTTTTAAAACAGCAGCATATTTATATATATAATAATAAATAAACTATAGTGATATGAGACATTTTCTTACAATTATCCTTTCTGTGTTATTGAGTGGGGCAATCCTCCTTATTCTACCTAATGTTTTACCGGTATCTCATCAATTGATTACTGTCATAGAAATAATTATCTCTCCTGTTGAACATTATTTAGTCAATTATTTATGTAAAAGGTTAACTAATAGAAAGACAGGGTAATAAAAACCTTAATACAGAGTCCAGTAGAAACAAAAATACCACCCCGAAGGGTGGTGTTGTTATTAATCACAAGCTGACGATAGAGTGCTTTCGACCAATATACTTTAGGGTCTTATACATAGTCAAAGTCGCCAATCAGTATAGTTCGGTCTGCTCTTCGCAGTGAACCCTGATGTGGTTTGCTTGTGAGTTTTTTTCTGTTCGTATATAAGGGTTTTGATGGCTTTTGAGACGGCGGAAATAATGGCTGAGAAAGGCAATAAAAACAGTCTTTTCTCGTTGTTTATCTTATATTTTAGACTACATGAAAAGTATCACCATATTAGACAGCACATTTGAGAAGGAATTGAAGCTGCAGATTGCACCTGAACTTAGAGCCGGATTCCCTAGTCCGGCAGAAGAGTACTTACATGATAGCCTGGACTTCAACCGTGACCTTATCAAACACCCCGAGTCGACTTTCTACGGTCGAGTGTGTGGCGACAGCATGATTGAGGCGGGAATCAATGATGGTGATATTGCTGTTATCGACAAAAGTCGGGAGCCTCACAATGGTTCTATCGTGGTGGCATTCATCAACAAGGAGTTTACAATAAAGTACCTCGACACCACTCACAAGGATGAAGGGTATATAGAACTGAGACCCGCAAATCCCAAGTACAAGCCAATCAGAATAGACCAGACTGACGATTTTGAGGTGTGGGGAGTTGTGGTATATACAATTAAGCCCTGGAACTAAACAACAATACTATGGACAATATAGAACAGCTTGTAAAGGCATACGTCAAATACTGGGAAGAGTATATTGAACAGGAAGAATACAAGTGGGAAGCGTTGGCACATTTCCAGCTCAATTGGAAAAACAAAATCCCCATATACGACCGAATATCCAATTCTTTAATCAAGGCTAAGAATCTGCTCAATTCCCAGAACTACACACCTCGAAGTATGCTCAAAAAAGTATGCCTGAAAAAGCCGAAAGAGGTGAGTGGTCTTATTACAGCTCTGTTTGATGAGAAAAATGGTTTAGAGAGTAGAGTCCGGGATTTCATTACAGGTTTTGAGGATTTGGTATATATCATAGCGCATGAGCAAGATAACGATTGGGATTGGTTGGATAAGCTGGAAAACAATAAACTTAGCTCATATCAAGACCCTCATGCCATTTCGGTTTACCTCTTTATGCGCCATCCAGAGAGTCACTACATTTACAAAAGTAGGCTGTTTGACACTTTTGCGGAAATGTCGGGTTATCCCATTCAAGAGAAAGACCGGATTAAGAAATATGTGGAATACGAAAGGTTTTGTGACTCAATCAAAAAAGTATTGCTGACCGAAACGGATTTCATTAACAACACCTATGAAAAGTGGTTGAATAGTCACAAGTATATAGACCCCAATTATAATCTTTTGACTCAGGATTTTATATATACCGTTTGCATACATTTGAATGGAGATTATTACGCCAAATCGGGAAATACTACACCAAAGGTGGTTAATGTGGACGTTATTCCTTCTGCAAGTGTGAGCAAAACGACAATTAATAGAACTCCTGCTGCTCGTGTGACAAAAAACACCAATTATCTTGGCATCTACGAGAACAATAAGCGTAAAGGTTTGAATGGGGAGTTGTGGGCGTTGAACTATGAGAAGGAACGATTAAAACAACTGGGAATCTGCCATAATGTTGAACACTCCTCTATTGTTCGAGGTGATGGTTTGGGCTATGATATATTATCTGTGGAAGACGATGGTGAGACGGAACGTTATATTGAGGTCAAAACTACTACTGGAAGCGAGAACCAACCATTTTTCTTTTCTGACAATGAGTTAAGGGTTAGCCAACAATACAAGGAACATTACTACCTCTATCGGGTCTATGATTATGACGATGATTCCAAGTCTGCGAGTGTAACAATCAAATCAGGCAGTCTTGATGATTTGAATGCTCGACCAATCTCTTTTTCAGCAAGCCTATAAACATGAATTACTTTGCCGTAGTTGATTGCGATAACTGCTATGTTTCCTGTGAGCGTGTTTTTCGACCTAACCTCAACGGAAAGCCTGTTGTCGTACTCTCTAATAACGACGGCTGTGTAGTGGCTCGTTCCAATGAGGCAAAGAAACTGGGCATCAAAGCAGGAACACCATACTTTAAACTTGCTCAACAATTCCCTGACCAGAAGATTGCCGTTTTCTCCAGCAACTATGAACTTTACGGCGATTTGACGGGCAGGGTAATGGCAATAATACAACAAGAAGCACCAGACTATTTCCGCTACTCCATTGACGAGGCCTTTGTGATATTGAAGGGGATGGAAAACGTGAATCTCAAAGCTTGGGGTGAACAACTGCATAAGACCATAAAACAACGTGTGGGCATTCCTGTCAGCATTGGTATAGCACCCACAAAGACTCTCGCAAAGATGGCTTCACATTATGCCAAACACTATGCCGGGTACAATCATTGCTGCCTGATTGATGATGACGAGAAACGAAAGAAAGCCTTGAAACTCTATCCAATCGATGAGGTTTGGGGTATAGGACGGAGGTATGCTGCCAAACTTGAAAACCTTGGAATACATACGGCTTTTGATTTCGCCGAGAGAAGCAGGGAATGGATAAATGCAACATTCAATAAGGTGGTGGTTTTAAGAACATGGAGAGAACTGAACGGCGAGGATTGTGTGCCGAATGATGAGCCAGCCAAAAAGAAAAGTATCTGTGTCAGCCGTTCCTTCCCTGGCATGATTAGCGACATTGACCAACTGAAAACTTACATTGCCAACTATGCCGCCCGATGTTCCGAGAAATTGAGAAAGCAGAATACCGTGGCTTCTGTGGCAGGTGTATTTCTAAGCACAAACCCTTTTCGAGAAGACCTGGAACAATATCACAACTTTAGCGAGGTGGATCTGCTAACACCGTCCAACTCCAGCATTGTGATATTGAAGAAAGCTATGGAGGCACTTGAAAAAATATATCGTCCGGGACTGCAATATAAACGTGCCGGAGTGATAGTTTTGAGCATGGAGAGTGGAGGTGGAATACAGACTAATTTTCTCGATTTTGATGCGGAACGGTTTGAGAAGATGAAGCAGCTCGACAAGGTACTGGACAGATTAAACAAAGTGAACGGTACAGAAACGGTCATCTTGGGGGCACAGCAGTTCAAAGGCAAAGACAGCAGGGGGAAAGCCACACAGTTCGCAGATGCAATAAAACATGATTTTAAAAGTCCGAATTACACTACCCGGTGGAGTGATATCATCCAACTGAAGTAAGTCGATTATATTAACATGGATAGTATCTTTTCAGTAAGTCGGTCTGTCAACTTCTTATCATCACACTTGCGAATTGCCTGCAACAGCTTATCCTTATTACTATCACCAAATACTTTGTCTGTAAGGTTGTCCATTACATTTAAACCAAGATCTCCAATGTAATGTTGCGTTACCCGTGGATCACTGTGGTTCAATGCTACCTGCAGTTCGTCGGTAGATGCTCCTCTGAGGTGTGCCGTCCTACTAAAAGAGTGCCTGCTGACATGAAATGTAAGAATCTTGTCTATCTCAGCTATCGACGCAATCTTTTTCAAGCCGATGTTGACAATAGTTTCCTGGCTTTCTATTTTATCGTCAACCTGCTTTTGTTGCTCAAGGGGAAGTAGCGTGAGTTGCTCCACTCCTTCAAATTTTGGCAGGCTGCTATATTGAGTCAAGAAAGGAAACAGAAAATCTTCTTTGGGTTTATCCTCATCCCAATAATTCTCCAGTATTTTTGCTGCCTTTAGTGCTTGTTTGCTGTTGTATGGTTTCTGTACTTTTCGCATAAGGTATTGCAGACGGTACTCTCCATCTGAATATGTCACATTTCCCATCCTCAATAGAAAGATGTCCTCTATCCGAATTCCAGCGTTATAGTACGAGAATAGGAATATGTTGCGTATATGCCATAGTTTTGATGTTTTGGGGATTGTCGCTTCTTCTATTGCCTTGATTTCAGATGGGGTTAGTTGTTCTTTGTGTGTTTTTATAACCGATGGCATCTCGTAGCGCATAAATGGGTTGTCATTCACCTCAATTAGACCTTCTCGCATCATGTCGTTAACAATGGCACGAAAAATCTTCAGATGACGATGTATGGTGTTGGGATGTAGCCTCTTTGATGCATTACGTTGATTTGGTAAGACCCTTAGATAAGCTTCATATTCTTTGACCATTTCTAACGTCAAATCAGGAATCATTATAGTTCCCTTGTGGCGATTCTTTGCAAAGTCCTGAAACTTAACGAGAAAATCACTGTATGGCTTACTTGTATTTATGCTGCCACGCATTTTCAGTATCTCAATGTGTTGTTTTAAGTACTCCTCAAATGTATATTCAACGTGGTTCTGTTCATAGGCAGTCCTCAACAAATTCATAGTGACAACCGCGTGTCTTTTCTCCAATTCGTGGTATAAATCCTCGATCTCTTTTCTGCGTAGTTGTAACTTGGCGTTCAGTTGTGCATAGTCAGGGTTTGTACGCCGTATCTCTTGTTTTGCATTATTCCATTCAGACTCCTTTACTTCTACTCCAGTAGAAAAACGCCATGGTCTACGTTCAATAGTAGTGCGTAGCATCACAGACCTGAGACCACGCTTATTATCTCTGCTATTTAGCTCAAAATTAATAGAAAACGTCATAATTATAGGTTTTGTACATGATGCAAAAATACGAAATAATAATGAAATAACGGCAATTTTACTGAAACATTTTCGTTAAAATTTTTGTAAATAATTGTTGGATATCCTGTAGGACAACTAAATTTACTGAAACAATACTGAAACATATCTGGGTTTTTAACACTTTTTAATACCTGTTAATGCAATTTTTAAAAACCATAGATAGCTGATATAAAGTAATTTGAGCGAAATATAGAGAATTAAGAAGAACAATTTAGTTTCCAGGTAGGACAACGAAAAGGCACCGATTCCGGTGCCTTTTTCGTATATAGTACCATAAGCTTCCATATCCTTCCAGTGCCCTTCTATTCCCCTACCGTTCCCCTACCATTCCCCTAGCGGGTGGCCACCCTCCGATTGTTAAAAACTTTTTCCCGCCATGCCGCTTTTTGTTCGTATTTTTGCAGTCGCGCAACGCGTGTTGTGCAGCCGTATAATATACTGATACCATATATAATAGACCCCGATGGCAAAAAAGAGCGACTCCGAATCGCCCCTGATGCGGCAGTATGCCGAGTTGAAGAAGAAGTTCCCCGACGCCCTGCTGCTGTTCCGCGTGGGCGACTTCTATGAGACCTTCGGCGACGACGCCCGCAAGACCGCCGGCATCCTCGGCATCACCCTGACGCGCAAGATGGCCGGCGGCGGCGAATACACCGAGCTGGCCGGAGTGCCCTACCACGCGCTGGAGCAGTACCTGCCGCGCCTGGTGCGGGCCGGCCTGCGGGTGGCCATCTGCGAGCAGCTGGAGGACCCCAAGACCGCCAAGGGACTGGTCAAGCGCGGCATCACCGAGCTCGTTACCCCCGGCGTGGCCTACAACGACATGGTGCTCGAGGTCAAGGAGAACAACTTCCTCTGCGGCCTGCACCTCACCGACAAGGTGCATGGCATCAGCTTCCTCGATGTCTCCACCGGCGAATTCTACGCCGCACAGGGCGACCTGGCCTATATCGACAAGCTGCTGGCCAACTTCCGCCCGTCGGAAATCATCCTGCAGCGCAAGCGGCTGCACTGGTTCCACGACCACTTCGCCGAGAAGTACTACACCAACACCTTCGACGACTGGGTCTTCCAGCCCGACTTCGCGCAGGAGCTGCTCCTGAAGCAGTTCGGCACCACCTCGCTGAAAGGTTTCGGCGTGGACGACCTCGACATGGGCATCATCGCCGCCGGCGCGGTGCTGCACTACCTGCAGGACACACAGCACACACAGAACACCAACATTTGCAGCCTCACCCGCGTGGAGCGCGACCGCTACGTGTGGCTCGACAAGTTCACCATCCGCAACCTGGAGCTCGTGGCTTCGCCCAACGACGGGGCGCGGACACTGCTCGACGTCATCGACCAGACACTCACCCCCATGGGTTCGCGCCTGCTGCGCCGCTGGATGCTGATGCCGCTGAAGGAGGTCGCCGCCATCGAGGAGCGCCTCGGCGTGGTCGACGCCCTGCTGCGCAATGCCGACCTGCGGCAGGCGCTGCAACAGCAGGTGAAGCTCATCGGCGACCTGGAGCGCCTGATAACCAAGGCCGCCGTGTCGCGCATCAATCCCCGCGAGGTGCTGCAGCTGAAGCGCTCGCTCGACGCTGTGGCCGAGGTGAAGCGCCTCTGCGCCCCGCAGTCCGGCGCCCTGGCCTCGCTGGCCGAGCGGCTCAATCCCTGCACCTCGCTGGCCGAGCGCATCGGTCGCGAACTGCGGGACGACCCGCCCGCCAAGGTAGAGAAAGGGGGCGTCATCGCATCTGGCGTCAACGCCGAACTGGACGAGCTGCGCTCGATGTCCACCTCCGGCAAGGACTACCTCGCCTCGCTGCAGCAGCGCGAGAGCGACGCCACCGGCATCCCCTCGCTCAAGATTGGCTTCAACAACGTCTTCGGCTACTACTTCGAAGTCTCCAACGTGCACCGCTACAAGGTGCCCCACCACTGGACCCGCCGCCAGACGCTGACCAATGCCGAGCGCTACATCACGCCCGAACTAAAAGAATACGAAGACAAAATCCTCGGTGCCGAGGAGCGCATCCTGGCCCTCGAGGCGCAGCTCTTCGCCCAGCTGACCGCCGCGGTGGCCGAGCTGGTGCAACCCATACAGTACGATGCGCAGGTGGTGGCCCATGTCGACTGCCTGCAGAGCTTCGCCGAGGTGGCGCTGGTGGGCAACTACTGCCGCCCCGAACTCAACGAGGGCAGCACCATCGCCATCCAGGAAGGCCGACACCCCGTCATCGAAACCCAGATGGCGCCCGGCGAGCAGTACGTCAGCAACGATGTGCTCCTCGACCGCGACGGCTGCCAGATCATGATTATCACCGGCCCCAACATGAGCGGTAAGTCGGCCCTGCTGCGGCAGACCGCCCTCATCGTGCTCATGGCGCAGATGGGCTCCTACTGCCCAGCCAAGCGCGCCTCCATCGGCATTGTCGACAAAGTCTTCACGCGCGTGGGCGCGAGCGATAATATAAGTAGCGGCGAAAGCACCTTCATGGTGGAGATGAACGAGACGGCCTCCATCCTCAACAACGTCAGCGACCGCTCGCTGGTGCTGCTGGACGAGATAGGGCGCGGCACCTCCACCTACGACGGCATCTCCATCGCCTGGGCCATCACCGAGTACCTCCACAGCAACAAGAAAGCCCGCCCCAAGGTGATGTTCGCCACCCACTACCACGAACTCATCGAAATGGAGCAGCAGTTCGAGCGCATACGCAACTACCACGTGAGCGTCAAGGAGATAGACGGACGCGTCATCTTCCTGCGCAAACTGGTGCCCGGCGGCAGCGAACACAGCTTCGGCATCCATGTGGCACGCCTGGCCGGCATGCCGCCCCAGGTGCTCAACCGCGCCGATGCCATGCTCAGCATGCTCGAAGAGAAAAACGCCAAGATTACAGCCACCGACTCAGGGGCGAAAAATACAAAAAAAGCATCCTCGGGAGCCGATTTGCAGGGCATGCAGCTCAGTTTTATCCAGCTGGACGACCCCACATTGCTCGAAATCAAAGACAAGATATTAGACATTGATATAGACACACTTACACCCATCGAAGCACTGCTCAAACTGAACGAAATTAAAAAAATTGTGTCCAAAAAGTGAAAAATATTTTGTCAGTTTTAAAAATGTTCGTACTTTTGCACCCGCTTTCACGGCAAAAGAGTAGCTTGAAATAGTGAACGCAAGCGATGCGGAAATAGCTCAGTTGGTAGAGCACGACCTTGCCAAGGTCGGGGTCGCGAGTTCGAGTCTCGTTTTCCGCTCCACTGGTCTCCTAAATCAGAGAGAAAGGCTCTGGTGGTGGAATGGTAGACACGAGGGACTTAAAATCCCTTGCCCGCAAGGGCGTGTGGGTTCAAGTCCCACCCGGAGTACCAAACATGCGGAAATAGCTCAGTTGGTAGAGCACGACCTTGCCAAGGTCGGGGTCGCGAGTTCGAGTCTCGTTTTCCGCTCCAAAAAGAAGAGTGATTTGAAATGCTGCAGCAGCGGCAAAGCCCATGTCCAAAAACAACGCCAACGCCCACACGGGTCGCGGCCGATGCACGTTGCTGAAACACAGATGCGAGAGTAATTGTCTTGGTAGCTCAGTTGGTAGAGCAATTGACTCTTAATCAATGGGTCCAGGGTTCGAGCCCCTGCCAGGACACAACATCGCGGGGTGTAGCGCAGTTGGCTAGCGCGCCACGTTCGGGACGTGGAGGCCGGAAGTTCGAGTCTTCTCACCCCGACACAACCGCCGTTCCACCGCAAGCCACTTTAGCTCAGTTGGTAGAGCAACGCATTCGTAATGCGTAGGTCTGCGGTTCGAGCCCGCAAAGTGGCTCAAACAAAAACACGAAAAGACAGGACATGCGCCTGTCTTTTTCTTTTTATGAACAATACATATTAACAAATAACAACACAAACAACAAACAAAATGGTAAAACAGTACGAAACCGTTTTCATTGCCACTCCCGTTTTGTCTGAAGAACAGATGAAGGAAACGGTCAAGAAGTACACCGACCTGCTCACCTCCAAAGGTGCCGAAATCGTGTACGAGAACAACTGGGGCATGCGCAAGCTCGCCTATCCTATCCGCAAGAAGACCACCGGCTTCTACTACCTCATCGAGTTCAAGGCCGAGGGTAACGTCATCAACGACCTCGAAATCGCCTACAAGCGCGACGAGCGTCTGCTCCGCTTCCTCACCGTCAGCCTCGACAAGCACGCCGTGGCCTACAACGAGAAGAAGCGCAACGCCAAGAAAGAGGCTCCCGCCGCCGAAGCTCCCGCCGAAGCGTAAATTAAATTAAGTAGTAAAGTAGTAAAGTAGTAAAGTAGTATGGCTAACGAAAGCGAAATCAAATACCTGACCCCCATCGCTGTGGAAACCCAGCGTAAGAAATACTGCCGCTTCAAAAAGCTCGGCATCAAGTATATCGACTATAAAGACGCCGACTTCCTGCTGAAGTTCGTCAACGAGCAGGGCAAAATCCTGCCCCGCCGCATCACCGGCACCTCGAACAAGTACCAGAAGAAAGTCTCCCAGGCCATCAAGCGCGCCCGCCATATCGCCCTGATGCCCTACGTCGCCGATTGTCTCAAATAAACATTAGGAGGAAGAACAGATGGAAATCATACTCAAGCAAGATGTGGCCAACCTCGGCTACAAGGACGAAATCGTCAACGTGAAGAACGGCTACGCCAACAACTACCTTCTTCCCCAAGGCATGGCCATCATCGCCACCGCCGTCAACAAGAAGATCCACGCCGAGAACCTGCGCCAGCGCGCCCACAAGGAGGAAGCCCTCCGCAAGAACGCCGAGACCCAGCAGGCCGCCCTCAATGGCAAGACCGTCAAAATCATCGCCAAGGTCGGCGAAAACGGCCAGCTCTTCGGCGGCATCAACAACATCATGGTTGCCGAGGCCCTCAAGGAGCAGCACAACTACGATGTGGACCGCAAGAACATCGTCGTCGAGGCCATCAAGACCGTCGGCACCTACACCGCCAAGGTCAACGTCTACAAAGACATCAAGGCCGAACTCAACATCGAGGTCGTCGCCGAATAAATTCCGCCCTGACCCACACCGTGAGCGCCGCCCCCAGCCGGGGGCGGCGCTCTTCTTTCGCCCCCTCCCCTGCCCTTCCCGAAGAGAGGAAGAAGAGAGGAAGAAGAGGGGAAGAAGAGGATACCCACAAAACGCTGTCTCACTGCATGTTGCAGATTGGCCATTTAGGGCCGTTTTTGGACTTTTTGCAGAAAAAATGCAGCACTTTTTTCCACCCCGCCGGAGCAAGAAACGGGTGCCTTCGGATACCAAATTACAGCGGTGCAAACTTTTTTTTGGCCACATCGCGGAAAAGTTGTAATTTTGCACCGCCAAAAAAAACGAATAAATAGTAATAACAAACATAATGAAAAAAGTAATCATCTCATTCCTAGTGGCTTCCGCAGCCCTCATGCCCGGCAGCGCCAAGGCCGACAACCTCACCGCCGACCAGGCAAAAGCAGCGGCTGCCTACTACCTGCGGAACAATTCCGACCATGAAAACCTCACGGCGAACGACATGATTCTCGTCCGCAAAATCGACAATGCCGACCTCGGCATCCCCGCAGCCTACTTCTTCAACGCCAGCAAGGATGGCTGGATTATCCTCGCCGCCTCCAGCGTCATCGACCCCGTCATGGCCTATTCGCCCACCGGCACCCTCGATGCCGACAACCTGCCCGCCAACATGATGTGGTTCCTCGAGAGCTACGCCCGCGAGGTAAGCAACATCCAGAAGCTTGACATCGAGCAGGACCTGCCCGACAGCCCCGAATGGAACCTCATGACCAGCGGCAAGCCGCAGGCCAAGGACCAGTCAATAATCCTCATGGACGAGTACTGGGACCAGGGCGACACTCGCACCCCCACGTACAACCTCTACTGCCCCGTGGTCGACGGCCGCACCTCCGTTACCGGCTGCGTCGCCACCGCCCTCGCGCAGATGTGCCACTACTACCGCTACCCCATCCAGCCCAAAGGCAGCCGCACCTACATGTGCAACGGTGTCAACATCCGCCTGCGCTACGACACAATCTCATTCAACTACGACCTCATGCCCAACGGCCTGGATGGCGCCTCCGAGGAACAAATCCGCGAGGTGGCCAAACTCTGCTATGCCATGGGTGTAGGTGTCAAAATGAAATACCATCCCGACGGCAGCGGATCGAACAACTACGAGGCCAAAACCGCCATGAAGAACATCTTCAAATACAATGAGAGCGACTACTACGACCGTGCCAGCGCGGGTGGAGAACAATTCGTCAGTACCATCCGTCAGGAACTGCTCAAGAAAAACCCCATCTACATGACCGGAGCCTCGTCCGTGGACGGTGGTTCCGATGCTGCCGGCCACGCTTGGCTCTGCGCTGGATACCGCGTTGAAAACCAGGACATGTACTTCATGAACTGGGGCTGGGGCGGCACCCGCTACGGCAACGGTTACTTCAACCTGGTTAGCAACAGTATGCGCGCCCAAGGCTACAACTTCAATGTGGATCAGAGCATCCTTCTCGGCCTGACGCCGCCGGACGACTCGAACCGCTTTCTGGTTGGCATCCGCGAGGTTGACAACACCACCCTCTCGCCCGCCTATCCCAATCCCGCCGCCGTCAGCGTTACCATCCCCTACAGCCTCGATGCCGCCGCCGACCTCTGCATCTATGGCATCGACGGCCGCATGGTAACCAAGGTCAACGTGCCCGCCGGCAACGGCGAAGCCACCATCGACGTCGTCAACCTGCCCGCCGGCATCTACATCTACCGCCTCAACAACACGTCAGGCAAGTTTATCGTAAAGTAAAAGTAACTGTAAACGTGGACCCCTTGCCGGGTTCACTCTCTACCTTGATGTGAGCGTGGTGCAACCGCACCACGCTCGCTACGTAGTTGAGCCCGATGCCGAACCCCTTCACGTCGTGCACATTGCCCGTGGAGACGCGGTAGAACTTGTCGAAGATGTGCTTCTGGTCCTCCTTGGCGATACCCACGCCGTGGTCCTGCACGCTGATGACAAAACGGCTCCCCTCGCGCAAGGTGCTGATCTCTATGTGCGGTGCACCGTTGGAATACTTGATACCGTTGTCCACCAGGTTGTAAATCATATTGGTCAGGTGCAGCTCGTCGGCCACCAGCGTCGGGGGCTCGGCGTTGAGGTGCTTGTCGATGTGTCCGCCGCGATTGGCCAGCGTCAGCCGGAAACTGGCCGCTACACGGTGTATAATCTCGTGCGCATCCACCTCTTTGGGGCTGAGTTTGAAGTTCTTGTTCGACATCTTGGCGCTCTGCAGCATCGTCTCCACCAGCACCCGCATGCGCTGGTTCTCGTCGTTGACAATCTCGATGAAGCTGGCGCGCGACATGGAGTCCTGCGCCACGCTCTCGTCGCTCAACATCTCGCACGCCAGGCCGATGGTGGATATCGGGGTCTTGATTTCGTGCGTCATGTTGTTGATGAACTCGGTCTTCATCATATCCAGTTTGCGCTGGTTGGCAAAGGCGCGGAGGGTAATGAAGAACATGGCCGCCACCACCAGTATCAGCACCCAGCTCATATAGGCATACATATTGGAGTGGCGCTGCAGGAAGAGTTCGGCGCTGGGGAAGTAAAGCATGATAAAGAGCTGGTTGCTCGACACGATGCCTATCGGGTGGAACGAGTAGCGGTAGGGCGACTCCTCGAGGCGCTCCTCCATCTGGGCGTCCGAGCTGTAAAGAAACGACCGCTGGCTGCCGTCGTAGAGGCCCACGGCGGGGTGTATGTCGATGCCGTTGAGCAGCAACTCCTCGACAATCAGCGAGTCCAACTCGCGGTAGTTGAACACCGAGGGACGGTGTGTGGCCGTCTGCATCACCTCGCCATTCAACTGCTTGATTACAGCGTCCATGGCATTGTTTACGCCCACGTTGAACATATTGTCGTTGATGGAAAAGGTGCGGCGCATCTGGTAGAACTGTATCACCACCAGGCTCACCGCCGCCACCGCAAAGACGGATATGATTATCACTCGGAGCCAGCGTTTCATCGTCGGAAGTCAGTTTTGTTTCTTATGTAATTTCTTCTTATAACGCACGTTAGGTGAAAATATTTTCCCAGCGGGACGCAAATGACATTTTTTTTGTACTTTTGCAAAAAACTTAACACCCATGAAGATAGGAGTCATCATAGCGATGGACATCGAGTACCGCCAGATGCGCGATGCCCTGGGCGGCGACAGCGGCATGCTGGGCGCCAACGAGATAGTCCTCTGGCAGTGCGGCATCGGCAAGGTCAACGCCGCCGTGGGCACCATGCGCCTCGTGCAGCAGCACCGCCCCGACGCCATCATCAGCACCGGCCTGGCCGGCGGCATCGACCCGCAGGTGAACGTCATGGACGTGCTGGCCGCCACGCAGTGCGTCTACCACGATGTCGACTGCGGCACCGGCCTCGGCTGCAGTCGCGGCCAGGTGCAGGGGCTGCCCGCACGCTTCGACGCCGACCCGCTCCTGCTCGACCATGCCCTCGAAACACAACGCCTCCTCGCCTCCCAGTCCTCGCTCCGCACCGGCCTTATCTGCACCGGCGACCAGTTCATCACCGACCGCGAGGCACTCAACGGCATCAAGCGCAACTTCGTCGACGGCCTGGCCTGCGACATGGAGAGCGCCGCCATCGCCCATACCTGCCACCTGCTCGGCGTGCCCTTCCTCTCGCTGCGCGTCATCAGCGACACCCCCGGCCGCACCCCCGACCACCAGCTGCAGTGGGACCAGTTCCTCGCCTCGATGTGCGACCGCTCGTTCCACTTCGTCAAGAAATACCTCGAAACCCTCTAATCCCGATTCGCAATGGAAGTCATCCAAAGTTTCACCATCGACCATACCCGCCTCAAGCCCGGCATCTACGTCTCGCGCATCGACCGCGGCTTCACCACCTTCGACCTCCGCATCACCGAGCCCAACCGCGAGCCCGCCGTGGCACCGGCGGCGATGCACAGCCTGGAACACCTGATGGCCACATGGTTCCGCAACTCGCAGGCCAAAGACGACGTGGTATACGTAGGCCCCATGGGCTGCCTCACCGGCATGTACGTCATCATGACCGGCAGCTACGACGTGGAGCGCATGCGGGCGCTGACCATGGAGTGCCTCGAGTGGGTGCTCGTCCAGACCGAGGTGCCGGCCACCACGCCCGAAACCTGCGGCAACTGCCTCCTGCACGACCTGCCCATGTGCCACTGGGAGGCGCGCCGCTACCTGGACCGCCTGCGCAACGATTTCCACAGCGAGTACACCAAGCTGCAGGTAACCCTCGCCGACGGCAAGGTGTTCGCCGACGCTTGACAAATTTTCACCCACCGGCAAGCCCCCTAATCCCCAATGGAACTATATGGGCTCATAGCGTTCCAGAGCCTATGTATTCCCCTAGAGATCCCCTACCATTCCCCTAGAAAACCCCTGGTAGAGATACCAAAAAAGGCACCCCTCTGCGGAGTGCCTTTCTCGTTTATCAATGCGCTTTTTAGAAAGCGTAGTTGAAGCCGATGGCGAAGTTGCTCAGGTGGCTGTTGAGCGACTGGGCGTTCATGTTGGCCATGAGACCCCAGTTGTGGCTGTAGGAGGTGCTTTCTGTTCCGGCGTAGTCAGTCGTATAGGAGGCGTAGTTGTAGTAGAGGCCGAGCAGGTTGACGTAGAGGTCAAGCGAGATGTGCTCGGTGAGAGCGTAGTTCAGGCCGGGCAGCACAACCAGCCCCAGGTCAAAGGAACTTGTGCTTCCTTCGCCGCTAGTCTCGGTGGGGTAGTTCCGCATCCAGGAGGACTTGGGGGTGATGCCGAGTCCGAGCTGTGCCTCGCAGAAGACAGTGAAGCTCTTCCAGTTGGCCAGGTTGTAGCGGAAGTAGGGGGCGAACTGCCACGAGGTCGAGGTGGCGGATTCGTATTTGGCGTTGTCCGTGCCGGAGTAGTCCCTGGTGTATGCGTAGTCCAGACCGAACTGCATACCGACCTGCATCTTGTCGTTCAGCCAGTAGCCGACCTTGGGCTTGATGGACATGTTGGTGGAAGCCTCGTCGTTGAAATCTCCGTTAGAGGTGCCGCCGTGGGCGATTCCGACGTTACCGCCGATAACAAACTGTGCGTTGGCTGCAAAGGCAAAAGCTGCCAGTGCGATGGTCATTAATGCTTTTTTCATAAATGTGTTTTTTTAGGTTAAACATTTGTCATTTGACGGTGCAAAAGTACGACCTTTTTCAAAACTAGCCAAATTTTTCTTTCCAAAGTGTCTAATTATCTGTCTGAAAGACCTATTTCGACCCCTCAAAACTCTAGTATTTTAAGGCTTTTTAACCAAAATGTTAAAAATAAAAAAAACAGGAGGGGGTTCCCACTAGTGGAAACCCCTGTCCCGTATCAAAACCATGAAAACTTAATTTTTTCCTAGCAGTTCTGGCTGCATTTCGATTGCAAAAATACAACCTTTTTATGTCTCGGCATCCCGTTTTCGTTCCGAAACGGAAAAATCAGCGCCCGAATCGCCTAGAAGTAGATATCCCGCTGTCCGTCGCCTATCTTGCACAGGTTGCCTTCGACGCGCTTTTTGAGCTCTTCCTTCGAAAATGTCTGGGTCAGCTCCTTCAGCAGGCGCAGACCCTTCTCCTTGGTGGCGGGGCTGGCGTAGTCCTCGAGGTACTCGCGGAAGGTGAACATGGCGTTGGGCTTGCAGTACTCTTTGATGAGGCCGGGCTTGGCGAGGTCCATGAAGTCGGCACCCACGCGCCCCTTGCGGTAGCAGCCTGTGCAGAAGCTGGGGATGTAGCCTCCGTCGATCATCACGCTGATTACCTCGTCGAGCGATCGGTGGTCGCCCAGGGTGAACTGTGCGCCGGTGTTCTCCTCCTCGTAGCCGCCCGGGTTGGTTTCGCTGGCGGCGCTGAGCTGGCTGGCACCATACTTGATGAGCTGGTCGCGCATGGCGGGTTGCTCGCGCGTACTTATTATTATACCCGTGTAGGGCATGGCGATGCGGATGATGGCCACAATCTTCATGAAGTCCTTGTCGGAGACGGGATGGGGTATGTTCTCCGGCAGGGAGAATGGTGTGCCCTCGGCAGGCTCGATGCGTGGGAAGGAGACGGTGTGGGGGCCGCAGCCGAAGTCCTCCTCCAGGTGGCGCGCATGCTCCATGATGGCCAGTATCTCGAATCGATAGTCCACAAGGCCGAACAGCACGCCGAGACCCACGTCGTCGATGCCGCCCTCCATGGCGCGGTCCATGACGGTGAGGCGGTTGAGGTAGTCGCCCTTGGGGGTGCCGGCGGGGTGGAACTTGCGGTACTCCACCTCGTCGTAGGTCTCCTGGAAGCAGACGTATGTGCCGATGCGCTCGGCCTTCAGTTTGGCGAAATCCTCCACGCTCATGGGCGCCAGCTCGACATTGATGCGGCGTATAGTGCTGCCCTTCTCGTCCTTGGCGGCATAGGTGCGGCGGATGGCCTCCACCATGTAGTCGGCATCGTTGCGCGGGCTCTCGCCGCAGATGAGCAGGGCGCGCTTGTGCCCCATGCGCAGCAGGTGCAGCGTCTCGTTCTCAATCTCGTCGAGGGTAAGGATTTTGCGCTTGAGCGCCTTGTTGTCGCGGCGGAAACCGCAGTAGACGCAGTTGTTCACGCAGGCGTTGCCCGTGTAGATGGGGGCGAAGAGCACCAGGCGCTTGCCGTAGATCTCCTCTTTGCAGTAGTGCGCCGTGTCGAGGATTTTGCCGATTGAGGCTTCGTCCTCCACGCAGAGCAGCTTGGCCACATCCTCGAGGTTCAGCCCCTTCAGCTGGCGTGCCTTGTTCAGGATGTCGTTTAGTTCGCTGTCACTGGGCGTGTTGTTTTCCAGCATGCCGTACAGCTTCTCGCGGTCTATGAAATTGGTGTGTTTCATTGTGCTATGGATGTTTAGGATTAATTGTTCTTCGACATAATGGCCTTGCATTCCACCCCTGCCATGCGGCCGAGGCGGCCGGTGAGGGCGTTGATGCGGTCGGCCGAGCCTTCCACGATGAGCGAGATGACCGCCACGGAGCGGTCCTTGAACGGCAAACCCTGCCGACAGAGGATAATATCGGCGTGATCCGACAGAATGCGGTTGATTTCGTCCGCCCACTGGCGGTCGCTGATGAGTATGCTTATTGTTCCTATCCTCTTCTCCATCAGGTGTTAGGCTTTTGGATTAGACTTGGTTTATCGGCGACAAAAGTACAAAATAAATTCCATATGGCAAAAGAAAAAAGATTAATTATCCTAAAACTCCATCGGTATCTACGAAAAAACATGTATATTTGCATATCAAAACATTTGAAAAATATGAAACGTATCTATCTCATTCTATTTGCATTACCAATGTTTTTCATTGGTTGCACCAAGGACAATATCGCCACCACGGACACCACCGACAGCACAGGTACAGGCGGTATCGATGTGGACACCACCACCGCGGTGGACCTTTCCGAGTATGACCGCACGGTAACTGTGGTCTTTTCGCCCAGTGGCAACGCCACCGTCAGTGGCGACGGCAACGGCATCAGCGCCAGCATCAGCGGCAATGGCGTAACCATCACCAACAGCGGCAGCAGCAAGGTGGCCTACCAACTTTCGGGCTCCACCGCGAACGGCTTCCTGAAGGTATACAGTGCCCACGGGCAAGCCCTGGTGCTCAACGGCGTGAGCATCACCCACCCCACTGGCGCCGCCATCAATATCCAAGGTCCCCAAGGCGACCCCGGCAAAGGGAAACTCGCCAAAATAGTCCTGACGGGCAGCAGCACCCTGGCCGATGGCACCACCTACACCGGCACACCCGCCCTGGAAGACGAGAAGGCCACCCTCTTCGCTGAAGGAGGGCTGTTGATAGCCGGCAACGGCACCCTCACCGTCAACGCCACCGGCAAGTCGGCCATCACCTCGGACAGCTACGTGCACATCCTCGACGGCCCGACGGTTTACGCCAACTCCACCGCCGGCCACGGCATCCGTGGCAAGAACTACGTCCTGGTCTCCGGCGGCACGCTCGGCATCAACACCTCGGCCAACCTCTGCAAAGGCATCAGCAGCGACACCCTGGTGCGCTTCGACGGTGGGCTGACCACCATCGCGGTGAGCGGCGATGCGGGCTACGACAGCGAGACCTCCACCTACTCCGGCACCGCGGGCATCAGGGCCGGCACAGCGTTTGCCATGAACGGCGGCACGCTCACCATCACCAACAGCGGCCGCGGCGGCAAGGGCATCATCAGCCCCGGCACGGGCACCTTCACAGGCGGCGTTGTCAACGTATCCGCCACCGGCGCCAACTATCCCAATGCCACCGACACCATTGCCGCCAAGGCGATACGCTTCGAGGGCAACATCGTCTTCCGAGGCGGCTCCGTTGTGGTCAAATGCTCCAACAACGAGGCCATCGAATCGAAAGGCGCCATCACCGTCAGCGACGGCACCGTCTACGCCTATTCCGCCACCGACGACGCCATCAACTCGAAGGGCGACTTCACCATCACCGGCGGCCGCCTCTACGCCCATTCGGCAGGCAACGACGGCATCGACGCCAACGGCAACTGCTACCTGCGCGGCGGCCTGGTCTACGCCATCACCACCAAGGGGAACCCCGAGGTGGCCATCGACGCCAACACCGAGCAGCGCAAGCAGCTCTACGTCGAGGGTGGCACGCTTATCGCCGTGGGCGGCCTGGAACGCGGCGCAACGCTGACGCAGACCTGCTACCAGGTGTCGTCGTGGAGCAAGAACGCGTGGTACGCCATGACCGTAGGCTCGGAGACCTACGTCTTCAAGACCCCCGAGCGCGGCAACAGCCTCATCCTCTCCGGCAGCGCGCAACCCACCCTGCTCTCGAACCCCACCGTCGAGGGCGGCACCGAGATTTTCGAAGGGATGCTCAAGGTGGACGCCACGGTGTCGGACGGCAGCAGCGTCAACCTCTCGCAGTACAACGGCGGCGGCGGTGGCGGCGGCCACTGGAAATAACCCCTGACACCTCCCGAATATGAAATACAATACACTAAAATACATAGCCTTGGCCATTGCGCTATCCTCACTTCCGCTGGCCGCCACGGCACAGACCGACGTGGACCTCGACCCGGAGGCGGGCGCGCGCCTTGCCTTTACCCTCGACAAACGCCTCACTCGCGGCCTGCACATCACCCTCGAGGAGGAGGTGCGTCTGGACAACAACTTCACCGGCTTCGACCGACTGCAGCACACGCTGTCGGCCAGCTACAAGGTGCACCCCAACGTCAAGCTGGGACTGGGCTATGCACTCATCAACCCTTACAGCGCGAAGAACTCGGAATTCAAGGGCGCACGGCACCGCCTGATGGCCGACATCACGGGCACGCTGCACCTGAACCTGTGGAACATCTCGCTCAAAGAGCGCCTGCAAACGACCCACCGCACAGGCAGTTACAACACATACCAGAGTCCCTCCACCGCATGGGGGCTGAAGAGCCGCCTGGCTGTGAAGTACAAAGGCTGGCAGCCGCGTGGCTGGACCCCCTACGCCTATATCGAGGTGCGCAACACCTTCAGCGCCCCCACCGTTACGGCCGACTACAACGCCGCCACCGGCACCTACCTCGTCCCCGGCACCACCAGCAGCGAGGGCGAGGCGGGCTGGTTCCTAGACGGATTTGACGGCACCTATGTCGACCGCGTGCGCCTGTGCCTCGGTGTCGACTACCGCATGACACGCGCCAGCACGCTCACTTTCTACCTGCTGGCCGACCGTATCGACAACAAAGCCATCGACGCCAATGCCGAAGGCACACGGCTCAAGGCGTACAACCGTGAGAAGGGTCTTGTCGGCTCACTGGGGTTCAATTACACCTACGCATTTTGAGAAAACCCCTGCCACCCGGTAGGGGAATGGTAGGGGTTCTCTAGGGGAATACTAGGGCATTGGAAGGATATGGAAGCTTATGGTTCCATATCCTTCCAAGACTACTTGATGAGGTTGCCCAGGATGTCGCGCGTGATGGTGCGCGTAGCGGCCGAAGTGGCGTTTTTGATGACCTTCTGGCCGGTGGAGGTGCTGGACTTGGTCTTCTTGCCGGTAACCTTGTTGCTTACGGCGGTACCTATCGAGGTGGCCACGGTGGCGGTAACGGCGGTCAGCACGGCCTTCATCACCTTGGAGAACACGCCGGGCTTTTTCTTCTCGGCCTTGGGCTCGGCCACCTGCGTTTCCTTGGTGGAGCGGGCAGGCTTCGAGACCTTCTCTTCGGCCACCTGCACGGCCAACTCCTCGGCCTCCTTGAGCAGCACCTCGAAGGCACTCTCGCGGTCGACCATGGTGTCGTACTTGCCGGCCAGGCGGCTGGCGCGCTGTATATCGGCACGTTGCTGGGGCGTGATGGCGCCGATTTGGGAGAGGGGGAAGAGCACCTTGGCGCGCTGAACGATGCCGGGGGCGCCCTTCTCATCGAGGAAACTGACCAGCGCCTCGCCGGTCTCGAGGTTCATGATAGCCTCGTCGGTCTTAAAGGCGGGGTTGGGGCGGAAGGTGTCGGCGGCGGTGCGCACGGCCTTCTGGTCCTTGGGGGTGTAGGCGCGCAGGGCATGCTGCACGCGGTTGCCGAGCTGACCGAGGATATTCTCGGGGATGTCGGTCGGGCTCTGGGTTACGAAGTAGATACCCACGCCCTTGGAGCGTATGAGACGGATGACCTGTTCAATCTTATCGACCAGTGCCTTGCTGGTATCGTCGAAGAGCATGTGCGCCTCGTCGAAGAAGAATACCAGCTTGGGCAGCTCCATGTCGCCCACCTCGGGCAGGGTGCTGTAGAGCTCGGAGAGGAGCCAGAGCAGGAAGGTGGAGTAGAGCTTGGGCTGCAGCATGAGGCGGTCGGCAGCCAGCACGTTCATGACGCCCTTGCCGCCCTCGGTCTGAAGGAGGTCATAGATGTCGAACGACGGTTCGCCGAAGAACTTGTCGGCTCCCTGGCTCTCGAGCTGCAGCAGGGCGCGCTGGATGGCGCCGATGGTGGCGGTGGAGATGTTTCCGTACTGGGTGGTGTACTCCTTGGCGTGCTTGCTGACATAGTCGAGCATGGCACGCAGGTCCTTCACGTCGAGGATGAGCAGGCCGCGGTCGTCGGCAATGCGGAAGACGATGTTGAGCACGCCGTCCTGCGTCTCGTTGAGGCCCATAAGGCGCGAGAGGAGCTGCGGCCCCATCTGGCTCACCGTGGCGCGGATGGGGTGCCCCTGCTCGCCATAGACGTCGAAGAAACGGACAGGGCAAGCCTGGAAGTTCGGATTGGGGATGCCGAACTCATCCTTGCGTTTCTCGATGAACGAGGAGATGGCGCCCGCCTGGCTGATGCCGCTGAGGTCGCCCTTCATGTCGGCCATGAAACAGGGCACGCCGGCTTGGCAGAAGGTCTCGGCCAGCACCTGGAGGGTAACGGTCTTGCCGGTGCCGGTGGCGCCGGCGACAAGGCCGTGGCGGTTGGCCATGCGGCCGGTGATGCAGAGGTTGCCCTCGTCGCAGTGGGCTATGTAGAGCTGACGGTCGTCGGTGTACATCGTGGGCTAGGCTTTAGAAGGTGAAATTGAAGCCGAGTTTGAGCAGCGAGTTCTCCCAGCGCAGCACATCGGTGAAGCTGTTCAGGCCGGCATAGAGGTACGAGCGGTTGGTGGAGATGGGGTCGAGGCCCGCGATTTTGGGGTCGTAGGTGTCGGTCTCGCTGGCGAAGCCGATGGAGAGCAGGTCGAGCATGAGCTCCATGTTGATGTGGGTCGAGATTTCATAGATGAGCGTGGGACGCAGGCTGACCCCCCAGCCGAGGAAGGTGGTGAAATCGTTCCTGGGGTCTTTCTCATGGTACTCGCCGGCATTGGGGTAGTTGACGGCATAGAAGGTCTCCCTGAAGTTGACCGGCCCCATCATGCGGAGCTGACCCTGCAGCAGCAGGTTGAAGTGCATGTTGCCGAAGCGGAGGAACTCGTACTTGACCTGCGGCGCCACATACCAGCCCGTGCGCGAGGAGCGGGTGTAGTGGTCCGTAACGTCGATGTCCATACCCACGTTTTCATAGTGTATGCGGTCGATACCGAGCAGGGTGTCCTGGCTGGCATCCATATAGCCGCCGGTAACGCCCACATAGAGGCGCGGAGTAACCATGTAGCCCAGCTGCAGGCCACCCACATAATGGGTTGACGAGACGTAATCGTCCGTGAGCGAGGTGGTGCTCTTTTGCCAGTGGTAACCGCCCTGAAGGCCGAGAACAAACTGCGCCTGCACTGCTGTGAAGCAGAGAACTGCCGCGATGAGGATAGCTGTTTTTTTCATTGGTACGTGTAATTATTTAAAGTGCAAAATTACGAAGAAAAAATGAATTGTGCGCCAATAAAATGACTTTTTCTCCCGCAATACCCATATCTCACTGTGCCACAACACCTTACATCGGAGCCATTTTTTTGATGATTTTCTGCAGATTTTTTTGAAAAAAGCCCGATTTTCGCCCATTTACAAACAGGTGATTTTCAGGTCATTGAAGAGACCCTCTTCTTCCTCTCTTCTTCCTTGGTTAGGGGATGGAAAGGAGGGGGTTGGGGCGGGAGTAAAAAAATGAAAGTCGGACTCCTGGAGGGGAGTCCGACTCGACTTTTAGGGGTTACTGTTCACCAGCCGACGGTTACTCTTGGTCGCCTTTGGCGATGGCGAGTTTGCCGCGGTAGTAGCCGCACTCGGGGCATACGTGGTGGTACATAACAGCTGCGCCGCAGTTGCTGCAGGTGCTCAACTGGCGGGTTTCCAACGCGTCGTGCGTTCTTCTTTTGGCCGTTCTCGTTTGCGAGAATCTGTGTTTCGGATGTGGCATATTATTACTTTTTTAATTTATTTATTTCAGTTTTTTCAGTGCTTCCCAGCGGGGGTCGATGTCGCCTTCGGGGCGCGGAGCGTCGGGGTCGGCGATATGGCGGACCACCTCGGGGTCGCAGTCTCCTTCGGGGTGTGAGCGGAAGAGGGGCAGCTGGACGGAGACGTATTCGTAGAGGTGCTGGGAGAGGTCGATTTCAGTGGCATCTTCCGGGAGTATGAGTTGTTGTTCGTCGAGGGTGGTTTCGGTGTCGCTGAAGCTGACGCTGAGGTATTCTTCCCCGTCGATGGGGATGGCCATGGGGGCCAAGCAGCGGTCGCAGGGCACCGTAACCTCACCTTTCAATACGAAAGTGAAAAGCAACATGCGCTCCTGACGCTCCATATCGACGTGAATTTTGACGTTTCCATCCTCGATTTCATCGATTTTCCACTCTTCAAAGAACTCTCGCCCTAGCACAAAATCATACGCATAAACGCCTGATTTCAAGCCGCCAAAGCGAATTGTCATATCATCTTTACTACTCATTTTCACACTCCTATTGAGTTTGCAAAGATACGAACTTTTTTAATACTGGCAAAAAAAACTTCATTTTACAATTATTTTTCCGCAAATATAAATTTATTTCGTATCTTTGCATTTTGATTTGAAACGAGTATGCTATTCTTAGTCGGCATAATATGCGGTGTGTTGCTGTCGCTGGTATTCAGTATCGGCCCGGCCTTTTTCGCGCTGATACAGAACAGCATACACCATGGTTTCCGCAAGGCGATTTACTTTGCCGCGGGTGTCAGTTTGAGCGATATTGTGATGGTGTTGCTGATGCTGACCGTGCTCTCAAATGTCGATATGGGAGCCCTGCTGCACAATGTATGGGTGGCCACCATCGGCGGTGCGGCGGTGGCATGGTTCGGTGTGCGGACTTTCCGCAGCAAAGTGCGCCGCGCCTCGAACCGCGAGAAGAACCTGCGCTTTGCAACCGAGAACGCCACACGCGGCCGCGAGCTGCTCCTCTCGGGTTTCCTGCTGAATATACTCAACCCGCTGATTTGGATTTACTGGGTAACGATTATCACTTTCCTCTCGGCCGAGATGGGGCTTATGCCCGCACAGCGCTACCTTTTCTTTGCCGGCCTGCTGCTGGCGGTGTTCGGCACCGACGTGCTCAAGTGCCGCCTGGCATCGATGATGCAGAGTTGGTTCACAGCCGCGAAGCTCAACTTCTTCAACAAGCTGATGGGCTGCGTGATGATTGGCTTTGCCGTCTACCTGATCGTCTCCATGATTCTATACCAGACCAACCCCAAAATCCGCGCCAAGGAGGATGCCAAACCGCCGCAGAGCACCCGCATCGTGCAGCGCGTGAACGAGACGGTAACCCACACGGTGGACCACTACCTCAAGAAAGACAGCACGAAAAAAGCCGCAGAGCACAACTCCGCGGCAGAACAGAGCGACAGCGTCGCCACTATTTCAGATACATTACTTTAATGGGCTTGTAGCCTGGAGCCGCAACCACGTAGAGGCCGCCGGCCGGGAGTTCGACCCGCATGCTGCCGCAGACCGTGGGCTGAGCCACGATGCGTCCCGTCATGTCGGACACGGTGCACTGCAGAGGCTGGTCGCTACAAAGGAGCAAGCCTGTGGGAACAACCTCCACCCGGACGGGCAGGGGGTCGCTGACAGAGGCAACACCATTGGGGTCGTCGCCACCGCCGCCGGGTTCATCACCGCCGCCACCGGGCTCATCGCCGCCGCCACCAGGTTCATCACCGCCGCCGCCAGGGTTGTCGCCACCGCCGCCGGGGTTGTCGCCACCGCAGTTTTCCACCAGCGTGTAGGCACCCCAACCGGCACTACGGTAGGCGGCCAGGCGACCGCAGGGCACCGACACCACCACCGCAGCTGAGGGCAGCGTGGAGGAGGAGCCGAGCGAAGGGGGATTCTCGCCAAGCATGAACACCGTGTCGAGGCTGCCGCAGTAAGCGAAAGCCGAACTGCCAACGAAGCGCATCGAGGCAGGGAGGGTGATGGAGGTCAGACTGGAACGCAGGAAGACAAAGTCGGCAATGCCGAGCGTGCCGTCGGCAACGACCACATGCCCCTGGACTGCCGAGTTGGCTCCCAGGATATAGTTGCTGCAATAGAGGATGTGGTCCTCCGAAAGGTTGTCGGGATTGCTGAAGAACGAGGTGCCGGAGAAGGCACCCGACCCTATCGCGGTAAGGGTCGAGGGAAGCGTAACGGATGCCAGGTTGTTATTGCCCGAAAAAGCCGAGTTGCCAATGGTGGTCATCCCTTCGGGAAGCACCAGCGAGGTGATCCCCTTGCCATTGAGGGCGGCGTTGGCCACGGAGGTAACATTATAGGTATTGGAGCCGTTGCTGACGGTGGCGGGAATCTCCAACGCACCCATGATGTATTCCGAGGTCATGTCCACCTTGACGGTGGTGCCGGAGGTGGGGGTGAAGGTGAGCGTCTGACCCGAGGGGACGGTGGCGGTAAAAGACTGCGCCATGGCCGCCAACGAGGCGGCCATGAGCAGCATTGAAACATACAACTTTTTCATAATCGTTTTCTATTCGCGGGCAGCGAGCAGCAGTTCCATCATCTTGATGGCCGAGGTGCTGACAGGGGTGCCGGGGCCGAAAACGGCGGCCACGCCGGCATCGAAGAGGAACTGGTAGTCCTGGGCGGGAATGACACCGCCGGCGACGACCATGATGTCCTCGCGGCCCAGCTTCTTGAGCTCCTCGATAACCTGCGGCAGGAGGGTCTTGTGGCCTGCGGCCAGCGAGCTGGCGCCGAAGATGTGGACGTCGTTTTCGACGGCCTGCTTGGCGGCCTCAGCCGGGGTCTGGAAGAGGGGACCCATGTCGACGTCGAAGCCCATGTCGGCGTAGCCGGTGGCTACCACCTTGGCTCCGCGGTCGTGGCCGTCCTGACCCATCTTGGCCACCATGATACGGGGGCGGCGGCCCTCGAGCTTGGCGAACTTGTCGGTGAGTTCCTGCGCCTTCTTGAAGGCGTCGCTCTCTTTGGTCTGACTGCTGTACACGTTGCTGATGAGGTTGATTTTGGCTTTGTAGCGTCCGAAGACCTTCTCCAGGGCATAGCTGATTTCGCCCAGCGAGGCGCGCTTGCGGGCAGCGTCGATGGAGAGTTCGAGGAGGTTGCCCTCGCCGGTCTCGGCGCAGCGGGTGAGGGCGTCGAGGGCGGCATTGACGGCGTCGTTGTCGCGCTCGGCGCGCAGCTTGGCCAGACGTTCAATCTGGGCCTTGCGCACGGCGGTGTTGTCCACCTCGAGGGTCTCGATGGGATCCTCGTGGGCGAGGCGGTATTTGTTGATGCCGACGATGGTGTCGACATTGGAGTCGATACGGCTCTGCTTGCGTGCCGAAGCCTCCTCGATGCGCATCTTGGGCACACCGCTCTCGATGGCTTTGGCCATACCGCCCAGTTTCTCGACCTCCATGATGTGCCCCCAGGCGCGGTGGGCGAGCTCATGGGTGAGGGTCTCGATGTAGTAGGAGCCGGCCCAGGGGTCGACCACGCGGCAGATGTCGGTCTCCTCCTGGAGGTAAATCTGCGTGTTGCGGGCGATACGGGCGGAGAAGTCGGTCGGCAGGGCGATGGCCTCGTCGAGGGCGTTGGTGTGGAGGCTCTGGGTGTGGCCGAGGGCGGCGCCGAGGGCCTCGATGCAGGTGCGGGCCACGTTGTTGAAGGGGTCCTGCTCGGTGAGGCTCCAACCGGAGGTCTGCGAGTGGGTACGCAGGGCCAGCGACTTGGGGTTCTTGGGGTTGAACTGGCTGACAATCTTGGCCCACAGCATGCGGGCGGCGCGCATCTTGGCAATCTCCATGAAGTGGTTCATACCCACGGCCCAGAAGAAGGAGAGGCGCGGGGCGAAGTCATCGACGCTCATGCCTGCCTTGACACCGGCGCGGAGGTACTCCAGGCCGTCGGCCAGCGTGTAGGCCAGCTCGATGTCGGCCGTGGCGCCGGCCTCCTGCATGTGGTAGCCGGAGATGGAGATAGAGTTGAACTTGGGCATGTTCTTCGAGGTGTACTCGAAGATGTCGGCGATGATTTTCATCGACGGCAGCGGGGGGTAGATATAGGTGTTGCGCACCATGAACTCCTTGAGGATGTCGTTCTGGATGGTGCCCTGCAGCTGGCTCTGGGGGACGCCCTGCTCTTCGGCGGCGATGATGTAGAAGGCCAGGATGGGGAGCACGGCGCCATTCATGGTCATCGAGACCGACATCTGGCCGAGGTCGATCTGGTCGAAGAGGATTTTCATGTCGAGGATGCTGTCGATGGCCACACCGGCCTTGCCGACGTCGCCCACGACGCGCTCGTGGTCAGAGTCATAACCGCGGTGGGTGGCCAGGTCGAAGGCACAGGAGAGACCCTTCTGACCAGCGGCGATGTTGCGGCGGTAGAAGGCGTTGGACTCCTCGGCGGTGGAGAAACCGGCGTACTGGCGGACGGTCCAGGGGCGCATGACGTACATCGTCGAGTAGGGGCCGCGCAGGAAGGGCGCGATACCGGCGGCATAGTTCAGGTGCTCCATGCCGGCCAGGTCCTTGGCACCGTAGGCGGGCTTGACGTCAATCTGCTCCGGGGTCTTCCAGTTTTTCTCAATGTGGTTCTCTTTCTCCCAATCGGCGAAGTTCTGACGCGAACTGTCGACCGAACGGAAATCGACTTTTGAAAAATCGGGTCTCATTATCAGTTGTTTATATAATTATAGTATCGTTTGTTCAAAATGCAAATATAGTAAATATATTTCACGTGGCAAAATAAAATAAAAACGCCCCCATTCGGCAGGGGGTCTGTAGGGGAACGGTAGGGGTTCTCTAGGGGAATACATAGGCCTTTTCCCATTATTTCCCATCGATGGGAAAATTTGGATACTTTTAGTGTCGCGGAGGGGCCAGGTAGCGCTTCACGGGGCCGAAGTCGAAGCCGTCGACGAGGATGCGGTCCTGGGTGGTGCGGCCGAGGAAGCAGCAGTTGAGCTGGGCCTCGGTGAGCTTGAGCAGGAAGGCATCATCCTGGCTTTCAGGCAGGATGGCCAGGTAGCGGCCCGGCTCCTCGCCGAAGAGGAAGGCGTCGAGGCGCACCTCGCGCGGCACGAGGATGTCGAAGCCGCGCGGCGCGGCGAATTGCAGCAGGGAGCAGTAAAGGCCGCCCTCCCCCACCCTGTGGCTGGCCTCCAGCATCGCAGCCGACTGCAACGAGCCGAGTATCAGCTCGATATACTGGCAGTCCTCTTCGCTGCCGGCAGCGGCCATGGGCTCGCCCACCAGGTGGAGGCAGCGGCGGGCGTACTCGCTGTCGGCGAACTCGCTGCTGACGTTGCCGACCATATAGAGGAGCATGCCGGTGGGGAACGATGGGAGTGTGAAATGAGGAATGAGGAATGAGGAATTATGGCAGAGTTCCTCTGCAATCGACTGGCACTCTTTCACTTTAGGCTCGCGGATGGCCTTATGGTCGGCGTTGCCGGAGTAGAGGTACTCGTCGCGGTGCACAATGTGGTGCTGGCCGCGCAGCCAGCCGTAGAGGCTCTGCTGCTTGCCGTTGCTCTCCCACATGGCCAGCAGGGTGGAGAGCTCGTCGATGGTGGGCTGGCGGCCGATGATGTCCAGCACCTCGTCAAAAGCCTGGCGCGAGATGCCGAGGCTTTCGGCCTGCTCGAAGTCTATCTCAGCTTTCAATGGTCAACTTCTCGAAGAGGGCGGTGCAGCCGGCGGTGATGTCGTCGTAGGCGATGTTGAACTTGCGGGTGTACCAGGGGTCGGCCACGTCGCGCCCGTGGCGTTCCTCATCCGAGGGGTCCACATGGCTCAGCAGGAGCGACAGCTTGCCGTCGGGGTCGCCGCCGAAGAAGTGGGAGAGGTTGGTCAGATTGGCCTGGTCCATGCCCACAATCATGTCGTACTGGCGGTAGTCGGAGGCTGTGATCTGGCGCGATGTCTTGCCCGGGCAGCCGATGCCGTGCTCGGCCAGGGTGCGCTTGGCCATCGGGTAGACGGGGTTGCCCACCTCCTCGTTGCTGGTGGCGGCGGAGGCCACTTCGAACTGCTCCTCCAAGCCGGCACGGCGCACCAGGCGCTTGAAGATGAACTCGGCCATCGGGCTGCGACAGATGTTGCCGTGGCATACAAAAAGTATTCTTTTCATGCTGCAAAAGTACGAAATAAAAATGACATGGACAAAAAAAAGATGCCCGAGGGGCATCTTTTTTTATTCCAAGCCATATCGCAAGGGGTGCTCCGGCTAGCGGCGGCGCTCCTTGATACGGGCCTTCTTACCGGTGAGATTGCGCAGGTAGAAGATGCGGGCGCGACGCACGGCACCGCGCTTGTTGACATCAATCTGCTCGATGAAGGGGCTGTTGACGGGGAAGATGCGCTCCACGCCCACGCCGTTCGTAATCTTGCGGACAGTAAAGGTCTCGGTGGCTCCGGAACCGCGGCGCTGCAGCACAACGCCCTGGAAGTTCTGGATACGTTCTTTGTTTCCTTCGCGGATTTTGTAATGGACAGTGATGGTGTCGCCGGCCTTGAAGTCGAACTGTTTGAGCTCGGTCAAGTTCTCCACAAATTGCATTAATTCAGTTTTTCCCATGACTATAAGCGTTTTAGCAGGTTAGACAATTTACTTTTTCACCATCTTTACAACAGCGGTGAAAGCCTCGGGATGGTTCATCGCGAGGTCGGCCAGAACCTTGCGGTTCAGCTCGATGCCGCTCTTGTGAAGCTCGCCCATGAAGACAGAGTACGAGACACCGTTGATGCGGCAACCGGCGTTGATACGGTTGATCCACAGCGAGCGGAACTCGCGCTTTTTGTTCTTACGGTCGCGGTAGGCGTAGGTCTGACCCTTCTCCCACTTGTTCTTGGCGACGGTCCATACGTTTTTACCTCTGCCCCAATAACCTTTGGTGCGGTTGAGGATTTTCTTTCTGCGTGCCCTGGAGGCAACAGCGTTTACTGATCTTGGCATAACGTTTTAATTGTTTTTTCGTTCAGGCGGCAGCGCGGTGCCTCCCGGAGGCTGACCCGCTGCACTTGTCTGCGCTGAGCAATGGTTAATAACTCCTGTTTTTTTTTACTAGATTTTCTAGAATTTCTAGATTTTCTAGATTTTCTAGAATTTCTAGATTTTCTAGACTACGCTAAAAGCATTCTCTTCACGCGGGCCTCGTCGTCGCGGCTCACGAGAGTCGTGTGGTCGAGGTTGCGCTTCTGGGTCGTCTCCTTCTTGGTGAGGATGTGGCTGTGGTAAGCATGCTTGCGCTTGATCTTGCCGGTGCCGGTGAAAGCGAAACGCTTCTTGGCAGCGGACTTGGTTTTCATTCTAGGCATTACTTTACTGTTTTTTAAGTTAGACTTGTATGTTGATATGACTTGGATTTCTTTACTTCTTGGGGGCGATGATCATCAGCATGCGCTTGCCCTCGAGGCGCGGCAGCTGCTCGGGCTTGCCGTACTCCAGCAGCGCCTCGGCGAACTTCAGCAGCTGGGCTTCGCCCTGCTCCTTGTAGACAATGCTGCGACCGCGGAAGAAGACGTCGACCTTCACCTTGTTGCCCTCCTTGAGGAAGCGGATGGCGTGGTTGAGCTTGAACTCGAAGTCGTGGTCGTCGGTCTGCGGCGAGAGACGGATCTCCTTGATGACAATCTTGGTCGAGTTGGCCTTGCGCTCCTTCTCGCGCTTCTTCTGCTCGTAGAGGAACTTCTGGTACTCGATGATTTTGCACACCGGCGGGTTGGCGTTGGGCGAAATCATCACCAGGTCGAGTCCCTGGTCGTAGGCACGGCGGAGGGCCTCCTTGGTGTTCATGATGGTGGGCTCCATACCGTCGCCGACGACGCGTACCATCGGCACGTCGATGCGCTCATTGGTGAGGTGTTCGGGCTCTTTTTTCACGGGGCCGCGGCCGCGGTTGCCGGCGTTCTGTCCGGGTCTGAAAGGTGCTGCTATAACTTTTTTCTCCTATTTTATGTTTATTGCATTACTGCTTCTATCTCGTCCTCAATCACCTTGGCGAAGGCTTCGGGGGTCATGGCGCCGAGGTCGCCGGCGCCTTGGCGGCGCACGCTGACGGTGCCGTCGGCCACCTCCTTCTCGCCCAGGATGAGCATGAAGGGCACCTTGGCCACTTCGGCGTCGCGTATCTTGCGGCCTATCTTCTCGCTGCGCTCGTCGATGGTGCCGCGCAGGCCGAGCTCTTCGAGGCGGCGGCGCATGGCGGCGGCCTCGTCGATATACTTCTCGCTGACGGGCAGGATGATGAACTGGTCGGGCGTGAGCCAGAGGGGGAACTTGCCGCCAGTGTGCTCGATGAGCACGGCGCAGAAGCGCTCCATGGAGCCGAAGGGTGCGCGGTGGATCATCACCGGGCGGTGCTTCTGCCCGTCGGAGCCGATGTATTCGAGGCCGAAGCGCTCGGGCAGGTTGTAGTCCACCTGGATGGTGCCCAGCTGCCAGCGGCGTCCGATGGCGTCCTTGACCATGAAGTCGAGCTTGGGGCCGTAGAAGGCGGCCTCGCCGAGTTCGACGCGGGCTTTGAGGCCTTTCTCCTGGCAGGCTTCGACGATGGCCTGCTCGGCGCGTTGCCAGTTCTCGTCGGTGCCGACGTACTTGGTGGTGTTGTCGGGGTCGCGGAGCGAAATCTGGGCTTCGAAGTTCTCGAAGCTGAGGGCTTTGAAGATAATCTCGATAATCTCCATCACCTTGATGAACTCTTCCTTCACCTGGTCGGGGCGGCAGAAGATGTGGGCGTCGTCCTGAGTGAATGAGCGCACGCGCGTGAGGCCGTGGAGTTCGCCGCTCTGCTCGTAGCGGTAGACGGTGCCGAACTCGGCCAGGCGCAGCGGGAGCTCGCGGTAGGACATGGGCTCGTTGCGGTAGATCATGCAGTGGTGGGGGCAGTTCATGGGCTTGAGGAGGTACTCCTCGCCCTCTTCGGGGGTGGTGATGGGGCGGAAGGAGTCGGCGCCGTAGTGGTCCCAGTGGCCGGAGGTGACGTAGAGCTGCTTGCCGCCGATGTGGGGGGTCATGACTTGCTTGTAGCCGTAGCGCTTCTGGATCTTGGAGAGGAAGTCCTGCAGGCGGAGGCGCAGGTCGGTGCCCTTGGGGAGCCAGATGGGAAGGCCCTTGCCGACCATCTCGCTGAACATGAAGAGGCCCATCTCTTTGCCAATCTTGCGGTGGTCGCGCTTCTTGGCTTCCTCGAGCATGGCGAGGTATTCGTCGAGCTCCTTCTTCTTGGGGAAGGAGATGGCGTAGATGCGGGTGAGCTGGGGGCGGTGCTCGTCGCCGCGCCAGTAGGCGCCGGCGAGGCTGAGGAGCTTGACGGCCTTGATGGCCGAGAAGTCGACCAGGTGGGGGCCGCGGCAGAGGTCGGTGAACGAGCCGCTCTCATAGAAGCTGATCTCGCCGTCGTTGAGCTCGCCGATGCGCTCCAGTTTGTACTCGTCGCCCTTCTTGCCGAAGAAGTCGAGGGCGTCGGCCTTGCTGACTTCGCGGCGGACGATGGGGGTCTTGGCCTGGACGAGTTCCATCATCTTCTTCTCGATCTTGGGGAAGTCGTCGCTGGAGACTTGGTAGTCCATGAAGTCGATATCGTAGTAGAAGCCGTTCTCGATGGCGGGGCCGAAGCCGAACTTGACGCCCGGGTAGAGCAGTTCGATGGCGGAGGCCAGGAGGTGGGCGGAGGTGTGCCAGAAGGTGTCCTTGCCCTCCTCGTCGTTCCAGGTGAGGAGCTGCACGGTGGCGTCCTCGAGGATGGGGCGATAGAGTTCAGTCACTTTGTCGTTGACTTTGGCAGCCAAGACGTTGCGAGCCAGACCCTCGGAGATGCTTTTTGCAATGTCCAAGGGGGTGACACCAGCCTCATGCTGATGCACGGAACCATCTGGTAATGTTATATTTATCATCACTTTATGTCTCTAATAAGCGTACTGTTTCAAACTGCAAAGATACAACTTTTTCGCGATGTGCAGAAATTTATTTTCACCGACCGCCTGGAAAAGTGGGTCATATTTTTGAAAAAAAGGCGGAAAAAGGGCTCATTTTGTCAATTTGCAACAGGCTGATTACAAGCGGATAAGAGGCATCCTCTTCTTCTCCCCTTTTTACCCTCTTTTTCCTCTCTTGGGGATGGGAGGGGGAAGGGGGGGATTAAAGAAAAGAGACACCTACCCCTCAGTCGCTGCGCGACAGCTCCCCTGAGCCAGGGGAGCAGCTGGGAGGGGGAAGGGGGGAATTAAAGGAAAAAGATACCTACCCCTCAGTCGCTGCGCGACAGCTCCCCTGAGCCAGGGGAGCAGCTGAGAGGGGTGGCGACAGCTCCCCTGGCTCAGGGGAGCAGCTGGGAGGGGCTAAGGGAGGCTGGGGGGGATAAAAAAAAGGGGTGTCGGGACGATGCTGTCTCGACACCCCAGGGGTTGTCTGGCTCAGGGTTACTGCGGCGGCTATTTGCCGATTTTGACGTGGGTGTTGCCGACGACCTTGGCTGCGTTGCCGCCGCCGTAGACGTTGCCTTGCACGGAGCCGTTTTTGATGAAGACCTCGGTGGCGCGGCCATTGCTGAGGCCGGCATGGCCGGAGGGCAGGTTGACCACGGCCGTGGTGCCTCGTCCACCGCCGAAGACATTCTTCTGGACTGTGCCGCTGAGCATCTCGACGGTGAGCGTGGTGGTGGTGGCGTGGGTGCCGCAGGCGGCCATGTTGCCGCCGCCGTAGACGTTGCCGTTGACCTGCGGGAGGTTGCGGTCGGTGGCGAGTGAGTCGTTGGAGCCGATGGTGACGAGCACCTTGCCCATGGGCTTGCCAGACTCGTTGTTGGCGCCGTAGACGTCGTTGGCGCCGCTGCCGAGGATGCGCACGTGGATGTCGCCGTAGCTGGTGGCGCTCTTGGCGTTCTGGCCGTAGCCGCCGCCGTAGATGTTGCCGCGGACGTCGCCGCCGTAGTAGTTGACTTTTCCTTTGTGGCTGGCGCTGTAGCTGTCGGCAGTGTCGATGTTCACCACTGCAAACGGGGTGGTGATGGTCTGCTCGCCGCCGCCGTTCGGGTTGGAGGTGCGGAAGGTGTAGATTTCGTAACCGGACATAACGGTGTCGCCGCCGAGGACCATGCCCATCTGGCTGCCGCCGTAGATGTCGCCATAGACGGTGGGGCCGGTCCAGGTGGTGGAGTCGCCGATGTTGACAGTGATGTTGCCGCTGGTGGCGGTGTTCTGGCCGTAGCCGCCGCCGTAGACGCCGGCGGTGTTCCAAATGTCGGTGCCGATGGTGCCGCCCAGGATATCCATTCGGACGTCGCCCAGCAGGATGCCCCAGTTGTTGCAGCCGCCGTAGACGCCCTGCTCCACGGTGCCGCCGGTCATGCGGATGTAGGAGCTGCCGGTGGACTTGTTGTTGGAGCCGCCGAACACTTTGCCGCCCACGCGGCCGCCGAGAATGCGCACATCGGAGCCGCAGCCGACCTTGTTGTAGCCGTAGTTGCCGCCGCCGTAGACGTCGTAGCGCACATGTGCTTCGTCGGCCACGACGACAGTGCTGTTCATCACTTCGCCGCACTCGTGGAATTTCCATGCGTTCTCGTTGAAGCTGGCGGAGGCATACTTGCTGTAGGGCTTGATTCCGCATCCGGCGCCGAAGAGGTTGCCGTCGTTGGCGCCTGTGCGACCCACGGTGTTGATGTAGGTGCCCACGCGGCGGTCGGCGGTGTCGTTGCCCAGCTCGAAGGTGCCGCCCGCATAGATATAGGTGTTGCCCCAGTGGTGTCCGGCCAGGCTATCCCTATCGGCGATGGAGGTGCCGTTGGCGCCGCCGCTGATCCAGCCCCAGACCTTGCCGCCGGTGCAGATAATCTGGCGTCCGCCGGCGCCGTCGGCGTAGGTGTTGGTGCCGCCGAAGATGGAGCCGTAGAGCTGGCCGCCTTTCATGCGGATGACGGCCACGTCGTTGTCGTTGCGGTTGGTCATCGCGGTGTCCCACGCGCAGCCCGAGATGGAGGTCCAGAGGTAGCCGCCCTCAATCAGGCAGTGGCGCTTGCCTTTGAACATGGTGGGGTTGTTGGAGACGCCGATGTAGATATTCTTGGGGTCGCCGTCGGTGCCGCCGTCGCCGAAGCCGTAGGGCAGCGAACCGTTGGAACTCGAGAGGTAGTCAATCTGACCAGTGCCGTACTTGCCCTCGGAGCCGGAGTAGCCGGAGGTGTCGTAGTTGAAGCCCGAAGTGACATGGTCGCCGGCATAGAAGTTGCCTGTGGAAGAGTCGAAGGCGCGGCGCCACATGCGGTAGCCGTGGAAGCCGCTCTTGATGACGGCGGTGAACATCACCTTGCTTTGGTCTTGGTTGGGCATCTGAATCCAGTAGTTGCCAGCGCGGAAGGGCACGCTGGTGCGCAGCGAGCAGCTGTCTTTGGCCATTTCGGGAGCCCACTGCTTCGAATCTTCGCGGGCGCGGTCGTAGTCATTGCCGAGAATGAGGCGCACACGGTTGTCGGTACCCGTCACCCAGACGTGCGGGGCGGTGTACAGACCTCTTTTTCCGGAGCCATTGCCATACGACGAGTAGTTCACAAAGTTGTTCCATCCGTAGTAGGCCAAGGGGTAGCCAATGCTACCTGTCTCGAGGCGCATCGTGTAGTTGAGGCTGCGCCCGGTCGCTCTGTAGGTGGCCGCCTTGGTGTTGATAGAGTTGCTGTCGGCAGCACTATAGCCCGGCAATGCATCGGGATCGGATGCATTGGCCGACAAGTTTTGGACATACGAGTTAGCTGTGAATATTTCCTCAAAGTGGTCGGTGTAAAACTGGTGCGTGCCGGCCTGGTCCACTTTATCGGGGCTTGTAATGCGGCCGATGCCCCACAGGTAGTTGATGCCGTGGTCATTGTCGAAATTGCCACTCCCCTCTTTTGAGACATGCTTCATGCCGCGGCCCATGGTGAAGTTGTAGCCATCGGCCGAGAAGCTCGACCTGTGCACGGTGAGGACACCATGGATGCCGCCGGAATTTCCCACTCCCAGGGTGAGATACTCGAAGCGCGTGTCGGCATGGCAGCGCACGGGGAGGTCGTCGGTGTAGTAGCAATAGTTATCGCGGATGTTCAGGACGGTAGTCGACAGGGCCTCGTAGGCCTTGGTGGTGCCGTCGGAGGTGCCGTTGGGCAGCACCGAGGTGTAGGTCACCGGCACGGTGGGGAAGTTGCCGTCGACGTCGGCAATTCTGCGACCCTCACCGCTGCTGCGGCGCTGGAAGATATAGGTCCCGTAGTCCTGCAGTACGCAGAAGTTGCGCTCGACACCCACGTTCTGCTTGTAGACACCACGGCTGGCGTCACTGCCAGTGCCCATACCAAAGTTGGTATAGGCGATGGTGAGCCAGGCGCGGGCCCAGAGGGCTTCGAACTCCACCTCCATGCCGTCGGATGCCGTGGGCTGGAAGTAGAGCTGGACGTCGGCGCCCACGGTGTCGCCCACGGCGAGGGCGGTGCCGCCGGTCTCGGTGCGGTAGACGGCGCCGCCGGCCACATGCTTGAGGCGCCAGGCGAAGAAGCCGCGCCAGCCGTCCCAGCCGCGGAGGCCACTTCTGGGCGAGGTGGCGGGCAGCTCGGTGCCATAGACGGGGCGCATGGAGAAGGGGTTGAAGATGGTGCGGTAGGCGCAGCGGCCGGTGGCGGCCTCGGGGGTGGCGGCCGTCTTGCCGTCAAGGCGCTCGAGGGTCTGGTAATAGTGGAACTTGTCGAATTTGCGGTCGAACTGGCTGATGCCCACCGCGGCGCCCTCGCTGATGGTGCTGGTGCTGGGGGCGGTGAAGGTGGTGAGGTCGGGCCAGGCATCGCTGCTGGTCGAGACGTTGGTGGTGCCGTTGCCGAAGTAGACAATCTTCACGTCGGCGGGGTTGTAGGAGTGCAGCGGCGCGGGGCTGTTGGTGTCGCTATAGTAGGCCCACCTGTGGTCTTCCAGGTCGTTGAGCACCACGAGGCGCTGGGCGGGGTAGAGGCCGGTGGCGGGGATGTTGCTGACCAGGGCGCTGAGGGTGGGGGTCCAAGCGCTGACATCGGTGCCGCATTTCGCGCGCACGCGAACATAATATCTTTCACCTATATTCAGGTTGGGGAAGGTGGCGGTGGCGGTGCTGACGGTCTGGGTCTGGAAGTCGGCTGTGAAAGCGTTGTTGGAGGCCAGCTGCACTTCATACTGGCTGGCGTTGCCGCTCCATTCGAGCACTATGCGTCCATTGGTCACATCGGTGGCGGCCAGGGCGGTAGGCTGGGGGCAGGCGGTGTGGAAGTTGACAGAGACGGGTGCGGAGAGGAGGCCGCCGCCGCACGAGGCGCGCACCGTGGCCGTGTAGTCGGTGTTGGGGGCGAGGCCGGTGAAGGTGTGTGTCGGCGAGGTGACGGTCACCGGGGTGCCGCTGCCGAGGGTAACCTGCCATTCGGTGGCGCCGCCGGCCTCGGTCCAGTTGAGGACGGCGCTGTTGTAGAGGGCTTCGGCGGTGAGGTTGGTGACGGGGTCGCAGTTGAGGGTGGTGAAGGTGACCGAGCGCGTTTCGGAGGTCGTGCTGCCGCAGACGGCCGCCACGGTGGCGGTGTACTCGGTGCCAGGGGTGAGGCCGGTGAAGGTGTAGCCAGGGGTGGTGTTGACTGTCACCGGGCTGCCGCTGCCGAGCGCAACCTGCCACTGGGTGGCGCTGCCGCTCTCAGACCACGAAAGGCTGGCCGTGGTGTACTGAGGGCTGGCCGAGAGACCCATGACAGGGGGGCAGGCGGGGATTTCGTACACCTCCAGGTCGTCGATGCAGCAGACTGCGACGTCGGCAGAGTTAACGTTACCCGTGCCTGCATAAAACCAGCGGATGGCGATACGGCTGGCGTCGTCGGTCGCCGTGTTGAGCGACACCTCCACGTAGCGACCCGCGGTGGTCTGCAGGCCTCCTGCGGAGCAGTAGGTCTCTGCCGAGGCGGGGATGTTCACTATCGGGACAAACGTGCTGGTGTCGTTGCTGGTCACGTAGCCAACCGACAGCACACCCTTCGAATTCGAACTGGTTCCCATCCAGAACTTCACCATAAGGGTATTGACGCGGTAGGTGCTGCTAAACTGGGGCAGCAGCAAATACTTGGATGTGCCATTGGTGGGGTCGTTCAAAGCAGGGAATGCAAGAGATTTGGCTCCTGATTTGCGATAGGAAGCAGTTGTGTTATTTGCCACATGGATTTGACCACAGGATGTAGAAGTATTGCATGTAGAGCCGCTGGTATAAACCGAAAAACCAAAATTGGAAAGGCAGTTTCCACAGGTATAGTTCGCACCATTGGAGTGCCTGCCGTTGCCGACGGCACCCTGAATGTTATCGAAATTCTGCGTATACGGCACAGTATACTGCGCCCCTGCCTGAGTGGCCATAAATAGCGCAACAACGGCAGCAACAAACAATTTTACCCTGCACTCTCGCAAGGATCCCTTGTGTAGATTGTTGAGTTTCATATATTTATATATTTATTTTTATGCAAAATTCTTTTGCAAAATTACACACTTTTCTCCAAACAACAAAATTAAAGAGCTATTCCAATCTTTTTTTTAAGGAATATTAAGAGTACTTGTTTTTCTTCGCTGCGCACAATAAAACCCCTCCGATTGCGTTATGCGAGCATGAAAAACAGGGTACTGATAGTTTACACCGGCGGCACCATCGGCATGGTGCAGGACGAGAGCGGCTCGCTCCACCCCTTCGCGCTGGACCGCATCATCGACGCCGTGCCGCAGCTCAAGCATTGCCGCTACGACATCGACTCGGTCACGCTCGACAACATCATCGACTCCTCCAACATGACCCCCTCGCTGTGGGTGGACATTGCGGAAATCATCGAGCGCGAGTA